>Ga0134126_10001699_pt1 | contig 28078 bp, 22 predicted proteins | sample KB31752_FD_96881 | JGI IMG/M metagenome (GOLD analysis project Ga0134126, IMG submission 96881) | Terrestrial soil microbial communities with excess Nitrogen fertilizer from Kellogg Biological Station, Michigan, USA - KB3-175-2 | ecosystem: Environmental > Terrestrial > Soil > Unclassified ... | reverse complement strand
TCTTTCCAAGGCATCGCTCTACCTCCTCAGGAGGCCAAAGCTAAACCTTGATCGATCTGTAAACCATGTCTCCGAACACCCGTAAACTATCTGTTCAGTCTATACATGGCGCGCGTCAACCCTGGGCTGAAGGTAGCAAACGCCTTCGGCGTTTAATGCACGAGCCGTTGATTACTCAAGTATGTCATTCCCCTTAAAAGGGTTGGCTAAATTCAATCGACGCGTAGCGTCGCGATGATTTTAGCCCGGCCCTTCAGGGCCGGGATGAGATCACCCACGTTCGCGCCTCGCGTAGCGGACGCGATGAGTCCAGGAGAAGGTTCTTGCCAGTCGTCGCTACGCGACGGGTAATTGTTGTTGCGCCCGTCACCCGGTCTTAAAAGACCGGGCTAAAATCATCACGACGCTACGCGTCGCTTTTTCTAAGGCACTTTTGCAGCAAAGCAGCCCTGCGCTGTTAGTTAGTGAACGCCTTCGGCGTTGAGAGATCTGGTAAAACCTTTCGCCCTAATACTCGTACTAGCTCACATCAAATGCCTTCGGAGGTCACCTCAAATGAAACGAATCGCAACGGTTGCGCTCTTTCTCTTGGCTCTTACCGCTTTGCCCTTAGCCGCGTCTGCTCAGGATGACCGCGCTGCTGACCGCGCTGCTATCAAGGCCCATATTGAAAGCATCTTTCAGGCGTTCATCAACAAGGACAATGCGGCGCTGCGCGCGACGCATGCTGAGAACTGGCTGGGTTATCTCGGAGAAGGCCGCCAGATGATCAAAGGCATTGGCCCGTACATGGATTGGAACACGCAGGATCCCAAACAACCGTATGGCATGAAGAGCTTCACATTTCGCGAGTTCGATATGATCTTCAAAGGCGACGCCGCCTTTGTCTGCTTCGTAGCGGATGTTGATTCAAATACGGCGAATGGTCCGGCTCGGCGAGTGCTGCGCATTTGCGACTTCTACACGAAAGACAACGGCAAGTGGATTCAAAGCGGCAGCTACACGGCGGCGCATCCGGAATCGCCGGAAGTGCAGACGGCCGTGCCGCGACAACTTGGTGATCAGATGAAGCAGCGTTTGCTGGCTGCGCGCGAAGCTTTGTGGCGGGCTTTCTTTGCGGGTGACCGAGCGTCACTGGAAAAAGCGCTGCCCGCGGAAACGATCGCCATTGAAGCGGGCGACAACACATGGTCAAACCGTGAAAAAGTTCTTGCCGATTCGACCGAATTCGCCAAAGGTGGCGGCAAACTAATCAAGCTGGAGTTTCCGAACACTGAGATCCAGATGTATGGCTCAACCGCTGTGCTCTATTCAAACTATTCGTACGAATTGGAAGTCGGAGGCCAGCGGGTAAACCGCGCAGGCCGCGTTACCGAAGTCTTCGTATTCCGCAACGGCCAATGGGTCAATCCCGGTTGGCACATGGATAGTGGTAAGTAAGTAACAAGAGCAAAGATAGCGAGTAATTCATCAACTCGATAGACACTTACTCGTAATTGCTCGGCATTGTGGGTCAAAGTTGCCGCCAACCAGGATCACTACTTCGGACTTGGTCCAGGTAAACCATCATATCCACATAAAGACTAGACTGTGCTCAGATGATTCGGCAACACCTTGACTTCTCACGTCGCCAGACGTATTAACGCCTCGCGGCTTTCAACCCTTAATCCCTTTCCCAACAATTTCAAGCCGCATCGTTTCCCGATCCTTAGTCTGGTGGCCGTTCCAAGAAACATTTGCCGGAACCTGCGGCTGTCTGCTCAATCGCTCTCAATCAGTGTGGATAAATTTTTAAATGACGATCCCTCGCATTTCACGCTGCTAAGAAGGAGACCAAGATGACGCATTTGAAACCCGACATTCCTAGACCCCCCGTAACCATCCTGCCACCTGATATCTCATTCCAGATGACTCCGTGTCTTGGACCGTTGGCAGAAACCGTAAGAAGCACCCTGCAACGGACGATGACAAACGCGATGAGAGATCTCGGTTGGCCCGTAGATATCTATCTTAGTTGTGTTGGTTCCTCGGAACGGATAGGAGTTTGGTTTAGTGCCGTTCCTTTTGACGATCTGCAGTCCCGCGCCAACGATGTAACGCTCATCAACCTGCTGGCTCCAGGTGAAACGTTCGCGATGCACATCGATGCCAACTTCATTCGACGATTGGTCTTGAGTTTATGGCGAAAATCGCCTAAGCGAAGAGGAGGTGACGGCGCTCCCGATCAAAACGGACCAACTCATCTCACCGACTTCTCGTATAACATCGGTGCGGCAAATCGCATAACGACGAACATTAAAGGCTTTGACGAAAGGCCATGGCCGGATGCGGACTTTACTTTGAACATCGCTGATATGCTGTCGACATCCGGGGGACGGCTGCGAATCCAAAGTGTGCAGAGCCTTGATGTAGATTGGTCAATCCTCGATTTGCTCACATTGCTTAGTTGGCTCGCGGGATTGTCTCTCCCTACCCTCCTGCCGCTCGGTGCGATTTTTCTGAGCGAGCGGATATATATCGGCAGCCAGGATACGCCCGACGTGGGAGGTGGCGTCGGTCAAATAATTGGCGGACTGGTACCGCGCAGGATTGTACTTCCCCCGTTCCAATTGCCGGGAACTAGTTTAATTCGTTACGCGGACTTCGTCCCTGATTACAGCCGGCTGGAAATAACCGGGCCTGCAGGCGTTACGATAGGAGGAACATACGATCTGATCGAAAGACAGCCGCTCGTCGCAATTTTTGGACCCACTGAGATATTCGTCTATCGGGTGGGGTCGGAGCCGCTCTCGATAGTGCGCGATTTCCGTTGGTCAGCCGGTAATATGCAGCCCCCCGTCACAGCCACATGGACCACTAGCGGCACCATCGCAGAAGTGAGTGGAAACACCGCGACTCTGAGTTTCGAAATTTCCGATTTGGATCCGGGGCAAGAGTTTGATGTGTGGGCCGCAGTCGAAGCGACAGACAGCACGGGGCGCCGAGCATGGCAAAGCCAAACCGTCCGCATCCGAGCGCGTGGGCGAACTTGATCGCCCGACAAATAGACCCGACGATGCTTGAGCAACACGCCTTTGCGGACAGGAGTACCTCAAGCGTTAGCGAGGGGGCAGACGGCCGACTAAAGTTGGTACTCTGACACCTGTGGCAAAACCAGCACTACGAAGCCAATCCTTAGATTGTAAAAAGTTGTGAACTTCCGCCCGAAGAGGACGCACTCCCGCCCGTTTCGAAACCTCAGCGTTTGCGCGATCGTAACCACAGGGCGATAATTCTGGTTCCCGGCATCAGCTGCGACATCACAATAAAGAGTTACAGTCGATCATGAAGGCATTTTTCCCTAAGGCCGCCGTTCTCGCCGCCTTGTCCATTCTGACATTCACGGGTTGCATGAACAGAGCTGCACCCGCGGGATTCGACCGTCCACCCGCGCCAGTCACGGTGGCTGAAGCAGCGATGCAGGATGTCCCCGTCTATCTCGATGCCATCGGAAAAACCGTTGCGCGCGAAACCGTGGCGATCCAGCCGCAAGTTTCCGGACGCATCGTCAAGATTCATTTCACTGACGGCGCGAATGTGAGGAAGGGCGACATGCTCTTCACCATCGATACGCGTCCGTTTGAAGCGTCTGTCAGACAAGCTCAAGCCCAGGTGGCAAAAGACGTCGCTGTGAAGAAGCAGGCTGAGGCGAATCAGAACAAAGATCTGGCGACGGCTAAATGGGACGCGCTGCAAGTTAACCGTTATGCCAAGCTGGTCGAGGCTGGTGTGGTTCCGCGTGAACAGTACGAGCAGCTCGCTGCGGCTGCGGACTCGTCAAAAGCTGCGGTTGAAGCTGATAAGGCCGCGGTGCACAGCGCGGACGAATCGATTAAGGCCGACAACGAGGCAGTCGAGAAAGCAAAAGTTGATCTCAGCTATTGCTACATTCGCTCGCCCATCGATGGGCGCGCGGGTCAACGGCTGGTCGACATCGGAAACGTGGTTAATCCGGGCAGCGCCGGCGGCAACAACGCACCCAGCAACTCTACCGCGAGCGGGCCGCCGAGTAACGCGCTGCTGGTGATTGAGCGCCTCGATCCGATCTACGCAGACTTTACTATTTCGCAGAACGATCTCGCGCGCGTGCAAGCGGAGATGCACGCCGGCACGCTTAAGACCGAAGTGCGCTTGCCGGAGACTGATGTGATGGTGGCAGGCCAACTGACGTTCCTCGACAGCTCAGTCCAGAACCAAACCGGGCAAGTAAATCTGCGCGCGACAGTTCCCAATTCCGACCGGCAATTCTGGCCCGGACGTTTTGTAAATATCCGTTTGGTGCTGAACACGATTCGCGGCGCCGTATTGGTGCCGGCGACGGCTCCGCAAATGTCCGCGAAAGGAAGTTACGTTTACGTCGTAAAGCAGGACAACACGGTGGATCAGCGACAAGTCACTCTGGGACAACGACAAGGCGATCTAGTCGTGATTGAAACCGGAGTGCAACCCGGCGAACGCGTCGTGACGCAGGGCCAGGTCGGCGTTACGCCCGGCGGTAAAGTCCGCGTCGAAACTCCAAACAACAATCAGGGAACTCCCAATCAGGGAAATAATGGGACGAAGTAATGAATCTCTCTGAGCCATTCATTCGGCGTCCCGTCATGACCGCCGTGCTCACCTTATCGGTGATTCTGTTCGGCGGACTCGCTTACTGGCAGCTGCCCGTCAACGATCTCCCGTCCGTCGATTATCCGGTAATCCAGGTCACCGTCGGTTATCCGGGCGCGAGCCCCGATACCATCGCCAACAATATCGCTACGCCGCTCGAACGGCAGTTCATGCAGATTAACGGCCTCGAAGTTGTTACTTCGAAGAGCACGCAGGGCGTAGCCACGTTCACGCTGCAGTTCGACCTCGACAAGAACATCGATGCTGCTGCCACCGACGTGCAGACGGCGATCTCGCAGGCGTCGGGCGCGCTGCCGGCTGACCTGCCTTCGCCGCCGACTTATTCAAAGAGCAACCCGAACGACCAACCGATCATGTACATCGCGCTCACCAGCGATTCGGTCACGCCGGGACAACTCTACGATTACGCCAGCACCCAGGTGGGCCAGCGCATCAGCATTCTTCCCGGCGTCTCGCGCGTGAACGTCTTTGGCACGAAGTCGGCGATTCGCATCAAGGCCAATCCCGCCGCGATGTGGGCGCGGGGAATTTCGGTCGACGATCTCAGCAACGCGATTAAGAGTGGCAGCAGCTACACCGGCGCGGGCCAGTTGGATAGCAGCTCCGGCACTGCGATTCTGCGTCCGCAAGGACAACTCGAAAGCGCCGAGCAGTACAGCAACCTCATTATCGGCGGCACTGGAAACGCGCCGGTTTATTTGCGCGATGTCGCGACGGTCAAAGACTCAGTTCAGGACGAGCGCATCAACATGCGTTTCTGGGTCCGCGGGTACGAAATCCCTTCAGCGACGGTCATCGTCGCCGTAAATCGCCGGGCCGGCGCCAACGCGGTCGAAGTTTCGAAGAGTATTCGCCAAACGCTGCCGATGATTAGCGCAGAGCTGCCGGGCTCGATTCGCGTCACTCCGATTTACGATCGTTCCTTGAGCATCGTGCACTCAGTAGTCGATGTCGAGACAACGCTGGTGATTGCGTTCGTTCTCGTCGTCATTGTCATCTTCGCTTTTCTCGGTCGCGCCACTGACACGCTGATTCCCACGGTCGCCCTGCCTCTCTCGTTGCTGATTACTTTCGTGGCAATGCGGATGCTGGGCTACAGCCTCGACAATCTGTCGTTGATGGCGCTGACGCTGGCGATTGGATTTCTGGTTGACGATGCAATTGTGTTCCTCGAAAACACCGTGCGCCGGATGGAACGCGGCGAACAACCCTTCGAAGCGGCCATCAGCAGCGCCAAAGAGATCAGCTTCACCATCATGTCGATGACGATTTCACTCGCGGCAGTGTTCATTCCGCTGGTCTTCATGACCGGATTGGTGGGCCGCATCTTCCGCGAGTTCGCCATCACCATCGTCATTGCCATCTTTGCTTCCGGTTTAGTGTCACTAACGCTGACGCCGTTGATGTGCGCGCGCCTTCTCAAGCCGCGTGGCGAGGGCGCGAAGAAAAACTGGGTTGAGCGCGTCATCGGCGGAATTGAAAAGCGCGTGCTGGGTTTGTACGGCGGCTCGCTCTGGTGGTTCCTGCGACATCGCTGGATTTCAGCGATGATTTGGGTGCTATGTCTCGCGGGAACGGTCGTGCTTTTCATCCTCGTGCCAAAAGCTTTTCTCCCGCCCGGCGACAGCAGTGTGATCTTCGGCGCGTTCATCGCGCGCGAAGGCTCGTCGCCCGATCAGATGAAAGCCCTACAGGATCGCGTCGACCAAACTCTGCATCAGGATCCAAACGTGATCACGGATTTCACTCTCACGGGCGCCACCGGGTTTCTTTCAGCGAATCAGGGGATCACTTTTACTTTTATTCGTCCGCCGGAACAGCGCCCCCCGATCCAGGCAGTCGCCGGCCAGATGATGGGTAAGCTCAATCAGATTCCCGGTGTCTTTACTTTCCTGCAGCCGTTTCCGGTTTTGGAAATCAGCACCGGTGTGACGGCGCGGCAACAAGGCCAATACGCCTACGCCGTCTCAGGCGTGAATGGTCCTGAAGTGTACGAGGTCGGAGAGAAGCTTCTGGCCCGCATGTTTCAGTATCCCGGCTTTCAGTCGGTCTCGTCGGATTACTTTGCGCACACTCCCAATCTCGACATCGAGCTGCGTCGCGACCAGGCGAAGACGTACGGAGTTTCAGAGGCGCGGATCCTTTCCCTGTTGCGGAACGCTTATTCGCAGAACTATGTCTACCTGGTCAAGAAACCGCAGGATCAGTATCAGGTGATTCTGGAGATGGAGGATTCCGCGCGCGCGAACCCGGAAGACCTTTCCAAACTCTACATTCGATCCGACAACGGTCAGCGACTTGTGCCGCTGGGCGAGTTGGTCACCTGGAAACAGACGCTCGGGCCCCAGGCCGTGAATCACTTGAATCAATTCACCAGCATGACGCTCTTCTTCAATCTGAAGCCGGGTGTGGCGCTGGGCGATGCTACTAATTTCATTCAGAAATCAGCGGCCGAAATCGTTCCATCTACCGTGCGCGGCGAGCTGCAAGGCGAGGCGCAAACCTTCAGCAAAACTGTCACCAGCATGACAATCCTCATGGGCCTGGCAGTGTTCGTGATGTATGTGATTCTGGCGATTCTTTACGAGAGTTACGTGCACCCCCTGACGGTGCTGTCGACTTTGCCGACGGCTTTGGTGGGCGGTCTGTTTACGCTCTTTGTCTTCGGACAGGAAGCATCGCTCTACGCGTTCGTCGGCATGTTCATGCTCATGGGCATCGTGAAAAAGAACGGCATCATGATTGTAGACTTTGCGCGCGCGCGTGTTGATGCGGGCGAGTCCGCCGACAAAGCGATTCACGATGCGAGCATGGATCGATTTCGTCCGATCTTAATGACCACTCTGGCCGCGGTGTTTGGCGCGATGCCGATCGCGCTCGGATACGGCGCTGACGGATCATCGAGACGGCCTCTGGGTTTGGTCGTGGTGGGCGGCCTGGTGGTCTCGCAATTCATCACGCTCTTCATCACGCCGGTGATTTATCTCTACCTCGAACAATTCCAGGAGAAGGTTTTGGATCGCAGCAAGTTCTTTGGCGCCCGCCATCACGAACATCGACCCGTGACCAGCCCAGACGAGACAGATGCGCTGCCGCAAAGTAGTGAATAAGCGAGTTCGACACGAATCCAGAAGTAAATTGTAATTACAACTTGATGAACCTCGTCGAAAGATCGGTTATTGAATAGCCGGGAGGTAAATTCATGTTGGAAAGTCAAACGGCATTTTCGAGTTTTTCAGTTAACGATCTCGAAAAAGCGAAGGAGTTCTACGGCCGAACCCTGGGACTGAAAGTTTCTACGTCTGAGATGGGGCTCGAGATTCATCCGGGTGACACGGACGTCTTCATCTATCCCAAACCGAATCACAAACCGGCAAGCTTTACCGTCCTCAATTTTGTCGTCGACGACATTGAAAAGACGGTAGACAAACTCAAAAAGGACGGGGTCCAGTTTGAGAAGTATGAAGGGGAAATTAAGACAGACGAAAAAGGGATTCATCACAACGGTGGCCCGGCCATCGCCTGGTTCAAAGATCCGGCAGGCAATATTCTGTCTGTGCTTGAGAAGCAATAGCTGCTAACGAGTGGTGCGGAGCCGCATCCATGGGCAATCGCCACTGGACTAAGGTATCTGACAACTTCGAATTGCCTGGAAAGCCTGGCTGGCGGACTCTCTCGTCCGCGAAGCGGACGAAATGCGAATCGCCCAGTCCCGATGCATCGGGACTGGGTAGGCGTCAACCAAATAGATCCTAGCCTGCGCAGCGGGCGACAGAATCTTACGGAACCGCGAACGATAGTGAGCGGGATAATCACTCGCTTTCAGTTGTAGTCGAATCCTTAACCCGCTTGCTACCGCAAGCGGTTCTGTATCTGTCGTCCGTTTCACGGACTTGCGATCCCATTCTGGCTTTGATCCCAGCGCTGAAGCGCTGGGTTATTTTCACACCGTCCGCTAGCGCGGACGACGTGCCACATCCATTCTTTGGGCAAAGCAACAACTTCCGATTCGGGCTCGTGCCCGATCTCAGGATTGCGGAAGATTTTCCCGTCGAGTAACCTGCACGGCGATGCCAGCCTCGTCTCCTCTGACAGAATTTGGTCAGCACGCCATTCGATCGGCGGAGGTCAGTGACGCGGATGCCCTGGCTCGTCTGCGCTATGCTCTGCGCGCGAGCACTGGTCGCGCGACTGAGCCCGAAGCAGACTTCATCAATCGCTGCTCGGTTTGGATGAGAGACCATCTCGAAAACGACGCTTGGTATTGCTGGGTCGCGGAAGGTAACGAGCACTTGATCGGCGCAGTATGGCTGCAACTCGTCGAAAAGATTCCCAATCCGCGCGCCGAAGCTGAACAGCACGGCTACATCACTAATTTCTACGTACAGGAAGCAGCGCGCGGCCAGGGAATCGGATCGCAACTTCTGCGCGCGGCGCTTGATTGGTGTCAGGCGCGGGACGTGCACGCTGTGATTCTCTGGCCCACCGAGCGTAGTCGAAGTCTGTACGAACGCCACGGCTTTTCAGTGCGCGACGACATAATGGAATTGATAATGAAGCCGCCACCCTAAACTCGTAAATACTAATGGCTTAGTTGCCTTTGCGCCTTAGGGCACTTCTTCCCGCCTTTGCGAGAAATAATTGTGCCCGTTAGATTTCACGAAAAGCCGCAGAGTGAAGCGTAAGACGAAAGAAACTAAATCTAATTGGGCTGTTACTCGTAAATTCTTTCTATGACCATTTCAAGACGCAGATTCATCGAGTTGGCATCAGCATTCGGCGCGACGCTTGCTCTTCGCTCGCGCTTCGTCCGTGCAAGCACGGTCAGCTGGACTGAGCGGCGTGATCTTTTTCCCGAAGGCGTCGCTTCGGGTGATCCGCACAGTGACAGCGTAATCCTATGGACCCGCCGGCCGCCCATTGCCGGCAGTGAAGCGCACAACCTCACACTCGAAGTTGCTGAGGACGCGAACTTCACGCGAGTCGTCGCCCACGCAATCACAAACGTTTCGGCGAAAACCGACTGGACCAGTCGCGTACTGGCCGCCGGTCTCAAACCGCGCACTCTCTATTGGTATCGCTTTACAGACGAGCACGGATTTGGCAGTCGCGTCGGCCGCACGATCACGGCGCCTTCCGCGACAGACACTCGCGCGGTGAACTTTTCGTTTGTAAGTTGCCAGATGATCCCGGCCGGCGCGTGCAATGCTTACCGGCGCATGATTTGGGAAGACGAGCAGAAGCCATTCGCCGATCAGCTTGGTTTCGTGCTGCATCTCGGTGACTTTGTTTATGAAGTCGTCTGGTACCCGGAAGACCGCGCGCAGTATTACGCGCGAAAATTGCGCGACGTCGTTCGTTATCCGACGGGCGAAAAGATTGGGGCCTTTCACGTGCCCACGACGTTGGCAGACTATCGCGCGCTCTATCGCGGCTATCTCTCCGATCCCGATCTGCAGGAGGCCCGAGCTCGCTGGCCATTTGTCTGCATGTGGGACAACCACGAATTCTCCTGGAAAGGCTGGCAGAGCCAGCAGGACTTCTCCGGCGTGCGGCCCGCGCAGACACGCAAGGTGGCCGCGAATCAGGCATGGTTTGAATATCAACCGGCACGCGTCATCAAGCCGAATCCTGATCTGAATATCTTTGAAGCTCCGCCGGTCAATGATGCGCCGCTTACTAAGCTCGACGATCATGGCTTGGGAATCGAAGCCGGTAACCTTGCCGCAATTAACAGCCTCAAGCTTTATCGCACGCTGAACTTCGGGAAGAACGTTGAGTTGATTCTGACCGACAACCGATCCTATAGATCCGAACCCGTCATGCAACGCCCGGAAGCCGCCGCTTTTCAGTCAGAAAATCATCCTTACGCTGTCCCAGAGAATGCGGTAAAGATTCTCGACGCCGGCCGCGCTTATAACGGTGGGAAGCCACCTGAGACAATTAGGTTCAACGGCCGCGACCTTCCCAACTTTCGCAAAGATTCTATGCCCCAATCGATGCTCGGTCGCGAGCAGAAAGTTTGGTTCAAGCAGAGACTGCGTGCGTCGCGAGCGAACTGGAAGGTTTGGGGCAACTCGATCGGCATGATCGATTGGCGGCTCGATTATCAGAATCTGCCGGATGGTGTGGGAACGAAATGGCCGGACGAAGATTACGGCGTCATGACGACAGAGGACTGGGCCGGATATCGATCCGAGCGCGCAGAGATTTTGAGTTTCATTCGCCGGAACGCAATCACCGGCGTCGCTGCCGTCTGCGGCGATCGGCACGCGTTTGAAGCGGGAGTGGTGTCTGCATCGCTGCGGCCGGAAGCGTTCGATCCAGTCATCGCAGAATTCATCACGGCATCGATTTCCGCGCCTGGTTTGTTCGAGGGGGCTGAATATAATGTCCCGAAGGATCACCCCTTGCGCGCGGTTTATCTCTACAACCCGCCGAATGGCGAGGCGGTTCAGCCGGCGTTCAACTTTTCGATGATGCATGGAGTGCGTGCCAGTCTCGCCCTGCAAACAAGCGGTGATGTCCAGCAAGCACTAAGCGAACAGAATCCGGAACTCGCGCCGCAGCTTTCTTTTATTGATGTGAGTGCGCACGGATATTCGGTGGTGCGGGCTGAGCGTGATCATCTCGAAGTCGAATTCGTTTGCATTCCTCGACCCTTACAGAGGAGCTCAAACGTCGATGGCGGGCCGTTGACATACCGCGTCACGCATCGTGTGGATCGATGGCTGCCTAAAGGCCGTCCCAAAGTGAGAAGGACAAATGTTAAAGGGACCTTGCCGCTGGTCACGTAGACTGCGGAAGGTCCCTACAGCTGCTCGCCGGTGAAGCGCGCACTCGTTTAGCTTAAATAATGACGGTGCGCGACGTGCGCATGCGATCGGTTCCGAGCTTATGCCTCACCAGAGCTTCAACATTCAACGGCACACCCTCGCTCTTCGCTTTGCGGATAAAGTCGCCATCAATTTTGAAGATGCGCAGTTTCACGACGTCTTCGACTTTCAGATCAGTTAGACCTTCATTGCGCACTTCCGCCAGAAACTCCGGTGTGACTTTGAAGATGCTCATCTTCACGAGGCCTTCGAATGATTGGTCTCTAAATCCCATCTCGTTCGCGCGCCGGACAAAATCCGCATTAATCTTGAAGATGCGCGCTTTGACGAGGTCATCGAAGGTCAAGTTCGGGAAGCCAGTTGCTTTCATCTCGCGCATGAACGAGGAGTCAACCTTGAAAATTGCGGCTTTGTAAAGATCGCCGACGTCAAGCTTTCCAAAATTCGCCGACAACAGGTCATCGGCCAAGGCCGTGGTCACGTTCAGCGACGCCGCCGTAAACAGGCGCTCTTCAACGGGACGCTGGTCCTTCCATTCGGAGTCGCCCTTCTCAAGATCAAAGCCGCGGCTCTTCATCGCCGCCAGAAAAGCCATATTCGGGGTGAAACGAAACGTCCCGCTTCCCTTCCCGTTTTGAAAGGTGCCTTCTGCATCGATCGTACCGGCTTCACGTGCCAGTCTGAAGGTGAGCGCCCCGCCGTTTTGCACTTGCTCTTTCGTCAGGCCCACTTCCGAGAACTCAAACATGTGGCCGTTGCTGGACGTGTGGCGCCCATCCTCGCTGCGCCGCTCAAAATTCAGGTAGACTTTCGAGCTGTCCTTACTGATTTGACCCTGCCATTCACCCGTGAGGGTGTTCTGCGCGGCAACATTCGAACAGGCGACGACGGCGATAAACGCCAGACTCAAAACGAAAAGTGTCGATATTTTCCTCGTCATAAGCGCTCTCCTGTGGAAATTTTGATTGGAACAGACTCCGACGTGCGAAATACAATCTGTTCCACGCGCGGCAAAAGTCTCGGTTCCGAAACTTCTCAGATCGTTAACCGAATTTTCGAACATGAAGGCCCTCCCGCACAGGGCCCTCCTGGTAAGCCCGCCACCTGTTACCACTACTTCGGAAGCAGATTGCATTCGTTCGGCATGAAGCCGCCGCCCAAAAAGTTTGCGCCCACAACTATCGGCTGGTCGGACGTAACTTGGAGTGAGAACGCAACGTTTGGAGCCGGATCCGGAGCGCCGTTCGGAATTGGCCAAGCCAGGTGCCTGGTAGCATGTGTTGCTAAGGCAACCGTATTCGTTCCTGTTTCGCCGGGATAAGGCGTCGCGGGCGCGGATCCTGGAATCGTGACGCCAACCAGGTTGGCGCCACCGATGTCAAAGAAGTTGACGCCAACATTCGCAGTCGTACCGCTGCCATTGAAAATATAAAGATGGGACAGCGTGTTATTTGCGCCGTTTGCCATGTGCGCCGGGGTGCAGACCCAGACATATGGCGGTCCGCCCGATGAGGTTCCGGGATCGCCTTTTGGCCCGGGGTCGCCTTTTGGCCCAGGATCGCCTTGCGGTCCTGGAGGTCCTTGTGGACCAGTAATGTTCCACTCCACCCGCGTTTCATTGTTGTGACATGCAGTGCTGGCATCCACCAAACGCATCATGCCGTTTCCGGGATTGACGCACGCTTCCAATGTGGTTGGACTGCTGGCAGCGTGTAAAGCGATCGGCAGGACAACCGCAACTGCGAGTGTCGCAACGCATGCAATGATACGTCGCCGAGTAAACTTGATAGTCATATGGGGTCTCCTTTTTGGTTGGTTTTCAGCGGGGGCGGCGCAAGCAATCTATTGACCGGATTGAGTGGTGTCAAGGAGATCGGGCGAAAGAGCATAGGGACCTTTGCAGCTTTGCGCGAATTTTCGTGACGCGGTATCGTCGCGATTGATTCTGATAAAGGTAGGACCGAAAACCATGTGTCGCAACATCAAGACCCTGCACAACTTCAAGCCACCAGCCACTGAAGAAGAGATTCGCGCGTCCGCAATTCAGTTCGTGCGAAAGCTGAGCGGCTTCAACAAGCCCTCAAAGACCAACGAAGTAGCTTTCAATCATGCAGTTGATGAGGTCACTCGAGTCGCCACCGAACTACTCGACTCACTCGTCACCAACTCGCCTCCGCGTGATCGCGAAGTCGAAGCCGCGAAAGCTCGGGCACGCACTGCGCTTCGGTTTGGAGGAGCGCCGGCGGTGTGAAACTAGTCTGTTGTGGCCCGCCCCCGCGGCTTGCTCACTAATTCATGCTCATGCCAAAACCGAGATTAGGATTGCTCTTCTTTTTCGCGCCGCTCATCCTTGGGCTTAATTACGCGAGCCATTGCGATGCGCGTAAAGAAACCAACACACAGACACCACCACCGTCAATTTCACTGACGCCGTGCGAAGTTCCTGGCGCCAATCCGCAAACGAAAGACAAAGCGCGTTGCGGAACACTTGAGGTCTTTGAAGATCGCGATCATAAAACCGGCCGCAAGATCGCTCTGAAGATAGTTGTTTATCCCGCCACCGGTCCGGACAAAGTGGCGGACCCGCTCTTCTACATTCCTGGTGGGCCGGGATCTTCCGCTACTGAAGACGCCCCGTACGTCGCTCAGCAGATGGCGAAGATTCGCGAACACCGCGACTTGGTCTTTGTCGATCAGCGCGGTACCGGCGGTTCCAATCCTCTGAACTGCACGTTTTTTAAGCCAAGCGATTTGCAAAGCTATCTGGGGGATTATTTTCCACTGCCGGATGTGCGTAAGTGTCGCGAAGAGTTGGAACCCAAAGCGGATCTCAAGCTCTATACGACTGAGATTGCGATGGCTGATTTGGAGGACGTCAGACAGGCACTCGGCTATGGAAAAATAAATATCACCGGCGGCTCATACGGAACCCGCGCGGCGCAGGTTTTTCTCAAACGTCATCCGAATAGTGTGCGCGCGATCATTCTGCACGGCGTCTCGCCCACGAATCAGTTCATGCCCCGCGACTTTCCGCAACACACCGAGCGCGCGCTGAACGGCGTGATCACTGAGTGCGCTGCCGACAAAGATTGTCATGAGGCCTTTCCGAATCTCGAAACAGAAAAACAGAGCGTTCTCGAAAAGCTTATGCGTGGTCCCGTCGAAGTCGAGATCACGCGCGGCTCCAGTGGGAAAGTGCGCCTCAGTCTATCGCGCGATTTAGTAGCGGAAGCAATTCGCTACATGCTCTATCAAGCTCTCTCGGCGAGTCGCATCCCGCTTTTTATTCATCTCGCCGCGCAAGGTAACTTCGTTCCGCTGGCTAACGCGGCGATTTACTATCGGCAAAACCTCGTAGCTACCGGCAGCAACGGCATGTATCTAACGGTGACCTGCGCCGAAGACTTGCCTCTAATCAAACCGGGCGAGGGTGAGCGTAACGGAGTGGCCACCTTTCTCGGTGACTATCGCTTGCGGCAACAACGCGCCGCCTGCGGGCTTTGGCCGCGCGAAAAAATTCCTGCCGATTACGCCGCTCCAACCGTTTCAGATGTTCCGGTTCTGATTCTGACCGGACAATGGGATCCGGTGACACCACCGATTTACGGCGAGACCGCAGCGAATCATCTTTTCCACAGTCTTCATATAGTTGTCCCGCATGGCGGCCACGGCTTCGGCGGCCTTAACGGAATCGATTGCATCGACAATCTGATGACCAGTTTTGTTGAGAAAGGAAGCACCGTAGGGTTAGATACCTCGTGTGTCAGCGCGATCAAACGGCAAGCGTTTATGTTGAAGCTGCCTGGAAACTGATGACAAGCCTGCCTTGAAAATCGGTTCGATTGCGCGTGATTTCACGGGCGAGACGCCCGTGCCACTTTCGCAAGTTGAACCAGTACTCCAAATTCAAAAGTATTCCGCTGCTATTTAGCTGCGTGCTAATATGCTGATGGCGCAAAAGGGGTCCCATTTCCTTTTGCAACGACCAAGTTCGAGTTCCTGCCTCTTGCTCTTTACTTGCGAATCCACGTTTTCGCGTTACTCGCCTCGCTCCTTCAGAAAGGAAACAGACTCATGGACAATCCATCCTCGTATGAACATTGCCTCGTTGAATCCACTCACTCAGCGAACTGCAAGAGCGTGACTGCGTCCTCTACGCAAGCCCTCGGCCGGGAGCCCCACGGAAAGCTGCGCTGGTTCGTCGTTGTCGTAGTGATGCTGTTTTTGATTGGCAGCGGATGGGGAGCCTTAACGGCCTTCAAATATACGCAGGCAAATCTCGGCAACTGGCGGCAGCAGTTACAAGCGCGCATCGGCAGCAGCAATCCTCTGGCTGGAGATCTGCCACCAGTCAAAAAGGATTTTTACGGCACGCTTGCTGGTTTGAAGATCGTCGGAGTGACGCCTGACAGTCCGGCCGCGCGAGTTGGCCTGAAATATGGCGACATACTAGTAGCCTACAACCGGCGGCCGGTTTCAAATCAGGATGAGATTTCCGCCGCGATGGATTACGAGCAGGAGCAATACAACCGAACCGGTAAACCGGCCACCGTGGAGTTGACGCTTTATCGCGATGGCGACATGGCGGTTAAGACTTTGCGCGTGCCCATCGGCCGCCTGGGTATCTACACACGCGAATGGACTTTCGCTTACGCCTTCGTCGACGATGCGATCATGCAACGTAACGACTACGCGGAAGCTGAGAGATACGCTAATCAAGCCGAAGCATCCGGACAATACACCGCCGATCAACTTCTGCATATGCGCGTGTTCTGCGTGAACAACGAAAAAGATAGCGAGGCGATTCGGCAAAGTCAGGTGGACGATCTTTATCGGAGGTCGCCGGCCGACAAAGTAACGTTGTTTGGTAACTATGACCTGCTCTACAACAAGCGCTTTCGGGCGGCGGCGGCCGTCTTTGAACGCTATCTGAAGATGAGGAAAGTCGATGTTTCAACCGAACTGAACCTCGCGGCCTGCTATGTCGAGCTTGACAGATACGACGACGCCGATGCATTGCTGAAGAAAATTCTGGCCCGGACCAATGGCGACGCGAATGCGCCAAGCGAGTATGGACTCGGCGTGCTTTCAAACATCCGTGGCAAGATCCACATGGGCCGCCATCAATATGATCAGGCACAGGAGCGGTTCCTGGCGGCGTTGGAACGTTACCCTGGCGATTCCTACTATCTGCTCGCTTTTCTTTATTGTGCTGCGCAACGCGACGTCAAGGGCGAGAAGCCCGGAGAGTTTGACGCCGCTTACAAAGTAGTGTCTGGCCAGCTAAGCGAGACGGAAAATTCGATGGGTTATCACCTCGACGCGCTGCGCGCATTCCTCCTGGTGAAACATAACCGCACGCCTGAGGCCGCCGCGCTGGTTTCGAAGTGGAAAAGCTCAGCCGACGCCAAACGCTACATCCCTGTGTTCTGGAGTCGCTTCCCCGAAGGCTCGAACATCATCGATAACTGGAACAATCTGCTTCGGGATTTGTAGGGAAAACATAGCGGGGTATTTGCCGTCGGCTACGATCCCGGCGATTTGAATGTCGGTTATCGTTGCGGCGGAAACCTACTTCTTCACCGGTCGCGAACCAAAGCCGATTTGTTTGCGAGCTTGAACAGGCGGCGACATCAATTGACGAATCGCGTCGAACACCACTTTGAACTGACGATCGTATTTGCTTTCCAACTCGTCCAGACGGCGAGACAATTCGGAGTTCGACGCGAGCATCTGTCTCAGTTTCACAAACGCGCGCATGATTTCGATGTTGACTGAGATAGCGCGTTCACTATTTAAGACGCTCGAGAGCATCGATACGCCCTGTTCTGTGAATGCGTAAGGAAGATACCGCCGTCCGCCTCGGCCTTTCTTTGAGGTGCCAATTTGGTACCTCAAAGCGTCGACCTCGTCGACCGTAAGTTGAAACATGAAATCTGACGGGAAGCGCTTGAGGTTTCTCTTGACCGCGCGATTGAGGATTTTGGTTTCAACGCAGTAAAGAGCGGCGAGATCGCGATCCAGCATTACTTTCTCACCACGAATGAAATAGATCGCTCGGTCAATTTTCTCGATCGGGATAAGAGACGAATGCTTTGATGAAACCACTCGGGCTGTCATTTGGCAGCGCAGATTAGAGGAAAAGGCAGAATTGCGAAAGTAAGTGTTTTTGCAAGCTTTGGTTCTATCAGATTTCGTAAGGTCACAAATTGTGACCCTATTGAATGCGCACAGAACAGTGACACCAACCGATCACAATCTGTGATCGGTTCCTGTCGGTCAGATAGGGAGGTTACAAATTGTGACCTCCAATCTTGGAATGTGATGCCGTGGCCCGCTAAACGGGGCTTGAGGGAATTGATGCCAATGTGATCCCGGGGCTGGCGTGTTTCGCACTTACCCGCAGCCAGTTTCTTTCACGGCTACGCCGTGATTAGCGTATCCCCACCAATCCTTGCACACTCTGAATTAGTTTCTCTGAGTCATAACCCACCCCATCCTTGAAAACGATCTCGACGTTTTCGATGTCGGCGATCTTTGCGGCAGGGTTGCCTTTGACGATCATCAGGTCGGCTTGTTTGCCCACGGCGATTGAGCCGATGCGGGAATCTTCGCCCAGGAACTTGGCGCCGTTGAAGGTCGCGATCTTGATTGCTTCAAGTGGCGTGAAGCCGGCTTCTACCAGGAGTTCGACTTCGCGCAGGTCGCCAAAGCCGGCGACGACTCCGCCGTTGCCGGTGGGATCGAGGCCTGCGAGCAGCAGGCCGCCCGCCGCTACAAATGAGCGTTCGAAATCCATCGATTTGCGAATCAGCAGAGGCGTCGGAGAGTCCGCGGCAATGCGCGAACGCGCAGTTAAATAACGAATGCGCGCTTCATTATTCATCACGTTAAGCACGCGCGAATTCAAGACCGCGCTCGGCGCGCCGATAGCCGTGGGATTCCCAGCGGCCGGCGCTGCTCCGGCGCCCGCCGTAAGCTGAGTAGTTGCCAGCGGCGCGCCCGCTTCAAATACCGGCAATGTCGAAGTGAGCGCCACGTTCTTCGCCACCAGAATTCTGATCGTTTCTTTTACCGGCTCGCTATTGATGTCAAGCGTGCGCAGGCTTTGACCAACCGCCGCACCCGGACATTTATCAGGCTGTTTGTTGGGGACGAATTCTGAATCAGGCAGCAGGCCGTGCTCGAGGTTGTCTATCCCGATCTCGGCCGCTTCGCGAAAACCAATCGAACAGAGATGGCCGGTGACTTTCAGCCCGCGCTTGTGCGCTTCTTCCACGACGGCTCGTAGTTCGGCGCGCGTGATGTTCATGTACGCCTTAAATGAAGTCGCGCCCTGGTCGGCCCAGTAGTTGACCATCTGGCGCGCATCGTCCGCGCCCGTGAGCGTGTGCATCACCGGTGTGAATGAACCTTCGCCTTCCAGATAAGGCGCGGTGATGTGCATCTTCGGACCAATCATCCGGCCGCTATCGATCAACTTTTTGATTTCGAGATCGAGATAAGGCTGGACGCTGCCGGTGGTGCGAATCGTGGTGACCCCGAGCGCAAGATACAAACGCGGAAAGCTGAACCCCATGTTTGAGTACATCGGCGGGTTCCCGCCCATGGGAAAGAACATGTGATCGTGCATGCCGACCAGTCCGGGAAGTACTGTATAGCCGTCCAGGTCAAGCACTTTGGCGTTCTGAGGAAGAATCTCGTCATCGCTGGCCTGAATGGACTTGATCTTCCCTTCAGAGATGGTAAGCGTCTGATTCTCGCGTGGCGCGGAGCCCGTTCCATCGATTACCCGCACGTGTCTCAAGATCACAATGGGCGCTTCCACGCGAATGAATTGCTGGCGATCTGACTGCTGCGCGACGCAGTTCAGGGCAAGACTCAGAAGGACAAGTAGGGAAAGTGATCTCATGATTTTCTCCAGTTATTAGAAATGAAGTCCAGCCGCTCCGACAGACGCAATTTTCATCCGGGTATTGACTCCACTGCCAACGACATCCACGTGAACGCAACACAGCCGGCGTCGGCAACTGACGAGACGACTAAGCCTTAATCGAAAGGCTTTCGAACCTGGTTCTTGCTTTGCTCGACTTGCGCTGCCGGCCATAAGCTGAAAATAAGGCACATTACTCCTATTGCCAGCCCGACTCCTTTTATGGCCGCGACCGCGCCTGAAGAGATAGGCGCGGGGTCAGTAATCCCCAAACGGTTGTCTTCCAGTTGTCCAAAAAAACTCGAGTACGCCATGCCGCACATGAACGCCCACGCGGCGGCGAGAAACGGACGTCCTCTTTGCGCGTCTTTACCAGCACGCCATGCGCCAAACAACAGCAGAGCGCCGATGATGTAATCGTCAAAGAATGCCGGCGGATTCTCTCGCCAGGTGTGCCAACGGCGAATCGTCTCAGCGAGCGGCGTTAGAATTCCAAGCGCAATCGCGAAGTATCGACTGATCGAGATGAGCATCTTCGGCTCCCTGTCAACGCGCGGGCTTGATGATACGGCGGCTGCGATTGTAATCCTGATTCGGCGGCGCGCAACTACTATTGCGAAACTCTCATCTGCTAAAATCACCCGTAAAGTAAAACATTTGGCATTATCCAATTTCATTCGGGGGAAGTGTCCATGAATTCATTTCAGAATCTGAGGTTATATCAAACGATCCGGCAGCGGAGGATTGCGAGCGCAGTCGTCGTGGCCTCGCTGTTGTTTTGTTTGTCGGTAGCGGCTGTCGCATGCAAAGGGAAAGCAGAGACGCCGGCGGTGAACTACACGCGGGTGCCGGATAGCGCGCCGCAGAATTCTTACGCTGATGTGGTCTCGCACGTCGCGCCGGCCGTGGTGACGATTCACGCGAACAATCGCGTGCGACAGCCGCAGCAGTTTCCATTTTTTGACGATCCATTCGGCGGGCTTTTCGGCAACCGCAATCGCGAACAGCAGCAACCTCGGGAACAACTCGAGCGCGCGCTGGGTTCCGGCGTGATTGTCAGCGCTGATGGTTACATCATCACGAATCATCACGTGGTTGACGGCGCGGAAGAAATCAAGATTGATTTGACTGACGGACGAACAGTCGACGCGAAACTTGTCGGTTCAGATGCGCCGAGCGACCTCGCAGTGCTGAAGATTGCGCAGTCTGGTTTGCCCTTCTTGACGCCGGGCGATTCGGACAAAGTGCGCGTCGGCGATGTCGCATTGGCCATCGGTAACCCGCTCAACGTAGGCCAGACGGTGACCATGGGAATTATCAGCGCAAAAGGACGCGCGACGGGATTGGGCAGTGGGGCCTTTGAAGACTTTCTGCAAACCGACGCGCCAATCAATCAGGGAAATTCCGGCGGCGCGCTGGTGAATACAAACGGCGACTTGATCGGAATCAACTCTCAGATCCTGGGCGGAACGACCGGCGGCAACATTGGCATTGGGTTCGCGATTCCCTCGAATATGGTCAAGACGGTGATGGACCAACTGATCAAATCGGGGAAAGTCCGGCGTGGACAACTCGGCATCGTCGTGCGCCGTGTCGATTCCGACATGGCGGAAAGCCTCGGGATGTCGGAAACGAAAGGCATCATCGTTAACTCGGTCACCCCCGGCAGCGCTGCGCAACGCGCCGGCATTAGACAAGGCGACGTGATCATCGCGCTGGACGGTGCGCCGGTTAACGAAGTGAACGCCTTCCGTAATCGGATTGCCAGCTCCGGTCCGGGAGCGCAAGTGACGCTGACAATCCTCCGCGACAATCGCGAACAAAAGATCACGGCCACGACTGGCGAGTTCAAACCGGAAGGCGAGAAAACAGATCAAGGCGAAACAGGCCCGGGCGCCACCGGCCAGGGCCGTCTCGGTCTTAGCGTCATTCCGCTAACGCCGGAGATTAGTTCGGAATTGAATTTGCCGGCGGGCACAAAAGGAGTTGTGGTTGACTCAGTCGATCCGGCTGGTCCCGCTGCCTCAACGGGATTGGCGCGCGGCGACGTGATTCAGGAAGTTAACCGGCAGCCGATTAGTTCAGCCGAAGACCTGCGTGCGGCAATCGATAAGAACGGCAACAAGCCGGCGCTGCTCTTGATTAACCGGCGTGGTCAGCAAATTTACGTGACTGTGCGACCGCGACCGTAAATTTTGCACGGCATTATTTTGAGGAAGGCCGGGCACCTGCTCGGCCTTTCTTTCTTTGCGAAACTTTGCGTCTTCGCGGCTGGGCGTGAACTTATGAGTGGCGCTTTCTCACGCTAAGGCGCAAAGACGCAAAGATTCGCAAAGTAACCGGGGGTCTCTTTATTTTACTTGGCCTAACCGGCATGCAGTGCTAAGATGCTGTTTCATCGGTAAGACAGCATGCGCTACGTTGCAAACCCGCCTAATCCCTGGCTCTCACATTCCGTCGAGTGGATTGGTGAGCCTCCAGCAGTGAAGATCGAAGTCTACGAAGAGACTGAGACACGCTCGATCATCAGCCACAACGACAGCCCCGATGTAGCTTTCGACCATTCCATCAACTGTTATCGAGGCTGTATTCACGGATGCACTTACTGCTTCAGCCGCCCCACGCACGAATATCTCGACTTTGGCGCCGGCACCGATTTCGAACGCAAGATCGTTGTCAAAGTAAATGCGCCCACTCTGCTACGAAAGGAGTTGATGAAGCCTTCGTGGAAAGGCGAGCAGATTGTTTTCTCTTTCACTTCCGATCCTTACATTCCGCTCGAGGCGAATTACAAATTGACGCGGCAGTGTTTGGAAGTGTGCGCCGAGTTCCGCAATCCGGTTGGCATCGTCACGAAATCCGCGCTGATTCGCCGCGACGTCGACGTGCTGCAGACACTCGCGCGGGAAACTACCGTCGGCATCTATTTCTCAATTCCCTTCGCTGACTACGACATCGCGCGCGCGGTCGAGCCGTTCGCGCCGTCTCCGAACGCGCGCTTTGAAGCGATGAAGATTCTGGCGGATGCCGGCATTCAGGTGGGCATCGCGATCGCGCCGACCATTCCCGGTCTCTCGACAGACATTCCTGGTTTGCTGCAACGCGCCAAAGATTGCGGCGCGACCAAAGCTTTTATCAACATGCTCCGCTTGCCCGGCAGCGTCGCTCCTTATTTCGAACAGCGGCTGCGAGAAAAACTTCCCACGAAAGCCGACCGTGTTTTGAATCGCATTCGCGACGCTCGCGACGGCAAGTTGAACTCCAGCGTGTTCGGCGCCCGCATGCGCGGCAAGGGTCAATACTGGAACGCACAGGAAAAGTTGTTCGAAGTCTATTGCAAGAAACTTGGCTTCAACGAACAGCGCGTCGGTACCGACAACTTGCAGAAGATGCACACATTCCGTCGCCCCACCCCGCAGGGTGCGCTATTTGATTGAGCGCCCATAGATCCAGTTCACCGCTTGATATTCCCGAGCCGCCGGAGTACGTTTTCCCGCATCCAGGCAATGCTGGTCGCCAATCCTAAGTAGCGCAGGCGCAAATAACTGCTGCATCACCTTTCCATTCCCATTCATCATTATTGGTGGCTCGCCGCTGGCGGCGCGAGCTACGGCGCGCGTTACGTAAAAGCACGCATCGACTTTGCGCTCGCGGAGCGCCGTCGACGCCGCACTCCGGACCCAACCTGCGAGTTATTGCGGTTGCAAACGCTGCACGGCTATAACGCCCATTCGTTGGTAAGTGTCGCGCCCGGGGCTTTGCTGTGGTCAACCCCCGAGATCGATGGCGCAATCGTTTACAGCAGCTTCGGACGTGTGTGGCTGGTGGCTGGTGATCCGATCGCCCCAGCCGATCAAAGTGCGGAGCTAGCCCGGCGTTTTGCCGCCGAAGCAAAAAGGCACAATCGCGTTGTCGCGTTCGTTCCGGCGACGGCCGCTTTCGCGCACCTGGCAGCCGCGGACTTCTCTGCCGTCAAAGTCGGCGCGGCGCCCTACTTCGATTTGAGATCATGGAATCCGCGCGGTGATGTCGCCAAGAAGTTGCGCGCTGAGGTTAACAAAGCCCGCCGTGCAGGTGTGGAAATTGAAGCGGTGAGCGCAAGCATTGATGAGTCGCTAAAACAAGAAACGATGAACCTGTGCATGCGCTGGTTGGGGGAGCGGCGATCTGCAACGTCTTTCGCGTGGTTGGTGGCTCTCGATCCGTTTTTAAATTCAGACTATAAGAAGTATTTTGCCGCGCGCCTAAACGGAAAGCTCGTGGGATTTCTGGCAGCCAGTCCGATTCCGGCGCGCAAAGGTTGGTACCTCGAAGACGTCTTGCGCGATCCGGACGCACCGCCGGGAACTGCCACCCTCCTGGTTTATGAAGCGTTGCACGAATTGAAACGACAAGGCGCCGAATTGGCAACGCTCGGAACTTCGCCCCTCGCCACTGATGGCCCCAACAATCTCAGAACTGAACATCGAGTTGTGGCGCGCGCTCTGGAGGTGACGTCAAAGCGGCTCGGCGTTCTCTACAACTTTCAGGGTCTGCGACGATTCAAGGGCAAGTTTGTCCCTAGTTGGTGGGAAAGTGAGTACGTCCTGGCGCCGCGTGGCGTCGCTGTGCCACCACGCGTGGCGCAAGCGATTCTGCATGCGCTGGTGCCGGGTGGCGTACCACGGCTACTGACACGACAAGCATTGCGAGTGGTTGGGGGACGAGCTAAGCGCATTCCCCTGGGCATATCGTCAGCGCGCGCCCGAGTATCTCGCCGGACTCAACGTACGCATGAACACTTGTGAACTAACTCACGAGCCAAAAGCATATCCTCATCGTTTCGCAGGCATTTTGTTAGAGACAGCGCCGCGAACTTTTTCTATAATACCCACCAAGCCAGACAATTAATTCACACCGGGAGGCGCGACGATGCTGATTAAAGATGTCATTCGCGACCGTGAGCCTTATTCCATGAGGGCCACGGCGACAGTCATGGAAGCGGCTGAGTTCATGGCGAAGCGCCGCATCGGTGCAGTGTGCGTTCTGGATGGCGACGGCCAGTTGATGGGTGTCTTCTCTGAGCGTGACCTACTCAATCGCGTGGTAGTGCTGCGGCGCGATCCGGCAACGTTGCCGCTCGGCGAAGTGACTAGTGAACTCCGCGCGGTGATTCGTTGCGACGAGACTCCGCAGCAGGCGTTGGATCGAATGGATGAGATCGGCAGCCGCCACTTGCCGGTCGTTGACGGCGAAGACCGGTGGGTGGGTATGCTTTCGATGCGCGACCTGCTGCGGGTTGAAGTCAGCGAGCAAGGCGACGAGTTGAAGCTGCTGCATGACTATATTAGACAGTGAACAGTAGGCCGCGATCAGCGAAAACCATTTTCCATTTGTCATTTGACATTTATCATTTAGCCATTAGTTCAAGCGGGTTTAGAACGTGAAGTGCTGGAACTTCACGAATTGGTCGCGAGAATGACGACTCGCCCCACGGCAAATGAAAAATGAGAAATGGTAAATGACAAATGGAAAATGATCTTTTTGCCCTTTCTAGTTTTCGCTCTTCTCGCGCTGTCGTGCAGTCATGCGGCGCCCGGTCGCGGCGCGGGTGCAGTTCAAAAATCTCCACAGTCACAAACCACCTTTCGAGTCGAAACAGTAATCGGAAACCTCGAAGTGCCCTGGTCGATTGTTTGGGCGCCCGATGGCCGCATGATTTTCACTGAGCGGCCGGGCCGTGTGCGGGTCTATCAAAACGGAAAACTGCAGCCGCAGCCATTGTTCGTCGTGCCTGATGTCGAGCCGCGCGGCGAAAGCGGCTTGATGAGCATCGCTCTGCATCCGCAGTTCACTTCGAATCATTGGCTCTATCTCTCGTACGCGTACAGCGCCAGCGGACAGATGGTGCGCGTGGTCCGCTATCGGGAAACACCGAGCGGCTTAACCGATCGAAAAGTCATTATTGAAAACATTCCCGCAGCACAATTTCATGCCGGATGCCGTTTACGGTTTGGGCCCGAGGGCAAGTTGTACATTACGACGGGCGATGCTACCCAGCGCGAACTCGCGCAGCAATTGAACTCGCTGGCGGGAAAAATTCTGCGACTGAATGATGATGGCACGGTACCGACCGATAACCCGTTTGTCGGACGCGCCGACGCGCGACCAGAGATTTGGGTGTACGGCAGCCGCAACTCGCAGGGGATCGATTTTCAGCCCGGCACAAACAATCTTTTTGAAACCGAGCATGGCCCAAGCGGCTTCGACGGGCCCGGCGGCGGCGATGAAGTCAACATCATCGACAAGGGAAAAAATTACGGTTGGCCGATGATTCATCATCGGGCGACGCAAGCAGGGATGGAATCGCCTCTGCTTGAGTACACACCCGCGTGCGCGCCCGCCAGTGGCATGTTCTATCGCGGCTCGCAGTTTCCACAGTTCAAGGGAAATTTTTTCTTTGGCTGTTTAGCCGGCACCCGGATCATCAGGGTGACGCTTGATGGCCGGCGCGTTGTCAGTGAAGAAAATCTACTTGAAAAGCAATACGGTAGGATTCGTGATATCGCCGAAGGTCCCGATGGCTACATCTATTTCTCAACGTCGAACCGCGATGGACGCGGACAGCCCGCCAGCGACGACGATCGAATTCTGCGATTAGTGCCGGTGAAGTAGAGGCAAGTGGCACAGACTTCAGTCTGTGAGTTCCGTTGTCCGAGCAGGTGTTCACAGACTAAAGTCTGTGCCACTAAATCTTCTTCGCCAGGATCGCCGTCTTACTCCAGCCAATAATCTGAAATCTTGGGAAGCGATAATGGCTGACAACTTTGTAGTGACGATCGGTGGTTTCGGCGACTTCGGCGGGTGGATGAGTTTTGAACCTGAAGAGCAATTCCAGGAAGCGGGTCGCGACTGACGGACGCATAGGCAGATTCAGGAAATAGCCGCGCGGCGCGATCACGCGCGCGAGTTCGGCAAAACCTTCCTCAATCGGCACGTATTCCAACACGCCGCAGGTTACGATCAAGTCAAACGACTCATCGGGAAAAGGCAGAGACAAGATGTTGCCCTGCATGAACTTGACGTTTTGATCTCTGTCACCAAATTTCTTGTTGACGTATTTCCGCGCGGTCGCCATCGACGAGGCCGACAAGTCCAGCGCCGTTAGATTCACCGGCACGTTCAGGTTGCGGAGCATCGCCAACGTCAGCGTTCCGGTGCCACATCCCGCGTCCAAAACTCGCGCGCCCGGAAACACCGGCAGCGGGTGCTCTTCGAAGTATTGATCGAGCGACCGGCCGTAACCGTTAACTTTGAAGGTGAAATCGTAGAGCTTAGCGATCCGGTCGTAGAACGATCCGGCTCTGGCCTCGGTTTTCGTGGCCGTCAGAACATATTCCGCCATAGATGAACCCTTCGCATGATGGCGCCGCGTGGCAAATCGCCGCTCGCGACGGTTAATAAAACCGCGCCATTCTAGCGTGGAGGTGTCGAATCTCCAAAACAATTCTCATGACTTCTGCTTATTTTATGCGCAGAAACCCATACAAAATCGACCGCAAGATGGTCGAGCCTCACCCGTTCTAGCCGTGGTTACCTGCATCTTCTCGGGGTTAAGGAGAACAAATATGAGAAACAGAATGCTGATTGGCGCTGGAATCGCGGCGTTTGTCGTGTTGATCGCCGTCATGGTGAAGGTTGGCGTCGGCACTGCCATCGCCCACAGCTCCGGCTCTGGCGAATCCGCCATCGAACCGGTCGAACCAATGGCCGACGATAATGGCTTTTCAGTTGAAGTGCTGATCGATGGTCACCCGGCGTCCGAGTACTTCGCGCGGGGGCGGCGCTACGTCGAGGCACTTGAAAGCGCCGAATACGAATTGCGAATTCACAATCCGACCGGCAGCCGGGTTGCCGTCGCCTTGTCTGTGGATGGCATGAACACCATCGACGCGCGCCATACCAGCGCATGGGATGCTCACAAGTGGGTGATCGAACCCTACGGAACGATCTCGGTTCGCGGTTGGCAGATGAGTTCAGAGAACGCGCGCCGGTTTTATTTCACGACCGAACGCGATTCGTATGGAGCGAAGCTTGGGCAGACTTCGAATCTGGGTGTGATTGCTGCGGTCTTCTTTCGCGAACGCAAACCCATCGTGATTACACCAGTCACGCCAGGTCGCAAAGAGAAATCGGTGAACAGAGGTGAGGATCGGCCTCGCAATGAGCCCGTCCCCTCCTCTGCTGAGTCCTCGGGCTCAGCAGTCGATCGCGACGCCGCCAAGCAGCGAGCGACGAATCCCTATCCGCCGCCGGATGATGAATCGGCCGCCACGGGAATCGGTCGCACAATCAACAATGGTGTGACATGGATTACGATGGACTTGGATCCGCGACCGGCCAGCGAGGTTACGATTCGCTATGAATTTCGTGCCGGCTTAGTCCGATTAGGAATTGTTCCGCGTGATTATCCGGGGCCGGATGTGTTGAATCGCCGGGAGAAAGCCGAGGGGTTCGAGCCGAAGTATTGTCCGCAGCCGTAACGATGCTGACGCGGAGACGCGGAGACAGGGAGACGCGGTGACGCGGTGACGCGGTGCCAGGGAGGCGCGGTAATGAGGGAACGTCTCCCAATCTCCCCGTCTCGTGTCTCCGTCTCCCC
>Ga0134126_10001698_pt1 | contig 28081 bp, 23 predicted proteins | sample KB31752_FD_96881 | JGI IMG/M metagenome (GOLD analysis project Ga0134126, IMG submission 96881) | Terrestrial soil microbial communities with excess Nitrogen fertilizer from Kellogg Biological Station, Michigan, USA - KB3-175-2 | ecosystem: Environmental > Terrestrial > Soil > Unclassified ... | reverse complement strand
CCTGCTGGGATTGGGTTCCTCCGGCCATCGCTTGATCCCGCAAGCGAAAGAATTACGCTCCGCCTACCCCGACGCGCTGCCGCTGCCGCGCGAATTGGATAAACGCATTTCGACTCCCTACGTCGTCGAACCCGGTGATGTGTTGCTCGTGCAGCCGGTCAATCTCGATTCGCCGGTGCGTCTGCCGGGCGATCAGACGGTGCTTCCCGATGGCACGGTTCAACTAGGACGCTATGGAATGATCGTCGTGGCCGGCAAGACGATCCCGCAAATCGAGGCGGATGTTCGCACGCAGATCGAGACACAGACAAAGGATGCGGGACCGATCACGGCTCGATTGGTGACGCGCGTGAGCAAGGTTTATTACGTACTCGGCGAAGTGAATGCCCCCGGTGCCTTCCCCTTGCAAGGCCGGGAAACCGTCCTGGATGCGCTCCTGGCCGCGGGCGGTCTCAACGATAAGGCGTCGCGCAAGTTCATCACGCTCTCTCGGCCAACCCACGCGGATGGCTGCCGCGTCGTGTTGCCGGTTTGTTACAACGAGATCGTCCAGCTTGGCGACACGTCCACGAACTACCAGATTGCCGCCGGCGATCGCATCTACGTGCCGACGCGCGGCCACGACGATTCCAAGCACAAGAAGTCTTGTCCGCCGTGCGGTCGGCCGCAATTTCCTTGCCCCGCACCTGCCGGATGTGCGGTCGGTGTATCCAGCGCTCCTGCTCCTGCTCCTGCTCCTGCTCCTGCTCCCGTCACGCCGCTACTGCCGCTTCTGCCGGCACCGTCGGAGAAGTGAGTTGTCAGAGCCAGCCCGCAGCGCAAGCAAGGGAACGAAATACTCTTGCTTGCGCTGCGGGCTGGCATGGTTTTGTCCGCCAATTCATTCGGAAGCGGGATCATTCGCTACCGGCCAATACACCTCGAAGCATGCACCGCAGCCAAGCTCGCTAGAAACCTCGATCCGCCCCCCCTGACTCTCAACAATTTGATGCACCACGGCCAGTCCCAGGCCGGTTCCGTGTTCCTTCGTCGAAAAAAAAGGATCAAACAGGTGCGCTTTGACATGCTCCGAAAGTCCCGTTCCGCGATCGCGCACCGAGAGACGCACCCCGTCGCTCTCGCCGGGAACGAGGCTCGTCTGAACGTGTAGCAGGCCGCCTTCGGGCATGGCATCGCGGGCATTCAAACACAAGTTCATGAGGACTTGCTGAATCTGCGTCTCGTCGGCCAGGATGAACAGGTCTTGTTCGGCCAATTCCGCTTTCAATTCGATGCGTGCCGGCAGGCTAGCACGGAGCAACTCAAGCGTGCGGCTGGCGACGCGGTTGATCTCGATTCGGCGCGAGGCGACGCGATGTTGTTTGCTGAAAGTCAGTAGCTGATTCGCCAGACTGGCCGCCTGCTCGGTCGCCTCGGTGATTCGCTGCAAGTCGGCCTGCACGGGATCCTCGACGGGCAGAGCGGAACTCACCAGTTCCGTCATGCTGAGTACCACGGACAGCAGATTGTTGAAATCGTGCGCGATGCCGCTGGACAGCCGGCCGACCAGTTCCAGACGCTGCGCCCGCAAGAGATTCTGCTCCAGTTGGCGTTCGCGCGTGACATCCACGATAAGCGTCGTTGTGCCCGCGATGACACCATCGGCGCGGCGGCGCGGTTCCGTGAAAGCAAGCCCCACTTTGTCGCCGCCGTCCTTGGCTCGATAGCGGAACTCTACCCGTCCCCCCCGGCCCTCCAGCGCGTCACGGGCGAGTGTCACCAGGATCGGTCGGTCGTCCGGATGGAGGAGCGTACACCAGAGTTGAGGATCGGCGAACTCTCCCAGGTCGTAGCCGGTGATACGGTGAGTAGCGGGATTGGCGTAGGTCACGCGCATCTCGTCGTCTGCCTGAATCACCATCAACGGCAGCGACTCAACCAACTCACGGTATTTCTCCTCCGATTCGCGCATCATCTTCTGCGCCCGAATCGAGGTGCTGATGTCGATGCATGTCGCCACGACTCCGACCGTACCATGATTCTCGCCACTCCCTCCTCCGCCCAAGGGCATGGCATTGACGAGTACCCAGCGAATATCCTTTGAGGGCGGATAGTGATGGCGAATACCGAGGACAAGGTTGCGCACCGGCCGGCCCATGTGGAGGACGGTTGCGGCGGGATATTCCTCGGTCGGCAGAGGCGTGCCGTCCTCCCGCAGCAAGCTCCAATCGCGTTCGCCCAGAGTCATACCGCGAAGACGCTCAGGAGGATGACCGAGAATACCGCAAGCGGCCGAGTTGCAGTCAATGATACGGCCCTCGTTATCCTGGACGAGTAATCCCTCGGCCATGGTTTCGAGGATGGCACGCAAGCGGCCCTCGGTGTCGCGGCGCGCGGCCTCGGCTTGATGCATGGCCGTTAAATCTTCCAGCACCCACACGGCGGCTTCAGGCAGAAATGCTCCCCCTCCATTCCTCCCCTGCCCTTCGACGGACGATAGCGGATCGCCGCGCGTCAGCGTCACCGGCGCCGCCCAGGTCACCAGAGGAGTGCGCCGCCCGTCCGGGCGATGCACGACAATATCATCGCGCATGGTCGTCAAGCCCTTGCGCAGGGCCATGTAGACCGGCAATTCCTCGACGGGATAAAGCGTGCCGTCCGGCCGATGCAGGCGGTAGACCTCGGCCAGATGTTCGAGTCCGGCCGCCATTTCCTCGCGTTGGCCAAGCAGCTGCCGCGCGCGAGCGTTGACAAGGATAGGGTGTCCGCGCGATCCCTGCACGAAGAAGACCCCAGCCGGCAAATTGCCAACCAGGGCATGCAGCATATTCGTGGTGCGCCGCAGGTCGTCGGCCAATGCACGTTGCTCCGTGATGTCCGTCAGCACGCCTTCCCAGCCGACGAGCTGCCCGTCCGCATCCAGACGCGGCGCCAGCGTGTCACGCACCCAACAGGTGGGACGCGGCTCCTGGCTTGTCGCTTCGCCGTCACTAATCCACGATCCGTGCGTGACGCGATATTCACAGATAACGGGCCGCTCCTGCCGGCCGATTTGAACGAGGGCCGCGCGCACCACTTCGCGGTCGTCGGGGTGGACGTGTTCGAGCCAGCGTTCGTGATCGCCAAGCAGCTGGCAGGGAGACCAACCGAGCAAGGGTTCGCTGGCGGCACTAACCAACGTCACCTCGGCAGCCAGATCGCCGACAGGGCGCGGCCTGCCAGGCCGGCGAAAGCGAGCGCTGTAGATGACCACGGGCACATGAGCCATGACTTGGCGATAGCGGTCCTCGCTGCCGCGCACCCAGTTAACGGCGGCGGCCACGAGCAACGCGACAACGCACTGGCCCAGTAGATTGCCGCGCACCAATAGCGCGAAGAGGGCGGTGAAAGATTCGCCCTCCATCAGCATGAGGGGTAAGCCAGCCGAAACGGCGGCAACTAACGTGCTACCGCGTAGTCCCTGCCGCAAGCTTGCCCAGACAATTAACAGCAGCGGAGCGCCCCACAGCTGCCAGCTGACCGGCCGCGTTTGACCATTCTGCACGAGAAGCCAACTCAGGGTGCCGGCACCGGCGGCGAGGCCGAACATCTCCACGCCGTCGCCCCAAGTCAGCCGTTCGCCTTCGCCTCCGACAGCCAGGGGTTCTCTCGACCCGCCATCTATGGGGTCCGTCCGCACAAAGCCGTGACGCGCCAGCCACGGCGTCAGCACCACCAACAGCCACGGTGTCAGGATCATCACTCCCAGCGACCGGCTCAGCCAGAACGCCGCCAAGTTCATCGGCCACGCTTCAACTGAACCTTCGGTAAGCAAGCAAGAGAGTGCGGTATGAAGCACGGCCCAGAGGCCGATGCCGAAACCCGGCACCAGGAACAAAAATCGCATCGCCGAACGAGGCTCACCCAAGCCGCGCGCACCATAACGCCGATCGTGATGTACCCACCACGACACTTGCAACAGCGCCGCACCGAGCAGGGCATCGACCCCCGCCAACCCCAACTCCACACCCTGACCGTGTTCCGCTCGTACCAGTCGCCACAGCATCATTTGCAAGACAACGAGCAGACCATCCATCGCCAGCCAAAGGGCAGCCCGTGGACCGAACCAGGCGATCAGCGCCAAACCGATACCCGCGGGCGGATACCATAGGGCCGGCCCTCTATCGCCCCAGAGCAGCGGAGTGGTCAGATGCAGAAGAGGCAGGGATGCCAGCAGCACGATCAGCCGCCGGCGAGCGAGAGAACGAGGCCGAACGCCGGCGCATCTGCTGCGCGAGGTATCCGCGACCGTAGAGACGGACGCAGGCACGGAGGGAGGAACAGGCGCCATTACCGTATCCTTTGGGAACGCACTGTGACCAACGATCCGCGACAACCCAGCGGCAGAGGGGCGGACAATGCGAGAACTCTCCCGATCCGCACGTCGAACGGGCGATGTGAGTTCTTCTATCCGTATGGTGAGCGAGCAACAGGCTTATCGCTCAACCTCCACCTGTCAAGTGTAAGTTATGAAAGTGTCCGGCTCAAGTATCTAATGGCAAACATTCCATGTTGCCCTCCTTGTTTGATGATGACCGGATGATCGCGGGAGGATCGGCGGACCGCAGTTGGGATTGCTCTTCACCTGCGGGAAATGCGAAACTGGGCGGACTCATTCCATTCCGGCCAACGCCGGAGAGCGGATACCGATTTCACGGAGGAACTGCTCATGCGTTCGATCCCCTCATCCGTCCTTCGCCGCGCCGTCATCCTCGGCACGCTTGCTCTGATGTTGTCCAGCATTCAAGGACAAGCGGCGTCGGAGTACAAGCTGTCGCTTCGGATCACGGACGCGTCCACGGATCGCCAAACTCTGCGCTACGGCGGGCGGGACTTCGACGCCTGGTGCATTGAACTGCGCACCGAACTGAAACCAGCCGTTCGCATCGAGGGATTGAAAGCACTCAGCGCGTTCGGTGCCAACGGCTACGCCAAGGAGGCGACCGCCGCCATCTGCAAGCTGATGCGCGGTTACGATGTGCGCAGCGAAAACAAGGACGACACGCTTATCGTGGCCACGGCCCTGGACGCGATCAAGAAAATCGGCGCGGAATCCCTGCCGGAGTTGAAGACGGCTCTCAAGAACGATAAGCGAAACATTCGCCGCTTCGCCGTCAAGGCGCTCCTGAGCCTGGAGAAAGAGACGCAAACCGCCATTGTTCTCGATGTGGTCGCCGCGCTTGGCGATGCCGACTGGTACGTCAATTATCGCTGTCTCGACCTCTTACAAGGGATTGAAAAGACCCCAGAAATCCGCAAAGGAATCAAGGCACATGTCCGGCAAATTGTTCCGGCGCTGGTCAATGTGCTGAAAGCTACCGATCGCCGCAATGAGGATTGCCAGTTCCAGGCTATTGTGCTGCTCGGCATGTGTGGGCCGGACGGCAAGAACGCCGTGCCCGCACTCATCAAGACGTTGAACGAAACGGCCGAGGGGCGGCGGTTGGGTGAAATCGTCTTCACCCTTGGAGAAATCGGACCCACCGCGAAGGATGCTCTACCCGTTTTGAAAGCGCGCTTCGGCGAGTACCTAAACTTGCGCCCGTCCTCCGAGAAGACAGCCAAGCCGGGATGGTTCTCGTGGTCGAAGCCAGCGACCTTCGAGCCAGGCGACCCCATAATGACGGTGGGCAATACTACGGTTCGGATCATTAACCCGAACGAACGGCCCTTGCCGCAAACGGTCAAGGACGCCGTGAAGAAGATCGAGGGGAAGTGAAGAAGCAGAAGTTTAGCGGCGGCTCGCGGAACCGCGCGGCTCTGCAAGCCGCCGCTAAACGAAAACGATTTGGCAATTCGCCTAACGATCATCGATCTCGGCCAGCGCCGCGAATGGCGTGCCCTCAACATATTCAAGGAATGCGCCGGTCGAGGCGTGTATCATCTATTCCGTCAACCCAAACTCTTCCACCATCTCGGCCGTCTCGCCGCCGGTGATGATGGCAATCATTCTATCTTGACGTCTCTCTCTTTCTACGTAATAATCAGTACGCAATAACACGTTTGAAGGAGGCGCGATGGCCGGACGAAAGACACTGGCGATGACGGATCGGCAATTCGCGGTCTTGCGCGTGTTCTGGGAGCGCGGCTCTCTTACCGTGCGCCAACTCATGGAGCATTTGCCGGGCGGTGAAGGCCAGCCGTACACGACCGTGCTGGGCATGTTGCAAACGATGGAGAAAGCCGGCCTTATTCGGCACGAGGAAGAGGGGGCCAGTTATCGCTACACGGCCGCCGTATCGCGGGAAGCGGCGCTGGGCACGCTGCTGCGTGACTTCGTCGGTCGCTTCTTTCGCGGCTCCGCGGAGGATCTGGTAGTGGGGTTGGTCGATGCCAAGGAATTATCCGCGCAGGATCTGCGCGACATCGAAGCGCGGCTGAAACCACCCTCCGCCAATGGCGGCGCCGGCAAACCGAGGAGACGAACGCCGTGACGCACTTCATCGATACAGCTCTGGAGCCGGCGCTGTGGTTCCTTGCGGACTGGTCGTTGCGCTGGATGGCCCTGATCGGACTGGCGGCGCTGCTATTGCTGATTTTCCGGCCGCGCCGCTCGGCCGTGCGTCAATTGGTGTATCTGGCGGCGCTGCTGGGTGGTCTTCTTCTGCCTCTCGCGCCGCGCTGGGGCAATGGTTGGCAAACCTCACCGAGCGAGATCGCATCGACGCCGACTTCTTCCACGCCGCAACCCCAGCGCGAGAATGGGACGCAACCGCTGCCTATTGTCCGCGCCTCGGAACCGAAAGACTCGACAGCGAAGGCTCCTATCGCCGAGCCGAGCCGTGGGATGAACGGGGATGTGGAGGTGAAGGATTTGCCGGAGAACGAACCGTGGGGGCGATGGCGCATCGTCGTTGTCGGACTTGCCGTGGCCTGGAGCGCCGGGGTGCTGTTGTTGCTGCTGCGCTGGGGATGTGGCTGGTGGTTTTTGCAGAGACTGCGGCGCGGCGGCGTAGAGATGACGGAGCCGGTCATGGATTTGTTTGCGGCTTGTCGTGCGGAACTCGGTGTGGGGCAGAATGTCCGGCTGGCGGCGCATCCGCTGGTTCGTTCGCCGGTCTTGCTGGGTTTATTTCAACCGTTGATCCTAGTGCCGCTCGATTGGCCGCGATTGCCCGTGGACATGCAGTGCGGCGGTCTACTGCACGAACTGGCTCATGTACGGCGGCGTGATCACTGGCTCGCTCCGCTACTGCATCTGCTGCGCGTGAGCTTTTTCTTTCATCCGTTCGTCCGCTGGCTGCTCGCGCGGCTGGAGTACGAACGCGAATTGCTATGCGATGAAATGGTCATCCAGCGCGGCATGGATCGCCACGATTACGCGCGGATACTACTGGAGTTCGCTCGCGCATCCGGGCGGTTTGCGCTGCCCGGCTTCTCCGGCGCGTCCTATCTGCCGATGGGTCAACGGCGGACAATCAAGACCCGCATTAACCATTTATTGGAGGAAAACATGGAACGCTGGATCAGACCGTTACCGACTCGCTGGGCCATTGTCCTGGGAACTGTGTTGCTGGGTCTGATGCTGGGGTTGGCGAGTTATCGTGTCTTGGCCGTGGAACCGGAGAAAGCTAATGCGCCGGCGGAAACGGAGAAACCGCCCGTCGCCAAGACGAATGAAGAAAAGGCCAAGGAGATCAAGAAAGAGCAAGCCGCACGCATAAAGCGCGAGGCGCTGCGCTACGGCGGCAAGAATTTCGATCAGTGGCGCACCGAGTTGGTGACGGAGTTGAAACCCTCCATCCGCGCGGATGGAATGAAAGCGTTGGCCGCATTCGGCGCGAACGGTTACGGTGCCGAGGCCACGCAGGCGATCCTGGAAATAATGTGCGGTTATGACGTGGCGATTGTGGATTCGGCGGAAGAAGATGCCCCTGTCGTGAAAGCGAGCCTCGCGGCCATCTCCAAAATCGGAGCATCCTCTGTCCCGCCCCTCATCGCCGCCGTGAAAGGTGAAAACCGCAATGCTCGCCGCTTCGCCGTTCGAGCATTGGCCGAGTTGGGGACCGATGCTCGCTCTGCCATGCCTGCGCTTCTACAAGCGATGAACAGCAACGATGTGGAGACGCGCTGCCTGGCGATTACCGCGGTGGTTCAAATTGATCCGCACACCAAAGGCGTTGTCTCGGCCCTTATCAAGGCGCTCCAAGATCAGGAGACGGCTTACACAGCGATGCGGGCTATCAAGGATGTCGGGGAGGAAGCCAAGGCAGCCACTGCCGGTCTATTAGCTTTCCTACATGATAAGGACACGCAGGTGCAAATCGAAGTGATTCACGCTCTGGCCGCGATCGGTGCCAGGAAAGAAAGCGCCGTGGCTGCCGGCCGCATGCTTCGGTACAAGAATCAGGAGGCTCGGCAACAGGCTTACCAATTCTTGCAATCGCTCGGCGCGGATGCCAAGGAAGCCGTCCCCGTGCTGATCGCCGTGCTGAAGGATCCCGAGGATTGCTACCGGAATTCGGCCGTTGCAACATTAGCAACGATCGGCCCCGACGCCAAAGAAGCGATCCCCGAGCTGAACAAGTTGCTGAAGGCCAATAACACAGGTATGCAAAGTGAAATTATGTCCGCCCTCAAACGGATCAATCCATGAAATCCGTGGATCATCCCCTAACCCCGGCGAGCGGGGTTAGGGAGCGCATCAACGCTCGTCAACCTCAGCCAGCGCCGCGAACGGGGTGCCCTCGACATATTCCAGGAACGCGCCGCCGGTCGAGACGTGCGTCATCTCAGATCGGAACTTGATTCACTTCAACCCGCAGATCTTGCAAGAGTTTGAGGTTGCCGGGATTGCCGGCAATCAGCCGCAGGAAATTATCGTTCGCTCGGTTCTGGAGCAAGCGGCCGCGCTCCCAGCGCGAGATCGTCGCCTCGCCGATGCCCGTCAGTTCGGCGAACTCCTGCTGCGTTTTGCCGAGGCGTTCGCGGAGGGACTTGATTTCCTCAGGAGTCAGCAACTTCAGGGCGCGGCAAATGGCATCGTGGCGAATCTGGGCTGCGGGCGGGCCGCTGAACGTCTCGCCGCACGCATCGCACACCTGGATGGGCACATCCTTCGCCTCGACGAGGATCGTCCCTCGGTCTCCCTCGTATTCAAATCGCTCGGCAACGACTCGTCGTTTCAGTTTTCCCGCGCCACAGACGGGGCAGCGCGTCTCCGCGTTCTTCGATTGTTCGTGCGTCATGGCTCAACCACCCGCGTGATGTTTGCTGATGTGAAAGCTGATTACCCAAACCTTGTCTTCTTCGATAATCAACTCGATGTAGAGATCCTGAATCTGTTCGTTGCTCACGTTCATCACATAGCCAACTCCCAGCGAGCCAGGCGGTTCGCCGCGTTGAATGGCGTGCATGGGATAATTCGCTTTCAACAGATCGAGGGCGAATCGAACGACTGCGAATTGTGTGGGGAACTGCATCAAACGCCGGAGTACCTGCCGTCCTTCTCGCTCCGCTCGTCCTGTAGTATGCCATTCATCCTTGTCGATGAGACGAATCAATTCCTCGCGGGCCTGCCGAAGTGAAGGACCCTCGTCGGCCATCGCTCCATCTCCCACTCTTGATCCACATCCTGGTCCTTCTAATCATATGATGCCAGAGCGTGCAGTCAAGAGAGAAGGCGAACGGCCGGCGTGAGCCGGCTGGTAATGCTCACGCCGGCCGTTCGCCGGATGTCAGCACTCGTCGATCTCGGCCAGCGCCGCGAACGGCGTGCCCTCGACATATTCAAGAAACGCGCCGCCGCCGGTCGAGACGTGCGTCATTTGTTCCGCCAAGCCGAATTCTTCCACCGCCTCGGCCGTCTCACCGCCGCCGACGATGGTAATGCCCTTCGACTCCGCCAGCACGCGAGCGATTTCCTTCGTGCCGTTGCTGTACGGCTCATCCTCAAACTTGCCCAACGGACCATTCCACATCACAATCGCGGCCTGCTTGATCGCCGCGCTGTACGTGGCGATCGTCTTGGGGCCGATGTCCACACCGATCGCGCCGGCGGGGATGTCGCCTTCGACGACGCGAGCCGTCTGTGGCGCGTCGATCTTGTCCACGACGAGATGATCGATCGGCAGTTCGATCTTGCCTTTGCCCAACTCAAGCAGTTCGCGGGCGAGATCGAGTTTATCGGCTTCCAGCCGCGAATCGCCGACGTTCTGGCCCTTCGCTTTCATGAACGTGTACGTCATCGCGCCGCCGATGAGGACGCGATCGACGCGCGACAGCAGCGCTTTGATGAAGCCGATCTTGTCCGACACTTTGCCGCCGCCGAGGATGCCGACAAACGGTCGCGGCGGATTTGATAATAAGCGATCCAGAATATCCAATTCCTTGGCAACGAGCGTGCCGACGACGCGCGGCTTGCCCTTCATGGCGGCCGGTACGGCGACCATTGAGGCATCCTTGCGATGACAGGTGCCGAAGGCATCGTTGACGTACACATCGCCGAGCTTCGCCAGTTCGGCGGCGAAGGCGGCATCGCCGCTCTGCTCGCCGGGATGGAAACGCAGATTTTCCAGCACGAGTACCTCGCCCGGCATCAGCGAATGCACGGCGGTTTCCACCGGCAAACCAACCACGGCATCGACCTTGCGGACCGGCTTGCCGAGCAGTTCGCCCAGCCGCGCGGCGGCGCGGTCCATGCGGAAGGGAGCGTCCTTTTTAGGATCGCCCTTGGGCCGGCCAAGATGACTCATGACGATGACGGCGGCGCCGCCGTCGAGAATCTTCCGCAGTGTCGGCAGCGCGGCGCGGATACGGCGATCATTGGTGATATTGCCGGCCGCGTCGAGCGGCACGTTGAAATCGACTCGGACCAGGACTTTCTTGCCACTGAGGTCCGCGAGATCATTGACGGTTTTCTTGGCCATACGGCCCTCCAAAGACAGATTCACCACGAAACACACGAAAGACACGAAAAAAAAGACAAAAATACAAAGAAAAAAATGTCGTAGACGTGAACGACGGCTATTATCTCACGTCTCTCCGTTTAGACTACTTTCTGTCTTTTTTTCGTGTTTTTCGTGTCTTTCGTGGTGAAATTCTTTTAGCCCTTGCTAATCATGTAGCGCAACAAATCCACGCAACGATTCGAGTAGCCCCATTCGTTGTCGTACCAGCTAATCAGCTTGAAAAAGCGATTGTTCAACTCGATCCCCGAACCCGCATCGAAGATGCTCGAATGCTTATCGTGGATGAAATCGCTGGAGACAACCTCGTCGGTGGTGTACGCGAGGACGCCCTTCAAGTACGTCTCGCTGGCCTTTTTCATGGCGGCGCAGATGTCTTTGTAGCTGGTTTCCTTGACCGTGCGCACCGTCAGATCGATGACGGAAACCGTCGGCGTCGGCACGCGGAAAGCCATACCCGTCAGTTTGCCCTTGACCTCCGGGATGGCTAGCCCGACCGCGCGGGCCGCGCCGGTACTCGATGGGATGATGTTCGTCGCCGCGGCGCGGCCGCCCTTCCAATCTTTGCGTGAGGGGCCATCCACCGTCTTCTGCGTGGCCGTGTAACTATGCACGGTCGTCATCAGCCCTTCCTCGATGCCGAAGCCTTCCTTGAGGAGAACGTGAACAACCGGAGCCAGGCAATTCGTGGTGCAGCTGGCGTTGGAGATAATGTTGTGCTTGGCAGCGTCATACTTGTCGTTGTTGACGCCCATCACCACGGTGATGTCTTCGCCCTTTGCCGGGGCCGAGATGACGACCTTACGCGCGCCGGCGGTGAGATGGCCCTTGGCCTTCTCCGCCTCGGTGAACAGGCCGGTCGATTCGATGACGTACTCGACGCCGAGTTGCTTCCACGGCAGAGCGGTCGGTCCTTCCCTGACGGCCAGGCACTTGATTTTATGATCATTGACGATCAGCAGGTCGTCATCGACGACGGACGGCGACGATTTGGCGCTGGCGACGCTGCCGTGGAATCGGCCCTGCGTTGAATCGTATTTGAGCAGATAGGCGAGGTTGTCGGCCGGCACCAGATCGTTGACGGCCACCACGTCGAGTTCCTTGCCGAGCAATCCCTGTTCCACCAGAGCGCGGAAGACCAGACGCCCGATGCGTCCAAAACCATTGATGCCCACTTTCACAGCTATTAACCGCCCTCCGTTATCCGCTATCCGCTATCCGCCGGACCACGCCACTCGACAGTAGCCCGCGAAGCCATACGCTATAACCTAGTAACGCGAACGCGATGCGGACAGCGGATCGCGGATAACGGATAGCGGAGGGCGGAAGAATGGCGGAGACGATTCGCGTGGCGGTGACGGGGGCGGCGGGGCAGGTCGCCTATGCGATGCTCGCACGGCTCGCCTCGGGCGAAGTGTTTGGGCCGAACAAGAAAGTCATTTTACAACTGCTGGAGATTCCGCAAGCGCTGCCGGCGCTGGAAGGCGTGGCGATGGAGTTGGACGATTGCTCGTTTCCGACCCTTCAAGAGGTAATCTGCACCGACGATCCCAATAAAGCGTTTGCGGGCTGCAACTGGGCGCTTTTAGTCGGCTCGTTTCCGCGCAAGCAGGGCATGGAGCGCAAGGAATTGCTGGGCATCAACGGCAAAATCTTCGTTGGTCAGGGCAAGGCGCTGGCGGCCAACGCCGCGAAGGACGTACGCATCCTCGTGGTCGGCAATCCATGCAACACCAACTGCCTGGTCGGTTACAATAACGGCAAGGCCATCCCCGCCGAACAATGGACGGCCATGACGCGCCTGGATCACAATCGCGCCCGTACGGCCCTGGCGAAGAAAGCCGGCGTCGCTAACGAGGACGTGACGCAAATGACCATCTGGGGCAATCACAGCAACACGCAATATCCCGACTTCACCAACGCGAAGATCAAGGGCCGGCCCGCTACTGAAGCCATTACGGATCGGCAATGGCTGGAAAGTACGTTCGTGGCAATGGTGCAGCAGCGCGGGGCGGCCGTCATCAAGGCGCGCGGCCAAAGCTCGGCGATGTCGGCGGCGAACGGAGCGCTCGATCACGTCAAGAGTTTGCTGATACCGACACCGGCCGGCGACTGGTTCAGCGCGGCGGTCGTCTCGAAGGGCGAGTACGGCGTGCCGGCGGGGTTGGTGTTCAGCTATCCCTGTCGCAGCGACGGCAAGGGCAACGTCAGCGTCGTCGAGGGCGTCAAGCTCGATGCGTTCGGGCAACAGAAGTTTCAGGCGACACTGCAAGAATTGCAGGAAGAAAAGGCGGCGGTGCAGGAATTGTTGGGGTGAGGCATAGCGCTTCTTACGGGTACTAACCGAATGAATTGCCAGCCCGCAGCGCCAGCAAGGGAGTCTTTGCCAGCCCGCAGCGCCAGCAAGGGAGTCCCTTGCTGGCGCTGCGGGCTGGCCAAAATGTTAGTGCCTTTTAACTGGAATCCAAGCGATGTCAATACCTGGCCAGCACCGTGTCCGCTGTTGTCGTCGTCTCCGCATCGTCGTTGTCGGACAGGGCGGCCAGACACTGTTTGATGCGCCGATTCGATAAACGCAGGAAGTAGCGTCCCACCGCCATATCGCAGGCTACCTCCTCGGCCTGCCCATTGCTCACGGCCGCCAGCGCATCCAGCCGGGCCAACGTGCAACTCGAGGCGTACAGCTCGCAGGCCGCATCCGCCAGACGTTCCTGCACGTACTGACGGAACAAGATATTTTCACGATATTTCATCAACATCGATTGCACCGCGAAGCTGAAGTCACGCACTCGCCGGGCCAACTCCTGAGCCGGTTCGCGCAATGTGCCATGTTGTACAGGCACCTCCGGCGTCGTGAAGCGCGCCCGCAGTTGCTTGCCGCCGAAGCTCAACAGCGTGCCAAGGTCGCGGAAGGGGTGTTCCAGAGCGTGTTTAATGCTGAGGAATTGATCGGCCACCGGCTTAATGCCGACCATGGCGATGAACGCCCGCAGTACGTCGTTGGCCCCTTCGCCGATCATGTTGATGCGTGCGTCGCGCATCATGCGTTCATAGGGTTCATCGGTGAAGTACGCCTTGCCGCCGAAAATCTGGATGGTGTCGTTGACGATCTGCCACAGCGCATCGGTGGACCACACCTTGAGCATGGCCGTTTCGAGCATGTAATCCTCGAAACCGCTATCGATGAAGTGAGCGCATTCGCTGGTGGTCGCCTCCATCGCGAAGGTATGAGCGGCCATCCAGGCGATCTTCTTCTTGACCAGCTCGAAGTCGGCGATAGGCTGCTCGAACTGCACGCGCTTCTTGGCATGCACGGCGGCGGCGCGCACGCAGAACTTGGCTGCGCCCGTGCAGGAGGCACCGAAGGTGGTTCGCCCAAAGTCGAGTACGGTCAGCGCAATCCGTAGCCCTTTACCGACCTGCCCCAGTACGTTCTCGGCTGGCACGACCATGTTCTCGAAAGCGAGCCGGCCGGTGGCGGTGCCGCGAATGCCGGTCTTAGGCATCCGCGCTTCCAATACTTTGAAGCCGGGCATGTCCGGCGTCACGAGGAAGGCGGTGATTTCCTTCTTTTTGCTGGAACCAGCGCTCGGCGTTCGCGCGATGACAGTCAAAACACTGGCGATGCCGCCGTTGGTGATCCAGCGTTTCGTCCCGTTGAGGACGTAGGCTTTGCCGTCCGGCGTCGGCGTGGCAGTGGTCTGCACATTGCTGGCGTCGGAGCCGGCTTCCGGTTCGGTCAGCGCGAAGGCGGCGAGTTGTTCGCCGCGCACCAGCGGCGGCAGCCAACGACGTTTCTGCTCCTCGGTACCGAACAGCAGTAAGGCACGGATGCCGATGCTGTGATGGGCATTGACGAAGACGCCGACACCCGCATCATGCCCGCCGACCACTTCCATGATTCGGCAATTGGCCAACTGCGAGAGGCCGAGTCCGCCGTCCTCGACCGGCGCCGTCGCCCCCAACACACCAAGGCGTCCCAGACCGGCGACCACATCGGCCGGAATCTCGGCGTTGCGATCGATGGCCGCCGCGTCGATGTGTTCCTCGCAGTAGCGGCGCACCTCGGCGACCTTGTCGTCGATGCGTTGGCGCTCTTCGGGGCGAATGTGTGGATAGGGATTGAGTAAGGCGGCGTTGTAGTGACCGAAAAACAGCCCCTTGGCGAAGCCCAGCGTTTGCGGGCCGGAAAAGAGCAATTCCTCGGCCGCTTGTTTCTGTTGTTCGACTTGCGCGGCGGTCAGAGCCATGAAAGACCCCCGGAGAAATGGGAGAATCGTTCGACCGCGTCTCGCTGCGCTGCCGCCGAACGAGGGTTTCCTTAGTTATTCTATCCAGCCCTATCAAGGTGTCATTCCCGTTTCTTCTTGCATTGGGCGAGCAACTTGGCGGTTGACACCTTAAGATATCCCTTTGTCCCTTTGACGTTGGGACCGTGAATAGAGCCGTTCGTCGAGACGGAAGGCGCGATGTCGCTGCTTGACCGCTTGAAGTTTTCGACGATTTTAGTTGTCGTTCTGGGGTCTCGTCGGTTACGCTGAGAGGTGGACACGGGTAGCATTTCTGAACCCGTGTCTGGAAGGTGTGATCTCTTCGATCGGAACAAGGAGTCTGTCCGGATGCAATTCCTGTCGAAGATCCGTTGGCTGGCGATAACGGCCATCATTCTTGGGGTCACCGCCGTGGCTCTGGCGCAACGGTTTCCGCCGGGTGTCCGTCCGGGCGGCATGCCCGCGCCTCGTATGCCAGGTATGCCGGGCCAACAATTCCTGCCTCCTCCCAATCCGGTGCAGGTCCGCGTCGAAATGCAGAACCTGCTTGCCACACAACCGCACGAGGTTTTCACGCGGCTGAACAGCGATCGCGGTCAGGCTCTCACGGCGGCAGAGCGCCTGGACCTGGCACGCCAAGCCATCACACGTCTGGCAGCTCGCGTCCAGGTCAGCAATAATCGCTGGGTCACGCTGACCGAAGTGCGTAGCGCGCGTAGCGCGACGCAGAATGCCACAGCGTTCGATCCCGCCATCCGCGAGAGCCTCAATGTCCTCGTGCGATTGGCGGAGAATCGCGCCCTGGCGGATGCTGTTTTCGAGGTCCATCACTTGGCGGACCGCGCCGCATGGAGCGAGGTTGTTCGCCGCGGCCAGGAATGGGAGAAACGACTGCGCGGACTCGATCCGTGGGGAGTGAACAAATCGACAGTGCAAACGCGACGCGAAGTTCACGCGGCGCTGGCCGGCCTTGTGCGTTGTGGACGGGAACGCGAGGCGCTCGACGCCTTGCAGGAAGGATTGCAGACGGACCATCTCGACAGCGTGACGGCAGCGAATCTGCCGCCGCGTCTTCACGATGGAGTTCAAGGGCTGCGCGGACTGAAGAAGGTGCGCGAATTGGCCGGCGAGTCCCGACTGCGTCCGGCCGAGATCACTGTCCTGAAGCAAAACCTGGACGCCTTTACGAAGAGCCTGCGTTTGCTTCCGGATGCGGACGCGGCTTTGAGCGCGAAAATCCTTCAAGACCTGGCTATACGGCACTTCCTGGAAGGTCACCCGGCGGAGTATCGCGCGCTCATGCCGGTGGATGGTCCTGCCGATCATGCGGCCCGATTGTTACGCGACATAAAAGCGCTGACCTTGGGCAAAGGCGAGGTCGTCACCGCACCAGCTCGGCAAGCGTTGGCTGGTAAGGCGAACGACATTCCCGCGGGGATTCGTTCTCTTCTGTCCGAAGAGGCATGCAAAAAATGGCGAGCGCCGAGGCGCGGCGACGCGACGGTAGAGCAAACGCCGCTGGCGAAGGCCGCTCAGGTTGGGGAGACATTGCGGCTCCAAATTGAAACAAACCTGAAGACGGAACGAATAACTCAGGAGGAGAGGACGAAGGGAGCTTCCCAAAAGATTGAATCGGCGCAGCGACGCCTTCAAGAACAGGAGGAGGCGGACGGCAAACGCCTCGCCGAGATGGTCGCCGCTCCAAAGAAGCAAGCGGCCCAAAAGTCCGATAAGACCCCTCGGAAGTAAAACGAGTCAGGGAGCACATTCCATGAAAGGCAACGTGAATCCCTTTGAACCTTGGCGTCCCACCTCGGTGGACGTTCCGCCACCCCTTCATGCCGGTCGGCCGTGGCGTCCGCCGGCTACAGCGCGTGCCCCCGTCACCGAACCGGAGCCGCCGCTCGTCGAACCTGTCGAGACGCCGCCTCGTAAGTATCGGCGGAAAAGAGCGCTGTCGGCCAAACGGCAACAGGCAGCCGCTCCTCCTGGCCCTGTCACGCCTCTGCGGACGGACCAGAAAGTCGTTCTCGGCATGTTTTTTATTCTCGGCGTGTTGGGATTGGCTGGTCTAGGCTGGCTGGGCGGTACGCACTTGCCGCGCGTATTCCTCACCCTGCTCGCGGTCGCCATTGGGTTTACCATCGGCCTCTGGGTGGCCCATCGTCACAGCTGGTATGCGCGCCTGGGCTGGATGGCGGGCGGCCTGGCCCTGGCTGGGTTAGCCGGCTGGTTCGTGCCGACCATTGGGGGCGTCAACCTCTGGTCCGCGTATCGGCAGGTGAACGAACTGCACGACTTGCCGGCCGGCGATGTCGCTGGGTATGTGCGTGGTGTGGAGGGGCGCAGGGAGTTGGTCTCCGAGTTCCCGACCTTCGCCGCGGATGTCACCGCCGCGGAGCGTGCCTGGTTCCGCCGCACGATTGACGAGGCCATTGAGGAAGCCGATGGGCAGATGGAAACCGATCCTCACAAGGCGCTGGCCGCCTTGCGTCAGTTAAACGCCGAGTTGGCGCGACTGGAACACTATCCGCTGGTGCGAAGCGAGTTGGAGGCGGCCCGCCGGCGGGCGTTACAAACCTGCGAGAAGGTAGCGCTGGAACAGGTCGAGAAATTGCTGGGAAAAAAGCAATTCGACGCGGTCGCCCAACGCGGCGCGTTCTGGGACGGTGAACTTCTCGCCGAGGCGGACGCGCTCGATGCAAAAGTCGATTCGCGCGAGCAACTGCTGTCGAAACGCCGTCAAGCGTTGGCGGCGCGGCTGGAGGCGGCCCGTAAGGAGATCCACGGCCTGGTAGAGAAGGATCGTTTCCAGGCCCTGGCCAAGGTCCGCGTCAAACTGGCGAAGAATCTAGGCGACGAGGCCAAGGCGGTCGGCATGGCCAAGGAACTCGATGATTTGTGCGTCGTTTGCGAGGCTTTCGGCGGTCTCGCGCGGCAGGCCCAAGAATAACGCCGTGTGGCTTGGCGTTTCGCGCGAAACGCCAAGCCACGCTCCGTGTCGCGGCTACACGTATTCACTGTGCATAGAACAACTCCGGCTGCAAATCATCTTTGCTCATCGCGGCAACATGGCCATCGCAATAAAGGACATTGAAGACCCCCAGATGGCGTGGCGGATAGTGGCGCGGCGCATCGGAGCGGTCGAAGGGCCACGGAGAGCGGGGTGAGGTGTTGCTGGCGATGAAGGCGCAAGCGGGCACGTTGGAATGTTCCCACAAGAGCAGAACCTGGCTGGTGCCGTTGCCAATCTGGACCAGGCTCCTGCCACTGGGACCACCCGCAACCCAGTTCATGGCGTAACTAACCTGAAGCATCTGGCCAGACGTGTCGCCGCCAGGGGACCAGTCATACCCTTCGGGGCAGAGAAAGACCTTGCGGTTTTTCTCGACGAAAGGCCAGAGCAAGCCGTTGGGCTGATAGTCCGGCAGCGCCTGCGTCGGCGAGGTGCCGGGCCGATTGTCGTAGGGTGCCCACCAGGTCTCATTCGGGCCGCTGTAGGCGGTGATCGAAGTCAACGAATTGCAGTACGGATCGGCGCCGCCCAGCCAGGGCGCGGGGCATAGGCGAGGATAAGGTAGTGTGCCGTACACATCATGGTACATGTGGGCGGCCAGGCCGAGTTGCTTGACGTTGTTGGCGCACGAAATACGATTGGCCGCCGAGCGCGCCTGCTGCACGGCGGGCAGCAGCAAGGCGATCAGAATGGCGATAATGGCAATGACAATCAGCAACTCGATGAGCGAGAACCCATGCCGTCTGTGCATCATAACCTCCCCAAAAGACGGCACCAACTCCTTTCTCATTGTTGGCCGAGCGCTCGAAGATTTCAAGTGCCGCAAGCGGCTGGCTCAGGCATCGACGCGCCAGCGGCGTGTAATCAACTCACCCGGACGGCCACCGGGACGCACCTCGACGACCTCATCGCCTGGTTCCGCGCCGAAGCCGTTCAAGAGAGCCTGTGACGGCGTCTCCTCACGCGGCAGATCGTCGCGATAAATCACATAGATGTCTTCTCGTCCGGCGGCGTCGCCCAGCACCTCGGCCAGGTTCATCCGCTCCGAACTGTCCCAATCTAATCCGGGAAAAAAAGTTTGCAAAAAGGCGGCGAAGCGATCGCCGAGAAACGGACGCGCCGGCATCAGATAGAAGATGGACATGGTGTGCATCCTTGCAATCGAGACTTCTCCCCTTCCCCATCGGTTCTCCGAAAGCCCCATCTTGCCTCAACCACGGAGTCGGCTTACGGAAACGTCGTCGCCTAACCGCGCGGATGGCACAATCGGCAGAGGACAATCTGGCTTCTTCTGCTCTTGTCCGTGGTGTGGCAGATCGCTATAGGACAGGCGCGAGGTGGCATCGGGAGGAAAAATCGTCATCCTTGACGGGTTTTCGCGCGTGGGTTATCGTAAAATGATGCCCGCGTTGGGACAGAGAGGTCGGGGCCCCACTCTGAGGAAGCGATGACCAAGGCTGAGTTGGAGACTTATCGCGAAAGACTGCTGACTCTACGGAATCGCCTGACCGGAGACGTATCGCATCTCGCCGATGAGGCGCTGCGAGCGCGGGGCGGCGAAGCCAGCGGCAGTCTGTCGAACGCACCCTTGCACCCCGCCGACCTCGGCACCGATAATTTTGAGCAAGAGTTCACGCTCAGTCTGCTGCAAAACCAGGAGCAAGCTCTGGGAGAGATCACTGAAGCGCTCGAGCGCGTCCGCCAGGGCAGCTTTGGTCGTTGCGAAGAGTGCGAGCAAGCCATCCCCAAGGCTCGGTTGCAAGCGTTGCCTTATGCCCGTCACTGCGTCGCGTGTGCGCGGAAACTTCAACAAAGTTCGTGAAGAGTGCCATGCCAGAACGATCTTATCGCATGTTGTTGTGGATCCTGGCCCTCACGGGCCTGGCTCTGGATCAGTCCAGTAAGTACGGCGTCTTCGCCTGGCTGGCCGAGAAGCCGGAACACGAACAAGCCCTATTTCACACGGACAAGGGCGGCTTCCAGTTCGTCGCTCAGTTCGAGCGGAACGACCTGGGCCAGGAAGTGGATGCCAACGGCCATCGAACGCCGCACGTCAATCAGGGCGCGCTGTTCGGTTTTCTGCGCGATCACAAAACGCTGGCCAACGGTGGTTTCGCGGTGATTAGCCTGTTGGCCGCCGCGGCGATCATCTTCTGGAGTACCCACAAGAACACGGCCCGCGATCGCTGGCTTTGCTCCGCGCTCGGCTTGATCCTGGCCGGCACGCTCGGCAACTTCTACGATCGCATCACCTTCAACGGCGTCCGCGATTTCTTGCACTGGAACTACTTTTTTGACTGGCCTGTCTTCAACATCGCCGATTGTTGTCTGGTGTGCGGAGCGTGCTTGCTTCTGATCCAGGCATTCGCGAGCCAACCGGCTCCCAGCGAACAAGGCACGGAAGCCGAGGCGGAACACTCGCCCTTGTCGCGCTCGGCGGAGTTGAGCGCCGCGCCGAAGGGTTAACCGTTTAGGTATCAGCCTGCGGTGCCAGCAAGGGAACCCTTGCTGGCACCGCAGGCTAAATACGATTGCCCCTGTAGGCATGAAAAAACCCCGCTGAACTTCCTGCAAGCAGGTTGAACAGCGGGGCCGGAACAGAGAAGAGGCCAGTTAGATGGTTTGATCGTACAGCCACAAATCTCGATGTCAAGGAAAAATCCAAGATTTTTCCGCAAGTGCCGGCCGGCCCTATTTAGGGATTGCCGCACGAGGGGTTCGAGCCGCCTATCAGTTGGACACATTCGCCTGTTGCATGCGTGCATGCCATTCGTCGAGCAATCGGCCGATGTCGCGATAGGAGAAGTCGATATTGGCCAACTCAGTGGCCATGTCGATAGCCTTCGACAGTTCGTTGGCCTCGGCGCAACCGACCGCTAACTCGTAGAGGATCTCCTTACGATTGCTCGCCTCACCGGCCGGCAGACTCTTCAGTGCTTCCTCGAAGTTGCGCTGGGCTAGACGCCAGTTGTTGCGCGCCTTGAAACAATGGCCGAGATACAACAGCGATTGCCAGCGATGACGCGGATCGGCGCGGGCCGCTTGCAATTCGCGGATGGCCTCGTCGATCTGGCCGGCACGCAGCAGACGGACGCCAACCTCATAACGATGAACCATCTCCGTGGGATAGCGATCCGCTTTCTGACGGTGCAGGTCCAACTCGCGGGTGTTGATTTCCTTGCGGAGACGGGTGCGGAGGCGGCGCAGGTCGGCATTGTCCGGCTCGGCCTTGAGCTTTTCCTCGGTGATGGCCAGGTTGCGACGGAATGGCTCGGTATCGAGGTCCGCCAACTCCAGGCTCAGTTCAAACGAGTTCCCCGTCGGCCCCAGACCTTCCTGTAAGATCGCGCGGGCCGTCTCCAACTCGTTGCCGCGGCGATAGGCGGCGGCCAGTTGCAGGTACAAGTAGGGACTGGTCGGATCGTCCTTAAGACGGGCACGCAGCGGAGCGGCCTCGCGTTCGAGGCGCTCATTCACGATCGGCGTGGCACGGGAGTCGGTATTCTTGGGCTTGGCGGGAGCGTCCTTGGTCGGCGGCGGCGGAGTGCCGCCTTCGCGCAACCACCACGCTGCCGGTGCTTCGTCCGTGCTGTCTTTCTTGGGCCGAGCGGCGCTCACCGGTTGCGGAGGCGTTTCGGCCGTCTCTTCGCGGTTGTTGATGGTGGCGTGGTACTGGCCGCGCGCGATCGTGTCGTCGGCGGCGAGATTCTTGATTTTCTGCTGTGCTTCGATGTCGCCGGGCTTGACCTTGCGAATCAACTCCCACAGGGCGATGGCCTGGGTGAAGTTGCCGCGCTTCTCGTACAGGTGGGCGAGCGCGCGGTTGAGATGCACGTCGAAGGGCAATTTCTGCCGGGCCTGCTCCAGGTTCCAGATGGCCAAATCGAGCAGGCCGAGAACGTCGGCCGCCTCGGCCATCTCCATCTGTGCCCCCACGTCCCACGGATTGCGCGTAAGGATGCGTTCGCCATACTCGATGACTTTCATATAGTCGCGGGCGCGGCGAGCGGCCTTCATGCGGGCGCGAACCGGCCAAGTCGTCAGCCGAGCGAACAAACTGCCGCGCAGATTGTTGCGATACTTGGCCTTCTCCGTGCGACGCAGAGCCTGACGATAGATGAGGTTGCCTGGATCGATCTTGCAGCAGTCCAAGAGCAGATGGATACCGTAGTCGTAATTCCCCGTGGCCACGACTTGGTTGGCGCGCTCGAACTTCCCGGCCGCCACACGACGGTGTTCCGCATTAACCGGGGGTAAGATCGGGGCGTTGGGGTTCGTCATCGAGGTATCCCGTGAGGCGACATCCTCCCCTATCCGATTGAGGATTGCGGATTGAAGACAAGTAGTTTAATCCGCAATCCTCAAATCCGATTTCAGCTACCACACTACCACAGCCACCGCGACCGTCAAGCAAGTTGACCGTGGATCGTCATTTCCCGGAAATGAGGAGCGAGGGTATCGCGCATGAGTTGGCGAGCGCGGTGCAGACGGCTCTTGATCGCGGGTAGACTCAGATCGAGCCGGTCGGCGATTTCGCTGTTCGGCAAACCTTCGACATCCGCCAGCACGAATACCGTGCGGTAGATCGAGGGCAGGCCGGCGATGGCGCGTTCGATCAAGGCTCGCGATTCCCGGCTGAGCAGATGCGCTTCGGGCGCGGAGGCACCATCCCAGCCAGTGTCGGGAGCGGGTTCGTCGGCGAGGACGATGTCAAATGGATCGCGCGAACGGCGATCCTCGCGCACGGCTCGACGGCGGCGGTGCGAGATGGCGGTGTTGACCGTGACGCGGTGCAACCAGGTTGGCAGCGCGGACTCACCTCGAAAGGTGGGTAATTTGCGCACCACTTGAAGCAGCACGTCCTGGGTCACATCCTCGGCGTCGGCATCGCTACGGACCATGCGCCGCGCCATGTTGTAAACGCGCGGCGCGTAATCATGGTAAATCTGCTCGGCAGACAGCGAGACGGAATCAGTTGAGGTGGGACAATCATCCCCCGAAGCCGGCACGAGGCCGGCTCCGGTTCCACGCATAGCATCCATGTTTTCACCCCCTCACCAACGAGGGGCCAACCCTTCATTTTTTTCACTTCTTCTCTTATTTTACCATACGCGCAACCCCCAGGCACAGACAAGAGGGGCTTGCGAGGTTCCGTCAAATTGCCCGCTGCCCGCTTTGCCCAATCGCGCCTGGCTTCGTACCCTGGAACAGAAGGCAGCCGTCGGCCTAACGCGGAGCCACCATCGCCCCACAACGCTAAGACTCTCAGGAGCGAACAACTCATGCCCCCCGAAATGGCCCCGCACGCCGTTCTCTTTGACTTCGACGGCACCTTGGGCGATAGCTATCCGGCAATTGCCGCCAGTGTCAACCACGTCCGCACCTTGCATGGACTGGCACCGTTGAGCGAGGAGGAAGTGCGCCGCCACGTTGGTCGCGGCGCGGCTTATTTGCTCCGTCACACCGTCCCGGCGGGCACGGTCGAGGCCAACGCGGAAGCGTATCGCGCGCACCATCCCTCCGTACTCCGCAGCGGCACACGATTGCTACCAGGCGCCGCCGAAGTTCTGAAGACCTTGCACACGCACGGTCTCCGGTTGGGGATATGCAGCAACAAGCCGATCGGCTTCACGCGCGAGTTGGTGGCGTATCTCGGCGTGGCGTCGTATCTCGATCTTGTGCTGGGGCCGGAGGATGTCCCGCGTCCCAAGCCCGCCCCCGATATGCTATGCGAAGCCCTGTCCCGTCTCGACCTGCCGGCGGCGGCGGTTCTGTACGTCGGCGATATGGTGGTGGACATTGAAACGGCGCGTGGAGCCGGTGTCGCTGTGTGGGTCGTGCCGACCGGCTCGGACGAAATCGAAACCTTGAAGCGCGCGCGGCCGGATCGACTCCTGAAAGACCTACACGAATTGTCGCTCTTACTCGGTACCCGCGTCGTCCCGTAAGTTCCTCATTCACTGCGTCGTCGCTGCCATTGGCTCAGGGCCGTGTTGATGATGACGATGGCGCCGATGAGGATGTACTTCACTTCCACCGCCACGCCGAACAGGTTGACACCGTTTTCGAGGATGGCGAGGATGAGTACGCCCATCAGAGTGCCGGACACGCTGCCCTGACCGCCGGACAGACTCGCTCCACCGATGACCACGGCCGCGATCACGTCCAGTTCCAGGCCGACGCTGGAAGTCGGATCGCCGCCGCTGCCCTGCGCGAAGACGAGAATGCCAGCCCAACCCGTCAGCAGGCCGGCCAGCACATAAATCCATACCTTGGTGCGCTCGACGGCGATGCCACACAAGCGAGCCGTTGCCTCGTTGGAGCCGATCGCATAGCAGTAACGGCCAAACACCGTGCGGCGCAGCACCACGGCCATCAGCACGGCCAGGGCGAACATGCCCCATACGCCGGGGTCGAACAAATAGCGATTCACTGTGGCGCGCGATAGGGCATCAACCCAGCTCGGCCGCGCGCCGGGAAAGGAGATCGTCTTGCGCCCGGCCAGCCATACCGCCAGGCCGCGCGCGATGCTCAGCATACCGAGGGTGGCCACGAACGGCGTCACGCGCAACCGGGTGACCGCCAAACCGTTGACCAATCCCGCCAATCCGCCCACGCTGACACCCGCGCTGACCGCGGCGAGGCTCGCCAGCGCGGAACCGTGATGCGCTTCCAGCAGGCGAAAGGTCTGCATCGTCACGACCGTCACCAGGGCGGCGACCGAGCCGACCGACAGATCGATGCCGCCGCTGATGATGATGACCAGCATGCCCAGGGCGACGACGGCCGATACGCTGCTGGTGTGCAGAAGAACCTGAATGTTCCGCAGGCTCAGAAACGTGCCCAGTTGCCCCTTCCAGTACAACAAGAGCGCGAACAGAATCAGCACCGCCGCCAGGCCCAGCATCGGCCCGGTGAGCCATCTTTTTTGTGGAGAGAAGAGAGCGGACGGAGGCGACGCGAGAATCGTTTTCGAGGCAGGCTTTGTCGTTTGAAAAGCATCGGTCATGGTTCTGCTCTCGATTCTCAGCAGAAGCCCCTCTCCCCTATACTCGGGGGCTGAACGCTCGACATTTATTTGGTGCAGGGGAACAAGAAAACGCTCCCGGGTTCCTCGCTATCGCCGTAACGCGACCTCCGACTGATTGTTACAGAAACAGGAACCCATGAGTACCCTGGCCATTGTACAGGACTGGCGACGCTGCGTCGCCGGTGGCTACCTGGGAGCGGGGCATGAAGGAGCCGTGGCTTTTGGGACGACCTACCTCCACCTCGACCCTGAGCAGTTCAAATAAGTGTCGGGCGCTCAGACCTCGCATGCCGAGTACCGCCGGGGAAAACCTTTCCCGGCACGGTATTTGCCCCGTTGTCTCAATCCGTTCAAGTGGGGGCTTGACCCGTTGTTTGTCCTGAAAGGAGAGGTGACTGATGAGCGCAGCCGCATTGATCCCCTCTCAGCAGGAACCCGCTCACGGGCCACTCGAAGACCTTGAATTTCATCCCTCCGCCGAGAACTCGGTCGGCGTTGAACTGGAACTTCAAATCTTGGATCGCGATACCGGCGATCTCTCTTCGGGAGCCGTGCGTCTCCTTGCCGCTTGTGCCGAGGAAGGGTTGGAAGGCGTCTCGGCGGAGTTCATGCAGTCGCAGCTGGAAATCAAGACCGGCATCTGCCATAACGTCGCCGCGTTGCGGACGGCCCTGATTCCCTTGCTGCGGCGTGTGCGTTTCATTGCCAACTCCCTCGGCTACGACTTGGGGCTGGGGGGCACCCACCCCTTCAACCGCGCCGCCAACAGCGCCGTTTTCCCCGCCGAGCGCTATCAGCGTATCCAGGACCAAATGGCCTGGCTGACTCATCAAGGGTTGGTCTTCGGTCTTCACGTCCATGTGGGTGTTGCCGGCGGCGACATGGCCATCGGCGTGATGAACACCTTGGTGCAGTATCTGCCCCACCTTCTGGCCTTGTCGGCTAGTTCGCCTTTTTGGGGGGGCATCGATACCGGTCTGGCATCGGTCCGATCCGCCCTGTCGCGTATGATTCCGCACGGAGGACTGCCTCACTACTTCGCCAACTGGAAGGATTTCTGCACGTATTGCCGAGTAATGCACGATTGCCGCGCCATCCAGGCGACGAAGGACATTCACTGGGACATTCGGCCGCGTCCGCAACTGGGTACCGTCGAATTCCGTATCTGTGACATGCCATTGACACTAGGCCGCGTATTCGGTTTGACCGCCCTTCTCCGTACCCTGACGATTGCTTCTCAGCGTCTGCTGGAGCAACGGCCGAAGATGCGGCAGGGCGATCGGCGTCACTACTGGATCGCGGTTGAGAACAAGTGGCTGGCCACCCGGTACGGTCTCGACGCCAAGTGCATCCGCACGCCGGGAGGCAAGCGACGCGGACTGACTGAAGACGTGGCTCGCTTGCTGGAGCAGATGCGCCCGACCGCCGCGGAAACCGGTGATGCGGATTTCCTGGCCTCCCTGCAAAGCCAAGAGAAGTTAGAAACCGGCTCCGATCGTTTGCGTGGACTTTATCGCGAGACAGGCGACTGGCGCGCCTTGATCGAGGAGATGAAGACTCCGTGGGTCCGGGAGTTGGAAGAGGGTAAAAGGAGCTAGGATGGTCGGAGCCTACCATGTGTGAATTGATGGGTTTATCCTTCGCGCGGCCCATCTCGGCGGATTTCTCGATCCACGAGTTTGCCGGGCGCGGCACGGAGAACGCCGACGGCTGGGGCCTCGCTTGGTATCCCGACCGCGCTGTCGCCGTGGTCAAGGAACCCGTTCGCTGGGGCCAGACGCCTTACACCTCTTTTCTGGAGAGCTATCCCGGTTTACGCTCGTCGCTCTACATCGCCCACGTCCGCCGGCAGACGACGGGCAGCGCGCCGACCTACGCCGACACCCATCCCTTCACGCGAGAATTAAACGGCCGTGACTATTGTTTCGCCCACAATGGCACCTTGCGCGGTCGAATCGGAGAACTGCCGCTGGGACGCTATCGCCCCGTCGGCGTCACGGACTCCGAACGCGCCTTCTGTTACCTGTTGGAAACGATCGCCCACCAGACGGAGCCGTTGACTGCGGAGGAAGATTGGCGAAGTCTCCACACGGAATTGACCGAACTGAATGAACTGGGACAATTGAATTGCTTATTATCGGATGGACAAAGGCTTTTTTGTTATCACGATCAGGCGGGCTATAAGGGACTGACGTTTCGCAAGATCTCCCTGCGTGATGGGGAGGCCCGCCGGTTCGAGGACGAAGAATTGACGATCGACCTTGCCGAAGGGACCGTCAACCACGGATTCGTTGTGGCCACCAATCCATTGAGCGTTCACGGTTGGAAACGCTTTCACCCAGGGGAACTGCTCGTGTTGGAAAAAGGGATCATCTGTTTCTCCAGCCACCGCAGGCGCGCCGAGGCGGGAGTCATCGTGTGATGCCAATCTTCACGCTCGTGCAGCCTCTTTTTTTCTAGGGTAGCAAACTCAGCTGGAGTGCCAGTTCCTCCAGTTGCTTCAGGTACGTGATCGGGTCTCGTCGGAAACGGCGTTGTTGGCGTCGCGTCCGACGACGTTTCTCCAACTCGGCACGCAACTGTCGCCACCGACCGACGTAGCTGCCCCCCAAGACCAACCCTTCCTCGGGACGCAATCGTGTGGCCAAGCCGGAAATCACACGCACCGAACCTAACACCACCAGTCCTGGTGACGCTACTTTCCGGCCACTGGCGTGACGCTCGTGGGAGCGGTGGCTGCCGAACAAGTGTTCCAGGTCATTGTTCCTCCGCGGCAGTTCCGCGGACGCATAGCAGCCGAACAGACCAGACCAGTAGCTCTTCGACACCTTCACGAAGT
>Ga0134126_10001697_pt1 | contig 28089 bp, 25 predicted proteins | sample KB31752_FD_96881 | JGI IMG/M metagenome (GOLD analysis project Ga0134126, IMG submission 96881) | Terrestrial soil microbial communities with excess Nitrogen fertilizer from Kellogg Biological Station, Michigan, USA - KB3-175-2 | ecosystem: Environmental > Terrestrial > Soil > Unclassified ... | reverse complement strand
GTCCCAGATGTTGCACAACCTGGACTGGTAGCACGGAACGAACTGCGCCGGTGTCAACCAAAGCGTCTGCCTCGTAAGAGCGAACCTTGTCAGCGGCAAGCAATCCTCGGCGAACCAGCGCCTCTTCAACGCCGTTGGTGAGCTTAACTTTGACTCTTACTTCACCCATTGGTGCGTTTGCATCGTGCGCGTTCCGTTCAGACCAGGAACCGCCGTAACGGCTTGTACGGATTGTGCGGATGTCGCTGGCCAAACGCAATTCGCCGTTCCCGGATGTGGTTTTCTCTTCCATACAAGTCTTCTGGTAAAGCCTATGAATGCACTGCCACGCCCGGCATCTCCTTCCCGTCGCCACCTTCCGCCGGTGTCAGTACGCGCAAAGGTTCAGGCCATTCGACTGACGGCACAGTCCCGGGACCAAACCTCGCGTCGCGGCCTTTGGCCTTTTCCTTTAGCGCTTTCAAAACTTTCTCAGGCGTAATCGGTACCTCATCAACGCGCACACCTACAGCATCATAGACGGCGTTTGCCACGGCGGGCGGAACCGGCAACAGCGGGCCCTGGCCCACTTCCTTGGCGCCGTAAGGTCCGTTCGGATCAGGATCCTCGATTAGGTAAGTCTTGACGTCGCACATCTCCATTGTTGTCGGGCTTTTGTATTCCAGCATCGAGGGAAACTTGTGCACCACGTTACGGTTTGCGCGATAGGTCATCTCTTCCATCAGCGCTTCGCCCAGACCCATGTAGACGCTGCCTTCAACCTGGCCCATCACCAGCATCGGATTGATCGACTTGCCGATGTCGTGTGCAATCCAAACTCGCTCAACAATCACAATCCCCGTCGAGGGATCTACGTCAACTTCCGCGATCGCCGCCGAGTAGCTATAAGCAGGGGAAGGGCCGACTCCAGAGCCTTTGTATTTTCCCGGTGAACGTGGCGGCGAATAAGAGCCGACCGTGCCGATGGTTCCAAATTTTGATTCTGCCAACACGACCGCCTCGGCGAATGACACGCCGACTTCGGGGTTTTCAACATCGAAAATTCTGCGTTCGGCGAGCGATAAGTTCTCAATGGGCACGCCAAGCTTTTCCGCCACGGCCATGACCAGGAGTTCACGCGCGCGTTCCGCCGCTTGAATCGCAGCGTTGCCGGTCATTAAGGTCACACGGCTCGAATAACTGCCGAGATCGACCGGCGTCAGGTCGGTATCCGCAGTGATCACGCGAATGTCGAACGGATCGATGCCGAGCACTTCCGCCACGATGTAAGCGAGAATCGAATCGGAGCCCTGACCAATATCCGTCGAGCCACACATCACGCAGACGCCGCCCTGTCGATCAAGTCGAAGCTGCACGCCCGACTGCGGCATGTTGTTCCAATAGATCGGCAAGCCCGCGCCACAGATGTACGAACTACAAGCGATGCCGATTCCTTTGCCGTAAGGCAGTTTGCGATTTTTTTTGTCCCAACCCGAGAATTTATTTTTCCACTGAGAGCCGTCAACAATCTTGTCGATGCATTGACCGAGTCCCATGCTGCCGATGCGCAAATAGTTGGCCGTAACGGTATCGGGTTCGACCAGGTTGTTACGTCGCATTGCGGCGGGATCGAGTCTGAGTTGCTCGGCGATCTTGTCCAGCTGAACTTCCAAACCAAAACGCGGCTGTGGCGTTCCGTGTCCGCGCTTGGGCCCGCAGGGCGGCTTGTTCGTAAAAGCGCGCAGGCCCTGGAACTTATAGCGCGGTACGTCATAGGTAACTGTTTGAAGCGCGCCGGTATAAAAGGTGCTGGCCACGCCGTAGCTGCCATAGGCGCCACCGTCCAGGAAGGTCTGGAAGTGCATGCCGGTGATGGCGCCGTCTTTTTTTACCCCGGTCTTGATGTGCATCAACACCGGATGGCGGCCGCGATGACAATAAAAAACTTCTTCCCGCGTTAGCGTCACCTTCACCGGCCGTCCCGTCATCATCGAAAGTTTGCCGACGACGACTTCGTGATTAAAGGGATCGCTCTTGCCGCCAAAGCCGCCGCCGTTTGGAGTGGCAATGACGCGAATATGGCTGGCGGGTAACTCCAGAACTTTTGCGAGCGCGCGATGAACGTAGTGGGGCGTTTGGGTTGAACTCCAGAGCGTCAGCTTGTTGTCCGGATCGAAATTGCCAACGGCGGCGTGTTGCTCCAGTGGCAGGTGGGTATTGCCTTCGTAGAAAAAAGTATCTTCGCGAATTAGATCTGCTTCGGCGAAGCCTTCATCAATATTGCCGAATTCCAGGGAGACTTTCTTGTGAATGTTTCCTTCGTCGCCATATTCGTGAATGCGTGGCTCGTCGATTAGTATCGCTTCTTCAATCGAGGAAATCGTGTTCAGCGGTTCATATTCCACTTCGATTAGATTCATCGCGTCGAACGCCGTGTCTTCATCAATCGCGGCGACGGCCGCCACCGGATCGCCGATGAAACGAACCTTATCGATGCACAGAGCATGCTCATCCTGGCTGACCGGGAGAATTCCGTAGGAAATAGGAAGGTCTTTGCCGGTGATAATTGCGAACACACCGGGTAAGGCTGCTGCCTTCGACACGTCGATGTTTTTGATTAGCGCGTGCGGCACGTGGCTGCGCAGTAGTTTGCAGAACAACATGCGCGGCAACACGATGTCGTCAGCAAACTTTGTCTGTCCGGTGCACTTCGCGCGCGCATCAACCTTGCGAAAAGGTTTGCCCACAACGCTGAGGCCCCGGCGGCCATTTTTCAAGTCACCGTCCGATTTGTCTCGATCGTTGTTAGTCATCTCTAACGCTTCTGGAGGTCTTCGTCGTTAATCAAGATCTGGAATACTATCGGGCCGTCAGCGCGAGGCTTGGCCTGCTTAAACTCGATCGCATTTGAAAACTCTTTGCCGCTTTGTGAAGTGCCACCGTAGCCGAGAGAGTATTTCCGTGACCCGTCACTGCTTAACCATTCCGAGACTAATGTCGCTCGTAAGGTAACTTCCTCTCTCGCGGGCAAATCAAACACCACAAGCTCGTCGTCTTTGTCGCTCGAAACACTTAAGTACTTCAATTTCTCGCTCGAGTGGTTCAGGACGACAATATCATCCAGGAAAGGTTGTTTGCTTTGGTCGCTTCCCATGTAAAGCAAATTGTCTTTTAGCCACTCGATGACGGGATGGGCATCGATAAAGGTTGACTCGAAATTATCTTTCCTTTCCCACTCTCTGACGTCGAGTGTTTCCTGGCCTTTGAAGAATTGAATCTTGCCCCACTCGTTGAACCCTGCCATGAGCGATGGTTCATCTTCAACTCGCACGTCGACCTTGACGCTATACAAACCAGATGGTGACTTCCTTTCAACGTTGTAATCACGCCGACCGGTACAGCCGTAAGACACAACGGTGATAACAGCGGCGAGAATCAAGACATACTTGAAAGGGTGCGAAAGCATGTAGATGATCCTAGTCGAGACCGTAAACGCTCTCTCGTGGTAGTTCCATTTCCTCGCCACGCATGCGCGCCGCAGCCAGCTCCACGGCCTCGTAGATCTTGATATAGCCGGTGCAGCGGCAGAGATTGCCTGACAATGCTTCCTTGATTGTTTCGCGCGACGGGTTCGGGTTTTTCTTCAGCAACTCTTCCGCGACCAGCAGGAAGCCGGGTGAACAGTAGCCGCATTGTGCCGCGCCGAGGTCCGCAAAGGTGTGCTGCAAGGGATGAAGTTCTGTGCCCTCAGCCATCCCCTCGATCGTTTTTACTTCTTGTCCTTCGGCATCCAGGCCCAACATCAAACAGGAAAGAATCGCCCGCCCGTTCACCAATACCGCGCAGGTGCCACACTCGCCGAGTTCACAGCCATGCTTAGTTCCCATCAGGCCCAGATCTTCGCGCAAGACTTCCAGTAGCGTCTTGTGCGGCGCAAACGCCACCTCGGCTGCTTCGCCGTTCAGAACAAATCGAATATGGGCCTTATCCTTGATCATGGCTCAAAGAGAGATCAGCTAAATTCCCACGGCGCTGGTTTCAGTGCAGTCAGATCCCGCGCCCCATGGATTATCGTCAGCAGTTCAATCTGGTCGTTCTTGATGCGATATATGATTCGGTAATTTTGATAGAGAAGTTCGCGAACGTTTTCGTCGTTCTTTTCCGGTACGATGCGACCAACTCGTGGATGGTCAGCGACTTGTCCCATCGCCAAGATGATTCGTTCAACGAATCCAATGGCATACACTTCGGAGTCTCTGGCTATGTAGGCGTGTAATTCGCGAAGATCTTCGACGGCGGGCTCAGTCCAGACAATCTTCATTCGGGTGCAAAGAGCTCTTTCACCTCATCGTGGTCGACAGTGCGGCCCTCATCCGCGGCTTTGATGCCTTCTTCAATCTTTCTCGTTACGTAAAGCCGGTACATGATATCTTCCCAAGTCACCTCTTCCGGCAATCGGGAAATGAGCTGCAGGGCTTCTTCTTTTGTCGTGCTCATGAGTTTCTTTAACGCTCTTGAAGTGGGAAATATAACACAAAAAGTGGACGCTACGCTTTCGCGACGCCCGCATCCTTCTTCGCCTTGTTCAGCATCGTGTTATCGATCAGCCGCGTCTTGCCCACGTAAGCGGCGACGGCAACCAGAATGGGACGCTCATCGAGTTTGTCCAGCTTCTCGAGTGTCTCTGCGTCGACCACGCTGACATAATCCACGCGTACGCGAGGCTCCGTCTCGATTGTCGCGCGCACCGTCTCCGCTAACTTGGCGGCATGTCGTTCGCCCTTCTTATAAATCTCTTTCGCCTGCTTGAGCGCCCGGTGGATCACTGCTGCCGACTGTTGCTCTTCAGCGTCGAGATAAAGATTGCGCGACGAAATCGCAAGCCCCGAATCCTCGCGAACGGTTGGTGAGACGACAATCTCGGTATCGAAAGCCAGATCTCTAACCATCCGCTTGATGATTACAGCTTGCTGCGCGTCCTTCTGACCAAAAAATGCAAAGTCAGGCCGAACCGTGTTGAGGAGAATCGCGACCACCGTGGCGACGCCGCGAAAATGACCCGGCCGGCTTTCGCCTTCGAGCAACTTCGAAAGACCGCCGACATTTACGTAGGTGGAAAAATCCCTCGGGTAAATCTCTTCCGCAGCGGGCGCAAAAATGTAGTCGACGTTGTAGTCGGTCAGAAGCGCGGTGTCTTTAGTTAAGTCTCGCGGGTAATGAGCGTAATCTTCGCTTGGCCCAAACTGCGTCGGGTTTACAAAAACCGACACCACCACCACGTCACACATTCGCCGCGCTTCACGCACGAGACTAAGGTGACCTTCGTGCAAGGCACCCATCGTGGGTACCAACCCTATCGTTCTATCCTGCTCGCGGCGAATTTTGCGCGCGACTGAACTCATGCGCTGACGGCGATTGATGATTTCCATGGGCAGTGAATTTAAATGTGAATCGCGAATAGCAAAGCGAAGGGCTACAGACTTCTTATCAAACGGACAATTCGTGAAAAGTCCCAGGAACTGGAAGAGCGATTCCAGTCTACTTATGATTCGCGATTCAGGGGCTTCTCGAGCTTAAGTTCTTCAGCTGCTTCCGCCGGCAGGGCATACGATTCGTCGTTCGAAGGGTAGGTCCCGCCGCGCACGTCATCGGCATAGCGCGTAACAGCGTCTGTAATTACTTCATGTAGGTTTGCGTAAGGCCGCACGAAGCGCGCCAGTTTGCCAAACGACAAACGCAGCATGTCGTGTAAGACCAGCACCTGAATGTCGCACCCGGCGCCCGCGCCGATTCCAATCGTGGGTATGCTGATGCTCTCCGTGATCAAGCTGGCGATTTCGCGCGGCACAACTTCAAGAACAATCGCGAAAGCGCCGGCGTCTTCCAATGCGCGAGCGTCATCAAGCAACTGGCGCGCGGTAACTGCCGTTTTCCCTTGAACACGATAGGCGCCAAGCTTATTGATCGACTGCGGCGTCAAACCAATGTGTCCCATCACCGCGATTTCTTCATCGACGAGACGCTTTACAAGTTGCACACGCTTGTGTCCGCCTTCAAGTTTGACGGCTTCAGCGCCACCTTCTTTTACCAGGCGCAGCGCATTTCTTACGGCGTCGTCCGCGCCAGTATGAAATGATCCATAAGGCATATCGGCGACGAGCAAGGCGCGTTGTACTGCGCGGCGCACGGCTTTCAGATGAATCAGAATTTCATCGAGCGTCACCGGCACCGTGTTGCCGTAACCCAACACCACATTGCCGAGGCTGTCGCCCACGAGAATGATGTCGATGCCCGCTTCATCAACAATGCGGGCCGTGGGAAAGTCGTAAGCGGTTAGACAAACCAATCGCTCGCCGCGCTGTTTGCTTGCTTTCAGCGATGGGGCGTTTACCTTTTCAGGACGTTCAGGTTTGAGATAGGGCATATTTCACCTCAATGGCACGCTCGATTGCGGCCAATTTCGGCACGCTAGATCGGCAATTTTGCCGGAGACTGTGTAGTGCCAGATATCAGCCAGAACGCAAACCCCAGTTTGCATTCGCAATTAAAGGATTGGAAATATGTAAGGCTTGTTCGCAAGTGGGGCCATTATAGCCACAAAATGAAAAAAGGGGAAAAAGACGTTGGTTGGGAGAACGGTCGGCAGGGTCCGGCTCTTCAGCAAGGCAGTGGTTTATTAGTCCGCTTTGCGGACGACTGACAATAGCCCAGCGATTCATCTCTGGGCCTGACGCAAAAACTGAGACAAAGTCCGTGAAGCGGACGGCTGCACAGAATAGTGGGTCGCGCCTTAGCCTCAGCTGTCCGTTTCACGGACTACGAGTCGTTTAGCTCTTGAACCCAGCAGTGAACTGCTGGGCTACTATCATTCGTCCGCGTTGCGGACTGAGAAACCTCTTGCAAACCCCATTGGCCGAATCCAGGTTGTCTCACGGTATCCAGAGCTTCACTTCTGACCGGTCTGTGGTTGTTTGAAGTAACTCAGTTATTGTCAGATGAATGACCGGGTGCTCAAGGTTAGGGCAAAGCTCAGCCAGAGGCTCGAGTACAAAGCGGCGGCGATGAAATTGCGGATGAGGCAAGGTGAGTCGTTGGTTATCAATCACCTGCTCGCCATAGAGAAGCAGATCGAGATCGATCGTGCGCGGACCCTTGTTGGAATCTCGGTTACGTCCCAGGTGCTGTTCTATTCCCAAAAGCTGATCCAACAGTTCTTCAGGCTTGAGATGTGCTTCAACCTTTAGCTCTGCAACCATATTTAGGAAGTTTGGCTGTGGGAAAGTTTCTACCGGCTCGGTTTCATAAATTTGCGAAAGTCGAGTCACCTCGTGTCCGGCGTCGATTACTCCTCGAATTCCCAACAGCAGGTTTCCTGCGCGATCGCCGAGATTGGAGCCGAGACTAATGTAGGCTGTGAATGACATCAGGGGTCAGAGATCAGTGGCCAGCATCAGTGGCCAGTGGCCAGTGACCAGTGGCCAGTGATCAGTAGTCAGTGTTCAGCGGCGGTTGAGTATAGAATGAAAGTGCGCACGGGTACGAATCAGAAAACAGATTGTGGAAGTAAACGTAGTCACTGACCACTGACCACTGACCACTGACCACTGACCACTGACCACTGCAACGACATGTCTCAACTCCTTACTCTAATCTGGCTGAAGTGGTCGCTCTTCCGAAATTCGCTTCGTTCAGCCAAAGCTGTCGCGAATCGCATCGCGACTGTTTTCGGGATGCTCGCGGCGCTGGCTCTGGCGCTGCTTGTTGCCCTCGGTCTCGGTGTCGGCGCCTACCTGCTAACTTCGCCTGATACTGACTTCGCAAGGATGCAGTCGCAAGGGGGCAGCGGTACGACAGTACCATCGGCAGAATTCATATTCTTTTCGATCCTGGCGTTGTGTTATCTGCTGTGGTCAACATTGCCACTCAGCATTGGCAGCAGCCGGCAGTTTGATCCCGGCAATCTTCTGCTTTACCCGGTCAGTTTGCGCAAGCTCTTCGCTTTAGACTTCATCAGCGAGGTGGCCAGTCTCCAATCCGTGTTTGCCATACCGGCCATTCTGTCAATCGGCATTGGCGCCGGCCTGGCCCAGGGACACCTCGGCGGCGGACTTCTCATTGCACTGGTTGCGGCGCTCTTTGGCCTGGCGTTATCAAAATGGATCTCGATTTCGGTTGGCTCATTGATTCGCAAAAAGCGAAGCCGCGGGGAGACTCTACTCGCTTTGGTGGGAGTGGTGGCGGGTTTAGGCGGCGCTCTGTTTGGTCAAATCGCACCAGTGCTTTTCCGTCATGCGGAATCAATCACTGCCTTGCGCTGGACACCACCGGGAGCGATAGCTTACGCGCTAACGCATGGCTTGCGAGGCGGAAACGCGCTTGGCTATACCCTCGCGTTGTTCGCCATCAGTGCCTACACCGCAACCCTAATCGCCATTGCATACTGGTTGTCGCATCGTGCCATCCTCGGTGGCGGGCGGCCGAGCCGCGTGCGAGTAAAATCGGCCGTCGTCGATAGCGGCTCGTACACCGGTTGGGAAATCCCGCTGCTGACGCCCGCGTTGTCTGCCGTCGTTGAAAAGGAGTTGCGCTACCTGCTGCGGAATGCTCAGGTAAGAACGTTGACGCTTGCTCCGCTGATCCTGCTGGTGGTGAGGTTCATGAACCGGCGGCGCTTTGGTCAAAGCACCGCTTTCGGGAGTGAATTCTCAAAATATGGTGAAGGACTGATGGCGACTGTGGGCGTTCTCTATGTGTTCCTGATCCTCAGCGGCCTATTCGGTAATCAGTTTGCCCTTGACCATGCCGGAATGCGCACCCTGGTACTCTCGCCGGTCGATCGCAAGAATATTTTGCTGGGAAAGAACATCGCCATGTCGACTCTTGCGCTCGTCTTCTCAGGGGGCCTGCTGTTGATCAATGAACTGATCTTTCGCGACATCTCTTTGAGCGCTTTTCTTTTCACTCTTCTAAGCTTTTCAATCTTCATCCCGTTGATGTCGGTAGTGGGAAACTCACTTTCGATTCGCTTTCCGAAGCGTATGAGATTTGGTAAGCGCCTCAACTCTTCCGGCGTTGCCGGACTGCTCATGATACCGACGATTATCGCACTGACTTTAGCCCCTTTAGCAGCAACTGCGGCCGGGTATGTGGCGCAGAGTTTGTTAATTGAATATGTTACACTCGCCGTTCTGGCAGCGCTTTCGATCACTTTCTATCTGTTCGTGATTGATTCTCAGGGTGACGCGCTGCAGCGGCGGGAAGTGGAAATACTCGAAGCGGTTAACGATCCGGGCAACGATTGAGCCCGATTGGTTTTTTGACTGAACTTACTCCAGAGATGTCTTTTGATTGGAGACATCCGGGCGGGCGACTGTAAGAATTTGAGATCTCAGATCTCAAATTTCAGATCTCAGAGCGGCCCCGTCAATACACAAATGGCTCGCAGAAGATTTCGCAGTAACCAGCGACACGAACCCTCCACCGAGCGTTCCTTCCAGGAGTATTATCTCTCGACTCCGGCGCCACAAACCTCGAGGACTGAACTACTACGGTTGATCCGTGCCGGCGAAGATACTTTTCTTGAGCTGAAGGTCAAGCTCTCAAACTCCGAAAAAATCGCACAGGAAATTGTCGCGCTCGCCAATACCGGCGGCGGAGTAATTGTTTTTGGAGTCAACGATCAACTGCGCATCGAAGGCGTCGATGATCCCGAGAGTGTCCAGGAAGAATTGGTAAGAATCTGTCGCGAAGACGTCGAGCCCTCTTTGGTTCCGTTCATCGATCGCATTGCTTTTGACAACGGCCGACGTGTCGTGGCGCTCGACGTAGAAGGGAAGCGCAGGCCCTACCGCACCAAAGACGGGCGTTTTTACGTGCGGATAGGATCGGATAAACGAGAGACTACACGCGAAGAGCTGTCGGCGCTGATGGACGAAGCCAGGCCGGCTGGATTTGAAAACATGCCTGTAATTGGCGCTATCACCTCCGACATTGATGAGGCGCACCTGTGGAGCTTCCTGCGCGAGTTTGAAGGTGATGCTTTCGATCACGCGGTCGCCAGTGGGTATCCGACCGGCGATGTCCTTGAACGCGATCTGTTGCTGGCAACCGAATATGCCGGTGAAGTTGTTCCGACCGTGGCCGGACTTCTGCTCTTTGGCCGCGATGAACGCGTCCAGGAGCTGTTACCGCGCTCAGCGATTACTGCCACACGGTTTGCCGGCGACTCTTTACAGTCGCCGGTGGTGGAGCGGGTTAGGATTACCGGCAATCTGCTCACCCTCTATGAAGCGACGTTGCGCTTTGTTATTCGCTACTCAGATTTGTGGGACGTACGGCCAAAGAGTTTTCCGGCGGGCGAGGTTGCTGATAGTCCGGTGGCTGCACGAGGAAACTACCAGCGCGCCGCTGTCTTCGAAGCAATTAGTAATCTACTTGTTCATCGCGATCTTGCGCTCAGAGACCAGTCGACCCGTCTCAATATTTTTGACCACTCGATTGAACTCATAAACCCCCGGCGCACGGTCGGCTTTTCTCCTGTGGCGCAAAAGGCAATCCGCTACGGAGTGCCGCAACGCTTGAATCCACAGTTGGCGGCGATCTTTTCCAGTCCCGCTTATGGTCTGAAACTGCCGCAAGGCGGATTGCCGATGTTGTTGCGCACGAGTCGTCTTTTTTCAAACAGACGAACGGACCTTACGGCGATTAATGATGAGTTTCGGGTCAGACTTCACAGTACCTGACAGCCAACCGCAGCAGAAGAAAATCTTCCATTTGTCATTTGACATTTCTCATTTCGTACACCGGTAATTCGTGGCTACATCGTGCTTATATTGCCCGCGCTGACCGGATGGATGGCGCGCGCTCCTTCTGAAATGACAAATGAGACATGTCAAATAATGACAAATGGAAAATCTCTTCTCCTCTTCCCTCATAAAACCATCTACACTGCTTGCCCCGCCGCATAGCCGCTTGCCCACGCCCACTGAAAGTTGAAGCCTCCCAGCTGACCAGTCACGTCAACAACCTCACCAATGAAATACAGACCGGCTACTTTCTTGACCGCCATCGTTTGCGAAGAAAGTTCGGCAGTCGAAATTCCTCCCGCGGTTACTTCCGCCTTCCGGTAGCCTTCGGTTCCCGTCGGCACAACTTCCCATTGATTTAGTTTCCGGGCGACTTCAGCAAGTTCGTGAGGGGTGTAGCGTTTTAGCGGTTGTGAAGGAAAGTTTAACGTGCACCAGGCGAGAACAAAGCGTCGCGGCAGAAACTGACTCAGGAAGTTTGCCAGGGTCATCTCCTTGTTTTCATGTTCGGTTAACACGGCTAACGCGTCCTGCTCCGGCAGCAGGTTAATGGTGATACTTAGTTTGGGGCGCCAGTAGGAAGAAATTTGCAGGATCGCCGGGCCACTCAGCCCGCGGTGTGTGATCAGAATGTTTTCTCGAAACTGACGGCCGTCGCAGCTGACCAGTGCATCAAGCGAGATTCCGCTCAATGGTCCCAGTTGCCGCAGCGATTCTCGTGACAGCGTGAACGGAACCAGTGCTGGCCAGGGCTCGACAATGGTGAGCCCAAACTGACGAGCCAGGCGGTAGCCGAAGTCGGTTGCACCAAGCGGGGCGATCGACAGTCCACCAGTTGCCACCACCAGAGATTCAGATTTGAAGGTGTCCTTGTCGGTTTCAATCGTGAAATTCAGAGACGACCCGCTCTCTGCCAAAGCGTGCGGCGACCAGCTAACGTTTCGCACCAGAGAGCTGCAACAGATCTCAACGCCGGCTTCGCGGGCTTCGGTTAACAACATTTCAATTATCGCGCGCGAGCTGCCATCGCAGAAAAGTTGTCCAAGCTTTTTCTCGTGATAGGCGATCCCGTGCTTCTCGATGAGGGAAACAAAATCCGTTGGTGTGTAACGCGCGAGGGCAGACTTGCAGAAGTGTGGGTTAGCGGAGATGAAATTGTCAGCGCTGGTATGGAGGTTGGTGAAATTGCACCGGCCGCCACCGGAGATAGCAATCTTCTTGCCGATGCGGTCTGCATGTTCGAGGACGACTACTTTGCGTCCGCGTTTGCCGGCTTCAATAGCACAGAAGAGACCGGCCGCTCCGCCGCCGATTACCACGACGTCTTTTTCTGTCACGCGCAAAGCGTATCATTAAGCAGTGGGCAGTGGGCAGTGGGCAGTGAGCAGTGGCCAGTGGCCAGTGGCCAGTAATAAGCCAGAGATCATGTGTGCAAAAAAGAAGGCAGCGGAATTTCGCTGCCTTCTTTTAATATCTGCCCACTGCCCACTGCCCACTGCCCACTGCCCACTGCCCTCTACTGCTTGCTCTGCGTTCCATCCGGCTTCGGCGCGTTGTAAAACTGCCGCGCCTGGATGACGTATTCTTTGTCATCGACAACGCCGTCGCCATTCACGTCGACACTTACTTTAATTTTATGTTGCTTGCCATCGTGTACGTCGCCGGGGTTAAACGCGAGGCTGTACTGGCTGCGCAAGAGCGCATTGATCGTGCCCAAGACGCTGGGTAATTCGCCGGGGAAGGTAACCGGGTAATAAGCGCCGCCGGTTTCTTTCGCAAACGTTCCCAACGTGTTTTTGGCCTGAAGAAAAGTCATTCGCCCCGGCGCTCCAGTGATGTCATCAGTCGCTGGGAGATACGCCTCATACTTCTTGTAGAAAAGTTCAGCGGTTCCGATTATGTAGATTGGAATGCCGGCGTTCTGAGCGATTTTGCGGGCATCTCCGTAGTTGATCTTGCTGAAGGTATCGATGCCTGAAGCGACTAGTATTATCGCCCGGCGCCGGCCCTGCACGCTTACCAGTCCCCCGAAATCAGATTTTTCGCTTTTGGAGTCCTCAAGCACGACTGAGTCGCCGCGGCCACCAATCAACGTAAACTTCAGCGCATCAAAAAGGTTGGTTTCGCGAAAGGCCGGATAATTACGCAACAGCAAATTTATAACCTGGCTAATACGCGCGGGGTCGTTGGTGAAGTCTGTCAGAGTGGTTGGGCGAAGATCGAAGGCAACGACCGAAACGTAGTCGTCGGGTGGTTTGACAAACTGCTGCAAGAACATGGCGACAGGTCGAATGACCTCATAGGTGCCGGGATCCCAACCTCCACCCGAAGCGCGGCCAAACGCCTCTGACCATTTGCTGTATTCAACCACCATAGCGACCGTGATCGGTGCTTCCGGAGTTGAAAAGTTGGTGATGGTTTCCGGAGTACCATCCACCTGGATCGAGAAGTTCTCCTTTTTCAATCCGGTTACGATCTGGCCGCTCTTCTTGTGGTAAACGACAGTGTCGACGTTCACGATTTGAGTACTAACCGTGACCTTCTCAGCCTCTTGAGGTTTGCCGGTCAAGTCCGGCGGCAGCGGCTCCTGTGGCTGCTCGCCTGGCTGTCCGGTTTCGGCAGGACGTTTGTTCTTTTTCTCAGTCGATGTCGGTGGTTGACGTCGCGACTGTCCAATGACACCGCTCAGACCGAGACTGGCTAGTAAAGAGAAGAGGACGATTGAAGCAAAGAACGCGCGCGCCAGCTTAGAAGATCTCATTTATATCACCTGTTGGTTAGCAGACGTAAAAACGGAGGAGAGTCGACTTCCAATCCGCGTTTCAACTTTGTTTGGCTTCCCAGTGTGATGCTCAAAAACAAAGCGAAGTTTGCCATGCGTGAACTAGCGGGGCCCGCTGCCGCCAGCCTCGGCCTCAATAACCACATCATACGTTCCGGTGTTATCGTTGAGATTCCCTTCGTTAAGTCCAAGGAATAACACGCCGTCTCGTTGGGCTACAAAATCTCGCCGGGTTCCGATTAAGAGAAAATCGTCATTATCGTCGCCAATTACGGCAATCAGGGCGCCGGTCGCCTCGGTGCGCATCAATTTCTCGTTGTCGGGGGAACCGGTCATGCCTGCCGGGGTCGAAAAGCGACCGCCCCCAAGAGACACACGGCCGGTGCTGCTGATTCTCAGACGTTGGCCTTGTCGGACAACCAGTCCGGTGTTGGTCCAACCATTCGGCGCACACACCTCCCCGCGGGCCGGCGGTACCGAGCACTGCCTGGCGTTGACACCAACCTTGATCGTGAAAAACGTAGGTGATGTGCTGGGCGCAGATTGCGGAGTTGTACGCGGAGGTATTCTGTTGGTATCCACAGTCGGCGGATTTGACCTTGGCGGCTGATAGGGTGGCGTCGAGTTATTTGATGTCTGCGTGTCCTCATTCGCCAGAGTCGCCGCAGCGGCTGTGGTTGCGGAATCAAATTCAATCGACTCAACGTCTTCAACGTAAACCAGAGTTCGGCTGCGACGACCCTGGGCGCCGGAACCCACCAGGACTGTAAACTGCTGGTCCCGGAAGCCTATCACCTGACCACGAATGACGTTGCCGTCTTTCAAGCGAATTGTGTCAGCCAGGGCGGGAACAAACAGGGCAAGGACAAGCGCAAACAAGCCGAAACTGCGTAGACTGGTTTTCATAGAGTTTCTCCAAAGCAATATTTCAACAATGAGTTTACAAGAGTCGATTGCTTTTGCAAGCGGGAGAGGCAAGCGGCAATTCTCGGATGCCCTTGAGAAGACAAAGGTTGCGGTGAATATCTTGTGAAGGGGGTGGCAAGGCCGTTAAACTCCTCACGCTAACCAGCCCAATTTCAGGGAGCAACGCGGAAATGTTACCCATAACAGGCCTCTATGAAGTAGCCATACGAGTGAAAGATCTGGCGCGCGCTGAAGCTTTTTACAAGGAGGTACTGGGGTTGAAAGAAGGTCTCCGCGACGAGCGCCGCAACTGGCTTTTTCTTTATGCCGGCGGTAATGCGGGAATGGTTGTGTTGCAGGAAGATAAGGGTGATTGGCCCACGCAGCATTTCGCCTTTACCGTCAATGAGTCTGACGTCGCGAGGGCCGCTGAGATGTTGAAGGAGAAGGGGATTTCCGTTTCCGAACCTGTCTATCACCAGTGGATGAACGCCGTATCGCTTTACTTCGACGATCCTGACGGCCACGCATTGGAGCTTCTCGCGTTGTCGAATTCCTAAAATGCCTCTGTTTTTCGGAAGGCGACGATTCCCCGTTTTCCAGATTTGCCAACCAGGGAATTGCGAGTTATAGTGGCTTCAACTAGATGGTTGGTGAATCCTTCCATCCACGTGGTTGCTGGGGTGAGGACAGTGACCACATTAGATTAGGCGCGACAGTCCAAAAACTGTTGCGCCTTTTCGCTTTTGTGAACCTGTCGTCCACAATCCGCTTCGCAGTCTGAAGGGAGCAAGCTGTTGATAGCTTTATTTTGATTTACAAAACTTGAAGGCAACTTCACTGGTCGTTGTAGTTATCAAAGCCAGTGAGGACAACTCGAAATTAATTTTTCAGAAAGTCCTTGACAGGATCGCTGGTCCTACTTTAAAAAGAAGGTCGCGCGCGACATCTGAATTGCGCACCATGAAGGAAACATTCCAATGTTGACGAGCTGGACACATAAAGAACAGACCACCAAACGGCAGCCCACGGCAGCCATGCGTGGCCTGTGTCTGATCGCCAAGCCGGGTTCACCAGTCAATTTATTTGACGGCAGACTCGGACAAGCGTCCATAGATAGCCGTTACATTAGGCATTAATTCGCGGGAGCGGACTCCCGCTCCCAAATCTCAAAGAAAAATCGCGAGAATTGTAAGGAGCGGGCAGCTTCCCTGGGAGGCTTAAAGCCCGCTCTTTTTGTTTTTTGACAATTGAAGTACCTATTTGTGAAAAAACTCCAGCGTACAGTTCGCGTGGAGTCTTTGGATGAAGGCAGGGAGCCTTCCGGATGACGACGCCGTTGCTTTGCGAGAGTGTCGGGCGTCGCCATCCTCAGGAGAAGTGTGCCTCGAAGTGTGTTCGCGGTACGTTTCTCTCTGCCTTCATCTGTTTTTTTGTAACATAAAAATCTGGGAATCGCGATCTTGCAGTGATAACGGCAGTACTCGTTTTGATCTTTGTACTTTGAACTTTGTGCTTTGACCTCTTGGTGGGCCATAGATGAAAAGTTCAAAGTACTAAGTTCAAAGCACCAATCTGCACGTGTGGCTGAGCAGCAAAGGCACCTGACTGTAAATCAGGCGTTCATCATGAACTTCGTAGGTGCGAGTCCTACCGCGTGCACCAGATTTTCTTAGGGATGTAGGCTAACTGGCAAAACCATCGGTCTCCAAAATCGAGATTCTCGGTTCAAATCCGAGCGTCCCTGCCAATCCTACGGAACCGCGAGCAGTAGCGAGCGGATGCTGCCATTCATGTTGAGTCTAGAACCCGGTCGCTACCGCTCCCGGTTCTGTAACGCTATCGCAAACTTTAAGGAAGGCCCGACAGTAGAGAGAGTCAAACAGTCCTGAAAACTGTGGCGGCTTAGACCGTGTAGGGTTCGACTCCCTAGCCTTCCGCCAATCACAAATCCGAAATTCTTGTTGGAGGCGTCGCCTAATGGTATGGCAACGGTGTGCTAAACCGTCGCGCAATGCGCGTGCAGGTTCAAGTCCTGCCGCCTCCGCCAGTCCGCAATCCCCAACCAACAATCGAGGGACCTGTAGCTCAGTGGAAGTAGAGCGCGACTCTGCGAAGGTCGAGGTCGCACGTTCAAATCGTGCCAGGTCCGCCAGTCATAAGGATGAAGGATGAGGGATGAAGGATGAAGCAACAGATGAACCCCGATATTCCGTTTCATCCTTCATCCTTCCGCCTTCATCCTTCCTCCTCCCGCCTTCATCCTTGATTTGCCGGCGTAGCCCAACGGGCAGGAGGCGCTAGTTTTAGAAACTAGACAGTGTGGGTTCGAATCCCTCCGCCGGTACCATTACAAAGGATGAAGGATGAAGGATGAATGAACAGGTGAATCGCGATATTCCGTCTCATCCTTCATCCTTCCGACTTCATCCTTCGTTTTCTGGGGCGTTAGGCAAGCCAGGCTCAAGCCGCTTGATTTTCAATCAAGAGATGCGTGGGTTCGAATCCCACACGCCCTGCTGTCCAAAGTAATCTTCACGCTCGATTCTTTGTCGCCCTTATGCAGCCCAATCCGAATTCCGCAATCCGAAATTTTTCTGTGGGTCGTAGCTCAATTTGGCAGAGCATCGCACTGTGACTGCGGCATTTGAGGGTTCAAATCCCTTCGACCCACCCAAAGCATTGCTGATTTCCGCTTGCCGAGTAGTTGTTGTCGCAAAAGTCTGAGGTTGGGGCTGTAGCTTAGTTGGATCAAAGCGCTGCACTGTCGATGCAGAGATCGCGAGTTCAAGTCTCGTCAGCCCCGCCAGCACCCGAAGTAATTGGAAATCGGCAGTTGGCAATCGGAAATGATTTGCGCCAGTAGCTAAATTGGACGAAGGCACCTGCCTCTTAAGCAGGGGATTGTGAGTTCGAGTCTCACCTGGCGCACCGGGAAGCAGTCGCAATGTCCGATAAACTTTAGTTTGTCGTCGGGCATCGCAAAAGACTTTTTCAGAGACATCGACAAACTAAAGTTTATCGGACAATCTTTAGCAAGGAGAAGCAGCATGCCTTACGAAAAACTACCAATCGGTGGAGCTCACGCGGAGGTCCTGTCGTGGGCCGGCCACGAGTTCAGCATCGATGAACAAGCAATGCTCAGAAACGTTTCGCGCTTGCCATGTTTGTTCAAACACGTCGCCTTGATGCCTGACGCACATCTGGGTAAAGGCAGCATGGTCGGCTCTGTTGTGGCTACAAAGGAAGCGGTGATTCCAGCCACGGTCGGCGTCGACATCGGATGTGGAATGATGGCCGTGAAGACACCCTTCAGAAGCGGCATCCTCGACGGCAAGTTGAAGGAGCTCCGTCTGAAGATCGAAGAAGAAATTCCGGTGGGTTTCAATGCGTATAAGGAATCGTTAGACGAAGCCTCCCATTGGGACGGCTGGAAAGACTTTGGTGAACTGCACCAGGGCGTTCACGATCGCAAGAAGAAGGCGATGACGCAACTGGGCACGCTCGGCGGCGGCAACCACTTCATCGAAGTTTGTTTGGATATCGAAAACTTCGTCTGGTTGATGCTGCATTCGGGCTCGCGCAACATCGGCAAGGAATTGGCTGAGCGTCACATCTCGACCGCCAAGAGTTTATGGCAATTGTCTGAACTTCCTTCACCGGATCTGGCTTACTTCATTCAGGGGACGCCGGAATTCACGGCCTACTGGAAAGACCTGAAGTGGGCCCAGGCGTACGCTATGAAGAATCGCGAGATCATGATGACGCGTCTGTTGCAGGTCTTCAACAAGATGTTCAATCATCGTCAACCGTTCACGCCTGAGATCGCGGTCAACTGTCATCACAACTACGTTGCACTCGAAGAGCACTATGGCGAAAAAGTTTTCGTCACGCGCAAGGGTGCAATCAACGCCGACAAGGATGTCTACGGCATCATTCCCGGTTCGATGGGCGCGAAATCGTTCATCGTAAAGGGAAGAGGGCTGGCGGAGAGTTTCAACTCCTGCTCTCACGGTGCCGGCCGCAAGATGTCGCGTGGCGCAGCCAAACGGGCGTTTACAAAAGACGATTTGGCGCGACAAACACACGGCGTTGAGTGTCGCAAGGATGTAGGGGTGCTGGACGAAATTCCTGGCGCCTACAAGGACATCAAGGCAGTGATGCGCAACCAGAGCGATCTGGTGAAGATCGTTGCCGAGATCAAGCAAGTGGTGTGTGTCAAAGGATGAAGGATGAAGGCGGAAGGGTGAAGTCCACCTTCGTTATTCCGCTTCTCATCCTTCATCCCTCATCCTTTTTCTTCGGGGTGTGGTGTAACGCGAGCATCCGAGTCCTGGGAACTCGTGGCGACAGTTCAATTCTGTCCTCCCCGACCAAAAAGAATAAAAACGATCTTTGTTCTTTGTGCTTTGAACTTTGCACTCTTTCGGAAGTCGTCTCGGCTCGCCAGGGAGTAAAGTTCAAAGCACAAAGTTCAAAGCACTTCTTCTCGCATCGTTGGTCCAGACGGTTCAAGACACGGCGTTGCCAGCGCTGAGACACCGGTTCGAATCCGGTACGATGCTCCAAAGCCAAATTTCGGATTTCCGATTTCGAATTGCGGATTTAACGCGACCCGAAATCCAAATTCGCAATCCGAAATGTCCTCCGCTCCTGTAGCGCAACTGGAAGAGCGCGACGCTTCGAACGTCGAGGTTGCGGGTTCGAATCCTGCCAGGAGTTCCAAATCAAATTTCGGATTTCTAATTGCGGAGTGCGGATTTAAGCACTTCGGGCAATACCATCCGAAATCTCTTCGCGGAAGTGATGTAGCTGGAAACATGCGAGTCTTCCAAACTCGCTTCGAGAGTTCGAATCTCTCCTTCCGTTCCAAAACTTGTCCGACAAACTTCAGTTTGTCGTTGTCTCAAGAACGAAGTCTCTTAACAACGTCATCGACAAGCTAAAGCATGTCGGACACGCTCGCGCGCGTCGCCAAGTGGATTAAGGCGCTGGACTGCAACTCCAGTATCGTGAGTTCAAGTCTCACCGCGCGCTCCAATTTCTTAACCTTCAAGGGCGGTGATTCGCACCTCGTGAGTCAACTCCTCACCTCCGCCCTTGAACTCCATTTCAACTACTCATCGTTCATAGCTCCGCGTTCATCGCTATTTTTAGAAAGGAGGTGCCGGGTGATGGCACTCAACGGCAGAGTTTTACTGCTCAATCAAACTTACGAACCGCTCGGCACCGTCAGTGTTGCGCGGGCGATCATCATGACTTTCAAAAACAGCGTCTTCGTTGAGGAATGGGACGGCGATCGCGTGCTGCGCTCGGCGCATGATGAATTTCCGGTGCCGTCGGTAATTCGCCGGCGCACTTACATCAACGTTCGTCGACGCCGCGAGCAGTCGGGCATGAAACGTTTGCGAATTTACATGCGCGACAAATTTCGCTGCCAGTACTGCGCGGAGAAGAAAGGGGTGACTGAGCTAACGCTCGATCACATCATGCCGCGTTCGCGTGGTGGTGATAATTCGCCGGTGAACGTAGTGACAGCTTGCGTTGCTTGTAATAACCGCAAGGCGAACCGCACCCCGGGCGAAGCACGCATGCCGCTTTTAACTTCACAGTCAGCCTTGCGCGTGAAGCTCGAACGCGTCGTGCTTTGCCACTACGCTGAGGCGCGCGCTGAGTGGCGCAAGTACCTATTCATGGACGTGCACGATGATCGGGACGTTATGGAGAAGGTGCATCGCGAGCGAAAGCGGTCTTAGGTCTTTGTGCTTTGTTCTTTGAGCTGATGCTGAAGAAGCATATGAAACACAAATCTCGAAGTACGGTGCCAAAGACTAAAGACCAAAGACCATCTTCTGGTCGGATAGCTGAGACGGATTAGCGTGGGTTTGAAAAACCCGAGAGGTTGGTTCGATTCCAACTCCGACCGCCGCAAGCAAGGATGAGGGCGGAAGAATGAAGGATGAAGGCGAATTCCTGAACTGGTTTCGTTCACCTTTTCATCCTTCATCCTTCATCCCTCATCCTTTGATTCGCCCGAGTAGCTCAACTGATGGAGCGCTGGTCCTACAAACCAGAGGTTGAAGGTTTGAGTCCTTCCTTGGGCACCAAAAGGCAGTAGGCAGGGGGCAGGAAGGATGCGTTCAGAGCCACCTGCCGCCTGCTCCTGCTTACTGATTTATCGGGGCGTGACTCATCCCGGCAGAATGCTGACTGCGCGGGAGCGTGGAGTTTCAAGAGGCGCGTCGGCCTCACGCCCCGGCCACAGTTAAGGATGAAGGATGAAGGATGAGGGATGAAAGTAGCAGAGGGATGTCACATTGCTTTTCATCCTTCCGCCTTCGTCCTTGCCTGGGCCTGTAGCTCAGCGGAATCAGAGCGTCTGTCTTCTAAACAGACTGTCGCAGGTTCGAATCCTGCCAGGCTCACCATTTCAATGCGGAGTAGCTCAAGCTGGAAAGAGCGTTCGTCTCATAAACGAGAGGGTGCGGGTTCGAATCCCGCCTCCGCGACCAAATTCAAAAAGTTTCTAGTTTCTAGTTTCGAGTTTCTAGTTTGAACTAAACCCAAAGGAGGATTCTTTATTGAACCAGAAACTTGAAACCAGAAACAGTTTTTTGCTGGGGGCTATGATCTAACGGCATGATGCCTGCCTTGCAAGCAGGACGTAGAGGTTCGATTCCTCTTAGCTCCACCAGAAAAGCAGAATTCAGGACTCAGAATTCAGGAGTCAGAGGGACTCCACGAACTGGGAACTGGAAACTCGAAACTAGAAACTTGTTAGTGGCGATGTAGCTCAACTGGATAACAGAGCGTCGGTCTTGTAAACCGGTCGATAAGGGTTCGACTCCCTTCATCGCCTCCAACCTTGACGCGGGAATAGAGCAACGGCGGCTCGTTGGTCTCATAAGCCAAAACCGGCAGGTTCAACTCCTGCTCCCGCAACCAATTCTTTGTGGCGTAGCCAAGTTGGTAAGGCACCGGATTGTTAATCCGGCCACGCGAAGGTTCGAATCCTTCCGCCACAGCCAGTTAGTAGTTTCGAGTTTCGAGTTTCGAGTTCCGAGTTAGCTCGGAACAGCAACTGGAAACTAGAAACTAGAAACTAGAAACTAGAAACTTCTTTGCTGACCCGGAGCTCGAGTGGCAGAGTAGCGGACTTTTAATCCGCAAGGTGCGGGTTCAAGCCCCGTCGGGTCAACCAAGTACTGAGTCCAAAGTCCAGGGTCCAAAGTCCAAAGTCACCTGCAGCCACGCAGACTTTGGACCTTGGACTTGAGACTTTGGACAGTCTTCTCCGCGGTGTAGCTCAATGGAAGAGCCCTCGATCGATAATCGAGCGACGTAGGTTCGATTCCTTCCGCCGCGACCAATCAAATCAAAGGATGAAGGATGAGGGATGAAGGATGAAGAAAGAAAAAGCGCGCTTCACCGAAGCTTAAGTCCTTAAAACCCTTCATCCTTCATCCTTCCGCCTTCATCCTTTGACTTTGCGGGATAGTGCAACTGGCAGCACGTCGGACTTTGACTCCGAAGATGAAGGTTCGACTCCTTCTCCCGCAGCTAATTCAACCTGAAGAAATTCAATTTCACAAAGAGGTACTTCGATCATCAGTTACCCGGACATGGTCTAGAGTGCCTACCCCAACTGCCGCATCTCCAGCGGATTGTGCGGCACTGCGCCCCACGCAAGCAGCACCCTTTCGCAGAAAGATGGGAAACTATCAGGGCACGCTCATTGCGCTGTTCCGCACGGGATCTTTTCTCGATCGGCCGTAATCAAGAAACAACCAGTCCGAGAAACGACACCAGAGCCGTCGCCATTCAGCAACGAAGGGCTGCGACTTTCGTCCTCTTCCAATCGCTCAATCACTGCTCACGTTTCCACGAGCCGATCCACTGTCGAAACAAACACAAGCAACTAATTGAAATCACATTGAGATGGAAAACATGGGAAGACTAACCACTCGGGAGCCTCGTCATAGCAATCGGGGTGTCGGCCTGGCGGAGCTGCTCATAGTGGTAGCGCTAATAGGTATTGTCTCAGCGGTGGCGCTGATTCAGGTTAAATCCGCCCGGGCCTCATTGCGCGTTCAGAATTCCGTGCGCCAGCTGTCTTCTTATATGGAGAAAGCGCGTGTCGACGCGGTGCGACGTCACGGCAATTCCCAGGTGACGTTCACGGATTCCCAAAGATATTCAGTCACCATGGATTTTAATAACAGCGGCACTCCCTCCACACGGTGGTATGTTTTTGAAGAGGGAGTTCAACTCGCCAGCTCTGAGCTTCCGGATGTGATATTTAACTGGCGTGGGCGCACCCTCACCTCCGGTTCGTCTTGTGTTACCACCTTTTCGGTCCACGATGCCCAGGGACACGGTTTGAGCGTTGACGTGTCTGGCTCGGGTGATGTGACCATCGAGAATCAACAACCGACACTCCCGAATGTTGCCTACAACAACACTCTAAACTCAGGCGATGGCATCAACACTCGCGCTGTAGTTGGCGGCACAACGACCGTTGATAACACCCCTTGTATGGATCTCTCAGGTGGAGGAGTGGGAGGCGATAGCGGACCGCCTAACTGTACCATCCACGTCAACTCATCGACTATCAACATCAAAAAGAATGGCGGTTCGGTGGGCAGCGTGCTCATCAGCATGAGCGTGGCCAAACTTGTGGTGGCCTCATATCCTTCGAACCTGATTGTTTCACCTGGTTCGCAAACCGTTTCTACCGGCTCGAACTTCTCAATCTCATCGAAGAACACATTGCGCGGTCCTTTCAACGTTACCTTCACCTCACAGTGCGGCTCATCGCAAACCGTAAAAGTGAATGTGACCAATTAGGCCGCATAAACAGCGGGTTTCTATGAAAACATTTACCGTTCAAAAAGATCAGCGCGGCTTCAGCTTAATCGAGACCTGCATCGCGCTCGTATTGCTGATGATCATCCTTGCCGGTGTCGCACCTCTCTGCGTGTACGCCATCAAATACAACTCTGCTGCAGCCATCCGCGCCGGTGCACTCGCAGTCGCTCAGCGTAAACTCGAACAATTGCGAGCCAGTCCTTTCACTTCCTGCACTTCGTCGTCCGAAGCCCCGACCACAACGTCTCCATATACGGTTGACATAATAGTTACCGACCCCAGCGCAACTTTGAAGGAGATCAAGATCGTTGTGACTCCAAAAGGCAGAAGTACTTCCGGGGGCACTTATGGAGGAAGAGAAGGATGGATGCGGGGTCAGGTGATCATCTACACCAAGCGCACAACGCTAGGAGCCGGACCAAATCTCGGTTGAAAACGAGCGCTTGACCGGACCTGAGGATTTTATGCGAACACAGGATGCACAAAAGATTGAGGCGGGCTTCTCGCTCTTCGAATTGCTCATCGCAATGACGATAACACTTACGGTGTTGGGGCTAACGGCTAACCTGCTCGCGAGTTCCTTCAACCTGCGCTCGCGCGAGAACCAGCGGTCAGACGCAATGGCTGACGCTCAACGGGCCCTTAACATCATGACGCGCGAGATCGCTAATACGGGTTTTGGTCTGGCTAACAACGGCATTGTCGAAGCCGATTCGGGTTTAAGTTCTATTCGCGTAAGAGCGAACCTCAATGCTTTCGAAGGTCAGACAACCAGCAACACCATCAGCGATCGGAACGAAGACGTGAAGTATTCGCTCTATGCCACTGAAACAAGCAGCTACATCGTGCGCCTGGACATCGGCACCCAAAACCAAACGACAGTGCTTGCCAATCGTGTTGATGCCCTAAAAATTCGGTATTACGCAGCCAAGGTGGATTACACCATCTCCGGCAGTGACTGCAACATTTCCACGGCCGCAGCGGAAGTCACCCAGAAGAGTGCCACCAAGTACATGGTGATAAGCGTTTGTGTTGAGCTTCCAGCTCGTGGCGTTCGGAACTCGCCCGGCTACCAGCCGGTATCGCGCGTTCAACTCGTATCCGACGTGTATTTGCGCAACGCCGATATCGCTAACTACTGATGGGGCAGGATGATTGGAGCTAGACGATGCAACAGAAACTGACAGTAGCAACTAAGAGCAAGACATACACGCGGGATGGCGAGTGCGGCGCGGCTCTCATTACGGTCCTGCTAATGTCGATGCTGGTGCTTGCCTTGGCAGGCGCGTTGATTTTGACAACCACTATGTCAGCGACCAACGCCATCAGTTCGACTGATGAAATACAAGCTTACTACGCGGCCGAAGCGGGACTTCAGGCAGCTCTCAACGTACTCCGAGGAAATGTTGCACCGCACCCGAGCGACGGCACCAAAATGAACTTCAAGAACGCCATCAACGTCGGGACATCGAACAACCCGGGTTCTGGCGTGTCTCAACTTTCCCGTTGGCTAACCTACGACTATCCAACCGTCACTCCGGATCGCGTGACCCTTAGTCCCACTTACTCTTCCGCGAATGGAATGGCCTATTCAGTCACGGGCATTAGCGATCCCGACAACTCAAGCAAAGTGGTCTATTCCACGGCTGGCGCCTTAAATACCAACTCTACCACCAACGCCCTCAGCACATCTGCTTCAACCATCTCTTTGGGCGGCGGCGTCACAGTTACTTATACCCCGCAACTTTCGACCGATATCACGACGAACGGCAACCCGGCGCTGGGCACATTTGCCTTTTCAGGAGTTAAGAGCAACTCCTCAATTGCATTCGCTACAACACCCTTAAGCCTGACGCTGCAAATTACGGAAACCGGGCCGCTGCCGATTGGAACCAGTGCTCCAATCTCAGTCTCCGTTAAAGCCATGTTCTCGGGATCTATAACATCGACCTCCAGCATTGTGTCGCTTAACTTTATTAATCAGTCTATTGAGATTGCCGGTATGGGCACGTTGTTTACGATGCCTAACCAAACTCTTCAATTACCAGTAAACGGCACGATCACTACTCTGCAAACTGCCGTAGCTTCTCCGGAGCCGGCCCGATTGGTGGTCAAGGTGGTTGGCTTTGGTCCACATGGCGCTACCAAGAATCTGCAGATGATGGTCAGTCGTTTCGGCATCAACTACGATCCCCTCGCGACCATGGTGATTCGTGGCGCCGGCAATGATTCAACTCCAGCCTCCACAATTTCCATCGGCAGTAGTGCAAACTATGTTTACTCGGGACTGGATAATGCCGGCGGGCAACCTCTGCCTGCTTTTCTGGTGACCACTGATCCTGATTACACAGCCCTCTCAACCCTGAAGAGTAATAACCCCACCGGGGTGCAGGGCGATCCCAATGGTTTGATTAATCCCCTGAAGGAAATAACGCTACCGACCAACCTGGCAGCGCTACCCACCTGGCTGCAGACGACCTCCGATCCGCTATACGGTACGAGGGCCTTTGTCGATCAGCTGAGACAAGCGGCCCAACAACAGTTCAGTGGATGCAGCGGCGGTCAGACATCAAGCTGCGATCGATATTTTAATACCACCGCCGGCGACTCTGCTCCTGCGGATTTCGGGGCAACTACGACTGATGGACTTTTCACCTTTGTTGACGGCGATGTCTCTCTTCCAAGTTCCGGGGGTAAAGGCCTGTTAGTCGTCACCGGCACCCTCTCGTTGAGCGGGAGCCAGGCCTTCGATAGTTTGGTGCTCGTCCTTGGTGGGGTGTCCTTGATCGGAGCGGCGGGGGCAATGGCTGGTCCCGAGGTGCGTTTGTCGTCGCCAAATTCGACAGTACCGGAGGGTTCCTGTCTCCGCGTTTTACTTCGTCGGGAAGTGGTACCTCTACTGTTCAACTGGACAGAAGTAAAGTCAAAACCGCTCTTCGGCTCGGCGGTGCCCCGGTGCTTTCTGTCAGTGAATTCTGAGGTCGCAAGAAAACGCTTAAGAGGAAGACGATGTTAGGAAAAAATATTTTGACCAGGCTGATAGGTCGACAACGGGAGTCGCCAATCAATCCGCAGAGTCGTTTCGAAGAAGGCGCAAACCTGACTCAGCAGGGCCTCTATACGGAAGCACTATCGGAGTTGAAACGAACGGTACGGGCAAACCCAGACTGCGCGGAAGCTCAGCTCAAATTAGGTCTTACTCTCCACAAAATGGGACGCCCCAATGAAGCAATCAAAGCTTATCTGGCCGCGATCGAGCTCCGCCATGACCTCGTCAGCGCCTACAAAAATCTTGGTGTGGCCTACGATGAACTAGGGCATTTTCGTCATGCCCTGAGAGTGTATACAAAAGCGATAGTGCTGAACCCGAATGATTCCGAACTGCGCAACGATCTCGGGACGGCTTACTTCAATATAGGAAGTTACATCGAAGCAACCAAAGCCTACCAGCAAGCGTTAAAGATCGATCCTGACAACGCGCGGGCACACTTTAGTCTAGGTCTTGTCTACCTTGATCTTGATGAGAAAGAGTTGGCGTTGGAAAAACACGCCAGACTTAAAGGCCTGGATGAGAACCAATTTGCTTTCCAGTTGCTGGATAAGATTCAAAGACAAAACCGTCGAGCCTCGTGAGCGTCAACGGGTTCTGTCCGGCCTCACGCTCAACTACCCGAAGCACCTTCAATAGTTCAACCTCGGCCTGAGTGGCCGCTCGCTACAGGTAACACCACCTCGAATAAAAATAGGGGCGCGGCATGCCGTGCCCCTACTTAAGTTTCGATCAGATCGTCGCTGCCTTGCGAGCGCAATTTAACTCGGTCCGTTCGGCTGCGAATAGTGGGTCAGTTTGAAAAGTTTACTTCGGTTCTCGAACTTCGCCGAAGCGTAGAGCGAATCGCTAAGACGAAATCAGAACTGGGAGCGCAGCGACCAGCCTTACACTCAAGAGCCAAACATCTAAAGAAGAGTGCGGTTTCAAATGAAGAACGTCAACGTTGAGTCTTTGGCTGGTCGCTACGCTCCCAGTTCTGATTTTGTCTCTAATCGTTGGCTGGAAATCCAAACTGACCCACTACCCGGATGCGAGGTTCCAGGACTTGGCGCAAGCGCATCGATTATAATGGTGACCAAATTTCTAGTAGTGCTTTGCTTGTGTGTTGCTGAGAAACAAAACCCAGTGCTAATGAAGTCAGTACCACCGCGCGGTAGCGGGTGGGTCGCTTTCGAAACAAGATCGTTGTGCAATACCAAGTGTGAACTTTAATCCGGTACCAGACCCACCCGTTACCGCGCGGTGGTACTGACTTCATCTACGGGATCGTACTCAGCAACACACTAACGGAGCACTACCAAATTTCTTATGGGATTTCCGGAAAGGCGGCGGAATGGTAACGATCAACGACTTATTGCAGGAACTCGAACAGGAAACACAAACTACTCGGCGTGTACTCGAGCGCGTGCCGGACGATCAGCTAAGCTGGCGGCCACATGAAAAAGCGAGGACTCTGGGGGAACTCGCGATGCATATCGCGGTGGTGCCCGTTGCGGTCGCCGAACTCATTGCCAGTCCTTCGCCGGCGCAAGCGCCTCAATTCAGCGACCCTGTTCTAAAAAGCGCGTCAGAGTTGCTGCCAACGCTTGAGCAGAGCATCGCCAAGGCGAAGAAGATATTAGGTGGCATGGATGAGGCTGCGTTTAATGAAACCTGGCGAATGATGATGGGCGACCGTGAGATATTCGCGATTCCCC
>Ga0134126_10001695_pt1 | contig 28117 bp, 20 predicted proteins | sample KB31752_FD_96881 | JGI IMG/M metagenome (GOLD analysis project Ga0134126, IMG submission 96881) | Terrestrial soil microbial communities with excess Nitrogen fertilizer from Kellogg Biological Station, Michigan, USA - KB3-175-2 | ecosystem: Environmental > Terrestrial > Soil > Unclassified ... | reverse complement strand
GTTGCTCCAGGTGCTCGTGCCCTGCACGCGATACTGCACGTTGCAGCCATTACTGTTCGCGTTCGCGTTGTCCCAGTAGAGGCCCACCGCTTCATACGTGGGCACGGCGCGAACGCCGGTGGAGTCGAGGGCGGCTTGCGCCTGCCCCGGTGCGAGCGAGGCGAGGCCGAGGCCCGCGAAGATTGCGAGTGCGCTTGTAGTCCTTTGGATGTTGGGCACGACGGATTTCTCCTACACACAGCAAGAAGTCGATGCGTGTGAGCAGGAGCCGTGCCACTTCTGCAATTTACCGCCAAATCAGGGGTTTATCCTCTACCGGCGCCCATGGCAGCCCAGGCATCGTCACCGTTCAAGGCGCCGTCTTGTGGCGATCCAGCTTTTCGTTGTAGCTCGCCAGCTACGGGGCGTCGGAGGGGTACTACGGTGTCTGCGAATGGCGACTACAGCGATGGAGCGCTGACGCGAAGCGTCATTCGCCGCGATGAGCCGCGATATCGGGGGTCAATGCGAGGGGGAGTGTCGCCGAGCGGCAACAAGGCGCCGGAACGGCAGGCGCGGAGGTCGTCTAGACTATCGCGATGCCCCGGGACATCGCCCTTCGCCTGACGCCGCTGCATCCGGATCCACAGGCGGTCGCGCTCGAGAACGGAGCGCTCATCTGGCGCGTCACGTCGCCCGATCCGGCGTTCACCGCCCGCGTACCCGACGATGCGCAGCCGTTGCGGCGCGGCTGGTACCGCGCGCGCGCGGTACTCGACACGCGTAGCGGCCAAGTCCGCGAGCCGCGCCTCTACATTCCCGATCGCAAAGGGATCTATTCGGAGGACCGCGCGGTCACCATGGTCCAGGAAGGCTCTGCCTACACCGCGGAGTTTTTCCTCGCCCACGCCTCGGACCGCGTTCGTTTCGATCCGAGCACGGCGCGATGCGAGTTCGCATGCGAGGCGCTGCACCTGGCGGCGATCGATCGACCGTTACCGGGGCCATGGCTCGCTCGTGCCCTCGGACTGTGGAGGCTGTGGCTCCTGGCGGACGAGTGGCGGGCGCGCCTCCGACGGCGCATCCTGCGCGCCAGGCAACGCGCCGGCGAGCAGCTCGCCGCGCGACGCAACGCCCAGCGCAAGGCCCGCGTCCTCGCGACCATTGATCGCAACGGCCTCGGCGTCGAGATCGGGCCGAGCCACGATCCCATTGCCCCGAAACGCGACGGCTTCAAGGTGCACGTGATCGACCATGCGAGCCGCGAGGAGCTGATCGCCAAGTACGCTACCCACGGCATCGCGCTCGACCGCATCGAGGATGTCGACTTCGTGTGGAAAGGCGAGAGCTACCTCGAGCTCACCGGGAAGCCCAAGCATTACGACTGGATCATCGGCTCGCACCTCATCGAGCACACGCCGGACCTCATCGCCTTCCTCGATGACTGCGACTCGATCCTCAAGGACGGCGGCGTGCTCTCGCTCGTGATCCCCGACAAGCGCTACTGCTTCGACTGCTTCCGTCCCATCACTGGGCTTGCGCGGGTCATCGACAGCCACCTCGCCGGCAACAAGATCCATAGCGAGGGCACGGTGGCCGAATTCTGCATGAACGTGGCCGCCAAGGGCAACACCCTTTCATGGGATGAGCGCTCGCGCGGTGATTATCGCTTGCTGCACTCCGTGCGAGAAGCCGAGGAAGCCATGCGCGAGGTGCGTAAGCACGCCTACGTCGACGTGCATAACTGGTGCTTCGTGCCGCATTCGTTTCGACTGATCCTTGCCGACCTGTACATGCTCGGCTATACGAAGCTGCGCGAGGTGCACTTCGAGGCGCCGGGCGGATACGAGTTCTACGTGGCGCTCGGCCGGCACGGAGCGGGCCCGGACCTCGGGAGGCTCGAGTTGCTGAAGAAGGTCGACGCCGAGCTGCGCGCCCGGCAGTAACCGCGTCCCGGCGAAGCGGGCCGGATCGCGCGGACCCGGCCCGGTCGAAGGCTATGGCGTGGTGAACACGCCCACGAGACTCACGCCCGAAGCGCCCGCCGCGTCCTGCACGATCGCGGTGTAAGCGCCCGGATCGAGCGTCACCATGATCGCCGGCTCGAGCGAGTTCGTCGGTGCGAATCCGCTCGCCTGGATCTGGGCCGCATTCGGCGCCAGCTGCCAGTTGTCGTTCGTGGCGAGCACCGCATGGTCGCTCTGGCGCACCAGCGTGAGCGTCGGGTTCGGCAGCGGGTTCGAGATGCCGAAGGGAACGAGCGATGGTCCCGCCGCGGTGATCACGACGGTCTGCGGCCCGGTTCCCTGCACGATGACCCCCGCGATCATCACGTTGTTGCCCGTCTGCACCAGGCCGCGCGTGGAGATATTGATGAGCGGAACCTCGGGATGGTCCACCTCGAAGACGCCGACCAGGCTCACGCCGCTGAATCCGCTCGCGTCCTGCACGATGGCGGTGTAGGCGCCCGGCGCAAGCGTCACGTACAGGCCGGCTTCGAGCGAATTGGTCGGTGCGAAGCCGCTCGCCTGGAGCAGGCTCGCGTTCACGTCGCTCTGCCAGTCGTTGTTGGTTGCGAGGACCGCATGGTCGCTCTGGCGTACCAGCGTGAGCGTGGGATTGGGGAGCGGATTCGAGATGCCGAACGGCACGAGCGAGGGCCCGGCGGCGGTGATCGCCACGGTCTTCGGCGTGGAGCCGCCGATGATGAAGCCCGCGATCATCACGTTGTTGCCCGTGAGGACGTTCATCCGCGTGGAGATGTTGGCAAGACGCGGCGGATTGGTGCTGTCCACGACGGGGAAGGTGAGCGTCGACGTCATGGCCGGCGCAAACGTGGTATTGCCGGCCACGTCTGCCAAGACCGTACACGTGCCAACCGCGACGCCGTTGACTGTGCCGCCGGCGGAGACCATGCACACACCGGGACTGCCACTGGAGAATGTGGCCGCGAGACCGGAGTTGGTCGTGGCCGTAACCGTGGTGCTGTTGCCGGTGCCGAGCGATGATATTGAATTGAACGTGACGGTCTGCGGATCGCGCGTGACGCCCGCTGCCGCGCTCGTCGCCGAGGTGATCACGGTTCCATTGCTTTGCATGAACGTGATCTGCAGCGAAAGCGTGCCCACGCCAAGGTCCGGAACGATCCATTCGTAGAAACCACGGTCGGGAAGCCTCGTAGCTATGGCGGCGCCGCTCGGGCTGGTTGCAGTGATCGTCACGAGGCGCGAGTTCTGCGGCGAGGCCCACTCGAGGCGTTCCATCTGGCCCATCGTGAACACGCGACCGCTGGAAACGTTCGTGAACCCCTGCCCGGAGGTGCCACGGATCGCGAACACACCGTCGGTGGAATCCACCGTCGCGGCGTTCGCATGGTCCTTCACGCGGATCATTCCATAGGCCGAGCTCGTCCCTGCCGGAAGCGACAGGCGGGCAACGGTTCCGGTCTGGGCCGTCGCGAGACTGGTCCAGCTCACGCCGCCATTGGTGGAGAAGTCGACGTCCACCGACGCGATCGAAGACGCTTGCTTCCACGCGACGATGAACGACGAGCCGGTATTGACCACATCATCGCGGCCCGGGGCGAGCAGCTGCAGCGTTGAGGACGTGATGGTGAACCCCGGTAGCGGGCTGGATGCCGAGCTGACCATCGCGCCGGTCGAGGTCTTGCATGTGACCGACACCGTATGGTTACCAACCGAAGCCGTACCGGGAATCGACACGACCACATATCCGGTATTCGGGGCACTCGTGGCAAGCACGGTACCGTCGTCGAGCGCAACATCCACGTACATGCACCCTGGCGCATACCAGCGCACCGTGCGGCGCGTGCCTTGGGCGACCGACTCCCCGGCGAGCGGCTCGAACACCTTGATCGCGCCGGGGCGGCCGAGATCCTCGCTCTGATAGGGGTAATGGTCGACGATGAGCCCCGTGCCCGTGCTCGTATCGTCGTACACGCCGAGCGCAGGATTGCCGGCGCCGCTCGAGCCGTAAGCCTGGCCCCCGTTGCTCGGGTTCCCGGTAACGGGATGGAGCGTCCAGTAATTCCCCCCCGTATGCGCACCACCGTCCCAACTCTGCGCCGAGCCCGAGGTGTTCCAGCGGGAATACCGGTTGGGATCCGGCTGCAGCAGGCGGTTGTAGGCGAACGTGACACCGGGAGTCGATCCGAGGCTGTTGTCGAAGCCGCGGACGTTGTCGTGGCTCGCGTTGGCGAAGACCTGCAGGCCGTTGCTCGCGAAACCCGCGCGGCTGTCGCTCTGGAAGGCGAGCATGCTCTGGCCGAGCATGTCCGTGCCATTTGCGCGGATTGCACCGCCCAGCCCGTTGTGGGCGGAAACGATATTGCTCGAGAACTCGGTGGCCGCCGCGTCGCGGATCACCGCGCCGTCGTGAAGGTTGAAGTAGATGTAGTTCGACTTGATGAAGGTGTCGACCGGCTGGACGTTCTGGAAGGTTGCCGAGGCGGCCGGGCAGAAGGCCGGCGTGTTGCTGTCACCCGAGACGAAGAGGCCCGCGATCGCGTTGTTGTGCATCGCGTTGCCGAGGATCATGTTGCTGCGCGTCATGAACGCGACGACGCTCTCCTCCGGCGTGCCTTGCACATCGTTGCCGTAGATCCAGTTGTTGTCGCCGCCGCAGTTGGACCAGATGCCGGAACCCGCCCCGAGGCCGTCGGCGAATCCGGTGGAAATCACGGTGTTCTTGCCGATGTAGTTGTCGGCGGTCGGCGCCGCGGGAATGCTGAAGGGGCCGTTCGTAATATCGTTCGCGGTGAAGTCGACGCCATCGTCGTGGAATCCCTGGACGACGTTGTTCTCGAAGCGGTTGCCGCTGCTGTTGTAGAAGACGACGCCGCCGCTCGGCAACGAGTAGGTGGCGCCGCTCTTGGGCGAGCCGAAGGTGTTGTTCACGACGGCGTTGTTGCTCCCCCCGAACACGGCGAAGCCCACGCCGCCGGCGTTCTGCACCTTGGGCACCGAGGAATTCATCACCACGGACGACGTGGCGTTGATGAGCAGGAAGCCGCTGAATTGCGAGCTGATGCTGACGTTGTCGACATTGATGCGCGCGGCGTTCTGGAGCACCACCCCGTGCGCGACGCTGCCGGTTACCGTCGTCGCCACGAGATCCTTCAGCGTGATGTCGTTGAACCCATTGATGCTGATCGCGCCGTTGGCGCCCTGGATGGTGAGGTTCTGGAGCGTGCCGCCGCTGGCCCCGAAGTTGACTGCGAAGATGGAACCGGAGGACGCGCTGAGGACCACCGAGGCGGGAGTGGCCGCGTTCCCCACCACTTTGACGTTGTTGTTGAAGGAGAAGGACGACGAGCTGTACGTGCCCGGATTGAGGCAGATCGTCTTCCCGGCAGCCGTGGACGTGATAGTCGCGCTCACGTCGGTCGGCGGGCTGATGGTGACGTCGCACGCGGCGTGCGCGTAGAGGCCGGCGCACAGAACGGCGCCTATGAGGGGGCGGAACCAGCGAAGCATGAAGCCTCCCGTGGCAACAGAGTTCGCAACGAGCGCGGAATGCGGCTCTGCCGGAAGCCCGGATCTAGCGTCCGAATCTCCCCCGGATGAACAGCCGTACGGGCCGTTCATACACAATATAGCTGGCCGCGGCGAAGATTATAGTGCCGAATATCACAAGTGCCACCAGACTATTCGGCACATTCACCCGCCGGTCGATGGCGATCGCGATGAAGGTCCAGGGGATCCAGTGGTAGATGTAGACCCCGTAACTCGCGTCCCCCAGGAACACTGCCAGGGGCCGGTTGAGGAACGGCGACAGGAAGGTGGCGCCGCTCGCGCTCGCGGCGATGATCGCGGCGAAAGGGATCATCGAGGCCACGTCGAGACGCAGCTGCCGCGAGGTCACGGCCATCGTCTAGTCGGCCGGCCACGGCGCGACGTTCAGGACGATCGCGATCCCGATTCCGCCCAATAGAACCACGTTTCGCGCGAGGGCGTTCTGGAGCACGCGGAGGTGGCCTCCGTAGAGCAGCCGTGCGGCCGCCATGCCGGTCAGGAATTCCGGAATGCGCCAGAAGATGTTGCGGCCGGCGACGATGTCGACCAGTAGGTACGGTCCCAGCCGTGACGGAAGACGAGATCCAACGCGGCGGCCTGCATGACGATGCCGTACGCCACGACCATCGCGGCGAACGCGGCGAGCCGCCCGCCACCCCGGAAATGGCGCGCGAGCGCGACGGCGAAGAACGGAAACGAGACGTAGAAGAAAAGCTCCGTCGAGATGCTCCAACTCGGCGCGTTCCAGACCTGCTGCGTGTCGTAGCTCGGCGCGAAGGTCTGCAACGCGAAGAGGTTCGCGAACCAGGAGGCGACGGCGTCGTCCGGGTAACGGTACATCCCGGCCCGGTGCGCATTGAGCAGCGCATACATCAGCGTGATGAGCACGAGGGCGAGGACGTAAGAGGGATAGACGCGAGCCACGCGCGCCACGATGTAGCGCCAGTACGCTCCGCGCGCCACACCCGGCTCGAAATCCTCCCAGTACCGGTACGTGAGGATGAAGCCGGAGAGCACGAAGAAGAAGCTCACGCCGACGCCGCCGGCGAACTGGAAGTTGGAATTGTCGGTATGGAAGAAGGGCGCGAAATGGCCGAGGAGGACCGCCATGGCCGCGAGGAAGCGCAGGCTCGTGAGCTCGCGGAGATGAGGCCTCGGCTCCGCGAGACGGGCAGCGGCCGCCTCGTGGATGTCCTGTCCGCGGGTTGGCAACACCGGCTAGGGCATCTTCGCTGCGCGATACACCAGGAAGTTGTCGGCGAAGTGAAGGGTGAACACCTTGGCTCCGTTCAAAGCCTCGGTGATGTGGTTGTCGATGCCCCAGCAGATGAAGTAGTTGCGCGGGCCGAGCACCTGCACGGAGCCCTGCGACGTCGACGTGTTGTTGTCGAAGTACTCGTCGTCCAGCGTTGCGGTTTTCGCGGCCTCGTCGATGGTCCACACCATTGCGGCCGTGGGGTGCAGGTCGTAGTGCCCGTTGTTGTTGTCAAAGAGCGAGAACGTCAGCTTGGAGCCGTCGCGGCTCACGAGCTTCGCATCGTGCTGGTGATAGAAACGCTGCGCCGGAGCAACACCGAACTGGTCGAGCTTGCCGCCCAGGATCCACTTGAACGGGATCGGAGTCCCTGCGGGAACCGACGTGGGCAGGATTTTCACGACCGAATCTAGGTGGCGAAACGACAGGATGAAGCTGCCGTCGCTCGGATCGAAGTCGACCGAATTGAAGTGCAGATAGTCTGCCACGGGGTGCGTGGCGTTCAAGTAGTCGTTGCCGTCGGTGCTGGCCCCATACAATTGCGGATAGTCGGAGGCATCCCATTCCCACACCAGGGACCCATTGCGGATTTCCTGGAGCACGGGAACCGCCACCTTGCTGTCGATCTTTCCGCCCATCGCGGAAAGATCGACGGTACGCGTGTTGTACGCCGAGAGCACGTAGTGATCATCGTCGAACACGAGCACGTCGTGGTTCTCGGCGGGCAGCGCGCCATGCTTCGCCGTGGGGAGTAGCCGCACGCGCCGCAGCTCGTTGAAGTTCTGGTCCTCGATCACGACGTCACCCTCGGCCGCACCCTTGTTGAGGTCGAAGCCCACCGGCGAGTCGAGATAAACGTAGCGCACGCGACCGTCCGCATAGAACACCTTGTGGAAGTTGAAGGCCGGGTGGTCGAAGCGCCTGAAATAGACCGGGGTGCCGTCCCCTTCGAGGATGAGGCCATAGCTGTAGTTGGTGGGCAGGAAACCCGTGAAGACTCCCGTGTAGATCCTGCCCGGCGCGATCGGTCCGGTGGTCTCCGTCGTCCAAGTGGGGAAATCGGGCGGCAGCGCATGGACGTGGATCGTCGTCGCCTTGCCGCTGCCGTCCACGAGCGAGAGGTCGAAGGAAACATCGGAAGCGAGCCGCTGCAGCCTGATGCTATGGTCGCCTCCCACGCGCGCATCGACGAAGCGTGCTGGGAGCCCGAGCGCCTGCACGTCGGCAACGAGGGGAAGGTCCGTGGATGCCTCCTGCAAGGAGTACTCCGTCGTCCCGTCCGAGTACGCGGGGAGCAGCTTCATCATGATGCCGGGCTGCGACATCTGACTGGAGCTGGAGCACGCGACCGCCAATGCGGTCAAGACCATGAGGGCGGCGGTGCGAATCAACATCCGGAGGCGGCTCGGGCTCGAGCCGATTTCAAGCGACATGGGCATGGGATCCTGGCGGGAAACGGGATGAATCATATCGGATGGGCACGCGGACGGCTCATTCGTGGCCCTGCATCGCGCACGCGTGCGCATCGAGAGTGAATACAAGGTCCGTCCCGAAGGAGCGGCACAGCGCGAACGAGGCGGGAAGCGGCGGAACCACGCCGTCGTCCACGGTTTGCGCAGCTCGCCATGGCGCGTAGTAGCGCTTGATCGGGCCCGGAATGGGGCCTTCCGCGAACATCGACTTGTGGACGATCACGTAACGAACGCCAACCGCCGCCAGCGCCCGCGCGGCGCCGGGGCTCGATGGATCACGCACCTGCTCGTAGAGGCGCCAGGCCGGCACGTTGTCGGGCGAAGCGCCGTTCACCAGCCGCTTTCCATGAATCCGTTGCCAATAGGGGTACGTATAGAACGCCGCGGCGTCGAATCGAAGCATGGGATATTCGGCGACGATGAAATCGCCCGGTTGGGCGGCGAGCCAGCGGTACACTGGCGGCACCACGATCGGTCGCGCACGGTTTGGTGGCACGCTCCAGAACTCGAAAACGAGCATGCCGAGCGCCACTGCGACGAGCACGCGATGGCGCGCCGGTCGCATGCGTGTGCGCAGGTGCGCCAGCACCACCGCAGCCGCACAAGCCACGAACATCATCACCAGGATGCCCGCGCGCGCATACACCCGGAACATCGGCGCGAAATCGTACGCGAAGAGGGAAGGCCCGGGCAGGCCATCGACGACGTGTGCCGGAAGCGAGAGCATCCACATGCCCAGCGCCCCCGTGCCGAAGAGCAGGAAGAGCCGGCGCAGCCGCGGCTCGAACGCGTCGGTCAGCCACAACACGACGCCGACAACGACGAGCGCGAGCGGCACTACGCCGAGGTAGAGCGTCTGCTCGAACGCGTTGCTGCCGTACAGCCGGTCGCGCACGAAGGGCGCCACGAAGCGGCCCAACACCGGGTGGTCGATCGACGGCACGAGATAGTTCCATAAATGCGAGCCGTAGATGTCGAGCTGGCCCACGTCCCTCAGGTGACCTGCCTTCGCAATCGCCTCGTGCGGCTGCGTGAGCTGCTCCTGGACGGCTTTCCACTCCACCGGCGCCACGAGCGCCACGGCGAATGCCGCGCACAGCAGGTAACTATGCGCAATGCGGCGCCCATGCTCCTCGCCGCGCGTCGCGAAATCCCATGCGGCGAAAGCGATTCCCAGGTAAACCGCGAAGTACCCGATGTAGAGCGCCGTGAACACAGTCGCTGCAAATGCCGCGGCCACCAGGAACGCCGATCCAGCGCTGCGCCGCTCGCGGTTGTGCAGCAATGCGAAGAGGAAGAGCACCACGAAACCGTTCCAAGCGAGCGATACCTGTCCCGCGACGGAGTGCAGCACAGCAGCGGGGCAGAAGCCAAAGGCGAGACCACCGATGAACGCAGCCGCACGGTCAGCGAGCAGGCGATCGAGCAGCCAGTAGGTCGCGAGCGCCGTGAGCGGAAAGCCCAGCAGCAAGAACAGGTTCATCGCCGCGATCTCGCCCACGAAGCGCGCCACGAGCTCGACCATGCCACCCGCGATCGGGTAGTAGATGACGTCGCCGGAGTGAATGCCGAATGGCGCCGCGAGAAGGCGCGCGGAGTCCACCGGATGGCTCGTGGCCCAAACGCTCCATGCCCACCCGCGCGCATCACCGTAGTCGGCAAATGGCGCGCTGCGAAGCTCGGCGACGATGGGCCAGGTGAGGAGGATGCTCGCGAGAAGGTACGCTGCCGCAGCCCCGGCCAATCCGATGGCGGAGCGCGGCCGCTCAGCGGCCGGTGCGGTCGGCATCGAGGTCGCCCGCGCGACGGCGCTGGACCGTCGGCCGCTCGACGCCGGCGCGCCGCGACCAAAGCTCCCTCAGCACGCCGAGGGCCAGCGCGAAGTACACGATGACGGCGAGCTGCTCGGCGCTCGTTGCCTGTCCGACCGCGAGCAGCACGGCGGTCACCGCGAGCGCGAGGAGGCCGGCGGAGAAATAGACGCCACCGGCGGTGCCGTAGATGCGCTCGGCGACCCGCGGCCTGTAGCGACGGGCGGCCGGCTCGAACACGCGCAGGAGCGCCCGCAGGGCGAATACGGCGCACAGTCCTCCGAACGTGAAGAGGTAGTTCTCATCCGCGCCTTGGGGAATCACGGCGCCCCCCGCATACAGCAGCAGCGCACCGAGTGTCCATGCGGCGAGCTCGACCGCCCGCGCGTGGCGCTCGACGGCAGCCGCCGCGAGCGCCGGCAGCACAGGCAGCCCCACGTACGCGCTCGCGAGCAACGGCCACACCGTCCAGGCAAGATCGGCCGAGAGGCCCGAGCGCCCAAGGCTCCATACCACCGCAACGGCCCATGTCACGATGCCGATCGCCGCCGTGCGACAGATGCGACGGAACGTGCGCTCCTCGCCTCTCGCGCCGCGCAGCTGAAGGTCCATTCCGCGCGTGATGAGGGCGATCGCGGTGAGCGCCATCCATGCCGGGAACGTCCACTCCGCGCGACCGGCGAGCCATGCGGCGGCGGCGACAATCGGAATGGCGAAGGCGAGGTAGGCGCCGCGAAGCAAGCGCGCCGGCCCGGGGCGTGCCGACGCGTCGCGAAGGGCAAGAAGAGCACACCATGTGGCCCTTGATAGTCGGCCGGGCCACGAAACGCCGCGCCGCCATGCCAACCAGGAAAGCGCCACGATTGCCACGAGGATGGCCCATTTCGGCCACCGCGATTCCGGCGGGGCGGTCGGAATCGTCGTCGCCGCGACCCACTCTCCGATCGAGAGGGGCTTCCGCGGATCGGCCACCACGCGATCGACGGTGAACAGTCGATGCTCGGCGGGGCGCAGGTCCTGTCCGCGCATCACCGCCTGCATCGCCGTATCGGGCAGGGTGACCCAGGCCCGCGTGAAATCGGTGCTGACGAGCGCGTCGATGTCGGCTGGCCGCGCGTACAGCGGTCGCCGGCCGGCGAACAACAGCGGCGAAAGACGGAGGCGATCGGCGGTCGACTGCATGGTCCAGCCCTCGAACGCGAAATCGAGGGCGAAAGTCGCGCCCGGAGCGGGCTCGTGCGGCGCACGCAGTCGCCATTCGACGCTCTTCAACGCGCCCATTGATCGCGCGGGACCCGGCATCTCCAGGAAGTCCGCCGTCGGCATGAATAGGGAGCCCTCCGGCTGGTTGAAGCAGACCGCATGCGTCGTGGTGCCGCGCTCCCAATCGAACGTGAGCGTGAGGGGGCAATGGTCCTCGCCGAGATAGCCCGCGGGCAGGCGATATTCGAGGCGCAGGCCTTCCGGCTCGTCGATCGCGGGCTCGAGCGCCGTCGAGAAAACCGGCGGGTCCGTGGCCAGCAATCCGCGCAAACGTCCCGCGCCGGCATCGAGGACCGAATCGGCACCCGACCGGATCGCGGGCTGCGGCGTCAGCAATTCATGCGCCGGCATGGGAATCGTGAGCGCCGACCCGACGGGCAAGGTCGCGGGGTCGAGGATGGCGAGGTAGTCCAGTTCGAGGACGAACGGCCGCGTGGAGGGAACGATGCGCAGGGTCACATTGCGGATTTCCGCAGCGCCGGTACGCATCTCATACGGCTGGTTCGGCGCGATGCGCGCGACGATCTTCCGCCCATCGGCGAGTTGTGCGGTCAGCTCGAGTGCGGCGATCCGGTCTGCGCCCACCGGGACGCCCAAACGGAACCATGCGCTCTTCGCGACGCGCGCCTCTACCGGCCAGCTGAGCACGAGCGCATCGCTGCGCCCTTCGAGGCGCAAGCGGCGATGGTCCAGGACCGCATGCGGCATTTCGCCCGCCGCGGTAAGAGTCGCGCCGCCGGCCGAGACCAGCGTCCGAATGGTGGGCGACGAGGTGTCGCGCGCGGCTTGCGCGCTCGGCGGCTCCGCGTTCGCCGGCGATTCCGATGTCGCCGAACCCGGGGTCTCTCGCTCGGGAGAAGCCAGATCGGCCTGCGTTCGGTTCTCCGCGCGTGCACCGCCGCGCTCGAGGCGAGTCTCGGCATGCGCCGTGAGCGCGGAGAACGGAAGATAACCTACGAAACCCGGGCTTTCGACCATGCCACGCTGCATGTCGAAGGCGAGCGGGCTTCCCGATTTGCGTGCCCATTCGTCCAGCTTCACGACATAGGCGGGTATGCTGCCGACAAAGGCGCTCACCGCGCGCACCCGGTCGATCGCAACGGCGCATGCGCTCGCGCCGGCCGGTGGCACCAGCCGCAGCGATGCGGAACGAGCGCGCCATGCCGCCGCTCGCTCCAGGGGCCGCAGGTCGACCCTGATGCGTTCACGCCCCGCGCTTTCGTCAACGGAACGGCCGTGCAGCACGATTGACACTGCCGCGTCCCCGGACGGGCCGCCGTCGGGACCGAGCACGGCGACATGGCGCAGCGCTCCCGACTGCACCACGCTTCGGGCATCGCCGGGAACGAAGACCACGATCTCGCGCATCGTTGCGTTCCGGAGCCCAAGTCGGAGCAGCGCGTCGGCGAGGTCGATGCGCACGCCTGGCTCGCCGTCGGCCAGCAAGCCCGAGCGCGCAAGGCCGGGAAACTGCACCACCTGCCCCGGCTCGCCCCCGCTTCCGGCCACGCGCACGTTCACTTGCTCGATGGCCACACCCGGTCTGGTGGCAATCTCGATCGCCTCGGCATCGTGCAGCGGCACGCGCATGCGACGTTGCAGCACCGCAAGGTCCCGCTCTTGCGCATAGCGCCAATCCGCGTCGCCACCGAGATCCAGCGCGCGGCCGAGCAGATACGCAGGACCCTTCGCATGCCAGTGGGCCGTGAGCAGGTCGTTCGTCCAGAGCGGCTTCATCGCCGTTCCCGATCCGCTATAGGCGAGTGCGAAACGCGCCTGGCCGTCGGCGCCGGTTCGCGCCAAGCTCAGCGTGAACTGCGGGTAGCACGCATCCACGCCGGGCAGCGCCCGGTAGTCGATCCAGACTTCGTCGTAGCGCGCAGGATCGAAGCCGTCCGACCGAGGCATTACGATGGGCAACTCGAGCGGCACGCCGAGCTGTTCCGAGCGCCACGTGTAAACCCCGTCCCGGGCACGCCAATGCGGGGGCAAAGATTCCGATACAGGTGATTCGAGCGCCAGATCCGTGGAGGCCGCGGTCATTTCGCGTTGCTCGAGCGTGAATGCGAGTCGCGCCTTGGCGACGAAATTCTCGGGCGTACCGAGCTTGCCCGAGCGCAACGCGGCCAGCGCCTGCGACGCGGGCTTCGGGTCCCCGGCCGAGGCCCACAACGGCAGCGCCTGCGCCGAGGGTTCGTCCGCCGCAGCCATCGACCGCGTCGACAAGACTCCGAGGACGAGCCCGAATGCGCAAACGACGATCGGCCACGTCTTCATGGCTGTGCCTCGGCGCAGCGGCGATCGATCGCCGCAGCACGCGCGGCGATCGCGAAGCAGACGACGAACGTCACGATGGACACGGCGATCAATGCGAACATGACTAGCTGCGGCACGAATACGATCGCCACTTCAACCGCGGGCGGATCCGAAGCACGCGGTTGAACGTGCCAGCGGTTGGACAGGTCCGCCCACGGGGATTGCGCGCGAGCCACTTCCGCATGGGCGTGCAGAAGCGCCGCGGCAACGCAGGGCGAAAAGGACCATGCGCATCCTTGGGGGAGGACGAATGCCGACCAATGGCGATTCTCCGGGCGACGCAACTCCAGCGAAAACCGGTCGGCGGACTCGATGCTCGCACGCACGTACCAGTCGGTCGTGGCACTCACCTGCGCATCTCTCGGGCCGTGGGCGTCGTAGGCGGCCACGATCGGCGCGAGGTCGACATCCGCGAGACGGTATAGCTCATAGCCGCCGCCGGCATATGCCAGGCCCCACACGCCCGTGGCGCGGCGGATCGCACCGTAGAGCGGGTAGCGCTCGGGGCGCTTGACCAAGCCGTTGTGGTTGACGAGCACGAAGCCGATTCGCAGCCCGCGCAGGGCGCCCCAGTCTCCCTCGTCCACGGCGCGACGCAGCCGCTCGCGGATATCCGTACTCGGCGCCGCGCTCCAATCGGAGTAATAGAACGGGTTCGATGCGAATTCGGCCACCACGTTGCGATAGGAGAACACCCCACCGTCGCGACGCGTGTCCAGGCCGAGGTCCGGGGGAAGGACGAGGACACCGATTGCCGGATGGGATTCGAGGATCGCGATGACACGGCGCTCCGCATCGGAAAGCGTGACGTCGTATCCCTTCGGCGAACGACTGGCGAGTTGCGATTCTCGCGCGAGGATCGCCGACCCGTCCATGAGCGGCGCCGCGTGGTAGGTGACCGAAGTGATGATGACGAGCCGCACGGCGTTACGGAACCACGCGAGACGCTTTTCGACCCCGGAGAGCGCGAGCGCTGCCAGGCACGCGAGCGCGAACACGACGAAGAGGCCGAACTTGGTGTCCGGGGTCCGCATGAGGCCGGCACCTGGAACATGGTCGAGGATCGCCGGGAAGATGAAGCCGAACGGCGGTCCGGGACCCTTCACGAGCAACAGCACAACGAGGAGCAACCCGGCGAGGCGCACGTATCGCGCTCGCGCCGGCTCCCGGCGCTCCAGCAAGGGGAACGCGAGCGCGACGGCCACGAGCAGCAAGGCGAGCACGACGTACCAGGCGGATAGAAAGTGCGACGGAAATCCCAGCACCAGGCGCGGCGTCCACGGCGTGTAGATGACCCACGACGCATACTGGAGGAAACCCGTGAGCACGCCACCGCGAATGCTCTCGAACGCCGCGTTTGCCGAGACGGGATCGGCCGACTCGCGCCATCCGGCGTCGAACGCCGAGAGATACATTCCGTAGATCGAGGGCGCCGAGCCGAGGCTCGCGAGCAAGACGACGACGGCGATCTTGATCGCATCCGTCCGATTCGGCGTACCGCGGAGCACGAGCAGGACCGCAAACGCGACCAGCGCTGGGAATACGAACAGCACGGACCACGACACCACGATGCCGCAAGCCGCGAGCCCGGCGATGGCCCCGTAGTCCACCCGGTCCCGCCCGTCCACGAAGCAGCGCAGGTAGAAATGAAACAGCAGAGGCAGGACTCCGATCGCCAGAGCGATGTTGATCGTCCAGAAGGCGCCGTAGCTCACGTCCACCAGCGTGAAGGGGCAGACGATGTAGAGTGCGCCCAGCAGGCAGCCATCGAGGCGCCGCGCCGGACCTGCGGGGCGTCCCCAGCGCTCGAGCAGCCGCTCGAAGCCGGTGATCGCGAGAAGCAGCGACAGCGCGAACGTGAGCGTCATCACCGCGATCTGGGTGGCCGCCGGTCCCACGCCCGCGGAGAGCGGCAGACCGTACGCGATCGCGGTGTTGAACAACATGGGCGGTGCGATGCCCTGGACGAGCCCGCCGTTGATCGGCTTGAGGACGTGCAACTGCTGCAGGGCCTTGGCTGCCGTGGCGGGTATGTCCGCGTCGTGTGCCATGATGTAGTCGCCCCGACGCAGGTAGCGCGCGAGCGGGAACAGCACGAGCACGCACGCGAGCGTGACACCGAAGAACCAATCGAGCCGCAGGCGCCGCCAGCTCATCTAATGCGCGGAAGTCGCGCGCCCACCGGACCGCCGAGCGCCTCCCGAAGCCCGATCAGCTGCGCCATGCGGTTGTGATACGTATGGTGGGCGAGCACCTTCTGCCGCCCGGCCTCGATGTAGGCAGTGCGCCGGTCAGGATTGCGGACAAAGTACTCGATTTTCTCGAACCAGTCGGCCGTATCGCGTGCGATGACCAGCTCGTTCTCGTCGAAATACCGGCGCAGCACCCTGATGTCGTCGCAGATCTCGAAGCCGCCGCTCGCCATGATCTTGAGTGTGCGTTCGTTGAAGTCGCCGCCGTAGCGCCGTTGGTGCTCCTCGTGCACATTAAGCGAGATCAAGGACGATGAGTATACTTTGCGCTCGTCGTCGAGGCCAAGCTTGAGGCCCCGCACGCGCTTCAGCGGGTCGATGTTGAAGAACTGGCCGGCCTTCTGCACGTAGCCCAGCAGACGATCACCCGCCGTCCAGTCGCTGCCGTAGAGCTTCACGTCGTATCTCGCCTGGAGTGGGAGCACGTGGCGGCGCAGGAAGTCGCGCTTGTCCGGCAGGTAGCTTCCCACGAACGAGACCTGCGCCGCGAAATTCGGATCGGGGTCGTAAAAGAACCTCTTGCGGTTCGCCGCGAGGAGCACGGTGTGGAACGGATAGCCGGTCTCCCGCGTGAAGCCGTCCATCGCCGGATCGTCCTGCTCCATGTAGTGGAAGAAGACGTCGCCTGCGAGCCCGTCCTTGATGAGCCGCACCAAGTCGGTCGCTTCGGCCAGGCCGCCTGCACCCGGCTGATGGGCCTGCCGCTGCCAGGGCCGGATCTGGTTGAAGAGGACGAGCCCACGCTCGCGATAGGGGCGTAGCTGCTCGAGGTCGAGGAACTTGAGGTTGTAGAAGTTGAGCGAAGAGATCAGCATGTCCGGCCGGAATTCATCCAGCACGGTGCGCAGATCGTCGTTCGAGGTGAATGGGCGGAACGCATGGCCCAGGTCCTCAAACGCGTCCTTGTAGCCCTCGTAGATGAAACGTGCCGCGTAGACCGTCTCGAGGCTCGGGATCTGGTAGAGGACCCTCACCGGCGCACCGCGACCGAGTCCGCGATGCATCTCATCGCCGCCCCTCGCGCAGGTGCCAGTTCTCCCAGATGAACGGATAGTCGTACGTGAGGTCGTGAGTGCGCGCGAGCACGCGCCGCAGCGCCTCGCGCCGCGCCGCCGCGTCGGGCACGAAGTCATGGAATTGCACCTGCACGTCTCCGCAACGCGGGAGGAGCCCCGTTTCGTCCATGCGCGAGAGAAGCGCGTATTCGCCGCCCTCGATGTTGATCTTGATGAGGTCGATGCGGTCGATGGAAAGCCGCTTCACGTACGTGTCGATGTCGATCAGCTCGATCTCCCTGCCCTGTCCATGGACGTTCACGACGCTCGATGCGGCTTCGTCCACGGAGATCATCTGACGGCCCAAGCGGTCCGAGAGCCCCGCCTGGTTGATGACGATCCTCGGGTCGCCGCCCAATTGCCGTTCGATTTCCCGGCAATACTCGGCAATCGGCTCGAAGACGTGGATGCGGCAGTGATAGCGCTCGAAGATGCCGCGCGTCCATTCGCCGCGGTACCCGCCCACGTCGAACACCACGCTTTGCGGGCCGAGGGCGTAGTCGAGGCGGAGTGTGGCGTCCCCACGGTCGATCTTCCAACGCAGGACCGCCAGCGATTTCGGGTCGAACGAGAGTAGCCTCGCGGCGGATCTCAACGCGGCGATGATGCTCATTCCTGCAAGGCCTCCTGGAAGATGTCGCGCCAGTCGAAGCTGGCGGCGTATGCGCGCGCATTGGCCCGCATTTGTCGATTGGTCTCGGGCTCCATCACGCGCACGATCGCGTCGGCGATGCTCTCGAGGTCCTCGGAAACCACGACTCCACAGCCGTGGTGCTCGATGTCGTGCGCGTTCCACGGCAGGTCGGTGAGGACGACCGGCACCCCGCACGCGAGATACGTCTTCACTTTGCCGGGGTCGGCGTAGCGCGTCCACGTGTCCAGTGCAGCGACGTACGGAGCCACGGCGACGCAGGAGCGCGCCACCCGGCGTTCGAGATCGCGGATGTCCGGAATCCTGCCCATGAATTCGCAGTACGCCGCCACCCCGAGCTCTGTGGCCAGCCGCTCGAGCTCGGCGCGATATGCACCGTCGCCCAGGATCGTGAGCCTTGCATCCGGTATGCGCCGGCGCACCATAGGCAGGGCCCCGATCGCGAGCTGGACTCCCTGCTTCTCCAGCAGGTGACCCATGAAGACGATGCTGGCGCGTTCACACTCCGCGTACCGATGATGCGGAATGCGCTCGAGCCAGACTCCGTACGGGACGGTCCGCAGCTTGCGATAATCCGCGGACGTAAATGCCTCGTAAAGCTCGCGCGCCTCGGCCATGCGAGGCCCCAGGTCCCACACCTCGTCGGCCCGGCGATATCCGCTGCGATTCACCGCTCGGTAGATGCGGTTCTTGAGGGCGCTCGCGAAACGGCTCTCCGGGACGTAGTCGATCGCCCAGTAGACCGTCTTCGCGACGCGGCCGAAAGCGCGCAGCAGGTGGCCGAACAGCACGCACAGGCCGTCCATGCCGACGTAGAGATCCCACCGCAGCCCGAGGCGCAGCGTCCAGGCGAGCGTGAGGAGCATCTCCTTCGCATAGATCGCGATCTCGGGCCATGATGCGTAATCGCGCCCCTCGCCGCGCGTGACGAGGCGGCCATCGGCATAAAGCTGGAAACGGCTGCGGCGGTCCGCTGCATCGGAAAAGCTGTGGCAGATGTGAAGCACGCGTCGTCCGGGGCGCTCGTTCAAGTACGCGACCAGCTCGTCATCGGGCTGCGTGAGGTACTTGTGGGCCACGATCACCACCGAGCGTGCCTCCATCAGTATGGCGTTCCCGCGCGACGCAACCATTCACACGTGCGCCGCAGGCCTTCGCGCAGGTCGACCATGGGCTGCCAGGCGAGCTCCCGGCGCGCACGTGAGATATCGAGCACGTTCACCGGCACGTCGAACTCGCGCACTGCGGAATAACGCCGCTCGACCGGACGGCCAACCACGCGCTCGATCTCGTCGAGCAGCTCGTTCAGGCTGTGGCCCTGTCCGCCGCCGATGTTGAAGACGCGCTCTTCGCCGCGATAGGCCATCGCGCCGAGGAATGCGGAGCACACGTCGCCCATGTACAGGAAGTCACGCACTACCGAGCCGTCGCCCCAGATCTCCACCGGTTCTCCGCTCAGTGCCTGGGAGAGGAAGACGGCGACTGCGCCCTGGTTCGCCGTTGTGCGCTGGTGCTCACCGTATGGGTTCGCGATACGCAGGATGCGGTAATCGAGGCCGTGGAGCTGCCGGTAGAGCTGCAAGTACTTTTCGATGGCGAGCTTGGCGATGCCATAGGAGCACGTGGGCTCGGTGGGGTGGCTCTCGGCGATGGGCACCGAGCGTGGAATGCCGTACACCGTACCGCCCGAGGAGGGAAACAGGATCATCCGGACGCCGCTGCGGCGCGCCGACTCGAGCACGCGCAGCGTGCCGATGACGTTGGTCTCCACATCGTAGGCGGGATTGTCGTTCGAGGACTTCGGCAGGGTGGTCGAGACCAGATGGAACACGATTTCACATCCGCGCATGGCCTCGGCGACATCTTTGTCGTTGCACAGGTCGCCTTCGACCGACTCGAATTCGGCAGGTCGCAGCTCTCGAAGCCGGCGGATCGAAGCGGGGCGGTCCAGGATGCGCACGCTGTGCGAGCCGCTAAGGGCCTGCGCGAGGTGGGTGCCCATGAAGCCCGCCCCCCCGAGGAGCAGGCAGCGCGGCCGGGCGCTCAAGAGTTCCTCAGCATCGAGAACACGCGGCTCTTGAGGCGCGACGGGACCAGGTACAGCGACGCGTAATGCAGCCAGTTGTACAGGCGGTCCGCGATGCTCATTCGATAGGGCGGCGTTCGCGCGTACTTCCGTCGCACCTCGATGGTCTCGGCCTCGAGGCGGCGAGTGCCGCTCGTCGTCATCGAAGTGCCGGATACGATGCGATAGCGAAGGAGCGGCTCGTCCAGGTTGCCGAAGAGCGCGTGCATCCCGATCCGAAAGTAAAGCTCGTAGTCTTCGGCGGGGTTGAACCGATGGTCGTACAGGCCAGCGCGCTCGACCACGTCCTTGCGCATCACGATAGACGGATGGCAGAACGGGCTGTACCGGAAGATCTTGCGCCGGATCTCCGCATCGCTCGCGTTGTAGCGGCGCTTGCCGACCGGGCGCCCTTGCTCATCGATGATCTGCATGGTGCTGCCGACGATCCCGACTTCCGGATGGGCTTCGAGGTAGGCAATCTGTCGCTCGAGGCGATCCTTCCTGGAAACATCGTCGTGGTCCATCCGCACGATGTACTTTCCGCGGGCCGCCTGGATCCCGCGATTCAAGGTTTTCGCCAGGTTGAGGTTTCGGTCGTTGCGAAGGGCGACGACACGGGGATCTCTCGAGGCGAACTCCTGGATCACGCGCCAGGTGCCATCCTTCGAGCAATCGTCGATGACGATCAGCTCGAAGTCGGTGTACGACTGGGCAAGGATGCTTTCGATGGCCTCGTGCAGGAAGCGCTCGGAATTGTACGCGGGCAGCACGACGGATGCGGTCGGCGCCCTGGATCCCCCATCGACCATGCCGGCGCGACTCATGATGCGGAAGCGCCCCATATCGGCTGTCTCATGCCCTAGCGCCGCACGAAGAGGCTGTTCTCGGAAAGCGCCGGCTTGAACTGCGGATAGAACCACGATTCGTTGAGCGAGCCGTGGTACACGAAGTCGTGTCCGCGCAGGAAGTCATACACCTCGTGGAAGAGGCACTGCCCATCGTAGAGCTCGGTGAAGCTCGTCTCGCAGTAGATGACGTCGACGCTCTCCAGCGTCCGCTCGGCACCTTTCAGCGCGAGCAATTCGCTTCCCTGCGTGTCGAGCTTCAGGAACGCACGCCCGTGCATGCGCTGGGACTCGAAGTACGCATCGAGCGTCGTCGTGGGCACCGAGTCGAGCCGGGCCTTTCCCCCGATGCCCGGATGGCCCCCCACCGGATCCTTCACCGGAAACAGCGATGACCCGGGCGAATATGACGGGAGGGCATGGAGCGTCGCGAAGCCCACCTTGTCCGTGACCGCCACCTGGTTCGCATGGAACCGCTCGCCACGGCCGGAGCGCTTCAATCGCTCGAAGGGCTCGGTCATCGGCTCGAAGGAGTGGACGTGCGCGCCCGGAAGGAGCGCGGATAGCGCGCGGGAGACATGGCCTTCATTCGCGCCAACGTCGATCACGGTCTGGATGTTGTCGAAGTCGCGGATGAATTCGAAATTCACGTATGCCGGAACGTACACGCCCCGGAATGGAAGGGTGAGCAATCGCGGCCGGGACAGGACGAAACCGGCGAAGAAAGCGTAGTTCCACTTCATCTCATCTCCTCATGCAACTCGCGCGAAGCCGACCGCCTAGCCCCTGCGATATGTGCGCCACAACATGGAATAACCGACGACGGCAAGCAAAAGACCGCACACGCCCATGATCGCCACGACCGTGAGCAGCGAGTCGTGGCGAAGATAGATCGCGATCATCTCGAGGGGAGCGATCACGGCGAACAGATAGGCGAACAGGACGCGGCCCTTCGCGATGAGGAAATATTCGGCCACCATCACCAATCCCATCGGCATCATGGCGAAGCCGAAATAGCGCAGGACGTCGCCGGCATCCCTGTACGAAGCCCCATAAAAGCTCTCGATGATCCAATCGCCCAGCAGGAAGTAGGCAACGGCTCCCGAGGCACACAGCGTCGCCGCGAGCGCCACTGCCTGGATCAGGAGCGCCGCGCTGCTCTCGTCACGGGCGTGTCGCTCCGCAACCATCGGGAAGAGCGCTGTGGCGATGCCGACCGGAAGGTACATCACCGCCTTCCCGAGGACCGACGCCGCTGCGTACAGTCCTGCCTCGTGCGGCGGAAAGAAATAATTCACGAGAACCATGTCGAGTTGGGTCATCGCGACGAACGCCGTGTTGGCGATCAGAACCGGCACGACCGGGCGCAGCGCCAGGTGCGCGGTGCGGTACGGACGACCGCGGCCTTCGGCAAGCGGCCGGTACAGGGGGACCAGCGCGGCGAGCCACCCGGCCACCGAGGCGAGTACGATGCCGCCGACTGCCCCGGCGACCCCAAGCCCGAGGGCCACGAGCGCGACCGAGAAGACCAATTTCAGCAGAATGCGCAGCGTGCTGCTGAACGAGAACCACGAGAATCGCTGAAGACCCTGCAGGAAGGCGTCGTTCACGATGGGCGGGAAGCTGACCCACAGGAGCGCTGCCAATGCGTACACGGACCCGATGCCGTGTGATTTGAGCGAGGCCTGGATGTGCGGCGCGACCGGAAGCGCGAAGATGACGAGGACGGTTGCCGCGAGCATGGTTCGCGTGCTGACCGAACGGTAGAAATGCGCAGTGCTTCCCGCGTCGTGCCGCGCGCGGTATTCCGACACCTTGCGTGACACGACCATCATCAAGGTGCCGTGTGGCGCCGAGAGCACGGCGAAGAGCGCCATCATCGCGCTGAAGACGCCGTACTCTTGCGGGCTCAGCATCCGCCCCATCACGACCTGGTAGACATAGCCGAGAACACCGCCCGCCAGCGTGCCCGCGAAAAGCCAGGCCCCCGCGCGCGCGAGCTTTCCATGGAACATGCCGACCCAACGTTGCAGCGGTCCGGAATCCGCCTGCTGGCTTACGCCGGTCACCGCGGATTGCCCTCCGTGGCGAAGTTGAGGCGTTCCCTGACGACGTAGAGCGGTCGATTGACGACTTCCGTGTGGATCGTCCCGATATACAGCGCCACCATCCCGATCGCCATCAAGACGATCCCGATGAGGAACGTGTTCGCAACCACCACAATGGCAAGCGGCGTGTAGCCCGCCTTGTTGCTGACGAGATAGCTCAGGAGCATCCACGCGAGCAGCACCCCGCTCAAGGCGGTGATCAACACGCCCAGGTACCCGGTGAGCCGAAGCGGCAGCAGCGAGAACGAGGTGATGCTGTTCACCGCGAGCCGCCAGAGCTTCGCGTATGAATACCCAGCCGCCCCCTCGGTGCGCGCATCGGCGCGGAACGGCACGTACACCTTCTTGAAGCCCATCCAGTCCATGATCCCGCGAAACATGCGCTCGCGCTCGGTCGCCTTGCAGAAGGCGAGCACCACCTTGCGGTCGTAGAGGCGAAAGTCGGTCGTCTGCGAGACCATTTCGAGGCCCGAGATGCGCGCCATCAGCCAGTAATAGACGTGCGAGCCGATGCGGCGCAGCAACGGCTGGCGTTCGATCGTCACGCGCACCGTGGCGACGATCTCGGCCGCCGCCTCCCACTCCTTCACCAGCGTCGGGATGAATTCGGGCGGATGCTGCAGGTCCGCATCCATGCAGATCACCGCGTCGCTGTCGTTCGCCTCGTGGACGCCGGCCGTGAGCGCCACCTCCTTGCCGAAGTTGCGCGACAGGTCGATCGCCTTGATCTTCGGATCGCTCGCGGCCAGGCGGCGCAGCACCTCGAGCGAATCGTCGGGGCTGCCGTCGTTCACGAACAGGTATTCCCACGCGTACGATGGAATCTGCGCGGTGACCTTGTCGAGGCGCTCGCGCAGCCGCTCGAGGTTGGCCGCCTCGCGATAGACCGGGACGACAATGGTGATGCGCTTCACGGCGCGCGGTCTGGGGTGCGGCCCAGCACGTTCTGGACCGCGCCGGCGAGCCAGCGCAACGGGGCCATCCAGCGCCAGGAGCGGCTGTGCAGCATCTGCTCGACGCGTGCGGATGCGTCCGCGGCGGCGGCCTCCGCGCTCCGCAGCCGGGCTTCCATCGCCGCGTCGTAGCGCTCCGCAAGCACGTCGAATGTCACGCCATACTCCCTGTGGAACGCGGGGTCCGTCGCGGTCACGCGCTCTTCGGCACCCGCCTTCTGCGCGACGATCGCGAAGTCGGCGCTCGCGTGCCTGAGGACCTCGAGCAGGCTCGGCGCCGATTTCTCCGCGAGTCCCGGCGCTTCCTGCAAACGGAGGATTTTGACACGCCCGAAGCCGCAGTGCTCGGCGAGAAATGCAAGAAGTCCGGCGGGGAGCGGCCGAACATGCGTGGGATCCAGGTAGAAGCTCGCGGCGCCCACCGAGAGGTTCTCGGGATCGGGCGATTCGAGCAGCAGCAGCCCGCCCGGACGGAGGACCCGCAGCGCTTCCCGCACCAGCGCGTGCAGGTCCTCGAACGCGAGGTGCTCGGCCACGTGAAATGCCGACACGACGTCCTCGCTCTGCGCGGGCAGCGACTTCAATGTTTCGAGCGCATCGCCGCGCTCGACGGCGAGCCCAAGCGCGCGCGCCGCTTGCAGCATCGCCTCGTCGCGATCGACGCCGCGCGCATCGATCCCCGCATCGCGCAGCAGCTCGAGCCATTCGCCGCGACCGCACCCGAGGTCGAGCGCCCGGCAGCCGGCCGGCCCTTCGCGAAGCGGCAGCACGAACGGCAGGTACACGCGCAGTCGCTCGCGGATCGTGGCACGCGAGCCGCGATACCGCTCCTCGAACGCGCGGTAGAAATCGCTCATCGCTGGATCTCGAGGCGCGGAGGTAGCCACGCCACGCCCACGAACCTCGCGGCGGGAGGCGCCACCACGCGGAAGATCAGTGCGAGGTCACGCCACTCGTAGTTCTTCGCGACATGGGTCGCCCCGGTATGGAGCGCGATCGCGACCGAGTAACTTCCGTCGCCGAGATTGGCGTCGAAACCGAAGCGCAGGCGGATGCGCTCGCCCTTCGCGATGCGCTCGAGCGGCCGCTCCAGGTGGTGCGTGTTGGTGCCGTACACCTGCTGGCCGAGGCGATCCTTGATGACGTAGCCCACCACGAGCTCGGGAAGGTCCTCGCGCACCTCGACCTCGATCGCGAGCGAGACGGGCTGGCCCACCTTCACGTCCTCGACGCGCGCTCCATGCTCGTCGAGCAGCGCCACCTCCGTGACCGTCGCCTCGCCCGTCCCGGATACCGTCTGTACCTTGCCGCCGTCCACGGCATGCTGGCGCACCGTGCGCGTCTCGCGCTCGGCGACGAGCGCGTTGTAATAATCCATCACCTCCTCCGGCGTGCCGTCCTTCACCGCCTTTCCCGCATCGAGGAGGAGCGCTCGATCGCAGATCGACTGGATCGCGGTGCGGTCGTGCGAAACCAGCAGCAGCGTGGTGCCTTCGTTGCGCAACTGACGGATGCGGTCGAGGCTCTTGTGCTGGAAGTAGGCGTCGCCCACCGCGAGCGCCTCGTCCACGATCAGCACGTCTGGCCGGCGCGCCGTGGCGACGCTGAAGGCGAGGCGCACCATCATTCCGCTCGAGTACACGCGCACCGGCTGGTCCACGTACTCGCCGATCTCGGCGAAGCGCTCGATCTGCGGCATCAGCGTCTCGATCTCCCCAGGCTGCAGCCCGAGGAGTTGCGCGGCCATGAAGGCGTTCTGCCGCCCGGTGAACTCGGGATGGAATCCCATGCCGAGCTCGAGCAGCGCGGCGACACGGCCCGCGACAGCAACCTCGCCCTCGGTGGGCTGCGTGGTGCCTGCGATGAGCTTCAACAGCGTGCTCTTGCCCGCGCCGTTGTCGCCGACGATGCCGACCGCCTCGCCCGGCTGCACGCTGAAGCTGACGTCCCGGAGGACCCAATGCCGCTTGTGCCGCGGTGGCAGGAACGGCAGCATCCATTCCGCGAGGCGCGACCAGCGCGTCGGATACTGCTTGTACGCCTTGCCCAGGCCCGCGACGCGGATGGTGCCCATCAGAGCTCGTCCACCATCTCGCCCGAGCGCTTCTGGAAGAGCCGGACCGCGAGCAGGCACAGCGCGAGGCTCGCCACGACGGCGGGCAGCAGCGAGCCCCACTGCGGCCATTGGCGGCTCACGAGGATCGACTGGTAGGCCGCGACGAGAGAGGCCATGGGGTTCCATGCGACCAGCGACCGCAGGCGCTCGGGAAGCACCGTCACCGAGTACACGATCGGCGTGAGCCAGAACCAGAACTGCAGCACGATCGCGAAGAACTGCCCCACGTCGCGGAAGAACACGTTGAGCACGCCCAGGATCACGCCCAGGCCGATGGCGAAAGCGACCTGGACCACGAGCACCGGGAAGATCGCGACGAAGACCGTGCCCGGGAAATTTCCGCTCGCGACGAGGAATGCGGTGAAGAGCGCGAAGACGATCGCGAAGTTCACCGTGGCGCTGAGGACCACCACGACCGGCAGGCAGATGCGCGGGAAGCTCAGCTTCTTGATGAGGTTCGCGTTGTCGAGGAAGACGTTCTGCGCGCGCGTCACGATCTCGGTGAAGAAGCCCCACGTGATGATCCCGGCGCAGAGGTAGATGCTGTAGGCGAAGGTGGAATCCACGCCCGGCAATCGCGCTTGCATGAGGCGCGAGAAGATGACCGTGTACACCGCGATCATCGCGAGCGGATTGAGCACGGTCCACACCGATCCGAGCATCGACCCGCGATAGCGCGCCTGGAACTCGCGCTTCACGCTGCCCGCGATGAACCCGCGATAGCGCCAGATCGCCGCAGCGGTGGGGGTCAGGATCATCGAGGCGTTTATTCAAGTCGGTCAATGGGATAGCGCTTGCCATTATAATTGCAGGCTTGCTCGAAATGGCGCGAAATCGCGCCGCGGCGCTCCAGGCGCGCATTGCCGGGCCACGAACGGGAACACGATGAAGAAAGCATTGATCACCGGCGTCACCGGACAGGACGGCGCCTACCTCGCGGAGCTGCTGCTCGGCAAGGGCTACGAGGTCCATGGCGTGAAGCGCCGCACCTCGCTCTTCAACACCGATCGCATCGATCACCTCTACCAGGATCCGCACGTGCAGGGACGGCGCTTCGTTCTGCACCACGGCGACATGACCGACAGCTCGAGCCTCGTGCGCATCATCCAGGAGGTGCTCCCCGAGGAGATCTACAACCTCGCCGCCCAGTCGCATGTCGCGGTGAGCTTCGAGGAGCCCGAGTACACCGCCAACTCCGATGCGCTCGGGCCGCTCCGCATCCTGGAGGCGATGCGCATCCTCGGGCTCGAGAAGACGACGCGCTTCTACCAGGCGTCCACGTCCGAGCTCTACGGTCTGGTACGCGAGACGCCGCAGACGGAGACCACGCCGTTTTATCCGCGCAGCCCGTATGCGGTAGCCAAGCTCTACGCCTACTGGATCACGGTCAACTATCGGGAGGCGTACGGCATGTACGCATGCAACGGCATCCTCTTCAACCACGAGAGCCCGGTGCGCGGCGAGACCTTCGTCACGCGGAAGGTCACGCGGGCGCTCGCCCGGATCAAGCTCGGCCTGCAGGACTGCTTGTACCTGGGCAACCTCAACGCGAAGCGCGACTGGGGCCACGCGAAGGACTATGTCGAGATGCAGTGGCTCATGCTGCAGCAGGAAGAGCCCGAGGACTATGTCATCGCCACCGGCGAGCAATACAGCGTGCGCCAGTTCGTCGAGGCCGCGGCCGGCGAGATCGGGCTCACGATCGCGTGGAAGGGCAAGGGCGTGGAAGAGAAGGGATACGATGCGAAGGGCCGCTGCATCGTCGCCGTGGACCCGCGCTATTTCCGTCCCACCGAGGTGGAGACCCTGCTCGGCGATGCCTCGAAGGCGAAGCGCAAGCTCGGGTGGGTGCCGAAGATCCGTTTCGGCGAGCTGGTCGCGGAGATGATGCGCGAGGATCTCAAGTCCGCCGAGCGCGACGAGCTGGTGAAGAAGCACGGCTTCACCGCCTACGACTTCCACGAATGAAGATCTATGTCGCGGGGCACCGCGGGATGGTCGGCTCGGCGATCGTGCGCGTGCTGCGGGCGCGCGGATTCGACCAGGTCGTTACCCGCAGCCACGCCGAGCTCGATCTCACCTCGCAGGCGGCGGTGCGCGACTTCCTCGCCCGGGAGAAGCCGGAGCGCGTGGTCCTCGCGGCAGCCCGGGTCGGCGGCATCCACGCGAACAACACCTATCCGGGCGAGTTCATCTACGAGAACCTCATGATCCAGGCGAACGTCATCCACGAGGCCTGGAAGGCCGGCGTGAAGAGCCTGCTCTTCCTTGGATCGAGCTGCATCTACCCCAGACTCGCCGCACAACCGATGCGGGAGGATTCGCTGCTCACCGGCACGCTGGAGCCGACCAACGAGCCCTACGCCATCGCCAAGATCGCCGGCATCAAGATGTGCGAGTCGTACAACCGCCAATACGGGACCGACTATCGCAGCGTG
>Ga0134126_10001694_pt1 | contig 28118 bp, 28 predicted proteins | sample KB31752_FD_96881 | JGI IMG/M metagenome (GOLD analysis project Ga0134126, IMG submission 96881) | Terrestrial soil microbial communities with excess Nitrogen fertilizer from Kellogg Biological Station, Michigan, USA - KB3-175-2 | ecosystem: Environmental > Terrestrial > Soil > Unclassified ... | reverse complement strand
AATACGAAACAAAAAAAAAGGAAGCAAAAATCATAACCCAACAAGAGGAACTCAAAGCTCAAAAAAAAATACAATGGTTGGGAGCTGGCGTAGTTTTCTTGATGGCAGGGTTTATCATTTTTGGAATTATTACTTATCGTGCCAGGGCTAAAAGAAGCCGATTACTGGCGGCTAAAAATGCAGAGAACGAACTGCTCTTAAAAGAAATTCATCACCGTGTAAAAAATAACCTGGAAGTGGTAAGTAGCTTATTGGCTTTGCAATCAGCGCAAATTGATGACCCGTATACAAAAGAAGCGATGCTTGAAGGGCAAAACCGTGTTCATTCTATCGGTATTGTTCACCAGAAATTATACCAGGGAACTAACCTTGGAGCCATTGAAATGAAGGATTATTTTCTCAACCTCAGCGAAAGCATTTTGGATTCATTTGGGGCTGAAGAAAGAGTGAAAATAGAATTGGCTATGGAGAAAATAGATGTAGATATTGATACAGCTGTGCCGCTTGGATTAATTGTAAACGAACTCCTAACCAATACACTTAAATATGCGTTTCCTAAAGGAAGAAACGGAAATGTAATAATCAGGCTTGAAAAGAAATCCAATGGAATTCTACATCTTGAAGTTTCGGATAATGGCGTTGGCAAATCAGGAATTGTGCATGGTACAGGTTTTGGCGGCCAATTAGTTTCTCTTCTTACGAGGCAGTTGAGCGGTAAAATGCATGAAGAAATAAAAAACGGAACAAGTATTTTCTTTGATTTTAAACTGGATAAAGTGGCTTGAGAAATCAAGCTAAAATCCGATTTTATTTTGGTTCTTTCATTGCCAGCTCCACTTCGTAAAGCGTTACCTGGTGTGGATAATTTGCATAAACAATATTGTCTTCCACTAAGTCATATTTATCTTCAAAAGCTTTTTTTGCAAAGGCTAAATATTTTTTTTCAAGGTTAAAATTTTTCATCTTTTTATAAACCATTGCAAGGTAATAGTTGGCGTCCGGATGCTGTTCATAAATTGCCAGGCATTTTAAGAGGTATTCTTTTGCCAAAGAATAATTTTTCATTTCATAATACAATACGCCGAGGTAAAAGAGTGAATTGTAATGAACAGTTTTTGTACTATCTCCGCCAGTTTGTATATAAATATCTTTCTTAAAATTTTCCTCCGCTTCTTCAAAATGAGTTAATTCCAGGTTGCACAATCCTTCATAAAAAAAGAAAGTGTGGTCCATTTCATAACCGTTGGGAACCAGCTTTTCTGCATTTTCAAAATCAATAATAGAACCTTCGTAATCTTTTGTAAAAATACATTTCAGAAAACCACGGTAAGATGTAAATTGTTTGGGATCTAATTCAACCGCTTTATTTTCAAGAGGGAATGCCGTTGCATAGTCTCCATACTTAATAAATGGAATTGCCTTAAGCTGGTATGCCGCTGCAACATTGGGGCAAATGGCAATTACGCTATCACAAACTGTTTGCCATTGGGGATTGTTATACCAAACTTTTTCTACCAAATTATCCAGGTATTTTTCTACAAGGCTGTCGCGTACTCTTGGATTTGAGCAATCGCAAGCGGAAGTTTTCTGCAACGGCTGTTGGCAACTACTAAAGAAGCCGGATAGCAATAAACTAAGGAATAATATTAACGGCTTTACCATTTTTTATTTTGAAAGTAATAAATGCGTGATAGGATAAACTTTCACCAGAATTGGTTTTGAAAATTTTCCATTTATTCATCGTGTTCAAAAAAGTATAGAGTTCTTCAACAAACCTTCTGTCGAAATGATAATTATTATACTTTTCATCCGTTTGCAATACCTTGGTTTTGTTCATCTTTTTGCCATCGCAATCAATCATGAATTGAAAAGTGATATAACCATTATCTGAATAAGAATTGTTTTTAGATTTTAAAAAGGACTTCGCTTCCTTTAAAATGGTGGTTGAAGCTTCGGGGTATTTACCACGGCCATGCCCCTGATAGTAATAGGCATTATATTCCTTGCATGTTGCATTAACGTTTGTGGTGGTATCCATGTATTCGCCATCGGGTTGCACAAAGTTTTGTGAGTAAGAATGATAAGCAAATAATAAGAGGCAGTTTATAAAAAGAATTTTCATTGGTATATAAAGCTGAAATTACAGTAAACCAACAAAAATGAAAGATTTTTATTTTCTCTTCTTTATCTTTCAACTTTTAAAGAAAGAGCTTTTCAGAATTCCTAAATAGCTTAATTCCGGCAACTTTTCAATTTTAAACCATTTGGAAAATAATCTGACTAATTAGATTTAGATTTACGTTTAAGCATACCGTTGAAAAAGTAAGAAATGGTTGGCATCGGGTCTTTTAAGATAAATTTAAAAGAAGTTTCAATTTCCGGTTGTTTTTTAACTCCGTAAAACATGTTTTTTGCCATACTTTTAATTGCCGACCTGCCCTGGATATACCGCATTTCTTTGGCCTCTGATTTTACGAGTTCATTTTTCAACGCTGAAAGGCATTGTAGGTGCGGGAAATTTACGCCTGAGCAGAAAGAACCCATTAAACTCCCCCAGTAGCGCGGGTTTATTTCAATCAGGTTAATTTGCTGAGTATCTAAATCATACCGAAGGTCAATATGTGCGACGCCACTCCAATTAAACTTTTCAGCTACATCCCTTACAAGGTTATATGTCTTGCAATCATTAATAAAATCAAGCCCCGCGGCGCGCCTAAAATTTCCACGTCCGTTAATAAACCCTTTTTGAATTGTATAGGCTAATATTTTTCCATTTTCACATAGAATACTACAATCCACGTCATACCCATTAATAAAAGATTGCAGAATAAATTCCTCGGAAAAAATTTGCTCTTTACAATATTCCCGAAAGGCTTTTTCATTTTGGAATATCTCAATTCCTAAACCACCTGATCCTCTACAGGGTTTAAGTAAAGCCGGAAATGAAAATGAAGAAAGAGCTTTATCAAAATCTATATTATCTTTTTTAAGCAACAAGGTAGCCGGAGAAGGAATTTGATTTTTTTTGAGCCATTCAGCTAACAACCCTTTATCATTTGCAATTTTGAATGAACCAATAAAAGGTAAAGGCACCAAGGCGGTCAGGCCAGAAAGGTTTCCTTTATCTTCTGCCAATAATGAAATCGTAGGTATATCAACGGGCAAAAGGACATCAGGCTTCACTTTTTTTACTGTATCGTAAATGGCTTTTAACCTGCTTGAATCATTCTTTTTATTTTCGTAGTTTATAAATTGAAAGCAGTAACGTGAATAACGTATTGAAGGCCTAAAGGTGTTGGATAGCACAAAGACTCTGACATTTTTTAATTGGCCTAAGCATCGGATTACATTTAAAGCATGTTCACTTTCACCGTCAGGAATTAATACAGATAAAAATTCCTTTTGAATATCACCAGGCATACTTATAATATTATAAATATTAATAAATTTTAGTTAACCAGTAAAATTTGGGAGTCGCGTTTTTGAAGATATTAGCCTTTCGGTATCAAATATAGATAAATTTTTAAAATAAAAAATATATTAAATGGAAAAAAATGAAATTATTTTATAGGCAATAAAATTTTCATTTTTCCTTTTACATTTATGGCTTATTTATATTTACCACAAAAATTTATTTTTATAAAAAAAAGAGTTTGAAAAACTATTATGGCTTTGCATAATTTTTTGTTAGGTCATCTAAAACTAAAACCCAATCCTGCCCATACCCTGATGAAGGTGGCATAAATTTTTGGGTACCTTTATTAACAACATTATCTAAATCAATTGTTTTACCGTCGCGTGGGCTGTACCAATAGGCCTTTAAAATATTGCCAGTAATTTTTTGTAAAAAAACCGTGAATGGCCTTCCTTCCGAAGTATAAATAAATGCATAATCATTGCCTCGTGTTGCCTGAATCCTTTCTGAGGGTGCATAATTATTTTCCACAATTAATGATTGGCAAGGAACTCTCTCCAGCATCGGATGAGATTCCATCAACCTTCGCAAATATTTCATTTGATTGGCACCACGCAAATTCATGGCATCCTGCCAAAGGAAATGAGGCCCATTTACTGCTTCATGTTTGTGAGAATAAAATTGCCATATATCATGGCAGCCATACGTATTGCCAAAAGCGCCTGCAAACACATCGAGGTATGCATATTTTCTTACGTCATAAGCGCTGCTGGTGCCGAGGCCTTTTACATCAAAACAAACGGGATGGTCCTCATAAAGGCTTTCACCATCTATTACAGGTTTTATTGGCTCAAGGTTATAATCATGTTGAATATTATCATACACGGCCAGGTCCCTGCAATGCCCGTTTTGAAACATATTAAAAGCCAACCATGCCTGTTGATGGAACCAGGTAGCAGATCCTGAATCGCTCGGCTGAGGATGAAAACTGATGATAGCTTTTCTATTAGTTGCCTCCATGATACCTTCGCCCATAGCATTCCATATTGCAACATCTGCTGCATTTCGCGGGTTTCTGTCACCGCCCAATATCCAGATAATATTGGTTTTATTTTTATAACGGTTGCCGATCCATTCTCCATAAATTTTTGCATTGGTTGTATTAAAAATAACTGGCCCAATTCCCCAGGTATTTTTAAAAACTTTATCGCCCCACGTAGGTAGCATTGCAATATTAAGCCCATACTCTTTTGCTTTATCAACCACATAATCTACTTGTTTAAAATAGGCTTCGTTTGGCTTAGTGGGATCGTCATTAATCAAAGGCTTTTCGCCATAAGCATTGGGAGTATGGAGGCCGTCAAGTTCGGCAAGGACAACTGCCTGTATTACAGTAAAACCCTGCTCTGCCCTTCTTTTCAAATATTCATTCGCTTCTTCTCTGGTAAGCCTGTGAAACAATTCCCAACCCGTATCGCCGAGCCAATAAAATGGCTTGCCATCTTTTAAAAGATAACGTTGATTTGCACTAATGCTAAATTGTGAATAGGAGATTTTAAAAAGAAAAAATAATAATAATGGAAGTACAATTTTTTTCATGAGTTTTATTATATTATTCTATGAAGGCAAAAACAAGAATCTGTGATATTTGTTTGTTTACTATAACAATAAACTGTGAGCTAAATTTAAAAATTACCCAGCTCCTCTACTACCCTGCTAACCGGTAAACCCATTACGTTATAAAAATCCCCTTTTATTGATTTGATTCCAATCGCGCCAATCCACTCCTGAATAGCATAAGCACCTGCCTTGTCATATGGCTTAAAATGGTTGATGTAATATTTAATTTGCATATCGGAAAGTTCGCGGAATTCCACATCCGTTTCTTCAGCAAAAAGTTTTTTATTTTTGTAAGATAAAATACAAACTCCGGTAATTACTTTATGTATTTTACCCGAAAGTTTTCTGAGCATATTGTAAGCATCTTCATTATCAACTGGCTTACCTAATATTTCTTCATCAATTACTACAATAGTATCCGCTGCAAGTATCGTTTGTGCATTACTGTTATCTAAGTTTTTTTTTACAGCCTCGGCTTTATTTTCTGCGATATACAAGGCTATTTCAGCTGGTAATAATCCGGAAGGAAAAGTTTCTTCCACGTTTGAAACCATCGCCTCAAAAGAAATTTCTGCCAGTTCAAGTAATTGTTTCCTGCGGGGAGAACCGGATGCTAAAATAATTTTTTTCATCGTTATATAAATTCTAAAAGAAAATCATTGAAACTATTCCTGCCAGCATTATTAATTTTATCATGGAACTTAACCGGTGAAAATCGCCGGGTGTGTTAGCCAAGTATAATTTTTTTAATGACAAAACGAGTGGAATAATAATTAACACAAAAGAATATAAGGCCGAAAGCCACCAGCCCAGTTGAATAACATAGATCTGTATAGCAGCTAACATGCCCGTTAATACGACAATCCAAACGGCGGTGAATACTTTTGAAACCGGCAACCCCCAAACGATGGGCATCGTTTTGCATCCATACTTTATATCACCCTCAATATCTTCCATATCTTTTACTACTTCGCGAATTAAAGAAATGATGAAAGCAAAACCTGCGTAAATAAAAGACATTTTCAACAACCGCTGCCAAACAACATCCTCCGGGGAAATCCTGAAACGGTATTCAGCCAGTGCGAGAACCAAAATTGTCCATGCCGTTAAAAGTGAAATAATAATGTTTCCAATAAGGATTTTCTTTTTAAATGTGCTGGAATACACTAAGAGAAGTATAATAGCCAACAAATTAAAAAATGGAATGAAAACGTTGCCAAGCCTGTATCCTACATAAATACTTAAAAGCAGGCCAATAAAAGAAAATAGGGCATGAAGCAAAATGGCGCTTCTTCGCTTAATAAATTTGCCGATAATTACTTTGGTCGATTTATTAACCTGGTCGATATTTTCATCGAAATAATCATTGATAATATATCCGGCAGCAGCAGTAAAAACAGAAGCGAACACGAGCAAGTAAAATAATATCTCTGAAAGCTTTACACCTTCATAACCCGGATGAGATTCGCGGTAAACAAACGGTAGAATAAAATACCGGAATAGCATTTGCGTAAGCACAATAAAAAAAAGATTGGGCCATCTGATCAATCTAAAAAATGCTGAAAAAGCTTTCATCTAAAAATCTTAAAAATATAATGATCAGGTTGAAGTAATATCATTTTTTAGCGGCCACTTCCCGTTCAATTTCAAAACTTTTTCAATCACATCCCTTACGCATCCATTGCCACCTTTGAATGGTGAAATATAGGAAGCTATCTCTTTTATCTCAAAAGCAGCATCTGAAGGGCAAGCTGCAATACCAGCCATTTTCATACAATAATAATCAGGAATATCATCGCCCATAAAAAGCAAATCCTCCAAGCGTAAATCTTTACCTTTTAAATAATTTTTTAAAAAACTTTCTTTGTCTTTGACATCCATAAATACTTCGCTGAGGCCAAGCCTGTTCAAACGGTTATGAACAGGTGCAGAACTGCTTCCTGAAACCACTATTACATTAAACCCCAACCTAACAGCAAGTTGCAGAGCATAACCATCCCTGATATACATCTTTCTGAGCCAGTTATTTTCATTATCCACTATAATACTTCCGTCAGTAAGAACGCCATCCATATCAAATGCAAAAGATTTTATGAGCTTAAAGCGGGAAAGTATTTGCATTATTTAAAATCAATTAGTATTAGAAATAAAAAAAATCAAAGATGATTTTTTAAAACAGGAAGATTTTTTTCAAATATACTTATACGCCATTGAATAATAAATTATTAAGCTTTACAAAGGGTAACTTTCAAAAGAAATTAGCGTTTGCCGTGTTGTTTTATGATACTTTCAGAAAGTTTTAAGTAAACATATTTTAAGTCGGGGGTGGATGCGAGGGCTTGTAAATGGCGGTTAAGTGTATAGATATCGTCCCTGATTGCCGGGCCGGTTTGTGTAAGAAATGGAGAAAGTGTCTTGGCCCTTTGTGTAGTTTCGTCGATTAATGGAAGTAAGTTATTAAAATTCAACCTCTCTTTATTACAAAATAATTCCGCAAGTGCATAAAGGTGGTTGGTAAAATTGCTCACAAAAACTGCTGCCACATGATAATTTAGCCTTTCTGCATCGTTGGCTTCAATTACACTTCCAGAAAGAGTTTTGGCAAACCCTAATACTTTGTGCATTATTTCCTGGTTATTTCCGTCAACCAAAAACGGAATTTCGGGAATAGAATCTGTAAATTTTGAGAGGGATTGCAGAGGGTACAAAACTCCAAACGTGGATGTAATATCTTTAAGTGAATTGATAGAAACAGCGCCGGCGGTATGAACTACCAATTTATCCCGAAGTGCAGGAATATTTTCAATATGGTCTAGTGCCGCATCATTTAGGGCAACAATATAAATGTCAGCATCAGAAAATGTAGCAGCGTTTAAGGGAGCTGTAGATGCATTATAATTGGAAGCTAATGCCCTGGCATTCTCCTCATTCCGGCTTACAACTTGTACAATTTCATGCCCGGCATTAAATATTACCTTCGATAAGACAGTACCCGTATTCCCAGAGCCAAGCATTACAACTCTCATTTAATATTTTTTATAAACTAAACATTTTTTGATTTTTAATTACTATATAACGTGTTTTTTTTATAAAAAATACATTTAGGCCACTAATTTATACTATTTTTTAAATATGCTTCTATACTTTCACGTTAATATAGCTATCTTTTAATTCACTCTCTGTGGGGCGTGCGAAGATAAAAAAGCTGAGGAACAAGACAAATTTTCTACTATTAAAATTTGATTTTTAATTTTTACGCTAATATTGCAACCACAGAAATTATTCAGGTATGTGAAAGTATTACGTTTAAAGTATGGTTTAGATTGGAAAAATAAAGATGATTATGGCAAAAAATTTATTAATTGTTGAGTCTCCTGCTAAAGCAAAAACAATTGAAAAAATATTAGGAAGTGGATTTGAAGTAAAAAGCTGTTATGGGCATATCCGCGATCTTGAAAAAGACGATATGGGAATTGACGTAAACAACAATTTTGCTCCAAGGTATAAAGTACCAGATGAAAAAGTAAAAGTGGTAAAGGAATTAAAACAATTTGCAAAAAAAGCGGATACAGTATGGCTTGCATCGGATGAAGACCGTGAAGGGGAAAGCATTAGCTGGCATTTGGCCGAAGTGTTAGGGCTTGATGTTGCCACTACAAAACGAATTGTTTTTCATGAAATAACTCCGCAGGCTATAAATGCCGCAGTTCAAAATCCGCGTATTATAGATATGAATTTGGTGAATTCACAACAGGCGCGCCGGGTATTAGACAGGTTAGTTGGCTTTGAGCTTTCCCCGGTTTTATGGAGAAAAATAGGAATGAAAGGAGGCCTCAGCGCGGGAAGGGTGCAAAGTGTAGCTGTGAAATTAATTACAGAAAGGGAAAGGGAAATTAATCAATTTGTAGTTACCAGCAGCTTTAAAATTGAGGCTACTTTGGCAGCAATTGATTCGGGCAAACGAATTTCATTTAAAGCAGAAGATGGAGGAACAAGAACTATTGAAGCCGCCGAAGAGTTCCTGGGAAAATGCAAAAACGCAACTTATTCAGTAAAAGATATTATCGTAAAACCAGGAAGGCGGACATCCGCAGCCCCATTCACTACCTCGACTTTACAACAGGAAGCCAGCCGCAAATTAGGTTATGGTGTAAGCAAAACCATGATTATCGCTCAAAAGCTGTATGAAAGCGGAAAAATTACTTACATGAGAACGGATAGCGTGAACCTGAGTGGGACTGCAAAAGGCCAAATCAAAAGTGAGATTCTTAAAAATTATGGCGAAAGGTATTTGCAGATGCGCGATTATAAAACAAAAAATGAAAGTGCGCAGGAAGCCCACGAAGCGATTCGCCCAACTGAAATGAGTGAAAGCCGAATAAGTGACCCGGAAATGAGCAGGCTTTACGAGTTGATATGGAAACGTACGATCGCCAGCCAAATGAGCGATGCAATTTTAGAAAAAACCACTGCTAAAATAAAAATAAGCACCATACAAGATGAATTAACCGCTTCAGGAGAAGTGCTGAAATTTGATGGGTTCTTAAAAATTTATAATGAAGGAAATGATGACGATGATGCGGATAATGCAACGTTTGGAAACGAAAGCAGGTTGCCGCCATTGGCTGTTAGCCAACAACTGGATTTTGAACAAATGACGGCAACTGAAAAATTTAGCCGCCACGCACCAAGGTATACCGAAGCTTCACTAGTAAAAAAGCTGGAAGAATTAGGGATTGGCCGCCCAAGCACTTACGCGCCAACGATTAGCACCATCATCAAAAGAAGTTACGTTGAAAAAAGAGATAAGGAAGGTACTCATCGGGACATCAGGATAGTAAAGCTTTCAAAAGAAAATGAAATAATAAAATTAAAAACTTCTGAAATAACCGGCGCTGAAAAAGGCAAGCTTTTTCCAACAGACCTGGGATTGGTAGTTACAGATTTTTTAAGCCAGCATTTTAAAAATGTAATGGACTATTCTTTTACCGCCAATATTGAAGAGGAATTTGATAAAATAGCAGACGGCGACTTGCAGTGGAATAAAATGGTAGCCCAGTTTTATAAACCTTTTCATGAATCGGTAGAACATACGCTTGAAAATGCAGAACGTGCCAAAGGAGAGCGTGAATTAGGAATGGATTCTGAAAGCGGAAAGCCTGTAATAGCGCGAATGGGAAGATATGGCCCAATGGTACAAATAGGCAATGTGGAAGATGAAGAAAAACCTAGGTTCGCCAAATTAAAAGCTACGCAAAGCATAGAAACCATTTCCTTACCTGAAGCCATGGACCTTTTCAAGCTTCCAATTTCTCTCGGAGAATACGAAGGCAAAGAATTATTAGTAAATATTGGCAGGTTTGGGCCTTATATCAAATGGGGCGAACAATTTATTTCTATTCCAAAAGGCGAAGAGCCTACAGAAGTTGAAATGGAAAGAGCGATAGAAATCATTAAAGCAAAACAGAAAGAAGAAGCGCCAATAGGCTATTACAATGAAAAGCCCATCACCAAAGGAAAAGGCCGTTTTGGGCCATTTATCAAATGGAACGATTTATTTATAAACGTGCCACGCGCTTATCATTTTGACAATTTATCCCAGAAAGATTGCAATGAGCTGATCGAAAAAAAGATTGAAAAAGAATCCAACCGATTTATCAAACAATGGCCCGATGAAAATATTGCAATTGAAAATGGGCGCTGGGGGCCTTTTATAAGGGTTGGGAAAAAAATGTTGAAAATTACTGCCAAAAAAGATGGCGGAAAATACACCCCTGAAGAAGTAGCCGGTATCGATTTGGAAGAAGTAAAGAAAATGATTTTGCAACAAGACCCAAAAGCTTTTGATAAGAAAGCTACCAAAAAGAAGGCTGCGCCCAAAAAACAGGCAGCAAAAAAAACGGCTTCTAAAAAAGCTGTAAAAAAGAAATAACCGTTTACATCAAACAAAGGCTGAGTTTATTGTAAAAAATAAAAAACGGCTATTTACCTACCTGTCCGTCATGCAGGTTTTTTAACTGTTATTTACAAGAAAATAAAAATGGCTGTTATTTGTCTGTTTACTGCTTAATCAAATTGGAATATCCCTTCGTAAGAAGCGCCTGCATAGCCTTAAATCCACCTGCATATTTAAGGAATGAATAACGAAAAAGCCAAAACCTCTTTCAATAATCTAAAGTTTTCTTCACTTATCTTTGAACACTATTTTCTTAAAAAAAGAGTATGCTGAAAGAAATTAATGAAGCAGTTCAATTTATTCAATCAAAATATGCTGCATCCCCTGAAGTTGGAATCGTTTTGGGAAGCGGGCTGGGGAGTTTTGCGAATGAGATCGAACCTGAATTTGAAATCGATTATGCCAACATTCCTCATTTTCCGGTAAGTACAGTAGAAGGCCATTCGGGAAAATTAATTTTTGGAAACCTTAGCGGCAAAAAAGTAGTGGCAATGGTTGGCCGTTTTCATTATTATGAAGGGTATTCTACAAAAGAAGTTGTTTTTCCGATTCGTGTTTTTAAATTTTTAGGAATAAAAACATTATTATTAAGCAATGCTGCAGGTGGGTTAAACCCTTCTTTTAAAGTGGGCACACTTATGATTATTTGCGACCACATCAGCATGCTTACCATTAATCCTTTACTGGGGAAAAACGAAAATGAATTGGGAGCACGTTTTCCGGATATGAGCGAACCTTATAAAAATTATTTGATCAGGGCGGCTAAAAAAATCGCTGCCGAAAATAAGATTGATTTGAAAGAAGGTGTTTACGCGGGAGTTACCGGCCCCACTTTTGAAACACGGGCTGAATATAAAATGCTTAAGATACTTGGCGCAGACGCGGTGGGCATGAGCACGGTGCAGGAAGTAATTGCCGCTGTCCATCTAGGGCTGCCTGTATTTGCGATGAGCGTAATCACAGATGTAGGAATAAGGGAAGAAGAAAATACCATCACGCATGCAGAAGTGCTTCAGGCAGCACAAGGCGCAGAACCTAAGCTGACACTTATTTTCAAACAATTGATAGCGCAGTTGTAAGCATTTTTATACATGGCCATTCTAAAAAAAATATTCGGTAAAGTTTCCCTCCTTAAAAAAATTGGCGTTTTAGCTGGGTTGGTATTAATTACAGAATTGGGATTTGCACAATTGCCTAATTTTAAATCAGATAACCCTCTCGGCAGTTTCAAAGGGATGAGAGGGAATTCCGGTTCAGACACGATCGCTTTTCAGCACCGTGATGACCTTAAAGATTCAATCACTATTTATTATTTTCATCTTAATTCTTTAAAAAAAGAGTTTTTAGATTCCTCCCTTAATGATTATGGGAAAGTATATACTATCCCGCCGGAATATGTCACGCTTGGAAATAATGGAAATGCTGCCTACCCTATTCTATTTACACCTCAGCTGAAAGCTGGTTGGGACGCTGGTTTCCATGCTTTTGATGTTTACCAGTTTACTATAGACAACACACGTTTTTTTCAAACGACAAAACCTTATACACAACTGGGGTATTATTTGGCTTCAGGAAAAGAGCAGGTGGTGAAAGTGCTTCAAACACAAAATATAAAACCAAACTGGAATTTTGGAATAGATTACCAATTGATTTCTGCACCAGGCTATTTTCAAACGCAAAACAGCAACCATAACAGTTACCGTTTTTTTTCAAACTACAGGGGAAAAAGAAAAAGGTACGGAGCTTATTTTGTGTTGATGGGAAACAAAATTAATTCTTCAGAAAACGGCGGGATACAATCTGATTCATCCCTTCAGGACCCGAGCCTGAAGCAAAGGCTAACTATACCTGTAAACCTTGGAGGCGATAATGAAAGCCCAAATGTTTTTTCAACCAAAATAAACACGGGAAACCTTTATAAAAATTTCACCGTATTTTTCAGGCAGAGTTACGATCTTGGAAAGAGGGATTCAATAATTATAAATGATAGTACAAAAGATTATTTATTTTATCCGAAACTTCGTTTTGAACACACCCTTACTTTTACTTCATCCTCTTACCAATTTAAAGACACTTTATCTGACCCAACTTTTGCAAAATCTGATTCCGCCTTTTTTCAAAATAATTACGACACCACTTTAAACCCTACGTACGGATTAAATTTCCAGGTGAAGGATCGTTGGAAATTTGTTTCCAACGATTTTGTCATTCGCCAGTTTCCTGACACCAAAAATTTAGGCCAATATATTGAAGCCGGTTTACGCGTGGAGAATTTTTCCGGATATTTTTCTTCAGGAAAAAAGAATTTTTATAACCTTGTTTTGCATGGCGAATACAGAAACAAAACCAGGAATCAAAAATGGGATGCTAACCTGCACGGTGAGTTTTATGCCACAGGTTTTAATGCTGCTGACTTCAATGTGTATGCCTCGCTGGCCCGGGCGTTAAATAAAAAACTAGGTGATGTACAGGTAACATTTCAAAATATAAACCGCTCGCCTTCGTATATTTATAATGGCAGCTCTTCTTTTAATTTTGCTAATAATTCGTTGACAAAAAAATAAAATATAACTGTATTAACTGCAACGGCTGTTAATCCTCATTTTACCCTAATGGCGCGAAATATTTCTATCGCCAATTATACTTATTTCAAAAATTTTTTCCAGGCTGAACAGTTTAATGGCCTCCTAAATATTACCCAGGTTACCGCTTCCACACACCTTAAAGTGGTTGGACATTTAAATTTGTACAGCGATTTTATTGTGCAACAAACGGCAGGCAAAAACCCAGTAAGGGTACCACTTTTTTATACAAGGCAACGGCTTGCATTTGAAGGTGTTTTTTATAAGAACCTGAACCTTAGTACGGGAATTGAGGTAAATTACAATACGCCTTACATGCCCTATAATTACTCACCGGTGATGGGAAAATTTTTTCCGCAAGATAGTGTTATAATCAGCAACCTTCCGCAGGTAAGCCTCTTTTTTAATTTCAGGATAAAATCTTTTAACGCATTTATAAGGGCAGATAACCTCAATTCCATTAGCCTTCAACCCGATTTCGGATTTACTAATAATAGTTTTGCCGCCCCTCAATATCCTTTGCCTGGCATGGTTATCAGGTTTGGCGTTAAATGGGGTTTTGTAAATTAGTTCCTTCAAACGCCTCTTGCTCACAGTTGATTTTTTATTAAGTATTTTTGAACATAAAGTAATTTAATAAAAATTATAAAATTTATTTTCAAAAAATGCTGTTAAGGAATATTCTTTTCAAGGATAATAAACCAATGGCAAAGATCATACGCAGGTCGTTAGAGGAATTCAATGCAGCGAAGCCCGGTACGGTGTATTTTGATCCGACGACCGATTGTTTAACTGATATTTTTGTGATACCACGGTCGGCATATTTTGTGATAGATATAAATGGTGAAATTGTTGGCGGCGCAGGCTATTTTCCGACAAATGGTTTGCCCGAAAATGTTTGTGAACTGGTAAAACTTTATGTTGATAAAAAATACAGAGGCAACGGTTGTGGGCAAACGCTTTTGGAAAAATGCATTCATGACGCGAAGAGAGATGGTTTTAAAAAAATGTATATTGAATCATTGCCGGAGCTGTCAAATGCCATCAGCCTGTATAAGAAAAATGGTTTCAACTTTATTGAACATTCATTGGGGAACAGTGGCCACAATGGTTGTGATATTTGGATGTTGAAAGATCTGTGAGTTTAAAAATTTATTTTTAAGCAAAAAAAATTATTATGCAAACTATTTTAGGTTCCGGTGGTGCGATTGGTACACCATTGGCAAAAGAATTAAAAAAGTTTACTAATAAAATCAGGCTCGTAGCCCGGAATCCAAAAAAGGTGAATGAGAGCGACGAACTTTTTACAGCAGACCTTACTAACGCAGAGCAGGTGTACAAAGCAGTAGAAGGATCAGATATTGTTTATCTCACTGTAGGGCTAAAATACAATATCAAGGTTTGGGAAAAAGAGTGGCCTTTCGTTATAATGAACACAATTAATGCCTGCCTTAGATACCATGCAAAATTGGTGTTCGTAGATAACGTATATGCTTATGCGAAGGATGAAATCCCACATATGACAGAAAGCTCACGTATTGCAGGAGAAACAAAGAAAGGGAAATTGCGCGAACAAATCCTGGGGGTGATCTTTGATTCTATTAAAAAAAACGGGCTTATTGCATTGGTTGCCCGCAGCGCTGATTTTTATGGGCCAAATGTAAAAACAGGTTTCCTCAATTCTTCTGTCTTTGACAAATTTAAAATAAACAAAAAAGCTTTCTGGCAATCTGATGCTACTAAAATTCATTCTTTTACTTATACCCCTGATGCCGCTAAAGCCATAGCCCTGCTGGGGAATACGCCGGATGCTTACAACCAAACCTGGCATTTGCCCACTTCTTCAGAAAAATGGACAGGAATTAATTTTATCAATACCATTGCTGAAGAAATGAATATTTCGCCGAAGTATTTTATACTTTCAAAAAGTATGATTGCATCGATAGGGCTTTTTTCGCCTCTTGTTAAAGAATTGAAAGAAATGCAATACCAGAACGATCAGGATTATTTTTTTGACAGCAGCAAATTTGATAAAAGATTTTCGTTTACGCCTACCAGTTATAAAGAAGGAATAAAAGAAATTTTAAGAGAAGAAAAAAGTGGGTTGTAATAAACGAAGAAACAAGTACAAAATATAAATCATGAATATTTATTGATTTACTGTTGAATCAGAATTTTTTAAAAACTGAAATGAAAATCTTCAATATTTATTGGCTTACTATATACCCTTTCTCGTGCAGGCCTCAGGGACTGTGATAACACGTTACTAAACTATCCAAAATAGAAATCCTAACTATTTCTTCGTTTACTGTCCTTCCAATAATTCATCCAGCCACTTCCGTTTTTCTCACGAACTTCACACCAAAATAATCCAAAATGTCAACAATAAAAGTAATAATCACAGGCGCCACGGGCATGGTAGGCGAAGGTGTTTTATTTGAAAGTTTACAAAACGAAAAAGTTTCTGAAGTACTGATTGTTTCCCGCCGGCATTACGATTTACAACATCCGAAATTAAAAGAACTGCTCCTCCCCGATTTTTTTATACTGGATGAATATCAAGAAAATGTAAAAGGTTATGATGCCTGTTTTTTTTGTGCAGGTGTAAGTTCAATAGGAAAAAATGAAGAGCAATTTACCCACCTCACTTACGATACCACATTGGCATTTGCTAAATCACTGCTGAAAGTAAACCCCAGTATGGTTTTCACGTATGTTTCAGGCGCTAAAACGGATAGCAGCGAAAAAAGTAAAATGATGTGGGCACGGGTAAAAGGAAAAACAGAAAACGATTTGGCAAACCTGGGATTTAAAGCGGAATATAATTTTCGCCCCGGAATAATGCAGCCATTTCCCGAACAAAAAAACTGGAAACCTGTGGTAAAATTTCTGGTCAGGATTGTAAAGTCTCTTTCACCAAAAAGTGTATTGACTTTAAAAGAAGTAGGCAACGCAATGATAAATGCAGCAACAATTGGCTACTCCAAAATTGTATTGGAAGTAGCAGATATCAAAGAATTGGCAAAGGGTTAATAATGGTTTCGCTTTTAAGTTACACCAAAATATAAACCCTTGTTTTCTATTTTAATTGTATTAGATTAACAAGGCGGTTGAGCGGGTTTTATTATTCTCTATCTTGTTAATTTTAAATAATAGAATCCGCCTTATAATTATTTGTTTTGATTAAAATAATTAATAAGGCCAATAGTCGAAACAATTGTCCAACAACCTTCAAGAATTATAAAAGGCCAGTATTTTATTAGAATTGATGCAATGCATGCTATCGCTGCTCCAATTAAATTTAATATCAAATAGGTAAAACTATTTTTAGCAATAACATCACGGATATTAAGAAAATAGGCTACTAATAGAATAGCGACACCAATAAAACCTGCCAAATCCGTTAGTGTCATTTCCGTCATTTTGTTTATGGTCAATTTTCAAACATTCATTACACAAAAAAACCAAAAAATGTCAGGCTGAGATTTCTAATAAATTGCCTTCCGGGTCTAATACAACACTTTCATAATAGCCATCCCCCGTCGTTCGCGGTTCGCTATATATTTTATAGCTGTCTTTCCTTAGCCGTTCCGTAAGGGTATTTACTTTTTCTTTCTCCCCAACTGAAATTGAAAAATGTGCAATTCCTTTTGCATTTCCCCTTTGTCCTGTAACAGGCGTAATACCGGGCTTATTCATAAGTTCTAAACGAGTTTTGCCTTCTCCAAAATAAATAAAATAAGAAGTGTATTGATTCTTTTCATTCGTGTATTTACCGCCCGAAGTTGTATCAAAATACGTTAGATAAAATGATTTCATTAATTCCAAATCATCTACCCAAATGGCAAGATGTTCAATTTTCATTTCTTATATTATTATAGTTTAAGGGTATAAAATCCTGGCTAAAGTTTGTTTACTTTTAAATATATAACAGTTTACCGATTATAATAATGGCCATTTCCTTCAATTAAAAAATAGCGTGGCCATCGATTCCACTAATGAGGGGATGGACTTTTTGTTTGCTTTTTATTTCGATATAAAAATGACGGGTTCCGGTAGTAACCTGCCCTTGTAAATATAAAAAAGTGTTATCGTTTCTTAATGCCCCCGAACCTGAATACCGGCCTGCACCCACCGGCCCATATTTAAACCCAATAGGCCCGTCAAAAATAATCGGCGAGTGGAATTTCATTTTAATATTTACATCAAATGTTGGCCGTGGAATTTTTGAACCAAAAGTAAAGATAGTAGAATAAATACCAGTAGAATCAAGGGTTTGCTTAAACCCGGTTAAATAAATCCTGGTGGTATTTTCTTTGTCAGTAAGTATGTTCCCGTTAAATACGGAATCCACTAATTCAGAGCCTGCGGCTTTTGAGGTTCCGGAATTTTCCTGGGCTTTTACACCCAAAAAAGAAAAAAGTAAGAACGCACAAAATATTACTTTCATCTCCTGTATTTTTTGTTTTAAGGATGAAGTAAAGCTATGACAAAATTGTTTCTATTTATTCTAAAAAAGCCTTAAAAAGCCAGGCATTTCAGCAATATAAAATTCTGCCAAGTAAGCCTGTTCACTAGCACAAGTATTTAATAACACTGTATTCACCATCAATGGAATTTTCATCCCAATATTAATAAATTTATTTTAGCTTTTTTATGATTTCATCTTCAATCGGCGTTTTAATTTTCACGACAGAATCTAATACTTCATTTGGAACCGTAGTTGATAAAATGTATTGCATAAGCTTCCATCCATTGGGTTCTTTTACCAATACACCCGAACCTCTGCATATTTTCATTTGGGTATTTAATAATTCATCAAACCATGCATGAGTGCCTGGTGGATCTATGTAGATATGCCGCTCCAGCGCTGTAAAATTCCAGGTTCTCTTTTTATCAAAATAAGGTTTTGCCCACACCATGTATTCCTTTTTATCCCATCTTTCTGTTGCATCCGTTCCGGTGAAAACGGCATAATCAGTAAAAAAATTAAAGTAGGTTTTATAGTCTGCATTAGCGGCAGCAATGTTGAAAGAATCCAACATAGAAATCACCTCTTTTTGTTGGTTTACTGTTCCTGTCATTGCGTTACTAGAAGGTTTTGCTAATTGGCCGTAGGAATAATTACATGCTGTAACCAGTAAAATAATTAAAGCGTTTGATAATTTCATTTTTTAAATTTTTGTTTGGTGAAAAAATTTAATCGCGGCGAAAAAGGTAACCAAGATTAACCGAAAAATATCCGACGGATACGCCCATCGGCAAAATGTGAATGGTAAATAAAAACGGATGAACCGGTTCATTGAGTGTTTTTTATTCAACAATTAGGGGAATTAAATTTTTATGCTTCATTCGCTTTAGAATCAAAAAGAAAATAATGACAAATAAAATCCCCACCAGCGCCTCTGCGCTCAGCATATAGCGGCTTCCAAATTTATCGTGTGCCCATCCGTCAAAAGTGGTCATATATACTACGGGTAAATTACCCAAAGATGCGAGCAAAGAATACTTTGTGGCCACATTTCTTTTGCCAATTACAAAAAAGATGATAGCCGTAAATGCGGCGTACATCATGCCCATGGTAAACCCATAAATCAGCACGCCGGAAATATAAACAACAGGCTCGTAAGGCATTATTGCCATCAATACGGTAACAACTGCGCAAATAACCCCGCCACCTAAATAGGCAATCCAAACTCCCCATTTATCTGCAATTAAACCCCCAGTGACACAGCCTACTGCACTAACTCCTCCACTCAATAAACCCGTAACAAGTACAACAGTATTTACACCTGTTTTCCAATCTTTGGCAACAGCCGACCATAAATTGGCCATCGCTCCACAACCAATTGGCATGATAATTAAAATCACTACGAACAAGGCGACAGGTAATTTTATAAGGCCTAAAATATCCTTGCCCATTACTTTTAATTCCTGTGATATCGTTTTTTCTTTAAGGTGATGTATGTCATTAAATACAAATACTGCCAATGCAAACAAAAAGCATGTTACACATAATAAAAGTCCGGCTGTTGTGATATTATAATGAGTAGCCAACCACAACCCCGCGCCACCTCCAAAGCCAACGCCTGCAAGGCCTCCGGCCTGGTACCAACCTGAAGCTTCTCCTTTTTTATTGTCTTTGATTCTTTTAGCTATAAAACCATTAATAGGTAATAAAGTAAAGGTGGCTGCTACCTGCGATATGAATACGATGATGGAAAGTAGTGTGGCTCCTTTTTGAGTAAATGGAATGAGGCAAATTAAAAGTATCGAAAAAGTAGTTACCAATAAACCTATTCCATACCATTTTCGTAAACTAAGTGAAATATCAACAATTGGCCCCCATATAAACCGCCAGAGATTGGCTGAAAGGCCTATGGCAACAATGCCTGCGGTTAGTGCCACAGGAAATCCATTTTTGGTTAATAAAAAAGGAAGGGCTACCGTCACGAAACCCTGGCTGATTCCTGAGGGCATCATCAGGAAAAAAATGTAAAATGGTTTTACGTATTGTTGTTGTAGCATGTTTTATTGCTTTATTATTTTTTATTCAAAAACATGATGATGGTTCTTTTCCTGGCGAATTGATCATAAATCACTTTGTTGTGTATCGTCAAGATTTTCCCGGATATTGATAATTAATTTCTATTGGCACTTTAGCATATCATCTTTACTTTAATTTTCTTTTTTTCCATATAATACCCTCAATGTCCTGCTGATATTAGCGGGCATTACCGACATGTGATCTTCATCATCGAAAATGTGAGTAGTAAGATTTAGTCCATCGTAATTTCTGCTTCGAAGTGTATCTGCAAATGCAGTCATAACAGGAGTCATCGTTTTTCCTTCCAGGCTACCAACCGACATAAACACTTTTGCCGGCAAAGAAGTATTTTTTTCTGAATACAATTTTTCCAGCTTGAACATTTCCAGCTTGTTCCACCAAAGTGATGGGCTATTGATACCATAACGCTGAAACAAACCGGGCGAAGTAACCATGCAGTAGGCGGCAAACAGCCCTCCAAAAGAGTGGCCATAAATGCCACGGTCATTTGTGGCTTTGTAATTCTTATCAATAAAAGGAATGATCTCTTTTTTGATCACATCTAAAAATATCGGTGCCCCGCCGGACGATAATGCTCCGGGCTGCAAGCCAAACAATTTTAAATAAACGGGGCTTGAATCCATTTTTTCATCTTTAGAAATGGTATAGTCTTTCCACCTTCCTGTCATCCACGGACTAAGCGATTGTTTCCACTCATAATCAATTCCAACAATTATTACATCTTCCAGTTCGCCAAACAAATCTAATCCGGTTCTTGCGGCATGCACTATCGGAAACGCAAGGCCACCATCCAACATATATAATACCGGATAGCGAGTAGTATCCGTTTTTGAATAATGCATGGGTAGCGAAACGGAGAGATAATAAGTCGTTCCATTAATTTTTGATTTTAAAACATGTTCTTGTTTTTGATTGATTACAGGAATCTGATTTTTTTGCGCAAATGCCGTTACAGTAAACAAACAAATAATGATAAAAATGACTGGTGATTTTTTCATGTTTGCATTTTTATGTTTAGATTTTTTATTTAATTGAGATTTGAAAATAGAAAATTTCACCAACTTGTGTTTCGTGAAGGCACGAATCACGGCGATGGGGAAAAAATGTAAAATGGTTTTATGTATTGTTGTTTCATTCTTATTGTTTATTGAACATTTTTTTATCACATTTTTTTTTATTTATTATTAAATCCTGATGAATTATTTTGCTTTATGTGCTTCCATATCTATCTCAATTAGTTGCCCTGGCAATGCGAGCCCTTTTACTTCCAGCCAGGTTCCAGTGGGGAAATGTTTGGTATAAATTGTTGTTCTAACTCCCAAAGCTTTTTCCATTGAAGCCATATCAGTTGTATAAATATTTTCCGCATACACATCATCGTAAGTGTAGCCATAATGTTGCAATATTTTTCCTAGATCACTGTAACAATTTTTCATCTGCTGCTCCATATTACCGGGTGCCACTAACTTGCCAGAATCATCCATACTTACGGCACCGGAAATTTTTAGGTCATTGCCAATTTTTACAGCGTGAGTATAGCCGTACTCATGTTCAAGAGAAGGACGGAGGTTAAAGTATACTGCAGTATCATTCGATACAGTATTAGAGAATGCTTCCTGTGTTGTGGATTGAGATGGAGCATTGTTGCATGCAGCAAAAAAAGTTGAACCTAAGAAAAGTGTTGTTGCAATTAATAATAATCGGTTCATATTTTTTATTTTTTTGTTATTGATTGGGTGGGTTTGGTTTTTAAATTTGCATAAATACAATCTTTCTCATCATCATTTTAAGGTTAGATAATTTTTAGTGACATCATTCATCGGCTTATATTTTTCTTTCACAATTGTCATTGTAAATGAAGTAAAAACATGAAATATTTTAGTTTTCGTTAGCCATTTATAATTCAACTGCTGTTTCAGAAATTGAAATTTTTTTTCCAACAAATATTTTTAATAAATAAATTAATGATACAATAGCAATAAATATCCCGGCAGCCTTGACTTCATCAGGTGTTGATTTAGAGAGTAGCCACGAAATTACTATTAACGTAAGAACCGGAATGATGACACCTCCGGGAAGCATAAAAGACGCTGGAAATTTATTCTCTTTACTAATCCTGAATTTAATTAAAGCCAATGCCACTCCTACGTATAAAAGCAACATAGATATAGTAGCAAGAATTACCAATTGCCTGAATCCTCCTGATAAAGCCAACAAAAATGCAATTAAAGCAAATACAATAATGGCCCAATGTGGTGTAGCATATTTTGGATGAACCTTCGACAAAAATTTAGGTAATAGCCCATCAACGGCTCCGGCAAAGAGAACCCTTGGAAATACAATGACCAAAGAATACAAAGTCCCAATGATAGATATAAGGCCGCCAATTAGTAAAATTTTAATTCCCAAATTTCCCATGAGTTTACCAGCCGCTGAAGCCAGTGGCGCTTTCTGTGTGATCAATTCGGGGCCCAAAGCGCTCTGTGAAACTAATTGTATTAAAGAATAAAACACAATGACAGAGATAACTCCTAACAGCAATCCCGTGGGAGCTGTACGCTTTGGATTCTTCATTTCACCACTCACACTTAATGCGGTCTCGCCACCAAAAAAGGCAAAGAAAAGTAACAGGCAGGCACCACCCAATTTATCTCCCGAAGGAAAGCCTGGCCAATGAAGGTGGCTTGTGTTGAGTTTGAAAAACCCTGCTATCACCAACAACACAAGTGGTAATACTTTTAAAAGTGTCGTGGCCTTCGCCACCCTCATACCTTGTTTTACACCAATGATATTACTATAAGCAAACAGGCCAAAACAAATAACAAATAACAAACCCCTGTAAAAAAAATGTTCAAAAACCGGGAAGGAAACAGACAACATATCGGCTATTCCGTTTACAAGAGCGGCCGAAATTAAAATACCTGAGATAGCCAAAAGAGCATTGGCAAGAGTTCCAAAATATGGGCCGAAAGCTTTTTCAATATAGGCATAAGCACCTCCGGAAGTAGAGATGCGGCTGCTTGCCTCTGCAAAGCATAAAGTGACTAACATGTACATAAATCCACAAACGATATAAGCAATGATGCTTGCATTCCCCAACAAGCCGGCTATGATAGCAGGCATTAAAAAGATACCACTTCCAATAGTGATATTAATAACGTTAGTTGTAACATCTAAAACACCTAATTCTCTTTTTAAGCCTTCACCTGTTTTTGTTGTTGGCATGTTTATTTTGGTTTAAATAAAAATCATTCTTATTTATTTGTTTACTGACAAGGCAGGTTTGTTTACCTAAAGCCGCGATTTTGACAACTGTGGGGCTTTTCATTTTTTATTTATTATCGTCAGTTAAATCTAATTCCATAAATAACAAATAGTCTTTAAATTCTGCCGGGATTTCCATTTCCGGATATGATTCAATATCACGAAAACCAAAACTTCTATATAACGAGTGAGCCGATTCCATAAACTTCGGACTGTCAAGCCGGACTTTTTTGTAACCGATTTTTTTTGCTTCAACCAAAAGTTCTTCAAGTATAGCTCGCCCGGCACCAATTCGTCTAAAAGTTGGGTCAACGAACATCCTTTTTATTTCCCCGGTTTCAGGATTGATATTTTTTAAACTTCCTAGCCCGCATACTTTACCTTGGTAAATGGCTAAGATTAGTTGTCCGTAGGGTGGCTGAAACTTACTAATCTGTTGGATGTCTTGTTGAACCGCTTCCTGCGGATTATGAGGATGGACACCATAGAGTTCCTGCATTTTTTCGTTGCCCCAGACTAAATAATCAAACCATAATTTTTGAACGTCTTTTATGTCATCAGGAATTACAACCGTTCTTGTTTTTACTTTTTCACTCTTTTCCATTTCTTCAAAAAGTTTTACTTAGAAGAATATATTTTTCTTGTCCATGATTTTTATTAATGTTCTGATTCATAAATTTCCTGGTAAAGCAGCAAATAACCTTATTTTTCATTTTGTAGTTTTATTTTTTTATACACAATGGTTCAAAGTTTCTTTCGCTGCGATAAATGCAATTCCCAAATCCTTCTTTGCCAAAGAGCTGTCATATACTATGGCCGCTTTGTTCAGAGGATTTTGATTATTTAGCATCAGCGAAATGTCGGAAACTTTATAACTTTCATTGGCTATTAAATAATTTTTCCCATGAATGCCTTTCGTCGTTGCTGACTGGAAAACAGCCTCTGCCACATCCCTTACATCTATCATTGAAAACATCGCGTCGGTTGCAAACAACATTTCTACAAAAGGGTTAGCAGCTATTTTATTTTTTATTAAATATTGCATGCCAACTGAAGTAGAATCGGCTCGTTGAGAAAGGCTGTTTCCAATAACCATCGTAGGCGAAATGGTGGTTATTTCAAATGGAAGATTCGGGTTTGCTGCAATAAACTTTCTTACTTCCTGGTCAGCCATAAATTTTGCCTGCGCATAAGGATGGTCTTGCTCACTGATGTATGGTGTATCGTTTTCCGTAAAAATATGATCTGCAGAATAAGTCGAAGGGTTCAAAGGGAAAGAAGTATTCCAGGCAGCAACAGAAGCAATGAACACTACCTTTTTTAATTCTTTTGATTTTGAAATTACTTCAAGGAAATTACGTGTACCCTGCACCGTGGGGCCAAATAATTCTTCCTGGGGGTCTTTTATATCCAGGATAAATGGCGTGCCTGCATGTACAAGGATTTCGCATCCGTTCACAAAGCCCTCTACCATTTTTATATCGCGGACATCAAGCGCGCAAACTTCAAGGTTCTCTGCGTTTGCAAGCTTCAGCAAATGTTCGTATTTGCTTTTATTATTGATATCAGTAGAAGAAACTTTTACTTTATAATTTTCTTCGAGGAATATTTTCGTAATGTAGCTTCCGATAAATCCTGCGCCACCAATAATTCCCACTGTTTGCATAGTGTTTGTTTTTATTTTTTATTTGATTATTATAGGCGTAATCTGTCAACAACTTCAAAACAGATATAAATAACAGCCCAAGGCCGTGAGTGTGGGCCAATGCGCCATTGTATCTCCACAAACCGCGTTTGACGTTTTAAAAAACAAGGAGTAAAAAATTCGTTCATTATTGATACTCCCTGTTTTTTAGTTTTCGATAAATTTTACAAAGCCTTTAAAACCATCTTTGCTATTTTCCATTTACCACCTTCCTTTACAACAGTATTTGTATAGGCACCTTTAAAGTCAATCTTATCCCCCTTTTTAGTCGTTCCGGTAACATGATAAGTGCCGGTAGCGGTTACACTCCCATCACTTTCTTTTACACTTTTATCTGCCATGATTTTCACCATCACCACTTTATTATTTTTAAAATCCAAAGTCAAAGAATCGCCGATAACATCAACGCCGGTTATTGTATTACCATCCGGATTTACCCTTACCGCATCTTTTGTGTACATACTTTTTAAGGCTTTAACGTCTTTGCGGTTATAAGCACTTTCATATTTTTTTGCAAGTGCATTCATATCGTTATTGATATTTTGTGCAGCCAATGGATTTACCAAAGCAATGCAAAAAGCCATTGCTAATAGAAGGCTGAATTTGATTGTTCTTTTCATTGTTTTAATTTTTGGTTTGTTTGATTTGAAAAAGTTGTTTGGTATTTATTTGAATGAAAATAAAATGGAGATACGTTTCAAAATGGCTCTTTAATTATTGATCCATTTTTGAGAAGTCTCCATATATCCCTTCCCTTACTATTTTACCATCGGTATTAAATTGATCGAACACCACCGTAGGGACATTTAATACTTCGCCGGTTTTCTTTGATTTACCTGTCCATGTCCACCATGATTGAACAACCATTGCATTATCCTTTTTGTAGTGCAGGTAATCCGGATAGCCTTGTGGAATTTGTTTGATGTCATCGAATTTTTCAAAATCGCCATGCCACATTTTCATTGCGTCTGCAATGGAAACAGGTTTTTCCATACCTGATATCCACCATTTTGCGGTATCCGAATACATGTTCTTAAGGGCAGCCCAATCTTGTGATTCGTAAGCTTTAGTCGAATTATTTACTACATCAATATATGGATGGTTGATGTAGATGGTGCCATTTTCTTCCTGTTGGCAAAAAGCAGTTAATCCTAAAAGGAATAATGCTGCTGTAATCATAATTTTTTTCATTTTTTTAAATTTTAATTTTCCCCTACTCTTAAGGCTTTTCGGAATCGCCCCTGCAAGAATTACCTTTGCAGGAAGGTTTGATTTTTAAAATGATAGCAGGCTCACTTTTAATTTATTCTGCTGTATTAAAATATTCAATTTTGGGTGCCCCTTCTACTCCGGCGCTCATCATTAATTTCTTCTTGTCGGCTGAATTCATGGAGGCTTTTGCTTTAGCCATATCAGTGATGTCAAAAACTATTTGAACCAAATTAGAGTCTTCAATGCCGCGGGCCAAAACAACATCCACTAAGCCATCGCTGGCCCTTATTGCAGAGCCTTCTGTATCGAATACTTTTTGCCAGGCATCGAAATCCTTTACCTTGTGGGTAATTACCACCCATTGCTTTTCATGTGAATTGGGATTGAACCTGATTACTTTAAAAAATTCTAAATCAGGTTTAGAAATTACGCCTGCAGCCTTCATCTTTTCTTTCAGGCCTGGGTTGTTTCCAAAATCCTTTGCTTTTTGAATATCACTTACAGTATATGCCGTCATTATGTTATTGGGATGGCCTATTTCCCTTCCAACCACCATGGTTTCCAGCCCATTTGCCTTTCGATTGTTGGAATCGGCATCAAAAATGGGCCGCCACTTAGCATAATCTTTAACGGTATGTGTTATTTCTGCTGCAGTAAATGGCTGAAATTCCGGCGCCGCGGGTGGTGTGGGTGCCACAGATGACGAGGAGGCAGTTGTGTCTGCTGTGCTAGCAGGTACATCATTTTTTGTTGAAGAGTTGCTATTGCAGGAAGATATGGCTGCAATTAAACCCAATGCTAATAAGGGTTTTAAAAACCAGTTGACTTTTTTCATTTTGTTTTTTTTATTTGATAAATAAGAGAATTTAATTTTTAAAAGGCATTCTCAACATTCGTTTTCCATTACCTTATATTATCATCACTGCTACCAACAAAAAATGGATTGATGCACTTTCCCATTGAGCTGTTCCTGCATGAACCAAATGCAGGAAACAGCGATGAGAATTGAAAAACACACGAAAAATTATTAAGATATATTTTTAGGATTCCTGATTTTTAATTCCTCTCTTATCCATTTACCCAAAAATGTTTTACTAACAAGAACGCAACTACAAAAATGAATTCTTTTTAGATGTATTTTAGGTTTTGCAGTTTTGTTTCACCAGGATTTGAATTACTTCCGTAAACATAAATCAAATAAGTATTGAAATTTGATATTAAGGACGAAGGCCCCTTTTTATTGTCCGAATGAGGGATTTATTTATCGGGGCTAAAAAAATAGATGGTTATGGAGAAAATAAGAACCTAAAAAATATAAATAAAGTGAAAGCTAAACATTAAAAAGAGGTGATTGAATCGGGCTACTCTTCTGGAAAGCGATTAGGTTAGCCTAATCAAAAATAAGAATCCGGGTTATTTGTTTGCTTACTGGATTTTATAATCTTTTATAGTGCCTGAATAATTTGCCCGGTTAGCTTCCATTGCCCATTGATCTTTTCTAACATACGCACCTCAAAAGAATAATTAACGGTGCCGTTTGCTAAAGTGGATGCTTCATTGTGAGTAACAATAGCAGTGTTCCCATGAATGCTCATGTTATAATTTGTATTTTTAGAGGTACCTCCTTTGCCCATCATTGCCGATGAAGCATGTACGAGTTTTTCTGCCGGTATGGAGAAAGATTTTCCATTAGCAGCCATAATTAAAACAGTACTATAAGGTTGTATTTGCCAACAATCAGCGTGAGCTGTAGAATCGCCCGAGCGCCATGTGGCAGATTCTTTTTCCAATACTTT
>Ga0134126_10001693_pt1 | contig 28129 bp, 16 predicted proteins | sample KB31752_FD_96881 | JGI IMG/M metagenome (GOLD analysis project Ga0134126, IMG submission 96881) | Terrestrial soil microbial communities with excess Nitrogen fertilizer from Kellogg Biological Station, Michigan, USA - KB3-175-2 | ecosystem: Environmental > Terrestrial > Soil > Unclassified ... | reverse complement strand
GCTGGACAACCTCGCGATCGTGCCCAGCTTCCGGGTGGAGAAACAGGACCTGGACGGGATCGCGCAGTTCACCGAGTTGAACGTCACAAACGCCGCATTTCCGGTGGTGGCGGAGGAATTGTCCAACGCGGCGAACCGGGGCTTTCTGGAAGTGACGGAAAGCCTGGAGGCGCGCTACACCGGCATCCGCAACTGGTCGTTCTACGCGCGCGGTCTGTGGTCGCAAACGGATGGCAATCAGACGGAACAGGAAACCGAAACCATCACCGGGGTCGTGGACCTATTTCGGGACACGGATTGGCACGCCTTCGACCAGAAGTATACCGCGGGAGCGAACTGGTATCCGTTGAACCGGCTGAACTTCGGCGCGCAATACTATCATAAGATTCACTCTTACGATTACGACCACCTGAGCGATTCAACGGCCAACGCACCACCCAGCGGCAACCGGTACCCCGCTTTCCTGACAGACCAGGATTTCACGACGGACGACATGAACGTGCGCGCGACTTGGCGGCCGTTTGGTTCACTGACGCTGATCACCCGGTACGATTTTCAACTCTCCACGGTGGACACAAAGGGGGACTTTCTGAACAACAACCAGAGTGCGGAAATCACCAGCCATATCATCGGCGAAACCGTAAGCTGGACGCCGCTGCCGCGCCTGTATTTGCAGGCCAGCGCCAACTACTCTCTGGACAGCACTGATACGCCGGCCGCGAACGCGCTCGGGACCACAAATCTCGTGCTCAACGCCGCGAACGACTATTGGAACGCCAGTTGCATGGTCGGCTATGCGCTGAATGACAAGACGGACGTTCAGACGCAATACTTCTACTATCACGCGAACAATTACGTGGATAATTCCATTTACGGCCAGCCCTACGGCGCGGGAGCGGAGGAACACGGCGTCACCGCGACGATCAATCGTGAAATCAGCAAAGCCGTTCGAGTCAGCCTGAAATACGGTTTCTTCCGGAACCGCGACAAGACCTACGGAGGGCACAACGACTACGATGCGCACCTGGTTCACGCCAGTCTGCAATACCGGTTCTGAATTGCTTGCCGAAACGGGCGCGCGGGTCGAGTATCCCGTTCGTTATATGAAAACCAAAATCACATACGTTCCAACACTGCTCGTTGCCGCCGGACTGCTGGCCGCGCTCGCGGGCCGAAGCCTCGCGGCGGATGTCAAAGAGAACTGGGAAAAACATTGCCAGAAATGCCACGGCGCCGACGGCAAAGGCCAGACAAAGATGGGCCGGCAAAGCGGAGTGAAGGATTATACCGATCCGAAGGTCCAGGAAGAATTAAAAGACGAGAATGCCGTCAAGATCATCAAGGAAGGCATCGTCGAGAAGGGGAAAAAGAGAATGGACCCTTACGGCGACAAGCTGACTGATGACGAGATCAAGGCGTTGATCGCCCATATCCGCGCCTTCAAGAAGTGAAGTTGCGCCACATCCGGCGGCAGTCTGCTGTCTTGCACGCGGGTCAATCGCACTCCGGATGCGCGCCACGGACAAAAGTCTGGATTGATTGCGGGTGATTTATGCCAACCCAACCACCGCAACCATCCAAACAGGCCCGTTATTTTAGGAACTGGTTGAGCCTGGCAGGGGCGATCATCGCGCTGGGGAGTCTGTTCGCCTTTCTTTTGCTTTTCGCGATCGACCTTTTTGCCCACCACGGGAATCCGTACATGGGAATACTGGCTTACGTCGTCGCGCCGGGATTCCTGTTCCTGGGGATGATTTTGATGGGCACGGGCGTTTGGATTCAACGACGCCACGCCCGCAAGCCCGGAGAAAGCCGGCCTTCTCACGTTTTGACCATCGACCTCTCTCGCACGCGCGACAAAAGGGTGCTCGCGGCGTTCATCACCGGAGGCGTGGTGTTTCTGCTGTTGACCGCGATTGGGAGCAACCGGACCTACCATTACACCGAGTCGGTCCAGTTCTGCGGCCAGACATGTCATACGCCCATGAAGCCTGAGTTCACGGCCTATCAACATTCACCCCACGCGCGCATCGAATGCACCGCCTGTCACGTCGGTCCGGGCGCCTCGGCGTTTGTGAAGGCCAAGATCAACGGTGTGCACCAGCTCGTGGGGGTCATTACCGGGAATTACCATCGCCCGATCAAGACGCCGATCAGGAACCTGCGCCCGGCGCAGGAAATCTGCGAGGAATGTCATTGGTCGCAGAAATACGTCGGAAATCTGGAGCGGACCTACACTCATTTTCTGGCCGATGAAACCAACACCCAATTCACGGTCCGCCTGCTGCTCAAGGTCGGCGGCGGCGATCCCAACCACGGTCCCGTGGGCGGCATCCACTGGCACATGAACCTCGCGAACAAAATCGAGTACATCGCGACGGACGAACAGCGGCAGGTGATTCCCTGGGTGCGTTTCACCGGAGCCAACGGCGTTGTGAAGGAATACCGCGCCGCCAATTTCAAGGACGACCCTTCGAGGCATACCATTCGCACCATGGACTGCATGGACTGCCACAACCGGCCCGCCCATCATTTTCGATCGCCGAACGCCTCGGTTGATCTGGCGATGGCCGCCGGCCGCATTGATCCGGCGCTGCCTCTGGTGAAATCCAACGTGGTGGCCGCGTTGATCCAGCCCTATTCGACGGAGGCGCAAGCCGCCCAAAAAATTGCCGACAGCCTGCGGTCAAAGTACGCGAATGCCCCGCAATTGACATCGCTGATCGCCGAGGCGCAGCGGATTTACGAGAACAATTTCTTTCCTGAAATGAAGGCGGACTGGCGGGCGTACCCCGACAACATGAACCACAAGGACGGCGCGGGATGTTTTCGTTGTCACGACGGCCAGCACAAGACTTCGGACGGCAAGACCAAAATTCAAGCCAGCGACTGCAACTCCTGTCACATCATCCTTGCCCAGGGCAGCGGCGAGCAACTGGAAAAACTCAATCCCAAAGGCTACAGCTTCTTCCACATTGACGCGGTGAACGAGGACTTCTCCTGTAACAACTGCCACACCGGCGCGTTCCCGAAAGAATAAGCGCGCTACGGCAGGGCCGTTTGGAATATCGCCCCGCTTTCAATGTTATATTTTTGCGGACAATGAGGCGACCATCGAGGAAAGCGCCACACGTATTGTCGTGCAGACTCACGCCGTGGTTCAGGGAATCCACTCGCCGGCCTGTTCAACCTAAGGCTGACTGTGTTCCTTTCGCCGCCGCCGCCGGCCAAGGCTGATTCTTGGACGAAGGTTCAAAAACGCTTCTCTCCCGTAACGGCTTGTCGTGGTGAACGGATGTGATCTCATGGAAGGTGGACAAAGAGCGGGCAAGGAACTTAGAAGTCAGAGCCGCGCGAGGTTCACTTGAACCGATGAATGTTCGTAGCCGGGAAGCCGTTCCCACGCGCTCAATTCTTGCGGGCATCGCGGATACTACGGTCGGCCTGTACAGTTCACATTCTTGCGGAATAGTTGAATTGAACCGAACCCGACGATGATAGCCAGTGAGGCGAGTGCATTCCACTCGACCAAAGTTCTTAATACGATGTGAAGTTCTTCATCTCGCTGTCCAGTTGTGAGGTGCAACACACCACCGAAAAACAACTGTTCGACACCCCTTACAGCATATAGATTGCTTGCTGCAAAAAGGCCCACAAGTAACATCCCGGCGCAAAGCAGCGGGCAATTTGAACTTTGCTTTTCACGGGGGAAAAACGCACTGCAAGCTGAGATGATCGCCCATATGCACACCGCCACCAAGAGCCCAAATGTTGGGCCAAAGAGCGATCCACCGTAGGAAGCAGCTACTTGCCAGTACACTTGCATTTCTTCGCGTCCTCTCGAACCGGCTTCTCGTCATCAAAAAAATCCCCCGCCTTCTCCCCGAGGTTTCTTGTCCACCATCGGTCATGAGCGTGCAACATTTCATGAGCGAGTGCTTCGGGTAGGTGCAAAGATCGGCATCGCTCGGGTCCCATTGTGATAGTACCCGCGCGAATCAATTCCTGCCGCTGGCGTTTCGATTTTTCCGGTCATTCGGCATTCTCGACAAATATTGTCCACTCAATGGAACGCCTTCAAGGAAATCTGGCCAAAAAATGCGAGGCAATTGGCAATTGCGGTGAAGCCCGCCTGACGCCGCAGTCTAAGATGTCATCCATCGAGCGGGCAGTCTGTCGGTGCCTTGGCGTTCAAGTGGGCAGGCCCGCCCGGAATCGAAAACCAGATTTGATGAACACCAGCGCAGCCCTGCTTGACATCACTGAAGGTCACGACGCCGGCCGGTGTGATGCCTCGTGGGACGCGCATCCGACCGCGGCGGAAACGACGAATCGCCGGCGGTTTCTGAAAGCCGTCCGCTGCATTCCGGTGGATCGTCCTCCCGTCTGGCTGATGCGTCAGGCCGGCCGGGCGCTGCCCGAATATCGCGCCTTGAGGGAAAAACACTCCTTCCTTGAGCTGGTTCAAACTCCCGAACTGGCCGCCGAAGTCACTTTGCAGCCGATCCGGCGCTTCGACTTCGACGCGGCGATTCTCTTCAGCGACATACTCGTGGTGCCCGAAGCGCTCGGCCAGCGTTATCACTTCCGCGACCGGGGTGGCGTTGAAATGGAATTTCCGATCCGCTCCGCCGAGGACATTGCCCGGCTCGACACGAGCGCCGTCGTCGAACGGTTGAATTACGTCGCCAGAACGTTGCCGTTGATCAAATCGGCATTGAGCGGCCGCACGGCGCTGCTCGGCTTTGCCGGATCGCCCTGGACACTGGCCAACTTTATGATGGAAGGAGGGAGCGCAAAGGAATTTTCCAGGGCGAAAGCGCTCTTCTATTCGGATCCAGTCCTTTTTTCGCGCCTGATGGAGAAATTGACCACGGCGGTGACTCAATTCCTGCAACTGCAAATCGACGCCGGCGTGGACGCGATTCAGATCTTCGACAGTCTGGGAGGAATCCTGTCTGCCGACGTTTACGAACCGGCTTCGTCCATCTGGATCAGGTGGATCATCGAGTCGCTCGGCGGAGGGACGCCGGTCATTGTTTTTGGTAAGGGAGCATATGGAAGCCGGGATGTACTACTGCGAACAGGAGCGCAGGCCTTCAGCGTTGACTGGACGGTACCGCTGGCGGAAGTTCGCGAGCACTTTCCGGAGAACGTCGGTGTTCAGGGAAACCTTGATCCGTTTCTGCTCAACACCACTCCAGCCGTTGTGGCCATCGAGACGAGCCGTATTCTCGAAACGATGCGCGGCCACAACGGCCATATTTTCAACCTCGGTCACGGCACGCCGCCAACGGCCCGGCTGGAATGCATTGAAAGCCTGGTGGCAACCGTCCGGAGTTTCAAATGAGCGCGCTCAAGGTTGATCTGGATCTCGTCCGGAAATACAACGTGCCCGGCCCGCGTTACACGTCGTATCCGCCGGCCACGCGGTTCACCGATGAGGTTTCCGTCGGACAGCTGTTGGAAAAAATTTGCGCAAACAATGAAACGGAGCGTGATCTGTCGCTCTACTTTCACCTCCCCTTCTGCCAGTCGCTCTGCTGGTTTTGCGGCTGCACGACGGTGATCACGACCGATCAACGCGCCAGCGCCACCTACCTGAATTACCTCAAGCGCGAACTGGGCATCATGGGGCGGCTGTTGAACCCAAAGCGAAAAGTCGTACAGCTTCACCTGGGCGGCGGCACTCCCACTTTTCTGGCGCCGGAGGAAATCCGCGCGCTGGGCCGGATGATTCACTCGCAGTTTGATGTGTCCCCCGATGCCGAGGCCGGAGTCGAAATCGATCCGCGCCGAGTGACGCGGGGCCATCTGGACGCGCTTCGCGATGCCGGCTTCAATCGAGCCTCCTTGGGTGTGCAGGACCACAATCCGCTTGTCCAGAAGGCTGTGCACCGCATTCAGCCGTTCGCTCAGACAAAGATGGTAGTCGATTGGATCCGCGACACCGGATTCAGATCCTTGAACGTCGATCTCATTTACGGCCTGCCCCATCAAACGCCGGAGTCGTTCGAAAAAACCCTGAATGAAACCCTCCAGCTGCGGCCCGACCGGCTTGCTGTCTTCAGCTACGCGCACGTGCCCTGGATCAAGCCCGCGCAAAAGATTCTGGCGGATAAAATCCTCCCGCCGGCGGAAACCAAGCTCCAACTGCTCAAGCTCACGATCGAAAGGTTGACTTCCGAAGGCTACGTGTACATCGGGATGGATCATTTCGCCCGCGCGGACGACGAGCTTGCGGTGGCACAACGGCAGAAGACGTTGCAACGAAATTTCCAGGGCTACAGCACACGCGGCGGCGCGGACGTTTACGCGTTCGGCATGTCGTCCATCTCGCAGGCCGACGGCGTTTACTGGCAAAACCTCAAGGAACTCCCCGCCTACTACGCCGCGCTTGATGCGCGCAAGGCCCCGCTTGCAAAAGGCTGCATCCTCACCGACGAAGACAAGGTCCGCCGCCAGACCATCATGCGCCTGATGTGCGACTTGAGCCTGAACTACGCGGAAATGTCCGAAATGCTCGGAAAGGATTTCACCACATACTTTGCAGGCGAACTGGACTCGCTGGCCGACCTCGAATCAGACCACCTCATCAGGAAGGATGCCGCGGGGATCACGGTCACTGACTCCGGCCGTTTGTTCATCCGCAACATTGCCATGCGGTTTGATGCTTGCGCGCCGACGCAAAACGGAAATTGCTTTTCGAAAACAATATGAACAGCGTGGCCATCATCGGTGGCGGGATCACCGGACTGACGACGGGGTTCCGGCTTGGACAAAAAAACATTCCCGTGACGATCTACGAGTCCGCCGGGCGCGTCGGCGGAGTCATCCAATCTGTTCGCAAGGATGGTTACCTGGCGGAGTACGGACCGAATACGCTCCTCGAAACGTCGCCGACAATCGGCGCACTCATTCTTGATCTCGGTCTCGAAGGTCGTCGGCAGTGCGCCAACAAGAACGCCGAGAAGCGTTTTATCGTGCGCGATGGCAAACCTGTCGCGCTACCCGGTTCGCCCGCCGCCTTTCTGACCACCAGGCTTTTCTCCACCCGCGCCAAGGCGCGACTGCTGGCCGAACCGTTCATCCGACGGGCCCCCGCGACCTGCGAAGAGAGCCTCGGGGAATTCGTCCGGCGGCGCATCGGGCGCGAATTTCTCGACTATGCCATCAATCCTTTTGTGGCGGGCGTCTATGCCGGCGATCCAGACCGGTTGTCCGTCAAACACGCGTTCCCCAGACTTCATGCTCTCGAACAGCGCTATGGCTCGCTGCTCGCGGGGCAGTTCTTCGGAGCACGGGAACGAAAGCGCCGGGCTTAAACATCAAAACAGAACGCCAAGAAAGTGTCATTTGACGACGGCCTCCAGGTGTTGATTGATGCGCTGCGGCGCCGCCTTGATGGCGACATCAGATTGAAATCGCCCGTCATTGGCGTCCGTGAAGTTGCCGACGGATGGGAAGTGACCTCATCGAATGACGGCGCTTCACACCTCGCGAAACATTCGGCGGTCGTTTTTGCCGGACCCGCCTGCAAGCTTCCGGAGATCCGGTTCACGACGGAGCATCATGTCCGTTGCGCCGCGCTCGCGCAGATTGACCATCCGCCCGTGTCCAGCCTCGTGCTCGGCTTTCGGCGCGAGGACGTGGCACATCCGCTCGATGGGTTCGGAATGCTTGTTCCGGAAGTGGAAGGATTCAAGATTCTGGGGACACTCTTTTCATCGACGCTCTTTCCCGGCCGCGCGCCCGCCGGACATGTAACACTAACGAGCTACATCGGCGGCACGCGCGCTCCAGCCCTGGCGGCGCTTGGCACGGACGAACTGGTTGAACTGACCCTCCGGGATCTACGCGCCATTTTGGGTGTCAACGGCAGCCCGACATTTGTCCACCGGGCCTTCTTCCGCCACTCCATCCCCCAATACGAGGTTGGGTACGGCCGTTTCAAAACGTTGATGAACGAAATCGAAACCCGTGCGCCCGGTTTTTTCCTCGCCGGTCATTATCGCGACGGCGTTTCGCTGGGTGACTCCATCGTTTCCGGTCACAACGTCGCGGGCCAAATCGAAAGTTTTCTTGCTTCGAAACCGGTCGGAACGCGCTCCCAACGCCACGATCACCCGATCCACGTCGCCGCATGAGCATTCCGGGAGTCTTGCTGGTCAACCTTGGTTCGCCCGATTCGCCTTCCGTCCGCGACGTGCGGCGGTATCTGCGCGAGTTTTTGATGGACGGACGCGTGCTGGACGCGCCATGGCCGGTACGCTTCGTAGTGGTTCACTTCGCAGTTCTGCCCTTCCGCCCAAAACAGTCCGCGGAAGCCTATCGATCCATCTGGCAGCCTGAAGGTTCGCCGTTGGTTGTCATGAGCGAGCACGTACGGAGCGAGTTGCAGCGGCGGGTGAACATTCCGGTGGAGCTCGCGATGCGTTATCAGAAGCCGTCCATCGAAAGCGCGATTGCAAAACTTGTTGACCAGGGAGTTGACGAATTTTTCCTCATCCCGTTGTTTCCTCATTACGCCATGTCAAGCTACGAGACGGCGGTGGAAGCAGTCAAACGACAGGTCCGTCGGCAGGCACCACATGCGGCTTTGCAAGTAAAGCCACCCTACTACAACCAGCCCGAATACATCGAGGCTCTGGTTGCCAGCGCATCGGACCATCTCGGTCGGAATTACGACCATTTGCTTTTCAGTTTTCACGGACTGCCGGAGCGGCATCTGCGGAAGGCGGACACGACCGGTTGTCATTGTCTGGCGAAAGAAAACTGCTGCTGGACGCCCGGCCCGGCACATGCCACCTGCTATCGGGCGCAGTGCTATCGCACTGTCGAGGCGTTTGTGACCAGGGCGGGAGTCACCCGGTATTCGGTCGCGTTTCAGTCCCGCCTCGGCAAAGACCCATGGCTTCGTCCCTACACCGACCACGAACTCGTTCGCCTCGCGCGGGATGGCGTCCGCAAACTGCTGGTCATTTGTCCGGCCTTTGTCTCCGATTGCCTGGAAACGCTCGAAGAAATCGGCATGCGAGGTCGGGAGACTTTTATGGATGCGGGTGGCGGCGAGTTCACGCTCATCCCCTGTCTGAATGATCACCCGGTCTGGATTGACGCGCTGGAGGGCATGGTTGCGGACGCATTCGCCGGGTCCCGCCGGAACGTTGCCCTGCATGTCTCTGATGAACTGACAGGCAGAGAATAAGCCCGCCAGCCTTTGACCCGCCGTAACGTCTGGAACCACGCCAGCTTCAACTCTTCACGAATTCGTGCTCCTGTTCACGCACCACCAGCACCGGGCACGGCGCGAGGCGCACCACATTTTCGGCGACGCTCCCCATGAAGACATGTTTCAAACCGGTGCGGCCGTGCGTCGAAATCACAATGAGGTCGCTCTCCAGTTTTTTGGCGGCGTCAACGATCTCGATCACCTCGAGACCGCTCCGAACCAGACACACGAAGGCGACCTGCCCTTGTATCTCCGCGGCGGCGAGTTTGGCCAGTCCCTCTTCGGCGCTCTTCCGCAGGTCGGCCTCGATGAGCGGAAAGTCCATGGCACCGAATTCCGGCCCGGCCGCGTAATTGACATGCACGACGTGAAGCAACGCGATGGTGGCACCAAATTCTTTGGCCAGCGGAATCGCGTATTGCAGCGCCTTTCTGGAACAGGCCGAAAAATCAATCGGGACCAGAATCGTCCTGAGTTCGAAAGGACGAGGCGCCCCGTTGGTCGTTTCCGCCGCCTGTGACAGGCGCTCCGAGTCGCGCGGATTCATCTCGACGACGACACTGCCCGGTTTTTTCGAAGGTTTGATTTTCATAGCGTTTCCTTTCAGGCAGAAGATGGGCCGTGCCATCCGGAGTCGAGTTCCTTCTCGCGCACCACCAGCACCGGACACGGCGCGTGTCGCACCACCCGTTCCGCGGTGCTTCCCAGAAATGCGCGTTTCAATCCGCCGCGGCCATGTGTGGCGATGAGAATCAGGTCCGCGTCAACCGTGCGCGCGATTCTGGCGATCTCGTGAAACGGTTTGCCGATGCAAACCAGCGGACTCACGGGCGTCAGCGGTCCGACTTCCTTGCGCGCCAACATGACCAGTTTATGGTGCAGCTTGTTGGTTGTTTCGCGGTCGGACCCGGCCGGCGGCACGTTGCCGACATGGGTGACGAAAGACGCAGGCTCGACCACGTGAACGAGACAAAGCGACGCGTCGAACCGGTTCGCAAAGTCCACGGCGCACCTCAGCGCCCTGAGTGATGCCCGCGAAAAATCCGTCGGCACGAGAATCTTCCTTATCTGGATACGCGTTGCGGCGGACTGACGGACGGCATCGGCGCCCCGCCCCCGGGCCGGCGGTGACACGCCTCGTGTCGAGCGAAGCGGTTCCGCCAGTCGAGTTTTGAGTGTCGGTTTCATTTGCTGCTCCGGATGTCACGTTTCACTGCTGACAAGCACTGATACTCCGCTGTGCGGCATCACACCACGCGGTCGTTGCCAATGAGTTGACATTTCTTGCCGGCCCGATCGGGCGGATTTGTTCACAGGCGGATCCGATGTGCTGGCTCCGCGGCGAAGAACATGATTCGCCAAAAAATGCGCAAGGAAGAACAAAAGACGGTTAGTGCGCCCCGTCATCTCCTGTCATTTTTTCGCCACGGTGCCAATTGCGTTTGAAGATCAGAAAATGACTCGGGCCAGAGCCGGATGCTCGAACGCGGCGCCGGTCGCCTGCAAAGGTGACAAACGGCCTTGAGTGGAACGAACGGTGTTTTTTATTCAAATGAACATAAAATGGTCCATAAAGTTCGGCAGCTCCTTCATGATGGCTGCCTTGTTCGCGTCCGCCGCGCCTGGCCTCAACGCGGCTGAAAACGGTGCGGCGACTCCCAGGACGAATACCAAGCCAAACGACCCTTCCGTCGTGGGCGCGGAGGTCGCACTGGTCACTCACGCGCCCCACGTCCCGCCGCCGATCACGCGCAAGACACCGGCAAAGGTCATTGTCACTCTTGAGGTGAAGGAAGTGGTGCGCCGCCTGGCCGATGGCGTGGACTATATTTTCTGGACCTTTGGCGGCGAGGTGCCGGGGGGCTTCATCCGCATCCGCGAAGGCGACGAAGTCGAGTTTCATTTAAACAACCATCAGGAAAATAAAATGCCGCACAACATTGACCTGCACGCGGTCACCGGGCCAGGCGGCGGCGCCACGTCGTCGTTCACGGCGCCTGGGCACAGTTCGCAGTTTTCGTTCAAGGCGTTGAATCCCGGTCTGTACGTTTATCACTGCGCGACGGCGCCCGTCGGAATGCATGTGGGCAATGGAATGTACGGCCTGATTCTCGTTGAACCGAAGGAAGGTTTGCCGCCGGTGGACCACGAGTACTACGTGATGCAGGGCGAGTTTTACACGACCGGCAAATATGGCGATCCGGGTTTGCAGGGATTCGACATGGACAAGGCCATCGATGAAAGGCCGCCTTACGTCGTGTTTAACGGCGCCGTGGGTTCGCTGGTCGGCGACAAGGCGCTCACAGCGAAGGTCGGCGACCGGATCCGTCTGTTCGTGGGCAACGGCGGCCCGAATCTCACCTCATCATTCCACGTCATCGGCGAGATATTCGACACGGTTTATCCGGAAGCGGGCGCACAGCCGACCCACAACGTGCAAACCACCGTGATCCCTCCGGGTGGCGCGGCGATTGTGGACTTTCAGGTCCAGGTGCCGGGCACTTACATCCTCGTGGATCATGCGTTGTTTCGCGCTTTCAACAAAGGCGCGCTGGGCATGTTGAAGGTGGACGGCCCGCCGGATCTGCTTGTTTATTCCGGCAAGGAAGTGGACGCGGTTTACCTCGGCAAGGCCGCGGAAGCCGGGTCGGAAGCGGAAAAGAAAGTCACCGCGTTGAAGGCGCAGGTGGCCGAGGAGATCAAGAGCAATCCGAAAATCGCCGGACTGACCCGGGAAATTCAGGTCCAGAAAGGAAAGGCCGTTTACATGCAGACCTGCTTCGTGTGCCACCAGCCCGAAGGCCAGGGCGTTGCCGGTCAGATTCCGCCGTTGGCGAAGTCCGACTTCCTTTCAACCCTCACCAAGGAAGATTATATCCGCGGCGTCTTGCTGGGGCGAACCGGACAGATTGTCGTCAACGGTGCGACTTACAACGGCATCATGGTCCCGATGAACTACCTGAACGACGAAGACATCGCCAACGTGCTGACCTATGTCCGGGGCAATTGGGGCAACTCCGGTGACGCCGTTACCCCTCAGGAAGTCGCCAGAATCCGGCAGGAATCTCCCCCGCCGCCACAGAACAAATACGAATAAGTCCACGCTGATAAACCGGACTAAGCCCGAGCCATTCCGCCGAACCATGTTGAACCTCAAACATCGAGCCCGTGTTGTCCTGCCTCTGATATGCGCCAGCATCGTCGGGGCGGGCGCCGCCGAGACCCCGCGCGGCATGGCGCGGATTCCCGATGGCGTTTACCGACCGTTCTATCGCGCGTTAAACGACCCCGTCGAAGTCCCGGTCAGGGCGTTCTGCCTCGACGTCCTGCCGGTAACCAATGGCGATTTTCTCGAATTCGTCCGCGCCAATCCACGCTGGCGGAGGTCACAGGTGAAACGACTTTTCGCCGACGAATCGTATCTCAAAGATTGGGCCGGAGACCTCTCGCTCGGGACAAATGCGCCGGCAAACGTGCCGGCCACTTTCGTCTCATGGTTCGCCGCCAAAGCGTACGCACAGTGGAAAGGCAAACGCCTGCCGACAGTCGCCGAATGGGAGTACGCCGCCTCCGCGAGTCCCACACGGCCCGACGGCGAGAATGACTCTGAATTCACGCGCCGGGTCCTCGAATGGTACTCCACGCCGACGGCGACGCTTCCTCCGGTTGGCGGGGGTCGCCCAAATGTCTGGGGCATCCACGATCTGCACGGGCTGGTCTGGGAATGGGCCGCTGACTTCAACACCGCGATGGCCACGGGCGACGCACGCGGCGACACCAGCCCGGACGGCCAGCTCTTTTGCGGTGCGGGAGCACAGGACGCGACCAACCTCAAAAATTATCCGGCCTTCATGCGTTACGGTTTTCGGAGCAGCCTGAAAGCGGAGTATTGCGTTCACAACCTCGGCTTCCGCTGCGCAAAAGATTTATGAAAACGCGTTCACCGCTTGTTCTTCTGGTTGCGCTTCAACTCTTCGCCACGGCGGCTATTGGCAGCGCAGAACCTCGCGTGAACGGCGCGGGGTGCGCCTGTTGCGCAAAAAGTAAAGCGCCCGGCGAATTCACCGACAGATCGTTGTATCAGGTCGGCTCGGTGTGGACCGATGATGCGGCCAGGCCGGTGAGACTCGGCTCCCTCAAGGGCCGGCCCCAGATCATCACAATGTTCTTCGCCAACTGCCAGTACGCCTGCCCCGTGTTGGTGCACGATATGAAACGAATCGAGCAGGCCTTGCCAGAAAACGTCCGCACGAATGTCGGATTCGTGCTGGTTTCGTTCGACTCGAAGCGCGACACCGTGGACGCGTTGCGCGACTACCGGACGCGAAACGATCTGAACATGAATCGCTGGACGCTGCTGCGCGGAGAACCGGATGACGTGCTGGAACTTGCCGCGCTGCTGGGAGTGAATTTCAAACAAGGCGCCGACGGCCAGTTTGCCCACTCGAACATCATCACGCTTCTCAATGCCGACGGCGAGATCGTTCACCGACAAATCGGCTTGAATGGCGATGCGAGTCAAACAGTCAGGATCATCACACAACTTTTGGGACGTCCCGGCGCCACTCCGTGACCCGTTCGGTGTTTCGACAACCGAGTGCCGCCGCGAAGTCCTCGCCAGCCCAACGGAATAGAATCGTCCAATGGTGTTTTGAGGTTTTGGAACAGGCAGAATCCGATCCGCCAGCGCGTTTTGCGTGACTCCGTGCGCAACCTCATGACGTACCTGGTCGCGCTCAACGCAGTGAGTCGGCGATGCGGCACGTAGCCGAAGAGGCCGGTTTCATACCCGGAGACCACGCGCCAGACCTGGACGATTCGCTTTTCACCCAGGCCAGAAACTCCCTCGCGTGAAGCGCCGTAGAGGCGTCGGAAACTCCCCATCGTATTGCAGGAACACGACGTGCCGGTGCAGATGCACATCCACCGCGAGTTTGAGCGCGCGTCAGAGACAGAAAGTGATTTAGCTGTTGCGGGCGCGCAACCGTCGTTGTAGAGAAGCGTTCGTTATGTTGCCCGGGAGCAGACAGTCTGCGACACTTTTGCGGCTGCTGTCCGCCCTCATGTTTGCCGACCGAGGACAAAATCAAAATCGTGGTGAGCGCCGAATAAGCAGCCTGGAAGGACTCGACTGTCCGGCGCGAAGTCGTCTGCATTGCAAGTGGGTTGTGACAGTGCTGATTATCCTGTCCACAGGCGGCCCGATCCTCGCGGCTCAAACCTTCTACGTTGCCACCAATGGTGTTGACACGAATCCTGGCTCGCCGGCGCAGCCGGTTCGCGAGATCCGGGCGGCGCTCGATCTCGTCGCGCCCGGCGACACGATCCTGGTGGCCGACGGCAACTACCTCGGCTTTGACGTGGACACCCAGGTTGGCGCGTCAAACGCCCCCGTCACCATTCGCGCGTCTGGCACTAACGCGAACATTCTGGTCACGACCGACCGCAGCGACAATCGCGACACCATTCACATCATTGACTCGGCTTACCTTGTCGTCGACGGCCTGCGGTCGTTCAATGCCAACCGGGCCGCGCTTCGCGTCGAGAGCGGACATCACATCACGGTGCGGAATTGCGTCTTTGGCAACAACGCGACGTGGGGCCTGTTCACGGATTTTTCCGACGATCTCCTGATCGAAAACAACGAATGTTACGGGAGTGTCACCCAGCACGGCATCTATGTGTCGAACAGTGGTGATCGCCCGACGCTGCGCGGCAACCGTTGCCACGACAACGCGGAGGCCGGTATCCAGTTGAACGCGGACGTGAACATCCAGCCCGGAGACGGCATCATCAGCGGCGCACTCCTGGAGAACAACGTGATCTACAATAACGGCGCGCTGGGCGGCGGCGCGTTCAACTTCGACGGCGTGCAGGATTCAATCGTCCGCAACAACCTGCTTTTCAACAACCACGCCTCGGGCATCATCTTCTTTCAGATCGACGGCGCCGAAGGTCCGCGCGGCAATCTGGTTTATCACAACACCATCGACATGCCGACAGACGGCCGGTGGGACCTGAACTTCCTTCAGACGACGGGAACCAACGTCGTCCGCAACAACGTCCTGCTCACCCGCCACGCGTTTCGTGGCGGATTGCGTTTCGGCGACACCAACGACGTGGCCAACACGGACAGCGATTACAACATCCTGACGCGAATCACGCCGGATGATAACGCAATCCTTACCCTTGCCGAGTGGCAGGCCCAGGGGCATGAGTTGCACTCGATCACCGGCGCCTTCACAAACCTCTTTGTGGACGCAACGGCCGGGAACTATCACCTGCTCGGCAACGCGCCGGCGGTGAATTTCGCGGAACCGCTGGCCGCGGTTAATGCGGATTTGGAGGGCAACGTCCGGCCTTCCGGCAACGGTCCGGACACCGGTTGCTACGAACTCTCGCCGTTCACTTTGAAAATCTTTTCCGTGAACACCCGTCAATATCAGCTCCGACTCAGCGGCGGCGCGGGGCGGACCTACCGGTTGGATTCCTCCGCCTCACTGTCGAACTGGACTCCAACGGCCACGTTGATCCAAAGCAATCGTCCTCTCGAATACATTGAGGACGGTCTGCCATCCGGCGCCCGCTTTTACCGCGGGAGCTACTTGCCATAGCGCCGGAGACCGGACGGGTCCAGACCGGTCCTGAGATGAATGATTGTCCGGACGGAAGGGTCAAAACGCGGTGCCCGCCGGGCGTGAAAACGGACTGGCAGCTTTGAGGTCGTTCGGGCAGATTACCGCCACGTCTGACCAATGTCCCATATCAAATGATATTTATGCGCCCAATCATGCAACTGAATCGCCGACTCCTCGCGCTTTCCATCCTGACTGCAATCGCGGCACTGGCGCCGGCTTCCGCACTGGCCGGTTTCAAACGGACCAACCAGCCGAATCCGCAGGACCCGATGGCGGTGCAGATTTACCGGTTGGACAACGGCCTGACGGTGTATCTTACAGAGAACCATGATACACCGCGCTTCGAGGCGCAGATCGCCGTCCGCGCCGGCAGCAAACAGGACCCGGCGGAGTCCACCGGCCTGGCGCACTATCTCGAACACATGCTGTTCAAAGGCACGACCCAGTTGGGGACATTGAATTACGAGCAGGAGAAACCGCATCTCGACCGCATCACGGAACTTTACGAAAAGCATTTTCACGAAACCGATCCGGAAAAACGCAAGGCCATTTACGCCGAGATCAACAAGGAATCACAACTGGCCGCGCAATATGAAATCCCGAACGAGATGGACAAGCTTTACAAGGCGATGGGCGAACAGGGCCTCAACGCCCACACCTGGCACGAGGAAACCGTCTATCAGGTGAATCTTCCGCGCAATCGCCTGGAACAATGGGCCGTCATCGAGTCAGAACGTTTCCAGCATCCGGTCTTCCGTTTGTTCCAGCCGGAACTGGAGATTGTCTATGAGGAGAAAAACCAGACACTCGACAACAAGGGGGCGGTCATCCAGTTCGCGGTGAACAAGCTGTTGTTTAAACACCATCCCTACGGCCAGCAAACGACGATCGGCGAGGTGGAGCACCTCAAGAATCCTTCGTTAAAAAACATGTACGCTTTTTATGAGAAAAACTACGTGCCGGGCAACATGGCCATCGTAATTTCGGGCGACATCAACGCGCGTCGGACGATCAGGCTGATCGACAGGTATTTTTCCGTGTGGCAGGCGAAGCCGGTGCCAACGACGAGACAATGGGACGAGAAGCCGCTGCAGGGCGCCGAGCGCGTCACCGTAAAATACAAAGGCGAGGAATACGCGTTGCTTGCCTTCCGCCTGCCGGGCCGGAACGATCCCGATGCCGAAGTGCTGCGGTTGATTGACATGATCCTCAGCAACGCGAGCGCGGGACTGATTGACCTGAACCTCAATCAACAGCAGAAGGTGCGCAACGCCGGGTCCAGCCCCGAACTCGACAACGATTATGGCGCGGAATACCTCTTTGGAATTCCGAAGAAGGGTCAATCGCTCAAGGAGGTCGAAGACCTGTTGCTGCAGCAGGTCGAGCACATCAAAAAGGGCGAGTTCGAGGACTGGATCATTCCTGCCATCATCACCGACTTCAAAAAACAGCGCAAAGCGTCACTGGAGTCGGATTACAGCCGGGTGACGCTGATGCGGGATTCGTTTCTCGCGTTCCAGGACTGGGACCACACCATCGGCGAAATAGGGCGGATGGAAAAACTGACCAAGGCGGACGTCGTCCGCGCGGCGAACAAATACTTCAGCGGCGGTTATGTGGCAGGCTATCGCCTGGACGAACAGCAGGTGGTGCCGAAGATCGAGAAGCCGAAGATCGACAAGATTGACATCGACTCGGCGCGCCAGTCGGAATTCTTCAAAAAGGTGGCCGCGATGAAGGTGAAGGAAATCGAGCCGGTCTGGGTCAGGCCGGGCAGGGATTATCGGAAGGTGGACGAAGAGGAAGGCGTGAAACTTTACTACGTCAAAAATCCGCTGAACGACCTTTTTGCGCTGACCATCTCGGTGGACATCGGCACGCGCCATGACAACCGGCTCGAGGCCGCCGCCGAATTCCTCGACAAATCCGGCACGAAACGGTTTACGGCGGAGAAGTTGAAGAAAGAATGGTACAAGCTGGGCACCGAATTCTCACTTGTCGCGGGCAACAACGAAACCGGCATCAACATTTCCGGCCTCGATGAAAACTTCGCGGCCTCCTGGGGTTTGTTGATGGAACTGATGACCGGACCGACCGCCGACTCCGAAACGCTGGAGGAATTGAAGAAGATCATCCTTGTGCAGCGCGAGGATGCCAAAAAAGACTTCCGCACCATCACGAGCGCGCTGGCCGGTTACAATCGTTATGGCGCAGACTCCCCGTTCATGCGCGCGTTGCCGAACGAGAAGATCAGCGCGCTGACGATGGAAGAACTCCACGGGTTGATCAAAAGTCTGCTGACGTACCGGCACGTCATCACCTACACCGGATCACTGCCGATCGACAGGGTCGAGGCCATCCTCAAAAAACACCCGGCGGCTTCGGAACCGGCCAAGCCGGCCCCTCCGTACAGGTTTCTCAAGGCCGCGGCGCCTGATGAAAGCCGGATTTTTCTCTTTGACAAGGAAATGGCGCAGTCCCAGGTGCGCATCGAGTTTGGCGACGGCGACTACAACGAGGCGATTGTTCCCACGGTCCAGTTGTTCAACGATTACTTTTCCGGCGGCATGTCGGGAATCGTGTTTCAGGAGCTGCGGGAGGCGCGCGCGCTGGCGTATTCGGCGGGCGCCGTCTATTCCAATGGCGGTCGCAAGGGCGAGCAAAACCTGATGACCGGCGGCATTGGCTGCCAGGCGGACAAGACGACCGAAGCCGTGGGCGCCTTCCTGGATCTGTTCGAGCATCTGCCGACCTCACCCGAGCGCTTCAAGGAAACCCGCGACTCTGTCATCAGCCGTTATCGCACGGGCAAGATCGGCTTTCGCGAAATCCTGGGCGCTGTGCGTTCGTGGGAACGGTTGGAAGTGCCGATCGATCCACGCAAGGAGCGTTTTGCGAAGATTCAACAACTGGGACTCGACCAGGTCGTCCAGTTCCAAAAACAGCATCTCAAAGGCCGGCCCAAGCTAATCTCCATCGTCGGCGACAAGAAGAAATTCGACCTCGAACAACTCAGGAAAAACGGCGACATTACCGAGCTTGGACTGAAGGACATTTTTGCTTTCTGACGATGGGACTCCCTCGCGGGCGGCCACGGCATTTCCTGTTGGCGAAAACTGCGCGGATCGTTACCTTCCCCGCAAAATCATCACGCAAACATTCCGTTTTATGAAAACGTCGCGCTTCGCCATTTTCGCAATCCTCGTGCTTGCCTCCTCCGCCAGCATCGTGCGGGCGCAAATGCCGGCCGGAGGCCCGCCGGGTTGGAACGCCGCGTTGACCCGGCTCTTTGGCGACGTCAAGGCATTCAGTGCGCGGACTGATGTCCGCCAACTCGACAAGGCCGGCAAGGAAATGGCCGCGTTGACGATGGACTTCGCCTTGCTCGAGGGCGACATACGGGTCGAATTCGACCTCGCTCACGTGAAGGGGGGACAAATCTCGCCCGCCGCCGTCGCGCAAATGAAACAGCTCGGCATGGATCGCACCGTCGCAATCCTTCAGCCCACGACGCGGGTCATGCGGGTAATCTACCCTCGTCTGGAAGCGTACGTGGACATGCCGCTGCCCGAGGACGCCGCGGCGACGGACAAGAACTTCAAAATCGAAAAAGTGAAGCTGGGAAACGAAAAAATAGACGGCCATTCCTGCGTGAAGCACAGGGTGATCATGACCGATGGCCGGGGTGGAAAGGCGGAGGCGCTGGTGTGGAACGCGACCGATTTGAAGGATTTTCCCATCCAGATGCAGATGAACGAAAACGAATCCACCGTCGTGATGCGCTATAAGCAAATCCAGCTGGCCAGACCGGAGGCGCGGCAATTTCAACCCCCCACCGGCTACAAAAAGCACGCCGATGTGCAGCAACTGATGATGGCGGCAGCACAAAGGCAGATGAGCGGCCAGCGCGGAAAGAAATAAAAGAGGCCGGAGGTTCGCGGAATGCGGCGGCGGAGCGGGCGACAACGTGCCGCAGTAATCCGCATATTGGCTTGCAAAAAAAAGCGGGCATCTTACGATGCCCGCTAACCCAAACAACCAAACGTTACCTCCTCTCCGCCGGAGGGACCGGCGGGCGGGGCCGGGTTTCATAACCCGGCCCCGACTTGTGAGTAACAACACTTCTCAGACGGGTTGAGTTTCAGAACTGTTCAAAAATTTTCTCCGACGTTGGTTTAATGGTTGGAACCGCGCGAATGTTCGTCGATCATCACCTCCCAGACGCCTTATGCGCGTGGTCAATCTAAATCCCGCCCCGGACATCGGCGCCAGCGCCTGGTTTGTTGAAATCGAAGGTCATCGCCTGCTCATGGACGCGGGCACGCACCCGAAGCGCGAGGGCCGCGAAAGCCTGCCGCTCTACCTCCTCATCCAAAAGGAAGACCTCGACGCCATCGCTGTCACTCATTGTCATCATGACCACGTCGGCTCGCTGCCGGTCGCGCTCCGTCATTTCCCGAGGGCGCACGCCTTGATGACCGAGTTGAGCTACTTTCTCATCGAGCGCGTGCTGCACAATTCGGTAAACGTGATGACCCGCCAGCGCGACGAACTCGGCATCAAGGAATACCCGCTCTTTTCGCATGATGAGGTGGACGAAATCGCCGCCCTGTTTCAGGGCTTCCGTTACAACCGCGAAATTGAATGGGCCTCCTGCCAGAAAACGAGAGCCGGATTCCCTGCCCCGACGCTCGAATTTTACGACGCCGGCCACGCGCTCGGTTCCGCCGGAATCATGGTGCGCGGACAAAAGGAAACCCTTTTTTACACCGGTGACGTTTGTTTCGGCGACCAGACCCTCCTGCGCGGCGCGCGCTTTGCCGACGTGAAGGCTGATGTGCTCATCATGGAAACCACCCGTGGCAATCGCGGAGTGCCGCCCGGCTTTTCACGGGAAACCGAAATCGAGCGTTTTACGGCCGCTTTGCACGACGTTCTCAAACGCAAGGGCTGCGTGCTGATTCCCACTTTTGCGCTCGGTCGAACGCAGGAAATCCTCGCGCTGCTCGCCCTGCTCATGAAGGCCGGCAGGTTGCGGCAGCAGCCCATCTATATCGGCGGCCTGGGCCGAGTGTTCACGGAGATTTACGACCTCGAAGCGCACCGGGCCCATCGCAACCACAGCAACCTCAAACTGACCGAAGCGCTCAACCTCGCTGTGCTCGAACCCGGCCAGGTGCACAAAATGAAGCTCTCCGGCGGACGCATCTTCGTCCTCACTGCCGGCATGATGAGCGAGCACACCGCCGCGCACGACCTCGCCGCCCGCATGATCGGTGACGAGCGCCAGGCCATCTTCTTCGTCGGTTACGCGGACCCGGACACGCCCGGTGGACGACTCAAGGCGGCGAAGGCCGGCGACACCTTCGTGTTCAGCGCGAGCGCGGGTGAGGTCACCCGACGTTGCCGCGTCGAGGACTTCGACCTCACCGCTCACGCGAACCGCGACGAACTGCTCGACTTTGTCGGCCAGGCTTCGCCCCGCGCCGTCCTGCTTGGCCACGGCGAAGAAGACTCGCGCAACTGGTTCGAGCAACAAATTCGTGGCCGTTGGCCGAAGATCAAGGTCGTTCAACCCGGTCCGGGAAAGAGCGTGGAAGTCTGACCCGGTTGGACAAAAGCCGTCCGGGTCCGGGAATAAAGTCACTTTGTTTCTTTGTCTCTTCAAGCCGCGGTGGCTAAGAAGGAAGCGTGCAGGCGACCTTCCTTCTTGGCCCCGCCGGCAGCGGCAAGACGCATCGCTGCCTGGCGGAGATCCGCTCCGAACTGCTGAAATCTCCGGAGGGCCTGCCGTTGGTGCTGCTTGCGCCCAAACAGGCGACGTTTCAACTCGAGCGGCAGTTGTTGGCAGAAGGAGCGCTGGCCGGCTACACGCGGTTGCATATCCTGTCTTTTGATCGTTTCGCCGAATTCATCCTAGAAAAGCTTGAAAAGCCCCCACCAAAGCTATTATCCGAAGAAGGCCGCGTGATGGTGTTGCGCGCGTTGCTCGCGCGAAAACAGAAGGAGTTGAAGGTGTTTCGGGCCACCGCCCGGCTGCCCGGGTTCGCTCAACAACTCAGCCTGCTCCTGCGCGAATTGCAGCGGCACGGGCAGTCGCCGGAAAAACTGTTCAAGCTGGCCGACCGCGGCAACCTGCGCCCCCAACTCGGCGACAAATTGCACGATCTCGCGCTGCTGTTGCGCGCTTACCTCGATTGGCTCAAGGACCGCCGGTTGCAGGACATCAATTGCCTGCTCGATCTCGCGGCGACCGCGCTGCATACAAAATCGCCAGCCGGGCAAACCCGGCCCGCCGCCCGCTTTCGAGCTCTGTGGCTCGATGGTTTCGCGGAAATGACCCCGCAGGAACTGGATTTTCTGGCCGCGTTGGCGCCTCGTTGCGAACGGTCCACGCTGGCGTTCTGTCTGGACCGCGAGCCACCGCGGGATTTGTCGTGGCTTTCAACCTGGTCGGTCGTCGGACAGACCTTCCGGAATTGTTATCAACGATTGTCATCGCTGCCGGATTACACGGTCGGGGTCGAGTTGGTGAAACGCACGGCCGGCCGCGGCCGGTTCGCGGGCAACGCCGTTCTGGCGCATCTTGAAGAACACTGGGCAACGCCGGGGCCGCTTGAAAACGGGCCCGCCGCCTGTTCGAATTTACGCGAGACGCTGCGCGTCGCCATTTGTCCGGGTCCGGAGGCCGAGGCGACACTCGCCGCGCGCGAGATACTGAGACACGTCCGCGGCGGCGGACGTTATCGGGACTGCGCCTTGTTGTTGCGAAGCCTGGAGGGCTATCACGATGTCTTGCAGCGCGTGTTTCGCCGTTACGAAATCCCGTTCTTTCTCGACCGGCGCGAGCCGGTGGCGCACCACCCGCTCGCCGAGTTGACGCGCCACGCCCTGCGCACCGTTGCCTTCGGCTGGGCGCACGATGACTGGTTCGGCGCCCTGAAGACCGGCCTTGGTGATGTTCGCGAAGATGATCTCGACGAACTCGAAAACGAAGCGCTGGCGCGCGGATGGCAGGGGGCCGCCTGGAAGCAGCCGTGGCAAACCGCCAATCATGAACCGCTCGAGGACCGTCTGGAACATTTGCGCCAGACCCTTGTGCCGCCGTTCCAACGGCTGGAGAAGCGGTTAACACCTGAAACGCCCGGCCGAAAAAGCGCAGCGACGGGCACCGAGCTGGCCGATGCGTTGCGCGACTTCTGGAGCGAGCTCGGGGTTGAGCAAACAATGGAAAAATGGGGTGCGACAAACCCGGACCCATCGGCGACTGTCAGCCGGCGATCAGCAATCCACACGACCGTCTGGCAGGAAATGCAATCGTGGCTCGACAACTTGACACTGGCGTTTGCCGACGAACCGCTGCCGTTGCGCGATTGGCTGCCGATTCTTGAAGCCGGTCTCGCAAATCTGACCGTTGGAGTGATTCCACCCGCGCTGGACGAAGTCTTGATCGGCGCAGTGGACCGTTCGCGCAACCCGGATCTGCAGCTTGCCATTGTGGCCGGGTTGAATGAATCCGTCTTTCCGGCGGCACCAATCGTCGCCAGTTTGCTGACTGAAGGCAATCGTGGAGAACTCGAAACGGAAGGAGTCGCGCTGGGTGCGAGCAAGCACGCTCAACTCGGCCACGAGCGTTACTACGGCTACATCGCCTGCACGCGCGCACGGCGGCGGCTCGTGCTCACGTCCGCAATGCGCGACGTTAATGATCGCGCGTTGAACCCGTCGCCATTCCTGGCCCGCTTGAAACGCATTTTCCCTTCGCTCGAAACCGAAACATATTCACCGGCGCAGGGCTGGCTGGACCGCGAACACGCCTGTGAAATGATCGCGCCACTGCTGCGCGCCCGGATTACCGGTGCCGGACGCCGCGATACGGGCTGGACGGCTCTCGCCTCTTCGCCAGCCCTTGCGCCGAAGGGCGAACAACTGCAGGCGCTGGCCACATACGCTCCGGACGATTCCATTTCTGTGTCGCTTGCAACCCAGTTGTACGGCGCCGTGTTACGGACGTCGGCGAGCGCGCTCGAGCAATTCGCGGCCTGCCCGTTCAAATTCTTTGTTCATTCCGCCCTGCGCGCCGAAGAACGGCGTCGGTTCGAAGTGGACGCGCGCGAACGCGGCAGTTTTCAGCACGAGGTGCTCAAACAATTCCACAACAGTTTGCGCGACGAAGGCCGGCAGTGGCGTGAGCTGACGCCCGCGCAGGCCCGCGAGCGAATCGGGCAAATCGCCGGCCGGGTCGCCGCCGGATTTGGCGAGGGGCTGTTTCAGGCCAGCGATCAAAATGCCTTTGAGGCGAGAAGCCTCACGAGCGCGTTGCAGGATTTCATCGAGACTGCCATCGAGTGGATGGAGCAATACGGCCTCGACCCGTATGCGGTCGAGGTTTCGTTTGGCGACCACGACGACCCGCTGCCGGCCTGGGAGATTGAGATCGGTCGCGACCAGCGGATGGCCTTCCGTGGCAAAATCGACCGCGTTGATCTGGCCGTGATTCCGGCGAGTGACGAAGCACTTTGCGTGGTGATGGATTACAAATCCGGCGCGAAAAAGATCGATGCTCTGCTCCTCGAGCACGGCATCCAGATTCAACTGCCCGCGTATCTTGCCGCGCTTCGGGAAATCGGCGGTGGCAGCCCGGTCTTCGGCGTGGCGAGGCTCGTCCCGGCCGGTATTTTCTATCTAAACCTGCGGGGCAGTTACAAACCGGGTGCCAGTCGGAGCGACGTTCTGGAGAGTGGCCGCGATGACCGTCGCCAGGCCTATCGCCATTTCGGCCGGTTCAGTCTGCGGGCGTTGCCGGTGCTGGACCGTCGTTACCAAGAGGGTGGAAGCGGGCAATTCAACTACCGACTGACGAAAGAAGGACAGCCGTACAAGGGCCCGGCGGAACTGTTGGACGAGACCGAATTCAGTGCGCTGCTCGATCGCACGAAATGTTTGATGCGCGGGATGGGGCGGCGCATTTTTGCCGGCGAGGCGAAGGTGGATCCCTATCGCAACGGCGGTGAGGTTGCGTGCGACTTTTGCGATTGTCGCGCCATCTGTCGTATCGATCCGTGGACGCACCGGTTCCGCGTGCTGCGGAGGTCTCCGTCGGAAACGAACGAAAAATGACTTCGTTCACCCAAAGTCAACGGCACGCTGTCGAAGCAGACGGCAACGTGTTGGTAGTCGCGGGAGCGGGCACGGGCAAGACACGGACATTGGTGGAACGATGCCTCGCCCGGGTCTGCGACGCGACGAAACCGGTGTCGATAGAGAACATCCTGATGGTGACATTCACGGAGGCCGCCGCTACCGAGATCCGGAAGCGGCTTCGGGATGAGTTGGAAAGGAGAGCCGGGGCGGATCCGGGGAACGCGCGCCTGACCGAACAACTCGCGCTGGTCGATACGGCGCACATCGCGACGTTGCACGGATTCTGTCTGCAACTGATCCGCGAACATTTTCACGAGCTTGAACTCGACCCACAAATCACGGTGCTCGCGCAGGAACAGGCCCGTTTGCTGGCCCGCGAAACGCTCGACCGCCTGCTGCAAAAACATTATGCGGGCGGCACACCCGTCGCCGCGGCGGTGCAACAGCTCATCCTCGAACAAGGACGCGGCTGGGATCAGCCGGTTCGCGAACTGGTGATGCGGGTTCACGACTACACCCAAACTTTGCGGAATCCGGACGCGTGGTTTACCGGCCAATTGGCGCTGCTCGATCAACCGTGTCTGGAATTGTGGACGCGCTGGCTGCTGGAGGGATTTCGCGGGTGGCGTGAATTGTGGCTCCCCGTTTTGCGAAACCAGGCCTCCGAAAATTCGAATGCGCACCGGTGCGCTGGTTATCTGGCGGATCTGCCGGACGACCCGTCGCGCGCGCAAATCGCCGTGGCACTGGCTCAAATACTCGAAGCGGACAGGGAATGGCCGGCCAGAAGGAAGGGCGCTTTCCGGGGCCCGATCGAAAAGCTTTTTGACGACGCGGCCTTTCTGCATTCTTTGACGGGGATCGGCGACGGCGTTGACCCGCTGGCGCAGGACTGGGAATGGGTCCGTCCCCAAATGACCGCGCTGCTGCGACTCGCGCAGGAATTCACCGGAGAGTTTGCGCGCGCCCGGCGCGAACTCGGGGCCGTGGATTTTCATGACCTCGAACAGTTCGCATTGCGGCTGCTCTGGGACCGCGCAACGGACCGGCCAAAAGACGCGGCGCGGTACAGGCGCGAACGACTGAAGCTGGTATTTGTGGACGAATACCAGGACATCAATGATGCGCAGGACACGATCCTGCGCGCCCTTGGGCGTGAAGGCGCGGATGCCAACCGATTTCTGGTCGGTGATGTGAAGCAGAGCATCTACCGATTTCGTCTCGCGGACCCGCGAATTTTTCAGAGATACGCGGGTCGGTGGAGCAAGAACCGGGGTGAAGGCCGTGTCCTCGCGCTGTCGGACAATTTTCGCAGCCATGAGTCCATTTTGACATTCGTCAACGCGCTCTTCGGGGCGCTGATGCGCGAAGCGGTCGGCGGAGTGGAATACGACGAACGGCAGCGGTTGAAATTCGGAGACGCCGCGGAACGCGCGGGCCGGCAGGCTCATCCCGGCTCGCCGTGCGTGGAATTGCATTTGCGCCTGACCGGCGGCGTCGAAGAAAGCAATCAGGACGATCCGGACGACTTTACCAACGCGGAGCACGAAGCGCGATTGGTGGCGGCGCGCTTGTGCGAGCTGCGGGAGCAACGGTTTGAAATCTGGGACCGAGACGTGAATCGGTTCCGTCCGGCACAGTGGAGCGACATGGCTATTCTGCTGCGGTCACCGCGCAACAAAGCGGAAAGTTACGCCAGGGCGTTCGAAGAGCTGGGCGTGCCGCTGGCGGCGGCGCACGGCTCTTTCTGGGAGAACCTTGAGATCACCGACCTGTTGAGCCTGTTGCAGACGCTCGACAACCCGATGCAGGATCTCCCGTTGCTCGCGGTGCTGCGTTCGCCGTTCGTCGGCCTGACGCTTGATGAGATTATCGCTGTCCGGCTGGTGCAACGTCGGGGCTATTTCTGGACGGCTCTGAACAAGTTTCGGACCAACGGATGCGGCGACTCGCGGAACGCAGCCCAGATGAAGATAGAATTGTTCCTGCGCCGTTTTGCCGGCTGGAGGCGGCTGGCACGACAATCGGCCTTGTCGCAGTGCCTGGAGATCATTCTTGAAGAAACTTCTTACGAAGCTTGGCTGACGGTGCAGCCGCGCGGCGTGCAGCGTCTCGGCAACGTTCAACGCCTTCTGGCCATGTCACGGCGATTCGACCAGTTCCAGCGGCAGGGATTGTTCCGTTTTTTGAAATTCATCGGGGCGCAGCGCGACGCGGACGTGGAGATGGAATCGACGCCGGCCGCCGCGGAAAACGCCGTCCGGTTGATGAGCATCCATCAGAGCAAAGGACTGGAGTTCCCGATTGTCGTGGTGGCGGACCTTGGAAAGCGATTCAACCTCGACGACCTTAAAGAGCGCATGATTCTGGACGAGGAGTATGGCCTCTGTCCGAAGGTCAAGGCTCCATTGTCGGCCCGGGTGTACCCGAGCCTGCCTTTCTGGCTGGCGGCAAGGCGGCAGAAGCGCGAAACCCTGGGCGAAGAATTGCGGTTGCTCTACGTGGCGCTGACCCGCGCCTGCGACAGGCTGATTCTGGCCGGCACAGCGCCAAAAAAATCAGTTGCCGGGAAATGGCCGGCCAACAACGCCGGCGAAATTACGGCACTTCAAATCCTGGGGGCGAACAATTATCTCGACTGGCTTGGCCGCTGGCTGCCCGGTGCGACCGGCCACTGTGATTGGACAGTCAGCGGCCAAAATCCGCTCCTGTCATGGGTGATTTACACAGAAGACAACCCGCGTCTGATTGACAAGCGACCCGGTGCAGGCCAGCCAACGGAGGCTCCGGCCTTGATCGAACCGATCGATGCCGCCGGAGTGGAGTCGCTTCTATACAAACTGAAATGGCGTTATCCGTTTGACGCCGCCGCGACGGAACCGGCGAAAACCTCGGTGTCCGCATTGAGGAGGCGATTTCCCGAAGAGACCGATGACGAGGCCGCGCCGTTGTTTCGGGTCTCAGGTTCCGTGTTTCAAGCTCCTCGCCGCGACCGCGCCGCCGCAAGTCTCTCGGCGGCGGAAGTCGGCAACGCGCATCATTTGTTTCTACAGCTGGCGCCTTTGGACGGCATGGACAATTTGCGGGAATTGACGAAGGAAGCGGAACGGCTGCG
>Ga0134126_10001692_pt1 | contig 28130 bp, 28 predicted proteins | sample KB31752_FD_96881 | JGI IMG/M metagenome (GOLD analysis project Ga0134126, IMG submission 96881) | Terrestrial soil microbial communities with excess Nitrogen fertilizer from Kellogg Biological Station, Michigan, USA - KB3-175-2 | ecosystem: Environmental > Terrestrial > Soil > Unclassified ... | reverse complement strand
CGGCGTGAGCGAGCCTTATCGCATGTTCACGTCGCGCGCCGAATATCGTCTTGCCTTGCGCGCAGACAACGCCGACCAGCGTTTGACTGCGAAGGGTATTTCAATTGGCTGCGTCGGTGCAGAACGCGCAAAACTTTTTTCTGAAAAATATTCCGCGCTGACCGGCGCGCGCGAATTTGCAAAATCCGTTTCGCTCACGCCGAAAGAAGCGGGCGCGCACGGCATCGCTCTTAACAAAGACGGCCAGCGGCGCACGGCATTTGAGCTGCTGTCGTATCCGAATATTTCCATTTCCGATCTCGCAAAAATCTGGCCGCGCTTTGCCGGGCTCGCGCCGAACATCGCCGAGCAAATCGAGATCGACGCGAAGTACGACGTCTATCTTTCGCGCCAGGCGGCCGACGTTGCCGCCTATCGGCGCGACGAAAGCTTCGAGCTGCCGAACACCATCGACTACGAAACGCTGCCGGGGCTCTCGAACGAGGTGAAACAAAAACTTGCCGCGCATCGTCCGCGCACCATCGGTCACGCCGCGCGTATCGACGGCTTGACGCCGGCGGCGTTGACGCTGCTGGTCGCGCATGTGCGCCGCGGCCGGCACAAGGTTGCAAAACCCGCTTGAGCAAAAACGAGCAGGGCGCTTTCGACCTCGCCGCCGACAAGGCGCTCGCGCTCGCGCTCACGCCCGTTTCACGTGAAACGGAAGCGCGCCTCGACCGGTTCGTCGAGTTGCTGTTACTGCGGCAGCAAAGGCAGAACCTGGTCGCGTCCTCGACGCTTCCTCATCTGTGGACGCGGCACATCGCCGATTCTTTGCAGCTCCTGCCGCTCGCTCCGAATGCGAAAGTCTGGGTGGATTTCGGCTCAGGCGGTGGATTTCCCGGTATCCCCATCGCCTGTGCATTGGCCGGCACCGGTGCAACGGTCCACCTCGTTGAAAGCGTTGGCAAAAAGGCGGCATTTTTGAGCGAGGCGGCGAGCGTGACGGGGGCTAAGGCGCAAGTCCATCAGATGCGGGCAGAGGACCTCGGCAAAACCTGTGCAGAACCCGTCGAAGTGGTCACGGCCCGAGCCTTGTCGCCCCTAAAAACGCTTTGCGATCAGGTCTTTCCGCTGATCGCCAAGGGGGCCATTGGCCTATTCCCCAAAGGTCAAGATGTAGACGCCGAATTGACCGAAGCCGCTAAATATTGGACTATCCAGGCGACCAAGGTGCCCAGCGTTACCAGTCCGAATAGCCGTATATTGGTCGTTAGTGGCCTTGCAAGGCGTAAAATCGCGTAAAAATCAGCCGGAATCGGCCTACATCGGCCGATCTATTCCGATGTTGCAAGAACGGAATCAGCATGACGCAACCCCCCGATGATCGCGCCCCGGCGGCCGCTCCCCAGGTCGTCCCCTTCGCCAAGGCGCCGGACCAATCGGCTGTCCGGCCTTCGGCCGGCGCCCGGCCCCGCGTCCTGGCGGTCGCCAACCAGAAGGGCGGCGTCGGCAAAACGACGACAGCCATTAATCTCGGCACGGCGCTCGCGGCCATCGGCGAGCACGTTCTGGTGGTCGACCTCGATCCACAGGGCAACGCGTCGACCGGTCTAGGCATCGACCGCCGCTCGCGGCGCACGTCGACCTACGACGTTTTGACCGGCGCCGCGCCGCTGCGTTCCGCGGCGTTACCGACCGCGGTGCCGAAACTGTCGATCGCGCCCTCGACGCTCGATCTCTCCGGCCTCGAAATGGAAATCGGGCAGACGCGCGACCGCGCCTTCCGTCTGCGCACCGCGCTGCGCGATCTCAACGCCGGCAAGCACGAGCACGATTTCACTTACGTGCTGGTCGATTGTCCGCCGTCGCTCAACCTGATCACCATCAATGCCATGGCCGCGGCCGACTCGATTCTCGTGCCGCTGCAATGCGAGTTCTTCGCGCTCGAAGGACTGTCGCAACTGCTCAAGACGATCGAGCAAGTCAAGACGACGCTCAACCCGGATCTGTCGATCCACGGCATCGTTCTCACCATGTACGACTCGCGCAACAATCTCGCCAACCAGGTGGTTGCCGACGTGCGCCAGTACATGGGACGCAAGGTCTACGACACGGTGATTCCGCGCAACGTGCGAATTTCGGAAGCTCCGTCCTACGGCAAACCCGTTCTGGTCTACGATCTCAAATGCGTCGGTAGCGAAGCGTACCTGCGACTTGCAACGGAAATCATCCAGCGCGAGCGCGAGCTGAAAGCGAGTTAATTCACTCGTGCCCGCGAGCGAAACAGAAACGTAGCGAAAGCCGAAAGAGGGACGCGTGACGAGAGGCTCAGGAGCGGCAGCGATGGCGGATCATTCGCGACTTGGACGCGGCCTTGCATCGCTGATCGGCGATGTTGGCGAAGAGAGCAACGCCGCCGAGCCGACGCGCAAGCCGCGGCAAGCGCCGATCGAGAGCCTGCGTGCCAATCCGCGCAATCCGCGCCGCACGTTTTCCGACGCCGAGCTTGATGAGCTTGCCGCTTCGATCCGCGAGCACGGTATCATTCAGCCGATCATCGTGCGCAAGCCGGACACCGGCGACAATTTCGAGATTGTCGCCGGCGAGCGGCGTTGGCGCGCGGCGCAACGCGCCAACCAGCACGACGTTCCGATCGTCGTCGTGGAAGCAACCGACGCGCAGGCACTCGAATTCGCCATCATCGAAAATGTGCAACGCGCCGATCTCAATGCGATCGAGGAGGCAGCCGGCTATCAGGCGCTGATGGACGAATTCCATCACAGCCAGGACGACGTTGCGCAGATCGTCGGCAAGAGCCGTTCGCACGTGGCCAATCTGGTGCGTCTGCTCAAGCTGTCCGAGCCGGTGAAGGCATTGGTGAAGTCCGGCGCGCTGTCCGCCGGCCACGCGCGCCAGCTTATCGGTCAGCCGAACGCGCTGGAAATGGCGCAAGACATCATCAAGCGCGGCCTCAGCGTGCGCCAGGTCGAAGGTCTCGCGCGCAAGGACGGCGGCGCCCAGGCGCGCGACACCGCGGCGCCAGCGCGCGCCAAAGATGCCGATACCAAGGCGCTGGAAAAGCGACTTTCGGATTCGCTCGGCCTCGAGGTCGACATTGACCACCGCGGGCAAGGCGGCACGCTGCATATCAAGTACCGGGACCTCGATCAGCTTGACGGCATCATCCGCAAGCTGGATCGCTAAAATCATTTCCGCTAGTCTTGCAGCCCGCGCAAGCTGCGGTTTTTTTTGGCCAAGCTGCCTGTCGCTAAATACGGAGCCGCGCATGAAAATGGCTGCTTTCGGAATTGCCATCGCCGCGTTCGCCGCTTTCAACCTGGCAGCTTCCGCCGCGGAGCCTGCGTCCGATACCAAACCTCATCATTCCAATCGCGCGCATGCAAAGGCGGCGAATCCTTATGCCGACCTCGAACGTTTTCGTTCGATGGATTTTATCGGCACTTATCCAGGCGACTACGCCGCCAGAAGAGCGGCCGGCGATTGCGTGATCGATCTGGGCTATGGCCGTTCCATGAGTTGTGACCAAGGCGGCGGTGGCGGCCGGAATTAAGCACCACGCGGCCGCGCTTCCGATGACTTCGTCGCCTCACGCCGGTATGCAAGCCGTCGGTGATCGTCGTTAGTGAATAACGTGGGCGATCATGTACCAGCCGCCGCCAAGCACCACGACCGCTCCGCCAATCCACAGTATTGGAACCAAAATTACGGGCATGTCCGCCTCCTGTGTTTCCTCCGATATTGAATTCTGTATTTGAAATGCCGTTCCGTGCGAGCAAAGCGCCATCGGCAAAAAGTTTTTGCGGATTTCGGGAACAAATAAGCAAGCCGCTTCCGCCATCGGCCGTTTCGAAAGCGCCGACTTTGCTTACCCCGCCCTTGCCACCGGACGGCCCGACGTCAGGACGCGTCGGCGAAATCGGCGGAGCGCCGTGCTCTGAAAAACCGCATGATGCGCTCGGCGGTGGGGCGGCGGAGCGCGATAAATTCGGCCTTGGTCTGAACCAGATCGTCGCGCGTGGGGGCGCCGGCGGCCAGACGCGACTGGTAAATCGCGTCGACCGTCGTCAGATGAAAGCCGATCGCCTTGAGGATAATGGCGACGGGACTTGACCACGTGTCGAGAAACAATCGCTCGATTTCCACCGTCGCAAAATTCGACATCAGAGCGATTGCGACGATGACCTCCTCAAGCTGCTTCTTGCGCGCAAACTCGACGACGGAGGCTTCGGTGAGCGGACGGGATCTCACCATCAATTCCGCGGTCCGGTAATCCTTGGATGGTGCTGCCGGCTTTTTTTCGGGTTCCAGGGGCGCCGCCGGCGGCGCGATATCGGGCAGCGTTTCCTGGATAATCTCGCAAAGTTCGGGATTGCGCGTCATCAACCGGTGACGAACGATGGAGGACGCCTTGGAAATCAGCTCCCGAAAGTGATGCTCGGGGATGTCCTTGCGCGCCGCGACGCACTCCGACATCCAGTCGTCGCCGGCGCTTTTCTTCACCAGCACCTTAAATCCGTCGTTGGATATTTTCGCGCCGGTATTGTTGACCAGAGTGCCCAGCACTTTCTTGTTGTCGCTGGCGATCAGCCGGTCGCTGACTTTCTCGCTGACTTCGAGCCGGGCGGCGATGGCGACCAGATGGCCCCAGCCTTTGGTGGTGGCGACTTCGGCCAGCGTGTCGTCGTCGAGGGCGATGGACTGCTTGAGAACCGGCTCGGCCACGGCGAGCGACTCGTCGAGCGCCAGCGAGCGGACGGTCTGAACCGGCGCGTCTTCGACCGGGGCAAGCCGCAGCGCGAGCTCTGCGCGCGCGCCGACCTCGACCTTGTCGACCAGCATTGCGAGAACGTCGTCGTAGACGCCAAGCTGATCGCGGGTGTATTGGCCGGCGTTGACGAGAAAGAGCTCGGTTATCTGATGCAGCATCGCGCCGACGTTGTCCGATCGGGACGCGATGGCGTGCTCGATGTCAGAAATAAGATTGTTAGGCAGCACAGTATTGCCTTGATAGTCGCCCAATGGACGATTGCACAAACCTGTAAATTCTCAATGAAATGCGTAGGCCGCTAACGATTCATTTACCTAGACCGAGGACGCCGCCGCGCCAAAAAATTCCCCACTGCGAGGGAATTCCTGCCCGCTGCCGAGGAATTGCAAACGGCTAGGTCGCGCGCGACGGTGCTCTGCCGCGGTTGCACAGGGTGAAATTTCAGTTGTCGCGGCGCTGGGCGCTCATCGCGATCGACAGCAGCGTGCGCTGGGCGATTGCCTCGGCGAGCGCCGGCTGACGGCGGGTTTCCAGCGAGGCGTCGGCGAGCTGCTGCATAGCGCGCACGAGCCGCGTCGGGGTCCACGCTTTCAGCGCGACGCCGACGATATTCTGCCGAGAGAAATGCACCGGCGGTCCGCCACGCTGCATCGCGAATTCGGCGCTGTCGCCGCTCTCGACCGCCAGTTTCATCTTGTGCAGATTGGCGACATGGCGGATCGCCGCCGAAACGATTGCGCCGGGATGCGAGCCGCCGGCGCGCGCCTTGGAAAATTCTGTCTCGACGTCGTTTTTTTTGCCGGCGAAAGCGGCATCGATCACGCCGTCAAGACCCAGGTCCGATGCATCGGACACGACCGCCGCCACGTCGGCAAGCTCGACGCGATCCTTGCCGTGCGCATAAAGCGCGAGCTTTCGGATTTCGCCGCGCGAAGCGAGCCGGTCGCCACCGAGCAATGCGACCAATGCGGCGCGCGCTTCCGGCGCAAGCGTCAGCTTCGCGAGGCGCATTTCCTCGTCGATCAATTCGGATATCGTGCGCGCGCCGTCCGCATAACAGGGCAACGCCGCTGCCACCTTCGATTTTTCGCACAGTGTGCGCAATGGCGCCGTCTTGCGCAAATCGCCGGCCTCGACGATGACGCGGCAATCCGGCGACGGCGCGGCGATCACCGGCTCAAGCGCGGCGGAAATATTCCGTCCGCCGGCCTTGACCAGTACCGCGCGGCGGCCGCCGAACAATGGCACGGTGTGCGCTTCTTCGATAAGACGCGTCGGATTGGCGGAAAGTTCTTCGCCCTCGATGCGCACGAAGGCGAACGGGTCGTTGGGATCGTCCACCGAAGCCTTGACCAGCGCGTCGGTGCGTTCACGCACCAGTCCGGCATCCGGGCCGAACACCAGCACGATCGATTTGTCCGGGTCGGGCCGGGCGATGAAGCGGTCGACGTCGGAGGCCTTGATGGCGGTCATCGATTATGTGTCACGCATCGGCGTGTCTGCGCCGCGCCCGAGCTACGAACAACTCACGTCCCGGCGACGAAATAAGAGGCCAGGCGCGAACGGATATTTTCCGCGATCACCTTGGCGGCGCGGTCCTCGGCATCGCGCAAGCCGCGGTCGCCGGCGAAGCGCTGCTCCTGGCCCGGGATATTGTAGGACACGCGCGAGAAGGTGGTCGCGGTGACCACTTTCTTGCCAGTGTTGAGATCGGTGAGCGTGTAGGTGGCGTTGATGCCGTAATTTTCCACGTCCGGCCGCGCCGTGTTCACGTCGACGATCACCTGCAACGTCGTGGATGTAAGCCTGATGTCCAGCCGATGCGTGGGCGGAGCTGCGGCTCTGCCGCCGGTAAGATCGAACATCAGCTCGTTGCGTACGCCGACGCCGACGCGGGCAATGCGGCTGCCGTTCGGTGCATTAGCCGGGTCGATGGGCGCGACTTCGACGGCGCTGAGTTTGTTGGCAACGTCGCTGCCGCCGACCACGGCGGTGCTGGTGCCGTAAAGCGGCGTGAAACAGCCGGCGGTGAGGCCGGCAAGGCCGACGACGATCAGCAAATGGGTCAGGCGGCTAAACGACCACATTGACGATCCTGTGCGGGACGACGATGACCTTTTTCGGGCGCTTGTCGTCCAACGCCTTTTTTACCGCATCGAGCGCCAGAACGGCAGCAATAATCTCAGCCTCTCCCGCGTCGCGGGGGACGGTCACTTCGGCGCGCTTTTTGCCGTTGACCTGCACGGGCAGAGTGGCGGTGTTTTCAACCAGCAAATCGGCCTCGATCTTGGGCCAGGCCTCGGCGGACACAAGCGTCGTGTGGCCGAGCGCCGCCCAGCATTCCTCGCCTAGATGCGGCATCATCGGATGGAAAAGGCGCACCAGAATGTCGCCTGCTTCCCGCAGCGCCCAGGCGAAATCCGGCTCTGGCGCGGTTTCGGCGCTGCCGAGGGCGTCACCGAGCGCATTGGCGAATTCGTAGATATGCGCGATGCAGCGGTTAAAGCGCAGCCGTTCAATGTCGTCGGATACCGCGGAAAGCGCCCGGTGCGCGGCCTTGCGCACGATTTGCGCCTGGCCGCCGAAAGTTGACGGCCGCGCCGCCGGAGCCTTTACGGCGGCGATTTCGCCGACGAGCCGCCACAGACGCTGCACGAAACGCCAGGCACCCTGCACGCCTTCTTCGGTCCAGATGACGTCGCGTTCGGGCGGCGAGTCGGACAGCATGAACCAGCGCGCGGTGTCGGCGCCGTAAGCGGCGATGATGTCGTCAGGGTCGACGGTGTTCTTCTTCGACTTCGACATCTTCTCGATCGGGCCGATGACCAGAGGCTCGCCGGTGGCGGCGAGGGTCGCGCTGCGCGCGTCCCCCATGCCTTCGAGCTTGACCTTGGCAGGTTCGATCCAATCGCCGCCTTTGCTGCGATAGGTTTCGTGCACCACCATGCCTTGCGTGAACATGCCCTGGAACGGTTCATCCAGATCGAGGTGACCGGTCTTGTGCATCGCTCGCGTGAAGAAGCGGGAATAGAGCAGGTGCAGGATAGCGTGCTCGATGCCGCCGATATATTGATCGACCGGCAGCCAATCATTGGCGATCTTCGGCGTCGTCGGCGCGGCCGCGTTCCACGGATCGGTGAAACGGGCGAAATACCAGGACGAGTCGACGAACGTGTCCATCGTGTCGGTCTCGCGCGTCGCCTTGCCGCCGCACTGCGGACACGCGACGTGCTTCCAGGTCGGATGCCGGTCGAGCGGATTGCCCGGTTTGTCGAAGGTGACGTCGTCCGGCAGCCTGACCGGCAGATCCTTTTCCGCCACGGGAACGACGCCGCACGTCTCGCAGTGGATGATCGGGATCGGGCAACCCCAGTATCGCTGGCGGGAAATGCCCCAGTCGCGCAGGCGGTAGTTTACTTGGCGCTGCGCCACCGGACGATTTCCGCGCGTCTCCCGTTCAAGCCGCTTGGCCACGTCCTCCTTCGCCTGTTCGATCGTCATACCGTCGAGGAAGCGCGAATTGATCATGCTGCCGTCGCCGACATAAGCCTCATCGGTGATGACGAAGGTCTTCGGGTCCTGCCCCGGCGGGCAGACGACGGGTGTGTTCCCGAGCCCGTACTTGTTGACGAAATCGAGGTCGCGCTGGTCGTGCGCCGGGCAGCCGAAAATGGCGCCGGTGCCGTAATCCATCAAAATAAAATTGGCGACGTAGACGGGCAGCTTCCAGTTCGGATCGAACGGATGCGCCGCCTTGATGCCGGTGTCGAAGCCCATCTTCTCGGCGGTGTCGATCGCCGCCTGCGACGTGCCCATGTGCCGCGTCTGCGCGATGAAGGCGGCAAGCTTCGGATTCTTCGCCGCCGCGGCCGCGGCGAGCGGATGATCCGGCGAGATGGCCATGAACTTGGCGCCGAACAGGGTGTCGGGGCGCGTGGTGAAAATCTCGAGTTCGCTCTCGGCATTCGGCGTTGTGCTCGAATCGAGCATGAAGCGGATGAGCAGCCCTTCCGAGCGGCCGATCCAGTTCTTCTGCATCAGCTTGACCTTGTCCGGCCAGTGATCGAGTGTGTCGAGCGCCTCGAGCAGATCTTCCGAATAGTCGCTGATCTTGAACACCCACTGGTGAAGGTCGCGCTGCTCGACTTCGGCGCCGCTTCGCCAACCGCGCCCGTCGATTACCTGCTCATTCGCCAGCACGGTCTGGTCGACCGGATCCCAGTTCACCTTGCGATATTCGCGCGCGACCAGCCCGGCCTCGCGGAAGTCGAGAAACATTTTTTGCTGGTGCTTGTAATAAGAGGGGTCGCAGGTCGCGACCTCGCGCGCCCAGTCGAGCGAGAGGCCCATCGACTTCAACTGCGCCTTCATCGCCGCGATGTTGTCGTAGGTCCACGCCTTGGGGTGCACCTTGCGGTCGATCGCCGCGTTCTCCGCCGGCATGCCGAAGGCATCCCACCCCATCGGGTGCAGCACGGCGTTGCCCATCGCGCGCTTGTAGCGCGCGACAACGTCGCCCATCGTGTAGTTGCGCACGTGGCCCATGTGGATGCGCCCGGAGGGATAGGGAAACATCTCGAGCACGTAGTATTTCGGCCGCGGGTCGTCGTTTTTGGTCGCGAAAATGCCGCGCTCGTCCCACGTCTTCTGCCAGCGGGCCTCGGCCTCGCGGGCGTTATATCGCTCGTTTTTTTGCGCTTCGGCGGTCATTTCCGGCTCTTTTAAGGCCCGGGGAACTGACACGAAAGCGCTTTTTCGGTCAACAAAAAGCGCGAAAAATCGGCAGGAACCGCTGGTGACCGGCGCGGGTTAGCCCTCCATTCAAAGGAGGTGCGGCATGGCGAAAGCGCAAGACATCAAGGAGCACATGGAAGTTCTCGGCGCCGATGGCGAGCATGTCGGCACGGTCGATTGCCTCAAAGGGGCGGACCGCATCGTGCTCACCAAGGACGATCCGAAGTCGGGCGGCCAGCATCACATCATCCCGCTGGATTGGGTGATGCGCGTGGATGGCAAAGTGCATCTCAACAAGTCGAGCCGCGACGCGATGGTGCAATGGCAAGCGGCCGCGTGAACGGCGACGGCTTCAACGCCTGCGCAGCGCGCGGCGTAAAGCCGCCAGCAATTCGTCGATCCGGTACGGCTTGTCGACCACCGGTGTTTCCGGAAACTGCCGGGCCCGTTTGTCGTCGCCGCCCATGCCGGTGAGAAAGACGAAAGGTATTCCCCGCTCGTGCAACGCAAGCGGCACGGCGACGCCGGTCTTGTCCTTTTCGTCGAGCCCGATGTCCACGACGGCGACCGCAAAGGGGGGCTCGTTCTGCAAGGCCGCGAGAGCGTCGGCGATACTGCCTGCGCAGGTCACCGCCGCTGCGCCGGCACTCTCCAGCAGTTCCTGGATGTCGAGGGCGATGAGAAAATCATCCTCAACCACGAGGCAACGCAAACCCCCGAGAAGCTTGCGCGCCTCTCCATTATCCTCGGGTTCGCCGGCCTTCGGACGATCGGTCATTCGCAGAGTTCGCTCAATGGAACTTTTTTCGCCGCCGCCGCTTGTCCTACGGATCGGGCGGGTCGGCATTTAAAAAAGACATAGGAATCGGAGTTTTCTGGCTAGCAACGGGCGGGGCACGAATGCTTGTGGGCAATGGGCGGCTAAACGGAAAAGTCTATACTCCTTGCGAGCAATGCCCGCTGCGCAAGCGCGCTTGCCTGCGCGAATTCACCGCAGACGAATTGGCATTCGTTCGGCAATTCAAAATCGACGAGTTGCGCGTCGATCCCGGCGCAAGCTTCCTGCGCGAAGGCAGCCGCAGCGATCAACTTTATACTGTGCTGAGCGGCTGGGCGTTCCGATACAAAATGCTCGACGATGGCCGCCGCCAGATTCTCAATTACGCGTTGCCGGCCGATATGGTCGGTTTGCAGGGCGCGTTGATGCATGAAATGGAGCATTCCGTCGAAGCGCTGACGCCGCTGACGCTCTGTGTGTTTCCGCGCTCGAAGCTGTACGACCTTTACAGCCGCTTTCCTTCGCTTGCCTTCGACATCACCTGGCTCGCCGCGCGCGAAGAGCAACTGATCGACGAAAATTTGGTCAGCCTCGGCCGCCGCACCGCGCTGGAGCGCATCGCATATCTGCTGCTGCATCTGTTCGTCCGTGCCGAGGAGTCGGGGCTGGTCAAGAACGGCACCATTCAGTTTCCCTTCACGCAGCAGCATCTCGCCGATACGCTCGGCATGTCGCTGGTCCATACCAACAAGACGCTGAGGCGTCTTTTCGCCACCAAGGCCGTGCGCTGGAAGGACCGCATGTTTGAAATGGTCGACCGCGCCGCGCTCGTTGGCATTGCCGGCGAAGAGGCCGCTCCGCGGCCGTCGCGCCCGTTTATTTGAGTTGGCGGGCCGCGCAGGCTTGCGATATAGCGGGCATATGGACACGGCCGCTTCTACAACCGGGCTCGATACCGTTCGTGCCGAGATCGCGCGCGCCTGTCGCGACAGCCAGCGCGATCCGGCGTCGGTTACGCTGGTGGCGGTGTCGAAGACGCACAGCGCCGAGACGATCGAGCCGGTCATCGCCGCCGGCCAGCGCGTGTTCGGTGAAAACCGGGTGCAGGAAGCGAAGGCAAAGTGGCCGCCGTTGGTGGCCAGACACAGCGGGCTCGCTCTGCATCTGATCGGACCGTTGCAGTCCAACAAGGCCAAAGAAGCGGTTGCTTTGTTCGACGCTATTCACTCCGTGGATCGGCCAAGTCTGTGTGATGCCTTGGCAAAAGAAATCGCGAAGCAATCGCGGCGGCCGCTGCTGTTTGCCGAGATCAATACCGGCGCCGAGGCGCAGAAGGCGGGCATCTTGCCGCAGGACGCGGATGCGTTTCTCGCGCGTTGCCGCGACGAATACGGGCTCGCCATTTCCGGATTGATGTGCATCCCGCCGCACAACGAGGCGCCGGGCCCTCATTTTGCGCTCACCGCCAAGCTGGCAAAGCGCAACGGCCTTTCGCTGCTGTCGATGGGTATGAGCGCGGATTTTGCCACCGCGATTTCCCTCGGCGCCACGCACGTGCGCGTCGGCAGCGCGATTTTCGGCGAACGGGAAAAGCGGGCGCCATGACAGACCTGCCGCCTGAAATCGCGCGCTGGCAAAAACGCTATTCCGAGCCGGGCTATCTGTTCGGCACCGAGCCGAATGCCTTTCTCAAATCGCAAGCGCACCTGCTGCCAAAAAGCGGATCGGCGCTTGCGATCGCCGACGGCGAGGGTCGCAATGGCGTGTTCCTGGCCGAGCACGGGCTCGACGTGCTCTCGGTCGATTTTTCGCCGCTGGGCCAGACCAAGGCGCGTGCGCTGGCAAAGCAACGCGGCGTCTCGCTGCGGACGCTCGAAGCCGACATGACGGCATGGGACTGGACGCCGGCGACGTTCGACGTGGTGGCGGGGATCTTCATTCAGTTCGCCAAGCCGAGCGAGCGCGCGAGAATTTTCGCCGGCATCAAGACCACGCTCAAGCCCGGTGGCCTCCTGCTCCTGCAAGGCTACGGGCTAAAGCAGCTTCAGTTCAAAACCGGCGGCCCGTCCGAGCCGGAGCGGCTTTATACGCGCGAGCTGCTGGAAGACGCGTTCGGCGATTTCGCCGCGCTCGATATCCGCGAGCACCAGAGCGCGCTCAAGGAGGGCGACCACCACGTCGGCATGTCGGCGCTGGTCGACCTTGTCGGACGAAAATAGCCGCCGGACTTAGCGCGGCTTCGGCGTAAAGCTCGGCGGCGGTGGCGGCCGGTTCGACAGCGGAAAGGCGCTCGAGGGCTCCAACGGCTTGCGCAACAAGCTCGAGCGCAGCGCCTCGCCGCGCGCAGATGGCTGAACCGGTACAGGCGCGGCCGGCGGTGGAGGCGATGCGCCGGGCTGCAACGCCGGCGAATCGAGCGGCGAGGTGTACTCCGAAGAATCGTCGTCGCCGGTACGATGGCTCATGCTTGAACTGCGCCAGCGTTCGATCACGCTGGAGATCAGATCGCGGCTGATATTGGTGCCGGCGTCGGAATGCGTATCGCCCGATGCTTCGCTGTTCGGGCGGACGTTTTCCGCGATTTCGGTAAAGCGCATGCGCGTCGGCATCGCCACGCCGGGGCCGAACGTGAACACCTCGCGGGTGCCGAGCGACGGGATGAACGAGAGCAGGTTCGCCGCTGCGTCCGATACGGCCGAGCGGATCAGCGACTGGTCGCGGTCGTTCGACAGGCGCATGCAGAAAAGCGTCGAGCACTGGGAAATGATGGTGGGATCGATTTCCGCCGGCCGCTGCGTGATCAGGCCGAGGAAAACGCCGTATTTGCGGCCTTCCTTGGCGATGCGCGAGAGCGCGCGGCGGGTCGGGCCGAAGCCGATATTCTTGTCGGACGGCGCATAGCGGTGCGCTTCTTCGCAAACGAACAGCAACGGCGCGACCCCGTCGCTCCACAGGCCGAAGTCGAAGGCCATGCGGCAGAGCACCGACACCACCGAGTCGACCACTTCCGCCGGGAAACCGGCAAGCTGCATGATCGTCATCGGCTTGCCTTCGGTCGGCAACCGGAACAGGTGGCTCAGGGTTTCCGCCATCGTGTCGCCGCCGATATTGGCGCCTTCGAACATGAAGGCGTAGCGCGGATGATTGCGGAAGGTCTGGATGCGCGTGATCAGGCGGTGAATGGTGACGCGTTGCGTGCGCGCATCGAGCTTGCCCATGCGCTCGTCGAGCAGATTGATGAGATCCTCGATGCGGTAGGGCACCGGCGTGTCGGCGGTAAAGCCGGTCGAGCGCGGGTCTTTCTTCTTGGCGATGGCGCGCTCGGCGGAGCTGCCGCGATATTGCAGGTAGGCCGCTTTGGCGAGGGGGATGACGTCGGACAGGATTTCGACTTCTTCCTCGACGCCGGGGCGGCCGCCGAAGAAGGCGTCGATGGTTTCCTCGAAATTGAACAGCCAGAACGGCAGCCGCAGATTGCGCGGGGTGAGCACCTGCGCCTTCTCGCCGAAGCAGCGCCCGTATTCGTTGTGCGGGTCGACGAGGAAGATGCGCAGGTTCGGCCGCGTGTCGAGAATTTTTTGCAGGATGATGGCGACGCCGCTCGATTTGCCGACGCCGGTGGCGCCGAGAACGGCGAAGTGGCGGCTGACCAGGCTGTCGATATCGATGTGCACGCCGATGTCGGGATTTTGCTGCAAGTCGCCAATATGGCCGTGATCGTTGTCGGCGCCGCCGTAGACGAGCCGCAGCTCGGCTTCACCCAGCAGCGTCGCGTTGTCGCCGATGCTCGGATATTCGGTTACGCCGCGCTGGAAGCGGTCGCCGCGGATTTCGCCGAGCAGGTCGAGCCGCGCGATCTTGCGGAACGTCTGCGCGCCCGAAGGCTGTTGTTCGCCGACTTCGGTGATCATACCGACGATCAGCGTCGTGCCGGTCGACATGCCGACGAATTTTCCAACCGTCGGCTTTTCGGCGCCGGCCCCGCGCGTGCTCAGTTCGATACTGGCTTGAGCGCCGGTGACCGAAGCGACACGGCCAAGAATGTCGATTGCGCCCGGCGTGGCGGGCCGCACATCGCGTGGAAGAGAAGCGTCCATAGTCGTCCCGTTATCGGTTGTCAGTCTTGTTATCGGGCTGCCGCGACCGCGCGGCGTCATCGGTCAAACTATCAGGCAGTATTTCTCGCTTTGTTAATGCGGCGATTACGGGCGGTTCCGCCGCCGATCTATCCTTAACCAACCGTGATGCCGTGTGTAACGATCAATCAACCATGATCGTCGTCTGCGGGCCGAGACGCGCCAGCAACCGGCGCAACGAGCGGTGTTTGAGCGCGATGCAGCCGGCGGTCGGCGCAAAGCCCGGCCGCGCGACATGTATAAAGACGGCGCTGCCGCGGCCTGCGATCCGCGGCCGAGTGTTGTGATCGAGCTCGATGATGAAGTCATAGAGATCGTCAGGACGTTTGAGCCGATCGGCGTTGGACTGCGGAGCGACCTTCACCGGCCTGTTGTAGTTGCGGTCGGTCGGAGTTTCGCACCAGCCGTCGTCGGCGCCGATCCGCCGTGTCGGCAGATTTGTGCGCGGACGAGCGATCCGGTCGGCGCGCCACCACAGGCGTCTGAGCCGAAATCGGCCGCGCGGCGTCGCGCCGTCGCCCTCGCGCTTATTGGCTTTGATGCCGCCTCTGCCAAGCGCGACCGGTAGCGCCAGCGGTCCGGCCAAGAGCCAGCCGCGGGTCGGCGCCCCGGGCTTGCGCCGGACCCTCAGCGTCTGCAACGAAGTCTCTCGTCGCGCATTGGTCATGGTCGAACCTCAATTTCGCTTTGCTTGCACGGTCTTCGCCGCTAAGGGACCCAGGCTTTCGGCGCCATGCGTGCTAAATACCAGATGCCGCTTGCTCTTTTACCGCCGAATGTTCTACTGCGCGACCAAATGGGGGCTTTTTGAGCGATGCCCAATAAACGAAGCATCCTGATTGTGGACGACGACGCCGAATTGCGCGAGGCGCTGGTCGAGCAATTGGCGCTTTACGATGAATTCGAGGCGACCTCGGTCGACAGCGGCACCAAAGGGGTGCAGGCGGCGAAATCGGGCCAGGTCGATCTGGTGATCATGGACGTCGGTCTGCCCGACGTCGACGGGCGCGAGGCGGTGCGTATCTTGCGCAAGAACGGCTTCAAGGCGCCGATCATCATGCTCACCGGCCACGATACCGACTCGGACACCATTCTCGGGCTCGAGTCGGGCGCCAACGACTACATCACCAAGCCGTTCCGTTTCGCCGTGCTGCTCGCCCGCATCCGCGCGCAGCTTCGCCAGCATGAGGCGAGCGAGGATGCCGTGTTCGCCATCGGTCCCTACACGTTCAGGCCAAGCTCCAAACTGTTGCTGAACCCCAAGGGCAGCAAAGTGAGGTTGACCGAAAAGGAAACGGCGATCCTGCGCTATCTCTATCGCGCGGGGCAGAAGCCGGTGTCGCGTGAAACGCTGTTGCAGGAAGTTTGGGGCTATAATTCCGGCGTCACCACGCACACGCTTGAGACGCACATCTATCGCCTGCGGCAGAAGGTCGAGAAGGATGTCGCCTCGCCGGCGATCCTGGTGACCGAAGCTGGCGGTTACAAGCTGGTGCCGTGAGCAATTTGAATTGCATCATGATCCGCTCGCTCCCGCCTCCGCGAAGGTGGGGACGAACGGATGAGTGGATCGCACCGTAGATGTCTCTCGACGACGATATCGCATTCTTCGAGCAGGTGCCGACGCTTGCTGTCCTCGGCAAAAGCGCGTTGCGCGTTCTCGCGATCGGCGCGGAAACCCGCAGCCTGCCGAGTGGCGCGGTACTGTTTTACGCGGGCGAGCTTGCTGACGGCGGATATGTCGTCCAGCAAGGCTCGATTTTGCTTGAACCCGGCACGCCGCTGGAGGGCGTGGAAATGACCGTCGGCCCGGGCGCGCTGATCGGCGAATTGGCGCTGCTGACCGACATGGTGTCGCCGGCGACCGCCATCGCCAAGGAGCCGACGGTGCTGATCCGCATTTCGCGCAATCTGTTCAAGAAAATGCTGGAAGGTTATCCCGGATCGGCGAAGAAGCTGCACGATATCATGGCCGGCCGGCTCGACGAGTGGACCCGCGATCTCGAAACCGTGCGGACGGCGTTAAGCCGCGGCGAAGGAAGCCGGTAGGTTTTTTAGATTTCAATCGTCGCCGTCACCGGTACGTGGTCGGACGGACGCACCGCTCCGCGATAGTTTTTGGCGATGTCGATAACGGCAACGCGGTCGGCGAGCGCGTCGGACGTCCAGATGTGATCGAGCCTGCGGCCGCGGTCGGCCGCTTTCCAGTTGTCCATCGCGCGATAACTCCACCACGTGTAGAGCTTTTCCGGTTCCGGCGTGAGCACGCGCATCTGGTCGATCCAGCCGCCCGCTTTCTGCACGAAGCCGAGTTTCTCGCATTCGACCGGCGTGTGCGACACGACGCGCAGCATCTGCTTGTGGCTCCAGACGTCATGCTCGAGCGGCGCCACATTAAGATCGCCGACCAGAATGGCCCGTTGCGATTTCTCCGGCCGCAGGCCGCCGTGCGCCCGCATCTCGTCGAGAAAAGAGAGCTTGTGCTTGAATTTCGGATTGATTTCCGGGTCCGGCTCGTCGCCTCCGGCGGGCACGTAAAAATTATGCAGCGTGATTTCGTCCTTCAGGCCGGCGCGTTCGCCGAGCACGACCGCGATGTGGCGGCAGTCGGTCTTGCCGCAGAAGCTTTGCACGTCGGTTGTTTCGAACGGCAGGCGCGAAATCACGGCGACGCCGTGATAGCCCTTCTGGCCGTTGAGCGCGACGTGCTCATAGCCGAGCTGCCTGAACGTCTTGAGCGGAAAGGCGTCGTCCGGGCACTTGGTTTCCTGAAGGCAAAGCACGTCCGGCTGCACCGCGCGCAGAAAGCGGGCGACCAGATTTTTGCGCAGGCGAACGGAGTTGATGTTCCAGGTGGAGATCTTGAGGGGCATTTGACGCAATCTAGGATGCGTCCGCCTCATTTCCAACGGCATGGCCGCGTTAGTCGGAGCCATCCACGCCTAATTTGTCGCGTCGCCGCCTTCGACCGCTATCAATTGTGATAGCGCGTGTAGTCGATCTTGAACAAGCTCGGATCGGGGCGCTTGCTGGTGTCGAGATTATAGACCGCGACCGTCGTGTCGTAGCCCTGCGGATCGGTCACCGTCCATTGCTTGAGCTGCATGTCTTTGGCGCTGAACATGATCATCAGCCGGCTGGTGCCGACGATGCCGTTCTTCTCCTCGACCACGACGGTGATGAAGACGTCGTCGGCATAGACCGCGATCAGGTGCGTGTCCTTCAGCAGGTCGACGTGATCGGCGAGCAGAAAACGCAGCGGCGTCTGCGACAGCGGATAGACGTCCTGCGTCGCCAGTTTGCGGTCGCGCACCACAACCGACTGGCCGTCGGCGACGACGTCGATCGGACTCGGCGGATCGTATTCGAAGCGAACCCGGCCGGGCTTGGAAATGAAGATGTCGCCTTGCGTGCGCCGCCCGTCGGGGCCGACCTGGACGAAATTGCCGGAAAGCTGTTGCAGGTTCGACAGGTAATTATTCACCCGGTCGATGACGGCGCGCTGTTCGGGCGTAAGGGTGGCGGCGGGGCCGGTCTTGCCCAGCAGCGCGGCGAAAGGATTGGTGATCGGAGCGGGCGCTTGCGTCGCCTGCGCGCGCGCGACGAGCGCGGATGCCGGGATCGCCGGCTTGCCGGGCAACGTGACGGCGCCGGTGGCGTGTGGCGCAAGGCGCTCGACCGGCGGGCGCGGCGTTGGCAGCGGCACGCTCTGTGCCAGTGCCGGCGCCGCGGTCAGGCAGGCAAACAGCGCCGCAAAGGCCGCGGCCCGTCTTGCTCGTAAGGTGTGCTGTTCCGCCGTCACGTCTTTGTCTCTACGCCTTTCTCGGTTCGATTTTCTAGCGCGTCGCTATGGCTATTTCGCGACGTGCAACTCTTAAAATCTGTCGTCCGCCGGGTTCTCGGGGATCAGGATCTCGCGTTTGCCGGCGTGATTGGGCTGGCCGACGATGCCTTCCTTTTCCATGCGTTCCATGATCGTGGCAGCGCGGTTGTAGCCGATCTGCAGCCGGCGCTGGATATAGGACGTCGAGGCCTTGCGGTCGCGCTTCACGACGGCGACGGCCTGCTGATAGATGTCGCCGCCTTCGGCGAGCCCCATGCCGGTTGAATCGAATATCGCGCCGTCCTCGCCTTCCTCGTCGCCGCCGGCCGTGACTTCTTCCAGATATTCCGGCGCGCCTTGCGACTTGAGATGGCGCACCACCTTCTCGACCTCGTCGTCCGAAACGAAAGGCCCGTGCACGCGGCTGATACGGCCGCCGCCCGCCATATAGAGCATGTCGCCCTGGCCGAGCAGTTGTTCGGCGCCCTGCTCGCCGAGGATGGTGCGGCTGTCGATCTTTGAGGTAACCTGGAATGAAATGCGGGTCGGGAAGTTCGCCTTGATCGTGCCGGTGATGACGTCGACCGACGGGCGCTGCGTGGCGAGGATGACGTGGATGCCGGCCGCGCGCGCCATTTGCGCGAGGCGTTGGATGGCGCCTTCGATGTCCTTGCCGGCCACCATCATCAGGTCGGCCATCTCGTCGACGATGACGACGAGGAAAGGCAGCGGCTCGAGCTCGAGTTCTTCCTTCTCGTAGATCGCCTCGCCGGTTTCCTTGTCATAGCCGGTGTGCACGGTGCGCGTGAGCTTCTCGCCACTCGCTTTCGCCTCGGCGACGCGCACGTTATAGCCTTCGATGTTGCGCACGCCGAGCTTCGACATTTTCTTGTAGCGCTCTTCCATTTCGCGCACCGCCCACTTGAGCGCGACCACGGCCTTTTTCGGGTCGGTCACGACCGGCGTAAGCAGATGCGGGATGCCGTCGTAGACGGACAATTCGAGCATCTTCGGATCGACCATGATCAGCCGGCACTGATCGGGCGTGAGCCGATAGACCAACGACAGGATCATGGTGTTGATGGCGACCGATTTGCCCGAGCCGGTGGTGCCGGCGATCAGCAGATGCGGCATGCGCGAGAGGTCGACGATTACCGACTCGCCGCCGATGGTCTTGCCGAGACAGAGCGGCAGCTTGGCGGCGCTCTCATTGTAGTCGTGCGCCGAGAGCAGTTCGCGCAGATAGACTTTTTCCCGCGTCGGATTGGGCAGCTCGATGCCGATGGCGTTGCGGCCGGAGACGACGGCGACGCGCGCCGACACCGCGCTCATCGAGCGGGCGATGTCGTCGGCAAGTCCGATGACGCGCGACGACTTGATACCGGGAGCAGGTTCGAGCTCGTACAACGTCACCACCGGGCCGGGGCGAGCGTTGATGATTTCACCGCGCACGCCGAAATCGCCGAGCACGGCTTCCAGCGCCACGGCGTTGGCGTCGATGACGTCCTTCGACAGCGTGGTGCGTTCGGATACGCGCTGGGCGGTCAGCAGGTTGAGCGAAGGCAGCGCGTAGCCGTTGACCGAGCGGCGGGCCGGCGCGCGCGGCGTTGCGGCACGGCGGCGCGGCGTGGCCTGTGGCTCCTCGTCTTCGTCTTCCGCTCCTTGCGCTGTGAAATCTTGTGTTGGCGCTGCGGCGGCGCCGTCGAAGCGCGGCTCGAAGCGGCCGTTTGGCGCGGGCCGCGCCGCGCGCGCTGCCGGGCGCTGCTTGCGGCGGATCATGCGGCCGAGGCGCGCCTTCCAGCTCAGGAGGGCATGCACGACCAGGCCGAGCCAGGCGGAGGCGCGATCCTCTTCGTCTTCTTCCGCTTCCTCGTCGACATCTTCGACTTCGCGGTCGCGGGCCGTGGCTTCCGGCCATTTCAGGCCGATCGACAGGATCAAGGCGACGGCGGTGCCGAGGCCGAGGAGCGCCGCGGCGATAACGCGTTCGAAACCGGACAGCGGTTGTCCGGTGATCATCGCCGGCAGCCGCAAGATGGCGTCGCCGAACACGCCGCCCAGTCCGGCCGGCAGCGGCCAGGAACCGATGCGCGGCAGCGTCGAAACGAACGCCGCGGCGAGCACCGTCGCGACGATCCAGACGAGGCCGCGCCATTTCTCGCCGACCGGACGATGCGACAGCAATCGCCAGCCGAGCAGGGCCTCCGGCAGCAGCAGCAATACGGCGGCAAGGCCGAGCAGTTGCATCGCCAGATCGGCAAAGATTGCCCCGGGGAAGCCGAGCAGATTGCGGATCGGCGTCTGCGTGGCGTGGCTGAGCGAGGGGTCCTGCACCGACCAGGTGGCGAGCGCGACGGCGCCGAGCAGCGCCAGCGTAATAAGGGCAAGCCCGGCGAGTTCGCTCAAGCGCCGCCGCAAAATGTCGCGGAAGTGCTCCGAGATGAAAGCGATGGCGTCGAGACTGCGATCGATAGCCGGCATTCGTGTTAGGCCTTTATGCTATCCGAGCACGGCGACAAGGCGATGCAACGCCTCCGCCGTGTCCGTCTGATTTTGCACCATGGCGACGCGGATATAGCCTTCGCCGGGATTTGTGCCGTCGGCCTGCTCGCGCGCGAGATAGCGCCCGGGGACGACGCGCACGCCAGCTTCCTGCCACAGGCGTTTGGTCACGCTTTCGCTGTCGCCGAATTTGGAAATATCGAGCCAGAGAAAAAATCCGCCGACCGGGCGCACGTAACCGTATCGGTCGCCGATGATCTGGTCGGCCAGATCGAACTTCGCCGAATAGAGCTTGCGGTTTTCCACGACGTGCGGCTCATCGCTGTAAGCCGCAACGGCGACGTGCTGGAGCGGGACTGGAATCTGCGGCGCCGCGACGTTGCGCAATTCGAGGAAAGCCGAGAGGAAGCGCCGGTCGCCGGCGACGAAACCGACGCGCAGGCCCGGCAGGTTCGACCGTTTCGACAGCGAGTGGAATACGACGACGTTGGCGAAATCCGCGCTCGCCGCTTCCAGCATCCCGGCCGGCACCTGCCGGCTGTAGATCTCGCAATAGCATTCGTCGGCGAACACCATGAAGCCGAAACGGCGGGCAAGCCCGGCGAGCTTTTCGAGATAGGCGCGGCTGGCGACGGCGCCTTGCGGATTGGACGGCGAAGCGATGTAACAGGCGACGGTGCGCGCGAGCAGCGCCTCATCGAGCGCATCGAGATCGGGAAGGAAACCGGTCGCGCGCGTCGTCGGCAGATAGACCGGCTCGCACTCGGCCGCCAACGCGCCCGCACTGTAAGCGGCGTAGAACGGATTGGGGATCAGTATGGCCGGTTTGCCGGTGCGGCGGGTCACCCAGCGTTTGGCGGCGATCGCAGCAAGGAACAACCCTTCGCGCGTGCCGCTGAGCACCAGCACTTCGCTCTCCGGATCGATCGGCCGCGCCAGTTTGTATCTGCGCCCCAGCCATTGCGCGACCGTGCGGCGAAACGGTTCGGCGCCCTTGTTCGCCGGGTAGCGGCCGAAATCGTCGAGATGCCCGACCAGCGCCGGACCGACAAAGGATGGGATCGCATGCTGCGGCTCGCCGACCGAGACATTGATCGGCGGCTTGCCCGGATTGATGCCGGCGATCAGGTCGGTGAGGCGCACGAAGGGGGAGCGGGCATTGGCTGCCACAGCGGGGGTTGCGGAAGGCTCGAGCTGGGCGGTCATCAGGGACATGCTGTTGGAAGGCGGGGCGGCGCATCTCCCCGCGATTTCTGCTGTGTGGACAATAGGTCGGGCGAGGTTAAGACCCGATTAACCATCGGATCGGCAACGACTTTTCCCCTGCAAAAGGCCCAAAAAAGAGAGGCCCCGGTCCCTTTCAGGACCGGGGCCTCGACGGATAAGGACAGTGCCGGGTTTCCGCCCTCAACCGTTGGCCGTTGCCTCTTTCGGGCGGCTACTGAACCGCCTCGCCGTGCAGCGCGAGGTCGAGGCCTTCGCGTTCCACCTCGGCGGAGACGCGCAGCCCGATGATCGCATCGATGATCTTGAGCAGGATCAGCGAGACGACGGCGTCGTAAGCGATAACGATCAGGACGCCCTCGATCTGGTTGACGAGCTGGGCGGTGTTGCCTTCGATCAGGCCGGCGGTGCCGCCGTATTCGCTGACGGCGAAGACGCCGGTCAGCAAGGCGCCGCAGATGCCGCCGACGGCGTGGACGCCGAAGCAGTCGAGCGCGTCATCGACGCCATGCAGGCGCTTGAGACCGGTGACGCCCCAGTAGCAGACGATGCCGGCGGCGACGCCGATGACCATCGAGCCGACCGGGCCGACGAAGCCCGACGCCGGAGTGATGGCGACGAGGCCGGCGACCGCACCGGAGCAGATGCCGATGACGGTCGGCTTGCCGCGATGCGCCCACTCAACCAGCAGCCAGGTGAAGCCGGCGACGGCGGTTGCAATCTGCGTCACGGCCATCGCCATGCCGGCTTGCAGTCCGGCGGTGACCGCCGAACCCGCATTGAAGCCGAACCAGCCGACCCACAGCAGTGCGGCGCCGATGAACGTCAGCACCATGTTGTGCGGCGGCCCGATGTCCCGGCGTCTGCCGAGACAGATGGCGCACATCAGGCCGGCGACGCCGGAGTTGATATGCACGACCGTGCCGCCGGCAAAGTCGAGCACATGGATCATGGCGTCGGAGTTGCCCGCCGACAGCATGCCGTCGGTGCCCCAGACCCAATGCGCGACCGGCGCGTAGACCAGGATCGACCACAGACCGATGAACCACAGCATGGCCGAAAATTTCATGCGCTCGGCGAAAGCGCCGGCGATCAGCGCCGGCGTGATGATCGCGAAGGTCATCTGGAAGCACATGTAGACGGTTTCGGGAATCGTGACGGCAAGGCCGTTCGGATTGCCGGCGCCGGTCGCGATGTCGCTGGTAATGCCTTGCAGGAAGAAGCGGCTGAGACCGCCGATGTACGGCGAGCCCGGCGTGAAGGCGAGGCTGTAGGTGAGGATCGCAAACACGATCGTCACCAGGCAGGTGATGGCGAAGCTCGTCATCACCGTATCGCCGACGTTCTTCTTGCGCGTAAGGCCGCCGTAGAACAGGCCGAGGCCGGGCACCGTCATCATCAGTACGAGTGCGACCGACGTCATCATCCAGGCCGTGTCGCCGGAATTCGGCGCGCACTTGGTGAGCACCGCCTTTTTCGGATCGGGGTCGCTGGCGCATGCGGGCGCGGGTGCCGGCGGGGCCGGAGCGGCGGTGGCAGCAGGTGCAGGCGCCGCGCCGGGCGCCGGCGTTTGTGCGTAGGAAGTCGAGTACATGCTCACGCTGAGAATGAGCGCGAGCAGAAGCCCGAAAGCGAGAGCCAAAAGCCCCGCACGGGAGGGTGTCTTCAACGTCATGGTTCTGAACTCCTGTCCGTATTGATTGGGTGCGGGCTAGAGAGCCGCGGCGTCGGTTTCGCCGGTGCGGATGCGCATGGCGCTATCGATCGCAAAGACGAAGATTTTCCCATCGCCGATCTGGCCTGTCTTGGCGGCGCCAGCGATGGCGCCGATGACCTTGTCGACCTGGTTGGTCGGCACGGCCACCTCGACTTTCATCTTGGGAAGAAAGCTCACCGCGTATTCCGCCCCGCGGTAGATTTCCGTGTGGCCTTTTTGACGCCCGTAACCTTTGACCTCTGTGACAGTCAGCCCTGACACCCCGATTGAGGTCAGCGCGTCTCGGACCTCGTCGAGCTTGAAAGGTTTGATGATGGCCATGACGATCTTCATGGATTCAATCCCCGCTAAGGCCCGTTTTATGAAGTCACCAGTGCGGGCGGTTCACTGAGCGGCAGCCCTGCGAAGCGCGCTTCGCAGGCAGCACCGGGAAATAGAATCAAACGCCGTGCCAGTTCCGGAGGGCAGCGCTACGAGGTTGATTCAATGAGCGAAATCTCGGTTGGCGCCGGCCAGGCTCCATGCCGCTCCGGGCCCGCGCCCAAAGACAGGTCAGGCTCGCCGGGCGCTGCACAAAATTTAGACAGCGCAAAGAGCGCCGCTTATTGCAGGGCTTCGCCGTGCTGGCTGACGTCGAGACCCATGACCTCGTCTTCCTGGCGCACGCGCAGCGGCACGACCAGCTCAATCGCTTTGAAGATGAGATAGGTGGCGATGCCGGACCACAGCAGGGTGACAACGACGCCATAGACTTGCGCCACCACCTGGTGAACGTTGCCTTCGAGCAAACCGGACACGCCCGCGGGCAGGTCGGGCGAAACCGACAAAGCGCCGACCGCGAACACACCGGCGAGCAAGGTGCCGGTGAAACCGCCGATGCCGTGGACGCCGAAAACGTCGAGCGAGTCGTCGTAGCCGCATCTGATCTTGAGCCAGGTGCAGGCCCAGAAGCAGATCGCACCGGCAATCACGCCGATCAGCACGGCCTGCATCGGCAGCACGAAGCCGGATGCCGGCGTGATCGTGCCGAGGCCAGCCACCGCGCCGGAGATCATGCCGAGCACCGACGGTTTGCCGCGCGTCCACCACTCCAGCACCATCCAGGTGAAGGCGCCGGCGCTCGCGGCCAGATGCGTCGCGACGATAGCGAAGACCGCGCGCGAATTGGCGCCGAGCGCGGAGCCGCCGTTGAAGCCGAACCAGCCGACCCACAACAGGCCGGTGCCGATCACCGCCAGCGTCAGGTCGAACGGCGCCAGATTTTCGTGGCCGAAGCCGCGACGCCAGCCGACGACGTAAGCCGCGGTCAGCCCGGCGACCCCGGCGTTAAGATGCACGACCGTGCCACCGGCGAAATCGATCAAGCCATAGCTGCCGAGAAAGCCGCCGCCCCATACCCAGTGCGCGATCGGTACGTAGACGATGAGCAGCCAGAGTGCGCAAAAAATAAGGTAAGCCGAAAAGCGCAGGCGGTCGGCCACCGAGCCCGCGACCAGCGCCACGGTGATGACGGCGAACGTCATCTGATAGATCATGAACAGCGCTTCGGGGATGGTCTTTGCCCACGGCGATATCGACTCCAGGGTCATGCCCTGCAGGAAGACGCGATCGAGCGTGCCTATGACCGCGCCGTCGCCGGTGAAGGCGAGCGAGTAGCCGACGAAGGCCCACAAGATCGACACGAGGAACGTCGCCGCGAGCGATTGCGCCATGGTGGCAAGCACGTTTTTCTTGCGCACCATGCCGGCATAGAACAGCGCGAGCCCGGGAATGGTCATCGTCAGCACCAGTCCGGTGGCGCCGATCATCCAGGCCGTATCGGCGCCGTCGATCTTTGCGGCGGCGTTGGACGCCTGTGCGAATGCGGGCGAAGCGATCGAAGTGGCGGCGATTGCAGCGACGAATGTCCCCCAGCGCATTTCCATTCCCCCGGTCTTGCCTGATCTGGTTTCTTGCCGATCTCGTCATTCCGAGGCGCGAGCAAAGCGCGCCGCGAAGGCGACGATCCTCAGAGCGCGTCGGCGCCCGTTTCGCCGGTGCGGATACGCAGCGCCTGGTCGAGCGGCGTGACGAAGATTTTGCCGTCGCCGATCTGTCCGGTTTTGGCGGCGGCGGCGAGCGCTTCCGTCACCTGCTCGATCTGCGCGCTGGCGACGGCGACCTCGAGCCGCAACTTCGGCAGAAAATTCACCGCGTATTCGCTGCCGCGATAAATTTCCATGTGACCCTTCTGCCGTCCGTAACCCTTGACCTCGGTCACGGTCATGCCGTGCACGCCGATGCGGGTCAGCGCCTCGCGCACCTCGTCGAGCTTGAACGGCTTTATGACGGCAATCACCAGCTTCATGGGCTTTCCTCGCTATCGGGCCTCGATCCACCGGGACGCGATTTAGCGGGAATTTTGCCGGGACCGCAAGCAATGCGGCGCCGCCCGGGCCCGTTTCAGGTTGAGTTCTACAGGCTTATTCGCTTGCCAGCCCCGATTCCGCGATCAACCGCGGCAGCAGCGCTTGCGCCTCCGCCCTCGTCATTCCCGGCCGCATGCGCGGGTCGTAAAGCAGGCTGAGCAGCGCCCGGTCATAGACCGAGAGATAGCCGACCCTGCGGCGCTGGTTGAGCGTCGTCCACGCGTTGTGCTGGTCGTGATTTGACAAGCCGAAAGCGTGCAGCAATTCGTGATAGGCGCAGTCGAGAAAAACGGCGTCGCCCTTGTCGACGATGACGAACGAAACGGCCTGCACGATTTGCCCGCCTTCGTCCGACTTGACGCTGGTCATGCATTGCGGATCGGTCTTGGCGACGAAGGCGCGCGCGGTGGCGCGGCCGAACGCTTCGGTCAGTGCGGCGGCAAAGTCCTTCTCATCGATCAGCCGGATCTCGACGTCGGCCGATGATGCGTCCTGAGCAAGGGTAAGATTAAGCGCGGGCACCTTCTCCGCATATTCGCCGGCGATGCGTTGCATCGCGGCCGTGCGGTCGACGCCGCCGCCCGCGACGACGTGGAGATGGATCGGACGATCGAAGCGGCGGATTCCCTTCGGCCGCGCGCCAAGCCGCAGATCGGATCCGAAAGCCAGCGCCATAAATCCACGTTGCAGTTCGTCGGCAGTGAAGCGTGTATATTGCGGCGGCGCGCCGGCAAACGAACCGGGCGGTGCGGGCTGCCTGTTCGAGGCGGCGAAAGCCGCCGACGCCAACGCGGACAGGATGACGACAGTGGCGATCGATTGCTGCATCGTCGCGGCACGCATCCTCATGCGCTATTCGCGGCGTGCCCGCACGAGGCCTTCCTGCGCGACGGAGGCAACCAGCGTGCCCTCGCGGGTAAAGATCAGGCCGCGCGAAAAGCCGCGTGAGCCGTGCAGGTTCGGCGTGTCCTGCGCATAGAGCAGCCAGTCGTCGGCGCGGAATGGCCGATGCAGCCACAGGGCGTGGTCGAGGCTCGCCGCCATGAATTCCTTCTCGAACAACGTGCGGCCGTGCGGCGCCAGCGCGGTGTCGAGCAGCGTCATGTCGGACGCATAAGCGAGCACGCATTGATGGATCGCCGGATCGTCCGGCAGCTTGCCGGTGGTGCGGATCCACACGTTGAATTTGCCGTCCGGAAATTTCTTGCCGCGATAGCGTTCGAATTCGACCGGCCGCAATTCGATCGGCCGCTCGCGTTCGTAATAACGCCGCACGGGATCGGGCATCGACGGCAAAATCTTTTCGCGCATTTCCGTTTCGCCCGGCAGGCTTTCCGGCGGCGGTACGTCCGGCATTTTCGCCTGATGATCGAGGCCTGGCTCGTCCGCATGGAACGAGACCAGCATGGAAAAAATCGGGTGGCCGTGCTGGCGCGCGGTGACGCGGCGTGTGGTGAAGCTCTTGCCGTCGCGGATGCGGTCGACGTCGTAGATGATCGGCACCTTGGGATCGCCGGGCAGCAGAAAATAGGCGTGCATCGAATGCGGCGGCCGGCCTTCGACCGTGCGCACCGCGGCGACCAGCGCCTGGCCGATCACCTGCCCCCCGAACACGCGCTGCCAGCCGGATTGAGGCGAGCGGCCGCGAAACAGGTTCAGATCGAGATGTTCAAGATCGAGGATGCCGAGGAGATCCTGGACGGCGGCGGACATGGAAGGAACCGATGTGGGTCAAATGCCGGCTTCAACCTGCTATGCTGCGGCGACATTTACAAGGAATCTGAATGGCAAAAGCGCCCGCGAACTTGCGTAAAGCCGACGTTTTGATCGGCGGGGCGGGCTTTGCCGGTCTGGCGCTCGCCATCGCGCTGCGTCAGGGCCTTGGCGACGGCTTTGCCGTGACCGTCGCCGACCCGGCTTTGGGCGCGGTGAAATCCAAAGACATGCGCGCCTCGGCCATTGCCGCGGCGGCGCGGCGCCTGTTCGAGGCGATCGAGGTCTGGGACGCGGTTGCCGCCGAGGCTCAGCCGATCCTCG
>Ga0134126_10001691_pt1 | contig 28133 bp, 22 predicted proteins | sample KB31752_FD_96881 | JGI IMG/M metagenome (GOLD analysis project Ga0134126, IMG submission 96881) | Terrestrial soil microbial communities with excess Nitrogen fertilizer from Kellogg Biological Station, Michigan, USA - KB3-175-2 | ecosystem: Environmental > Terrestrial > Soil > Unclassified ... | reverse complement strand
TACCCCGTTCTATCCGCGTTCCCCCTACGGCGTGGCAAAACTCTACGCGTATTGGATTACGGTGAACTACCGTGAGGCATACGGCATCCATGCGTCCAATGGGATTCTCTTCAACCACGAGTCACCCGTTCGCGGCGAGACATTCGTTACGCGCAAGATTACCATGGCTGCCGCTCGGATATATGAGGGGCTGCAGGACAGACTCTATCTAGGCAATCTCAGCGCGCAGCGCGACTGGGGTTTCGCCGGTGATTACGTCGAAGGCATGTGGCGCATCGTCCAGGATGCGGCCGCCGACGATTACGTACTTGCCACCGGCGAAACTCACACGGTTCGGGAGTTCTGTGAATGTGCATTTCGGCGTTTGGGAATTTCCTTGGAATTTAGAGGATCGGGCGAAGACGAAGTGGGGGTGGATGCGTCAACGGGAAGAGAAATAATCGCGGTTGACCGACGCTATTTTCGCCCCACCGAAGTGGACCTGTTGATCGGGGACGCGACGAAGGCCGAGCGCAGGCTGGATTGGAAGCCGAGAGTCGGATTTCGTCAGCTCGTTGAAATGATGGTGGACGCTGATCACGCTGCGTTGAAGGCGGGCACGCCGTTCACGTTGGATCCGTCTCTTGAAGTGCTAGCAAGCATTGTGGCGTAGAAATGCCTAGCCAGCGGATCTTCGTTGCTGGGCACAGGGGACTGGTCGGCTCTGCAATCGTTCGGGCATTGGGCAGGGCCGGTGCCGGTGGCCTCATCTTACGTCGACGAGATGAGCTGGATCTGCGTGACCAGCGCCGCGTTCACGAGTTCTTCGCGAGCGAGAAGCCAGACTGCGTTTTTTTGGCCGCCGCCAAGGTCGGCGGGATTCTCGCCAACGATACCTTCAGGTGGGACTTCCTTTACGAGAACCTCCTCATCGAGGCCAATGTCCTCGGTGCAGCGCTAGAGCATGGCGTCGAGCGCGTTGTGTTCCTCGGTAGTTCCTGCATCTACCCCAAGCTGGCAGCACAGCCGATTCGCGAGTCGGAATTGCTGACCGGCTCTCTCGAGCCGACAAACGAGCCCTACGCGATTGCGAAGATTGCCGGCGTGGAACTCGTGGACGCCGCAAATCGTCAACATGGCCGACGCTGGGTATCGCTGATGCCCACCAACCTGTATGGGCCAGGCGACAATTTCGACCTCCAGAGCAGCCACGTGTTGCCGGCCATGATTCGGAAGTTTCACGAGGCGAAGATGCTGGCCGCGGACGGGAATATTACCACGGTGAGGCTGTGGGGTAGCGGCAACGCCATGCGGGAGTTTCTACACGTAGACGACCTGGCTGCGGCCGCGTTGCACATGTTGTCCAGCGATGCGACTGGCCTGTTCAACGTCGGGTCGGGGTCGGATCTGACGATTCGAGAGCTTGCGGAGCTGGTGGCGTCTGTGATCGGATACGACGGCCCCGTTAGCTGGGATGCCGACAAGCCTGACGGAACGCCCCGGAAACTGCTCGATTCCTCCAGGATCCGTGCCACCGGCTGGGCGCCGACGATTGATCTTCGATCGGGAATCGCAGATACCTACCGGTGGTATCTCGCGGCCGCTCAGCGCTGCTAGGCCACGTTTCAGGGGTCGGTCCATGCGGGGCCGTCAAGTTGATAAGTTTAGCCAGGAAGATTGAGACTCAACCGGCCAGTTCACAATCCGGCTCGGGAAACACCGTAACGAATGGGTGGAAATGCTGAATAACAAGGTGATTTTGATCACGGGCGGGACTGGCTCGTTCGGCCAGAGATTTGTCCAGACAGTGCTCGATCGATACAAGCCCACCCGGTTGATCGTGTTCAGTCGCGATGAGCTGAAACAGTTCCAGATGCGGGAACGCTTCTCAGAAGCGAAATACCCCTGTCTCCGGTATTTCATCGGGGATGTGCGAGATCGAGATCGCCTGTATCGAGCGTTCGACGGAGTCGACGTAGTGGTGCATGCGGCAGCACTCAAGCAGGTGCCGGCCTGCGAGTACAATCCAATCGAAGCGATTCGTACGAATGTCATGGGTGCCGCCAACGTCGTTGACGCCGCGATTGATCGGGGTGTGAGCAAAGTTGTGGCGCTCAGTACTGACAAGGCCGCAGGACCGGTAAACCTCTATGGGGCGACCAAGCTTTGCTCGGACAAGCTGTTTACGGCAGCAAATAGCTACGCCGGCGCGCATGCAACCCGGTTCTCTGTGGTTAGATACGGAAACGTTGTTGGAAGCCGCGGGAGCGTGATTCCATTCTTTCTCCGAGCTCGCGACACCGGAAAGCTTCAGATCACGGATCCAAGAATGACACGGTTCTGGATCACTCTGGAGCAAGGTGTGGAGTTCGTGCTCGCCAGTCTGAAGCGGATGCACGGCGGCGAGGTATTCGTTCCGAAGATTCCGAGCATGAACATCATGGACGTCGCCCGTGCCATCGCACCCGAATGCGAGACAAGTGTCATTGGTATCCGGCCCGGCGAGAAACTGCATGAATTGATGGTAGGTGAAGATGATAGCCGAAATACGGTCGAGTATGACGACTATTTCGCCATTCTCCCATCCTTCCATCAATGGACCGCAGACGATTGCGCTGCCAACGGCGGGCGACTCTGTTCCGAAGGCTTTCGTTACAGCAGCGACCGAAATGATCGTTGGCTCTCCGCGGAAGAGTTGAGGGCCATGGTGGGCTTGGCCGAACCGGCCGGGGTCGCGTAGCGTGGCGACGCAGCCGCCTGGCAACGTACCAATTCCGTACGGACATCAGTGCATCGGAGATGACGACATCGAAGCGGTGGTGAAGGTGCTGCGCGGTGACTGGCTGACGCAGGGGCCTTCAGTCTCCGACTTCGAGGGAGCACTCTCGCGTACACTTGGTGCTTCCCATGCGCTTGCAATGAACTCGGGAACGGCTGTGCTGCACGCTGGAATGGCGGCGCTTGGTATCACTGAAGGTGACGTTGTGGTGGTTCCTCCGATCACCTTTGTGGCGAGCGCGAATGCCGCACTCTACTGCGGTGCGGACGTGGCATTCGTCGATGTCGAGGCGGACACCGGGCTCATTTCCGTAGAGGCCCTTGGGGCGTTTCTTCGGTCCGATCCGCGTCGCGCGAAGGTTCGCGCAGTAGTCGCCGTGCACTATGCTGGAATGCCGTGTGATGTCGGCGGACTTGCGGCGCTTTGCGCGCAAAACGGAATTGCGTTGATCGAGGATGCATGTCACGCTCCCGGCGCAACGTGGACCGACTCCGCGCAAACGACGCACACGATCGGTGATGGCTCGGTCTCGGCATTCACGGCCCTCAGCTTTCACCCGGTGAAGCACGTGACAACCGCCGAGGGTGGCGCACTGCTCACCAATGACGCGGCGCTCGCCGATCGCGCGGCGGTGTTCCGCTCGCACGGGATTACCAAGCGGAATGACCTGCTGCATGAGCATGACGGCCCCTGGTACTACGAACAGCAAGCTCTGGGCTTCAACTATCGGATGCCGGATGTGCTGGCCGCGCTCGGCACAAGCCAGCTCACAAAGCACCGTGGGTGGCTGGAGCGTCGTCGTGAGGTTGCCCGTGTTTATCGGGAGCAACTTGCCGGCATCTCAACATTGGAATTGCAGGGGGAGCGCGCGGGGCGCAACCATGCGTACCATCTCTTTCCAGTGCTGGTTCAGAATCGTGCAGCGGTCTTCGATGAGCTGGTACGACGCGGCATACGACCCCAGGTGCACTATATCCCCGTTCATCGGCAGCCGTACTACAGAGCTCGATATGGCGACATATCGATGCCGGCCGCGGAATCATGGTACGCCCGGGAACTGAGCATCCCGATGTTCCAGGGGATTACGGACGATCAGGTCGCATACGTGTGCGATACCGTCAGGGCGGTGGTGTGTGGATGAATCGCGGTGCGAGGCGGTTTTCGGCTGACGGCGCTGGTAAATCATGCGAGTGCTGATGCGCGCGGATTCCTCGGCGGATATCGGCGCGGGCCATATCAGTCGTTGCGGTGCACTTGCAGAGGCGCTGTTTGCGCGCGGAGTTCGCGCCACGCTCCTCACGCGGGACCTCCCCGGCTCGGTGGCGCGGTCAACCGACGCAATGGAGGTGCTTTCATTGCCGCCGACGCTGCGCGAAGATCGACTATGTGATTGCCATGCCGCAGAGATCGCGCGCCGGTGGTTCGAAATGGACCACGAGCCGTCGTGGCTCGTTGTTGATCATTACGACCTGGACGCAGGGTGGGAACGTGCCGCCCGTGGCGACCGGACAAGAGTATTCGCGATTGACGACCTTGCGGACCGTCCGCACGCATGCGAGTTGCTGCTCGATCAGAATCTCTCCGACGACGGTGCGCGGCGATATGCCTCACGCGTGCCACCCGACTGTCGTCTGCTTTTCGGTCCGCGATTCGCGTTGTTGCGTCCGGCGTTCGCCGAGGCTCATGCAAGTGCGCTCGTACGCCAGCGGGTGAAACGAGTACTGTTGTTTTTCGGTGGTGGCGATGTCTTTGACCTGACGACCGAGGCGATTAAAGCGATCGGACTGCTGGAGCCTACGGATGCGCAGTTTGACGTTGTCGTTGGCGGTGGCAACTCGAGAGCCGGTGCCATCCGCACCCTCGTATCCGGAATGCCTTCGGTAACATTTCACTTTCAGACGGACAGAATGGCTGAGCTGATGGCGACCGCGGATATCAGCGTAGGCGCTGGAGGGACGGCGACCTGGGAGCGTTGCTGCGTAGGCTTGCCCGCCCTTGTGGTCGTGACAGCGGAAAATCAGCGGCGGGTTGTAAAGGACGTGTCCGAACATGGCGCATGTCGGGATCTGGGATACGCCGGCGATGTAACATCCTCCACGATTGCGGCGGCGCTTGATGATGCGTTGTCCGGGCGTCTTGACCTCAGCGGAATGTCGCGTGCAGCATTTAGCATCGCGGATGGCAAGGGCGCTGCACGTGTCGCCGAAATCATGCTTTCCGCATGACGGTATCACCAAGCGTAATCACGCCGTCCTTGAGGCTGGCGACAGCGACAGACGTCCTCTTGTATTTTGAATGGGCGAACGACCCGGACGTGCGGAAGATGTCGTTCGATGGTAACTCAATCCCGATCGATGCGCACCGCGTCTGGTTCACGAGGAAATTGGAATCCCCAGACGTGCTCATGCTTGTTCTCGAGGCTCCCACTCCCGTCGGCCAGATTCGATTCGACGTTGCGAACGACGTTGCTCTGATAGGGTTCTCGCTTGCAGGGCACGCGCGTGGGCGAGGGCTCGGCTCCTATCTTCTGCGTCAGGGATGTCAGCATCTTCACGCGCGATTCCCCGATGTGAGAACTGCTCGCGGTCTGGTAAAGGCGGCTAACATCGCGTCGCGTCGTGCGTTCGAAGCCGCAGGATTCCACGTCGCGGCGGAAACGCGCGAGTCCGGTGTCCCCGCGCTCATCTACGACATCGATCTCGCCCGGTTTACCGCAGCTACCCCCTCTACCGCGTCAAGCTGAAATGCCATTATGTCACTGCCATTCATAACAATCGGGGAGCGGCGTATAGGCGCTGACTTCCCGGCCTACATTGTCGCCGAGCTGTCCGGTAATCACAACGGTGACCTGGGGCGGGCGATTGAAACCGTCCATGCGGCTGCCGATGCAGGCGCTGATGCGTTGAAGCTCCAGACGTACACTGCGGACACAATTACAATCAAGTGCGACCGACCGGATTTCATCGTGGGAGGTACTGGACCGTGGGGTGGCATGTCTCTCCACGAGCTATATGACGTAGCTCATACCCCATGGGACTGGCATGAGCGACTCTTCGATGTCGCGGCGTCGCGTGGCTTGCAGATATTTTCCACGCCGTTCGACGCGACTGCTGTCGACTTTCTCTCCCAACTTGGCGCTCCTGCATTCAAGATCGCATCGTTTGAGATAGTTGACGACGCGCTGCTTGTGGCCGTCGCCGCAACCGGAAAGCCGATCATTTTATCGACAGGTATGGCGAGCCTCGAAGAGGTGGCACACGCGATCAGCGTGCTCCGAACCGCGGGTGCCGTTGAGACGCTCGTGCTTCGTTGTACTAGCAGCTATCCTGCGCCTGACGACTCGATGCATCTATCGACGCTTGGCCGCCTGGCGGAGATCACTGAAGGTCCGGTTGGGCTGTCCGACCATAGTCTCGGTTCAACAGCCGCAGTTGTCGCGGTGACATTGGGAGCATGTTTCATAGAAAAACACTTCACGCTCTCGCGTGCTGACGGCGGCGTGGACAGTCATTTTTCGCTCGAGCCAAGCGAATTCAGGGAGATGGTCGATGACGTGCGGAGAGCAGAGGCGATGATCGGGCGACCAACATTCGGTCCCGGCGTCGCGGAGGAGGGAAGCGCGGTATTCCGCCGGTCGCTGTACGTGGTAGAAGACATAGCAGCGGGCATGCCATTGACGCCGCTAAATGTACGGTCGATTCGCCCGGGCTTTGGGATGTCGCCACGGTACCTCGATGCTGTACTGGGACGGCGTGTCGTGCGCGACGTCGTGCGTGGCACACCTCTGTCCTGGGACACCATTTCGGACGCGAGCTGATTGGTGGCTCCTGAGTTCAAGCTTGATCGCATCGTACTCGGTACGGTGCAGATCGGACTTCCCTATGGCAAGAGACGAGGGTCGGGCCTGATGTCGGAAGACGCTGCGGAGGAAATCCTCGACGCAGCGTGGGACATGGGGATCAGGAACTTCGACACTGCGGAAGCCTACGGCGTATCGGCCGCTCGTTTGTCGGACTGGCTTGGCAAGTCCGGTCGTCTGCAGTTTGCTCATGTGATCACGAAAATCGCGGCGACGTTACCAACTGAGAGGATCGGTTTGGCGGCGTCAGATGCGATCGGGAGGTTCCACGGTGCCAGGAAGGTTACGCTCCTGTCGCATGGTCCTATCAGCGCGCGCAACTGGAGTGCCATGCACGCGGCGTCGGTTATGGAGGATGCTCTCGCAGGCCAGAGTGTGTACGAACGCCAAGAGGCGCTGGATGCCTGGTCACGGGATGGCGTCAGTGTGGTGCAGGCGCCAGCCAACGTTTTTGATTCGCGTGCGATGATCGCACTCTCGGACGACTCGCGAGAGATGCATTACCGTTCGGTGTTTTTACAGGGCTTGCTGCTCGATGCGCCATCTGTCGCGGACGCTCGCGTCGCAGGTAGCGGCAGACTGGCTGAAGCGGTGGGCCAAGCCGCGGCCGCGATCGGAACCCCTGCGGCCGCGCTGCTCGCAGCGGCGGTCCTCCGCGCTTCCAGGCCAGTCGACAAAATTGTCTTGGGCGCGGACAAGCCAGAAGACTTGATGCCGATCCCAGCGGCTTTGGAAGCGCCGGAGCGTAGCGTCGACGAATTTCTGGACCACATCGCACGTGTGCCGGCACCCGCTGAGACGGTGTTGGACCCTCGTACCTGGGATTCGAAGCGATGACGCGCGTCGTAGCCCTTATCCAGGCCCGCACAAGCTCATCCAGGCTGCCGGGCAAGGTGCTTCTGCCGATCGGTGACCGGCCAATGATCGCGCGTGTGGTTGATCAGGTCTCCGCTGCGCGAAGGGTGGATCGATGTGTCGTCGTAACATCGGTGGACGTGTCGGACGATCCGCTCGCGGCGTGGCTGTCAGAGAATGAGATTCCATTCTTCCGCGGAAGCCTTGACGACGTTCTCTCACGTTTCGTCGAGGCGGCGAGGGAAAACGACGCGGACGTCGTCGTGAGGCTGACAGGTGACTGCCCGCTCCACAGCGGCGACACGATCGATGACGTTGTCGAGGCATTTCAGGCAGGCGACTTCGATTACGCCTGCAACGTCGACCCGTATTCGCGTCCGGACGGGCAGGACGTCGAAGTGATGACGAGAGCGGTGCTCGAGACTGCGCTACTGCGTGGGACGTCGGGTCCCGATCGTGAGCACGTCACACCGTACGTGCGTCGGGCGCCGGAAGTCAGGCGTTTATATTTCCAGCACCTGTCCGGTCCGCCAGGTGCACACTTGCGCTGGACGGTGGATAATCCCGCCGACCTGGAATATGTTCGAACTATCTGGTCAGAGCTCGACCGACTCGGGCCAGGTCCACATACTTATGAGGCAATCATGGGCGTAGTCGCAGAGCTTGCGCCGACAGCCGCTACAGCAATCGCTAACGAAGGGTATTACAAGTCTCTTTTTGACGCGGCGACGGGTGACAAGGCCAAACCTCGCCCTCTGGCGAATAGCGAGGCCTGGCTCACACGTAGCTCGCGGGTCATACCCGGCGGTGCGCAGACATACTCCAAGAGCTGGCGCCAGCACATTCGTGGTGTTTCGCCCGTTTTTCTTGACCATGGGGCCGGTGCTCGCGTATGGGACGTCGACGGCAACGAATACATTGACCTCATTCAGGGCTTGCTGCCAAACATCCTTGGGTATGCCCACCCGGATGTAGATCGCGCCGCCTATGAGCAGGCGTCCAAGGGGCATAGCTTTTCGCTCGCACATCCGCTCGAGGTTGAACTCGCGGAGCGCCTTACGCGCATCATCCCGTGCGCCGAGATGGTGAAGTATGGCAAGAACGGGTCGGATGCCACGGCAGGAGCGGTGCGTGCTGCACGCGCATTTACCAAGCGTGAGCGAGTCGCCGTTTGCGGGTACCATGGCTGGCAGGACTGGTACATTGGAAGCACGTCCCGTACTGCGGGCGTTCCGGCAGCGGTCCGCGAGCTGACGCACACATTTCCATATAACAACCTTGAGGCGCTGGATCAGCTTCTGTCCGCGCACAAAGGCGAGTTCGCCGCAGTGGTCATGGAGCCGTTCAACTTCTTCTGGCCGGCTGATGGTTATCTCAAGGGCGTTCTCGATATTACGCATCGCCACGGTGCGCTACTGGTATTCGACGAGATCTGCACGGGCTTCCATCTTGGCCTCGGCGGTGCGCAGAAGATGTTCGGCGTAACACCGGATCTCGCCACGTTCGGCAAGGCGATGGGCAACGGCTATCCAATCAGCTGCATTGTCGGACGTGCGGATGTGATGCGCACTTTCGATGATGTATTCGTGAGCTTCACATTTGCGGGCGATACGTCAGCGATGGCAGCATCGATGACAGTGCTCGACATCCTCGAGAACACCGACGCGTATCTGCGCATGGAGTCCGCCGGAAAGCGGCTTTCCGACGGTGCACGATCACTCGCAGCACAAGCCGGTCTGAGTGATAGGTTCCAGATGCTGGGACATCACAACTGGTCGCTGATGCGTTTCCTGAGCGCTGAAGGCACTGACGACCCGGTCTTGAAGACTGCATGGACGCAGGAAGTAACGCGGCGCGGCGTGCTGGTGTTGGCGACGCACAATATTTGCGCTGCGCTCGACAACGCGGCCGTCGAAGCTGTACTGGGCGCGTACGCTGAGGGATTCAAGCGGGTTGGGGCGTTGATCGCCGAGGGTGCGGATCTGGCCGCGGAGTTGGACGGTCCGATTCCGACGCCGGCATTCCGCGCTCGGGGCTGACCATCACGAGAATACCTCCGACGGCGACTCGATGATCGGTCAGTTCATCTTTCCGACCTGCGAGGTTGCGGGGTTGCGGGTCGCCGCGTATCTCCGAAACACACCGCGTGCTGCGGGAAGTCAGTCCGGCGATATCGGGGTCGAGCTGCAGGTGTTCCAGCGCGGCGAGTTGGTCGCGCACGAGCCCGAATTCGGCACGATACCGTTCGGGGGTGTGTTGGAGGTGTCGGAGAGAACCTGCGCGGCGCTGGCTCCCGTTGGCGCCGATCGGCTCGTCGTCGCGCGCTGTCGTACAGCAGATGGATCGGATGCCTACTTTGCGCAGGAACACCATCTCTCGTATGAGAATCATCGTACGGGCGTGTTCGATTCACTGCTGTATGATCAGCTCCCGCTAGTCAAGCCGGGCCGTCGGGCGTCACCAATCATTTTGCTCGCTCCCAAGGCTTGGATCAGTGTGGATGTAAACTCGTTCGTTGCGTTCGCCAACGTTGGCGCATTCGCGGCAGCTGAACCGCAAGCAGTGCCATTGGTTGTTTCGGTCCTGTCTACGGCCGGCGAGGTCTTGTCCACGGATACGTATGACGAGCCGCAGAACAGCGCGCTGCTCTTCGACGTTCGTGCCGCGCTGCGAGGGAAGCTCGGGAATTCTGATGTTCCTCAGCTTGTCAACGTCGTCGCTCGCGGCGGCGCTAGTATGTACGCAATTATGACGTTCGTCGTAAATCAAGTCACCGGAAATTTCGCGCTCGAGCATTCACTTTCTCCACACTACTACGTGACCGAAGGACTTGCCCGCGTTCGAACAGAAGCACTGTCCACGCTGCATACTGCTGGAGCACGATAGTGTCGCTTCCCTCGTTGTCGACGGCACCCGGCTCGTTTGTGCGTCGCGTAATGGGGTCCCGGAAAATTCTCCGCTGGCTGCCCCGGAACCTGAAGCTTGGCGATCCCGTTCTGCAATTCTTCCTCAACGGCTTCGGAAAGACGACGCGATACACTTTTGTGAATTTTCCGTCTTTGTATGCCCCCGGGACCGCGCACCCCTGCATTTATGACCTCGTTTTGCACGACGCTCTCGGATCGATCGCCGGACGCGCCACGATCGAGGTCCCCGTGGCTGGAACGGCGGATGTGGTATTGGGAGACGTTATGCGTACTCCATTACCAGAGCTAGGAATTCTCTCGGCTCGAATCCGCTCCCCGAGACATTTTGATTACAGCGATCGACATTTGGGAACTGTACGATCCTTCTTTTACGCCGCGTATCATGATCAGGCGATGCGCTCGATTTCGGTAATCCATCCGCAAACAGCGAAGTACAGCGCGCTTCCGGATCGGCCCACTTGGCAGTCGAACATGCTCCTGTGGCCGTTACGCGTGAATTCCTTCGAACTGCTGTTGATGAATCCAACGACCGTGGACTCCGTCACGGATCTACGACTCGTTACAGGAAACGGAGAAATAGTGGCGTCGAGCGCTGCGACGATTCCGCCCTTCGGTGCCCGTCGAGTGGTGTGGGAATCGGCGCCGCTACAACAGTATCCCTATGTCAGCGTGTCGGCCGATATGCTCGCCGCCCCCAACGCCAAGCCACTTGTCTTTCTCAACTTTGACAACGGTGCATTCAGCGCAGCCCATAGCTAGTATTGGCGGGTTAGTCCGCTGACGCTCTAGCGCCGTGCTGTTCAACTCATTCGAGTTTCTGCTTCTTTTCCTTCCGGTAGTGCTGGGCGTTGCCCTGCTGCTCCGAGGGAATGCGTTGCTATTCTGGATTGCGCTGGCGAGCTGCGTGTTTTACGCATTCGCCGGGCATTCGTGGTTCCTAATACCAATGGGAATCTCGACGACCCTCGATTTCTGGGTCGGCGGTCGTATCGGCGCGTCGTCCAATCCGCGCGTTCGCCGAGCCTATCTGATTCTGTCCCTTACGGCGAATCTGGGGCTGCTCGCATACTTCAAGTACTCCGGGCTGATTGCGCGAACCATCGAATCGGCGCTCAATGTCGTTTCACCGCACGCGGGTAATGCTGCATGGGTGGACCTGTTCAGGGTCGTGCTGCCCGCAGGGATATCGTTCTACACATTTCAGACGATATCGTACGTTATTGACATCTACCGACGTCAGAGTCCGCCCGAAAGGAATTTTCTTAAATACCTGTCATTCGTCGCCTTCTTCCCCCATCTCGTCGCGGGTCCGCTGACGCGCCACCACCAGTTGATCCCTCAATTGAGTCGTATCGCCGAGCGTGGAATTACACCACGTTGGCGAGCGGCGTTGATACTGTTTGCAGTGGGTCTGGCAAAAAAAGTGCTGATTGCTGATCGAGTCGGCAATGCGATCGATCCCGTAATTGCTACCATCGGATCGCAAGGGTTTGTCGCGTCGTGGCTGGTCCTGCTGGGTTACTCGGTACAGATATACTTCGATTTTAGTGGCTACTCCGATATGGCGATCGGTCTGGGGCGGCTCTTCGCGATCGAACTCCCTCAAAACTTCAATAGCCCCTACCAGGCGACTAGCCCGAGCGATTTCTGGACGCGATGGCACATAACGTTGAGTCGGTGGCTGCGCGACTACCTCTACATCCCGTTAGGCGGTAATCGGAAAGGCGACATGAGAACGAAGGTAAATCTCATGATCACGATGGTTCTCGGCGGGCTGTGGCACGGCGCCAACTGGACTTTTGCAATGTGGGGCTTATTCCACGGTCTGTTGCTCTGGGGCTATCACGCAACCTCGGAGAGTTGGGACGTGTGGCCGGAATGGTGGCGCCGCGTCGCGACGTATCTCTTAATGACACTTGCGTGGGTGTTTTTCAGAGCGCCGACGCTGTCACTGGCTGGTCGATGGTTCGGAGGCCTCGCTGGCATGCGCGGGTTGGGTGCATTAGAGGCCGTATCGCCGCACATGGCGCTTCTGATCCTGGCCGCCGTTGTCGGCTCGATGACGATGCGGAACGTGTATCAGCGCGACATGTCGACACTTTCGCTAACGCAGGCCGGTTTCATTGGCGCTGTCGCTGGTGTCGCGCTCGTGATGATGAACTATTCGTCGAAGTTCCTGTACTTCCAGTTCTGATGGAAGGAACGCCGGCAAGTGTCCCTGGGGTGCCGAGACGTTCATTCGCGTTGTTCGTAGCGGCTGTCTGCGCCGTTTGCGTGGTAACGTACACGATCAATGCGCATTACGATGTCTCGGCTCTGGACCAGGGTGCATTGATAACGCGACTGGCGACGGCCCAAACGGGCTCCGACTTGCTAGTTTGGCAAGACGCCTTCGACCAACGCGCCTGGCTCAAGGAACGATTACTCGATCCGCGCGCAGACGAGCAGTTGCTGATCCTGAGCAGTAGCACATTGGGTGGCCTGAGCCAGGCGATGTTTCCACGACGTACTGTACTGAATGGCTGGCTGTCTGCTCCGACGATAGAGGATTTCGAAGCCAGTACAGTATTGCTGGACCATGCGCCCCATAAACCGCCAATCGTCGTGCTCGGAATCGATGCCTGGTTTCTTAATCCGGTGATTGACGATCAGCGATGGCGTAGTCTGACGGCGGAATACATTGCGTACCACCGGGCTGAGGGCGAAGGTGTCCAGGTCTACGCTCAAAGACCTCTACGATGGTGGGCGACATTCAAGGAGCGTTTGACATTTGCGACACTGCGCGAGACGCTTCTGTTCGTTCGCCGAGCTCATCGTGCGTCGGAGCCCATAAGTCCCTGGCTTGTTAGAGCGACACCTGCGGAGTATTGCAGCCGGATTTCCGCCGAGGAGTACATCAGAACCGCCGTTGGCGACTACGTGAGTTGCCCGGGGCTTCGGAATCCTCAGGCGGTCGTCGATAGCGAGGCGACGACATATCTATCGCTCAATACTCATTCGATGGCGGAGTGGCGCGTCGTCGATCGCTCGCGGGCGTTCCGCCTGGAGGCTGCTATCGAACACATCCGGAACGATGGAGAATCGGTGGTCGTAGTGGCTCCTCCATATCACCCCGTTACATACGCCGCGCTTCGCTCAAATCCCAACACCGCGCGCAATCTCGATGAAGTGGATAAAATCTTGGGCGAAATGGCTCACCGTACAGGGGCGGAGTATATAAATCTCCGAGACCCATCTGATCTCGGCTGCGTCGCCGAAGATTTTTTGGATAGCCACCACACCAAGGCGAGCTGCGGGCGCAAGATCGCAGAGCGTATAGCGGCTGCGGCAGATGCGTCGGCGGGGAGCCGCCAGCCCAGGTGAGTTGCAGTGCCCTCTATGAGCGCGGGGTGCGCCGGCCAGCTTTCCCCTGGCGGTACATCGCGGATATATTTCACGGTTGCATGGCAAGCAGTGGCGTAGATTCCGGAATGTGCACTGTTGACCTATCGCGGGTCGGACGCGCCCCAGACTTTCGCCTCACCCGGCGCCCGGGCGCTCGATTTTTGGCGCCTCCGGTCGCCTGGCGAGTGCAGCGAGATGCTTCGCCGAGCCATCAGCACGTCCGCGGCGATTGCGACCGTACTCAGGGCACGCGACCGGCGGTCGCACGAACGACCTCACGAAACACCGACGTTCGAAGCGTGGTGGTCGCAGGGTGAAGGTATTGATCCTGGATCACCACTTCAAGCAGGACATCGACGCGCTTGCGCGGGTCGCTTCCGACGACGATATCGTAAGACTCGTTCCGGCAGAATTTTTTGCGTCGCGCGCACGGGAGATATTTCCCCGGGACGTATTCGATGCTGATCTCTCGCGATATCATGCACCGGAATTCGCCAACCAGCGCGCAATGTATCGAAAGCTGGCCATGCATCTGACTTCCGAGCTCTACCTGACGTTTCCTTTCGACGTACTCGTCTTGCCGTCGGATACGTTCTTCTATATAAGAGACGTCATCGACACCGTTCGCGAAATGGGGATAGCAATCGTTGTCGTTCAAAAGGAGTCTGGTGTGTCCGCCAAATCGCTGGAGCACCACGCCATGGAGATGCGGCGTTGGTTTCCATTCACTGGCGATGTAATGACCGTCTGCAGTGAGAAGTCGAAAGACTTCTGGGTTGCGTGCGGTGCGCGACCGGAGCAGGTGTTAATCCTAGGGCAGCCGCGTTTCGATGTGTACTGTTCGCGAACAGAAGCTGCAGATCTCTCAGTGCTGGGTGTGGATGCAAGCGCCGGTAGGCCTACCGTGTTGTTCCTATCCTACGATCTTGACGCGTACGCGGAGGAGCGCAGTCTGGGAGCGGCGCACAGACCGTGGGAGCGATTGCATCAGGAGACGGAAAGCGTGCTGCTCGACCTCGCTGCGAAGGGAGAATTCACGCTGATCATCAAGCCACATCCGCAGCAGAATGCGAGCCAACTGGCGCACCTTGTGAATCGCGTGAATCACGTGCCGAATACGTTCATTTTGCCGGCTGGCGTGGATACGAGATCGCTTCTACTGTCGGTCGATACCGTGGTCGGCTTCCAGACGACCGCGATCGCGGAAGCGATGATAGCCGGCAAGCGAGTGCTCTACACGTTCTGGACGGAGAATGTCGAGCGAGTCCAGACGTTGCTATTGCCCTTCCATGAAATGGGCGATGCGATCGAGGTTGCAACCTCTCGTAGCGACTTGTACGAACGATTACAATCTCCGGTAGCAGCACTGACTGAAGACGTGAAGCTGAAGCGACAACGATACTGCGAGCCCTATCTTGGGATTGTCGACGGGGCTGCGGCAACTCGGGTCTGGAGCGTTGTGCGGGCGAATGCCGATCGACACATTAGCGCGAGTGCAACCGGAGGGCTGGACGGCCGATCGCTTGCGTATTGCCGGACGGAAGCAACACGGGCCGCTCGCAGCAGCATCGTGTGGGGTATTCTGGCCAAGGGCGCATCCTTTTTCCCGGGAGCGCGCAAATTGGCCGCTCGCGCGGAATGGCGTCGATGGCTGGAGATTGAACGCGTCACAGAGTGCCGTGAACGAATTGCGGGCGAATATCGAAGGACAGGATCGTTGCGTGGGCCTCGTTCTGACGGTGTGTTCGGGGCTGCGCGGCGCCTCGTGGCGGGATTAATCCAGCCACGCTCCGATCTCGATAACGTGCCGGCGAGAGTGCACCGTGCGCGACCATGCTGACTCTTCTTCGCCAGCTGGGCGCCTTCTTTCCCGGCCGGGATCGGGTACGTCTGATATTCGTCCTGGCGTTAAACGTGCTTGGCGCGCTGGGCGAGACCGTGGGCGTGGCGCTGATCCCCGCGTATGTCGCGCTGCTCAATGCTCCAGCGGCGGCGCGGAAATTCCTTGCGGGTCATCATGGCCGGTGGTTCGTGAATGGAACAGACTCCGAGATGCTGGTACGTGCCACCGTCACGCTGGCGCTGTTCTTCGTACTTAAGAATGGCTATCTGCTCGCGATGACGTATGTGCAACGGCGGTTTATTGCAGGTCGCCAGGTAACCCTGTCAACGCGACTGTTACGGACGTATCTGTTCAGCCCGTACACGTTCCACCTGACGCGCAATACAGCCGAGCTCTTGCGCAATATCAATTCGGAGGTGAATCAGGTTTTCAGCGGCGTGCTGCTGCCGCTCATCGCCCTGATGTCGGAACTGCTGATTCTGATCCTCGTTGGTGTTCTTCTGTTCTCGGTAGATCCGTTGTCCTCAGGTGTCGCGTTGGCGCTTATCGCTGGCGCAACGGCCGCCTACTATGGCACCATCAGACGCAAGATAAGCAGGCTCGGCCGACGTCAACAGGCGAGCGGGGCAGAGCTCATCAAGTGGGTGAACCAGGGGCTTGGCGGGATCAAGGAAACTAAGGTTCTTGGGCGGGAGGCATTCTTTCTCGATGCCTACGGCCGGAACGTGACCGAGTGGGTACGTGCCGGAACGATGTTGCAGATGCTCAATGAATTTCCACGTTACCTGATCGAAACGATTGCGATGTGCGGTATGGCGGTGGCTGTGGTGGTCATGGTTGCCGCAGGCCGCGACATACAGAGCATCCTGCCCAGGATGTCGCTGTTCGCGGTTGCGGCGTTACGCTTGATGCCATCCATGAACAGAATGGTTGGCGCTGCAACCTACCTGCGCTACCATCGCCACGCCGTGGATGTTGTTTACCACGACGTCACCGAGACCCATGCCGATGAGCGGGCATCTGCCGGCGGCGACGTGGTTCTGAAGAGTGAAATCACGCTTCGCGACGTAACGTATCAGTATCCGGGCGCGGACGCTCCCAGTGTGCGGGATATTTCCTTGGTCATACCGCGAGGCGCGTCGGTCGGATTCGTTGGCGCATCCGGTGCTGGAAAGACTACGATCATCGACGTCCTGCTGGGATTGCTAAAACCGACTGCAGGCGCCGTGTTAGTCGATGGAATCAATATCGAGACGGGCGTACGGGACTGGCAGCGAAGGATCGGTTACATTCCGCAGACAATCTATCTTTCGGACGATTCGTTGCGTCGTAACATCGCCTTCGGACTGGCGGATTCGGAGATTGATGATGCAGCGGTATGGCGAGCGATTGCCCAGGCCCAACTTGACATGCTCGTCCGCTCGCTCCCGCTGGGGCTGGATACGTTTGTCGGAGAGCGCGGCGTTCGCATATCCGGGGGCCAGCGGCAGCGTGTGGGAATCGCGCGCGCATTGTATCACAATCCCGAAGTTCTCGTAATGGATGAAGCCACGGCGGCACTGGATCATCGCACCGAGAAGGAAATCACTGACGTCATTCACGAACTTCGGGGTAGCAAGACAATGATCATGATTGCGCATCGGCTTAGCACCGTGCGGCGCTGCGACATCCTATTTGTGATGGCCGACGGTCGGCTCGTTGATCAGGGCGGATACGATGCTCTTGTCAAAGCGAGCCCAGTGTTTCAGGGAATGGTTGGTTAGATGGCTCGGAAGCGTTTGTTGGTCTATTCGCCGTTGGCGATCTGGCAGCCGCCGATCTATGAAACGCAGTTGGAGATTGTGCAGGGTTATATCGATGACGGTTACGACGTAACTGTGCTAACGTGTCACGCACATTTGCCTACGTGTGAAGCAAACCCAAGTCACTTGTGGTCAGTATGCACACTGTGTCGCTCTCGCGCTAAGTCCGGATTCGAATGGCTTCGCGGCCGATTTACTGTTGCCGATTTCTTGGATGTAACGCCGGACCAGCAAAGGCGCATCGCCACCATTGCGCGGACTCCTTTTCGGACGCTAGAGGAACTCCGATCCCTCACCGTGGATGGTTCCGATATTGGAATGGCGGTACTAAGTAGCGTTGTCAGTTCGCTTAGGGATCCCAACCCGGATCTGGACGCGAATCGCGCGGGAATCGTAGAGGGAATTCGAGCGGCGGCCGTCGTCCATTTCTCAATTGTGAATCATATTGCCCGTCTCCGCCCGGACGTACTGCTCTTGTTTAACGGTCGTATTGCGAGTCTGAGGCCAGCCCTACGGGCCGGACAGGCGTCGGGAGTGAGGACAGTTGTATACGAGGTAGGGGGTTCGCCCGATCGTTACCTCACGACAACCAATACCTATCCCCACGACTTGGCGACGCTAAAGGACGTCTTCAACAGCGCGTTCGACGAAGCAACGGAAACCCCAGAGGAGAAGGCGCAGATTGCAGATTCATGGTATGAAGCACGGATTGCCAGTCGTCCGGCTGATGGAATGTCGTTCACCGGGAAGCAAGAAGCCGGTCGCATTCCAGAGAGGCTTCAAACCGACGGGCTGCGCGTCGGCGTATTCATATCGTCCGAGGACGAATTCGTCGCGATCGATGGATGGAAGCCGCCGCTCTACGCCAATCAGGCCGACGGTATTCGTCAACTTCTCGCGGCCTTTGCCGATTGCAGCGGTGTGCAATTTGTGTTGCGTGTACATCCAAACTTGATCGGGCTAGACAATGCGCAGACGCGGGAACTTGCCGTAATCGCGCGGGATTATCCTGATCTGTATGTCATTGAGGCTTCTTCACCGGTTCACACGTATTCGTTGATTGAGGCTGTGGATATTGTCGTAACCTTTGGCTCGACGGTCGCCATTGAAGCCGTCTATCTTGGGAAGCCATCAATAATGCTTGGGCGACATATCTTTGAAGACATGGGCGGCGTGATTCGCCCGCCAACGCATGAGGAATTGGTCGCGATAATCCGCGGCGCTATTAGCGGCAAACCTGTGGATGTGCAACCGGGTGCTAAGCAGGCCGCTATCCGATTCGGCTTTGCGCAATCCCGAGTTGGCGTGCCATACAGGTACGTCGTCCGTGACGGCGCTGATCGTGCAGTAATGGTCAGAGACGGCCATAGCTATCGATTGCGCTCCAGCCTCACTGCCAGGCTTGTCACGGCGCCGGCTCGCGCCATTCGGAGGCTGACGAGCTCATTGGTGCCGAAACACGTCATGCCGTCATCCAGCATATGATCATGGACGCGCTTCGGCGGCTGCTGTACGATCCACGAAGGGTCGCACGCACGGATCGTAGGATTACGATTGAATCCACCTCGATATTACTTAAATCGACGCGTTTCAATTTTCAGGCCGCGGGCGGATCCGTTCACGTCGGCGCTGACTCGATTGTTGGTGGAATATTTACCTTCGAGTCCGACGCCGGCGAGATTCGTGTAGGAGCGCGGAGCTATATCGGCGGCGGAACACAAGTCATTGCGCGCTCGAGAGTTGCGATTGGTGATGACGTGATGATCGCATGGGGGTGTTATCTATACGATCACAACGGGCACTCGCTGGATTTCCGCCATCGGATTGCGGACATGGCGGCTCAAGTAAAGGCTCATCGTGCTGGGCTTCCGTTGATTGCCGGCAAAGACTGGACAACGGTAGACACTTCCCCTATCACGGTGTGCAATAAGGTCTGGATCGGGTTCGAAGCTACGGTATTGAAAGGCGTGACCGTTGGGGAGGGAGCAGTTATAGCCGCGCGATCAGTCGTTACCAAGGACGTGCCACCATGGACGGTCGTTGCCGGTAACCCTGCAACAATTGTCAAGTCAATTGAGCCAGCGGACAGGCCGCGTACGAACGATTAATGGCGCAGCTCGTGTACGATCACCAGATATTCTCACGTCAGCGTTTTGGTGGCGTGTCGCGCTACTTCGTGGAGCTGGCCGCGGGAGTAGCGGCAAACTCGGAGTTCGCAACATCAGTAGTCGCGCCGCTACACATGAATGTGCTCCTGGCGGAGCGCCGAGACGTGCCCCTGGTGGGCACGTACGTGCCACACATACGCGGTACGGGTGCCTTGCGATTTGCTGTGAATGCGCGGGTCAGCCACCGCCATCTCCGCCGTATGAGGCCGGACATTGTTCACGAAACGTATTTCTCCGACGTGTCAGGAACACCATGCTCGTCGACGGTAATAACGGTGTTTGACATGATCCACGAGTTGTTTCCGCAGTTCTTTCGGCCTGATGATCCCACGGCGCGGCGTAAGCGCGCCGCGGTGCAAAGAGCATCGCACGTGATTTGCATTTCAGAATCCACGCGACAGGATCTCCTAACTTGCATCGACGTCGACCCGGAGGGCGTTTCCGTTATTCCCCTCGCGGCCAACGATAGTTTTGGGACCGCCAGTCTTTATCCACGGTCGGTACCCATGCCATACGTTCTTTATGTCGGCGAGCGAGAAGGGTACAAGAACTTCAAAATGGCTCTCTTGGCGTTTCTCAAGAGCGGACTTCCGTCGAAGGGCGTGGCCCTCGTATGCTTCGGCGGAGGGGCTTGGTCCGCAAGCGAAGCACAGCTTGTTTCCGAAAGTGGGATGCCACAATCGCTGCTGATCCACCGGCATGGCAACGACAGGGCGCTGGCGGAGCTGTACCAGAACGCCGAGGCTTTTTTGTACCCCTCGCTTTACGAAGGGTTTGGCATTCCACCACTGGAAGCAATGAATTGCGGGTGTCCGGTTATATGCTCGCATACGAGTTCTCTTCCGGAAGTTGTTGGAGACGCGGCAGAACTCTTCGATCCGGCTGATGTTAACGACATCGCGCGCGCGCTTCGGGCTGTAGTTGGAGACTCTGGTCGCTCGCGGGACCTCCGCTTCCTGGGTGCGCGCCGTGCATCGGAATTTTCCTGGATGCAATGCGCACTTCGCACCACGGAAATTTATCGGCGCATGCTGTGAGCAGTTTGCCTGACTCGCATTCGGTAAGCAGCGGGCCGCCTTCTCCTGGCACCGGGCGGATAGCGTGTGCGTTTGTGGGAATTTTGGATGATGAAGGCCGAAATGGAGAGAACGCCGCATATAGTCCCGCCGGTGCGCAATTCCAGGAGTCTCTCTTGGAGGCGTTGGGGTCGACGTCACTGAATGTGACGCGCGTGTACTCACTGCGACCCGTCCAGTCCTATCCGAAATGTCGGACGCTGCTCTTCGGGGCAAGGGAGACGCTGTGCAAGACGATCCCGATGACTCTGCTGCCGTTCGTAAATTATGGTCCCTTAAAGACTCTCACGAGCGGATTCGCGTTATTCCCCAGACTTCTCGCGTGGGCGTGGAGAGAGAGACATCGGCCTCGCGTAGTGTTGCTTTACAACCTGTATAGTCCCCCGGGAATTGTCAGCATTGTCGCTGGCCGCCTGACACGAACGCCCGTGGTCGCAATCGTCGCCGATATTCAGGTCCCGGGGCAGGGACTGCTACCCAGGACAATTCTGCGACTTCTGGACTTCCAACTTCAAATTCGTACACTGCCGCTATTTGACGGGCTTGTGGTCCTCACGAAAGCAGTGGTGGAGGATTTTGCTCCGGCGGTTCCATGTATGGAACTGGACGGTGCCGTACCGGAATCCTTGATGGACCCGTTGCAGTTGATCGACCGCGAGGCCGATGGTGATTCGCGCTGCATCATTATGTATGCGGGTGGCTTGTCGGAGTTAAAGGGGGTGCCATTGCTCCTGTCGGCGTTTGCCATGCTTGATGGCGAGGGGTTCGAGCTTTGGGTCACTGGCCGCGGCCCTTTGGAAGCGCTTGTTCGCCAGGCTGCCGATCACGACGCCAGGATCACGTATTGGGGGTTTCCGGCGCAGGAGAAGCTCCACGAGTTATATGCCCGGGCCGATGTCTTGGTCAACCCGCATTCGGCATCGACCGAGTCTGCGCGCTATCTTTTTCCATCCAAGCTGATAGAGTATCTGGCAACCGGTGTCCCAGTGGTATCCACGTGCAGTACACCGGCGGTACAAGCGTGCTATGGCGATGTTGCTGTGGTGTCGGGCGACGGCGCGCCAGCGAGTTTGGCAGAGGGGTTGCGAAGGGTAGCGAGCATGTCGAGGCTCGAGCGGCGCGCTATTGGACGCCGTGGTAGGTCGTTTGTACTGAGAGAGAAGAGCTGGCGCGGACAAGTCGATCGGGTCTCTGCTTTCGTGGGCGCACTAGTCGAGCATCGAGGGACATCAACGAAGTGACAATTGACATTCGGGCGCTCGCCAGAAAATTGATAATCCTTGCGCTTGTGCTTACACCCTTCGTGAGCATTGGTGACGTGCTTGCTCTCTTCGGGGGCTCAATCCGTTCGCAGGTGATTGCTTCGACACCCGTTTACCTGAAGCTCGTAAAGGACGTGCTCATGGTCGCGCTTGTCGCTTTAGGTATCGCGAAGTTGGCGCGGTCCGGCCGCACGAACGTTCTCGCGATTCCTTTCTTGATTTTGTTGTTGTATACACTTATCGCGGCTTCGCTCGCTTCCGATAGTCCGACCCTAGCATTAGCCGGGCTGCGATGGATTCTGCCCGTGTTCGTCGCATTCTTTGTCTACGAATTCGTAGACGATCTCCTCATGCAGCGGATTGCACGCACACTAGCAGCGCTCCTGTTCGTCCATTTTGGATTGCAGGTTGTTGAACTGTTTTACATGAGTCACTGGTATGGCGCAAACGTTCTCGGTCTCGCCGCACGCGTACCCGGGTTCTTCCTTATCCCAAGTACCGCTGGTTTCTTTGCTGTTGTTACTCTTTATTTTGTGCACTTCTACGACACAAGCCCACGTCAGCGCTGGGCCATCTACTGCGTGGCACCGGTTAGCGTGTTTCTCACCCAATCTGGCACCGGCCTGATCGCCACTGCGGCTGTCGCAGCCCTGATTGCGCTCGGCATTCGCCGTGTCTGGCTGATTATCCCGTTGGGAGGGCTCGCTGCGGGCGTGATCGTTCCGTTACTCCCGGTGATTACGGGAAGGCAAGCAGACTACGTTACGGTTTCGGGCGGTACTCGTGTGCAGATATTTGCAGACCTATTTCGCCATATCGAGCTAGTCCCGACCGCGTTCGGATACGTCACGAATACCGCAGTATCACTATTTGCCAACGGTGGAGCGAGCCTTCGTTCCGACGTAATACCGACGATTGTCGATTCCACCTACGCAAGCATAGTAGGAAATCTGGGCATTGGGGGTACTGTCTTTTTCGCAATCTTTTGTGCAACCTGGGCTATAGTCGTGGTGTGTAGTCGTCGCTTGGACCTCTACGTTGCGACCGCCATATTCAGCTTGTATGGGTTCACGACAATAATCTTCGAGGCGTATCCGATGAATGTGCTGTTATCCGTTTGCGCCGCATACTTCTTGAGGGCGACGTACGTGCCATTCTGGTCGGGAAGACAGAACGCTGCGTTATCCCTCCCACCCCGTATCAGCTCTCGCATACCCGTCTGATGAATCTCACTGAGCCACCGGTGTTCGTTGAAGGCCCTGATCAGATATCCGTGGCGGCGCTCGGCCGAGGCATTTGGCGCAGCCGAGCGTTAATTGTGGTCACTATGCTGGTTGTGGGTGCTGCCGGACTTACGCATGCGGTGTTTCGTCGAACCACCTACACGGCGACGGCGTGGTTCAGACCCCAGTCGCAGCCGTCCCAAACCCAGTCGATTGCGGGCCTCGCCTCGCAATTCGGACTGGTGCTGCCGCTGGGCGGCTCGGGAATGACTCCGCAGGCGTACGCCGACCTTGCGACGGCCAGGGAGGTGTTACGACCCGTATCACTTTCCTCCTATACTTATCAGGACGGTGGACGAACCGTGACGGGTCGACTGGTCGATCTTTACAGCTCTGGCCCCGCGCCTCTCGAACAGCGTGTCGACGGAACGGTCGGCCTGCTCACGAGGCAGGTAAACACGACAGTGTCCAAGACTGGAGCTATCGCGCTTCGGGTCACCACCGCACATCCGGAGCTCTCAAAGGAACTCGCAGCGAGCATAATTGATCAAATCGACAGCTTGAATCTCCGTACACAACAGGGTCGTGCCACACCTGAGCGGGTATTTATCGAACAACGCCTCACGGTAGCTCAAGGCGAGCTACGCCAGGCTGAGGACCGTCTCACTGCCTTTCTCGAGGCAAATCGTCAAATTGCGACGCCGCAGCTGCAGTTAGATCGGGATCGCCTCAGCCGAGATGTTGCAATGCGACAACAGCTTTACACGTCGCTCGTCGAGGCATACCAACGAGCTCGGATAGACGAAGTACGCGATATGCCGGCGATCACTGTTCTCGAGGACGCGGAACTTCCCTACGCGCCCGACTCGCGACGGATTGGATCGACGACCGCGCTCGCACTTGCACTGGGTCTGGTGCTGGGTCTCTTTCTGGCGTTCATTCGCGACACTTGGCGCAGTTTGCGCAGAGTTGCGGACGCGGAGTCGGTGACGAACGAATCTGGGGCTGATAGTGTTTCACACCAGCGGATGCCGCTTAGACCTGGTTCGAGACCGGCGGGGACGCTGTAAAGCGAGTGCCCCACACACGATTACATGTCGTTCACGTCTGTAGACGCTTCTCTGGATCGAGCGGTGGCACGACCACGTCGGTCCGTCAGTTCCAGTCGGCGTTGGGAGGCCAGGTCGTGGCGTTTCAAGACGCGGGTGACGACGTCGGCAACCCAGACGTGGTATCCGTCCGGTGCGATCCAGGCTGGCTGGGACAAACGTACGGGTGGGCGGATCATCGCGCTTTAGCAAGCGCCCGGTGCGTGCTGGACCGAGCTGACCTTGTCGTCTGCCACATGCTACTGCAGTACCACGCACAGTGGGCAGCGAAACATGCGCGGGAACTCGGAATACCGTATTGGATCGTTCCACACGGTACTCTGGACCCATATGTGTTTTCGTATCGCGCCATGCGAAAGCGTTGGTGGATGAAGTTGGTTGGCGAACGGCTCGTCCACGAGTCAGCGCGAGTTCTTTTTGCCACGCGGCGCGAATGTGCAAAGGCTGAATCGGTCGTCGGACCGCTGCACAATACATCAACGCTGCCGTGGCCCGTGCAAAGTATCCCCCTGGCCGACAAGGCTGAACGACGCGCAGCGATCCGCCGAACGCTCGGCATTCCAGAATCGGAACGTGTACTGCTGTATGTCGGCAGACTGCAGCGCATGAAGCGATTGATGGAAACGGTCAGCGCTGTTGGTGGTGCGCCGCATCACGGTGTATCCCTTATTGTGGTGGGTCCGGATGGCGATTTGAAGCGATCAGAGATGGAGGAATTGTGTCGAACCAGAGGCTGGTCAAATATCCGTTTCATGGGTCCCGTATACGGGAACGAACTGTTCGATTTCTACAAAGCTGCAGACGGTTTTATATCGCTCTCGATGAAAGAGAATTTTGGTCACAGTGTGGCCGAAGCGCTTGCGACGGGGCTACCAATCATCCTCTCGCCGAGTATAGATCTAGTTCCAGAGATTTCGGATGTCCACTGTGGCTGGATGCTCGCATCAACGAGCGAAGAGACTGTTGCGGGCGCGATACACGACTTCTGGAGCGCCTCACCCGAGTTACTTGCGGAATTGGGCGCTCGTGGTCGGCGTTGGGTTCGCACGGTACTTTCCCCGGCGGCATTTGAAGAACAACTACGACGGCTCGCGCGCATCGACGTGAGTCGTTACAGGGGAGATACGGAACGGGTCGAGGATGGCAACCCCGTGTGATGCTGCGTGTATCCACGCTCACACGGGCCGATTATTGCCTTCCGCATAGACCATCTGCCTTGCAATGTCTGCGAGGCGAAATTGAGCATGCCAGCCCAACTCGCTATGCGCCTTAGCTGGATCTGCCGCGCCGTAGCGAATGTCTGTAGGCCTCAGCAAGGACCGGTCGGTTCGAACATGGTTGCGCCAGTTGAGACCAACATTTGAAAATACCTCAGCGACAAAATCGCGAAGCGATCTTGTCTCTCCGGTGGCAATTACGAAGTCATCTGGATGGTCGCGTTGCAACATCATCCACATGGCCTCGACATACTCAGCTGCCCATCCCCAATCGCGTTCGATTTCGATGTTGCCGAGCACGAGGTCCTCACTGCTGCCAGCCGCTATTCGACAGGCAGCGGCAACGATCTTTCTGGTTACGAAACGCTCAGGGCGGAGCGGAGATTCATGATTGAATAGTATCCCTGTGCACGCGTAGAGCCCGTATGCCTCTCGGTAGTTGGCTACCTGCCAGTACGCCGCGGCCTTTGCCACCGCGTAGGGGCTGCGAGGCGCGAATCGTGTCGTTTCGTTCGCCGGCGCGCCATCCGTGTCACCGAAGACTTCGCTTGATCCCGCGCTATAAAAGCGTATAGGCAGATCACTGAAGCGAATCGCCTCCAGCAAGTTCAGCGTTGCTGTACCTATGCTCTCCAATGTTTCGACGGGTTGTTCGAATGACAGACCGACGGAACTCTGGCCTGCCAAGTTATAGACTTCGTCCGGTTTCACGCGTTGCAGGATTTGCAGAACACTGCGGAAATCTGTCGGGGACATCGATGCGAGGCTGACCTGCTTTGCGATACCAAGGCTGTGGAGATTCGCAAATGTGGAGGCTTGTGCATCACGTGACGTACCCACCACGTTGTATCCCTTTTCGATTAAGAGTTGCGATAGATATGCGCCGTCCTGTCCCGACGCTCCGCAAATCAATGCCGTCTTTGGCTTGCCAGTCATATGGTCACCACGGCCGAGTACTCCACGGAATGTCGCAAGCTAACGTAGATGGGTAACGATGCCGATCGTCGCGTTGATGTTTGTTTCCACCGGGAATGCAACGTCACGTTTTCCTCGGGTCATCGAAATCCCATACGTCAGATCGGCGACGGACCCGAAACGGTATCGCTCATACCCTATCGTGGCAAACAGGTGTGACGCATTCGCGGACGTGAAGTCGAACGCCGTTAACGTACGCTGATTGTTATCCACGATCCGCTGCACGTACCAAGTGCTTCGCCCACTCGGTGAATAACTCTCCCACGCAACCTGCGCCCCTGCCGGCGAACCGACTCCGATATCCGCCCCCAGCAGCTGCCCGTCCTCCGTATGCCCCTGCCGCAACGGGCTGTGCACGTAGATGAGTCCTTCATCGCGATGCCTGTTCAGCGTCGGTGCCGTCCCGTCGATATACTCCGCTCTCAACGCGTGAAACGTCGTGTCACTCGTCGCAAATGCCTTCCTGAATCCCACCATCGCGATACGTGAATGATCCGGCTCGGATTGCAGATCGCGTATGTCCGCGTTGTGATCCTCGTGCCCGTACTCCGCATAGAACTCGAATCCGCTGTGCGGTAACACCCATCGCCCGAACAACGACGCGATCTGATTCTTCAACGCGTCCTTGTCATCTATCCCCGGCAACGCTACACCACGTGCTAGCGAGCTCTTGAGTATCCCCTCGAACGGCGACTTCAGCTCTGCAGAGCCTATGCTCCCGAACCACGCCTGGTGAAAGAACCTGGCCGCACCCAGCTCCAGTCCGGGGATGGGCGCAGGTGAGAACGTTACCACCAATCCCGACATGAAGCGCTTTGTTCCAGCGTGATTCGCGTCGGTGAATGTGTCGGGCCCGACAACCGGCGAGAACGCGGACTGCCGCTCGAGCCCGTATACCACCCGCGCCTGGACCTTCCCGATTCCTATGTTCGTCGGCCGCTCGGTGCCTACGAACGCGTGTGGAATTCCAGCTGCGTTGTTGCCGAGTATCACGGGAAAGACGGTCGCCGGCCCCCAGTACTGATTGGCAGTACTGAACCCCGCCGACACGCCGAACCAGTCGATGCGCAACGTGCTCTGACCCCAGTCGAAACGCGAGTAAGCTCCATCGCCGAATCGCTGCGGCAGATCGACTTCACCGGGGAAATCCCCGTTCGCAAATCGTCCGTTACCGATTTGCCCGTTCGGCTGGAGCGTGAACGATGAGTTCTGTGCGCTGAACACGACCGGATCGAGTACCAGCGATATCGGTCCCCACGCGGCCGCAACACCGCCCTGCAACGACGTAGTCACGCCACGTCCGGCCCACACCGCTCCGTCGTTGCCACCCCACGGAAACGCGCTGTTGAAGCCTACGTTGGCCGCGAGTGGGAGGACCGAGAAGTGATGTGCGCTGTCGGACTTGAACAGCCAGCTCCGTTGCCACGGATGCGCTCCGCTAATCTTCGACAAAGAATCGACTTCCGGAGCGGAGAACGGTCGCAGCCCCCACGCGCCCAACGGCACTTTCCCGAGCGTCTGCAGATAGCGCACGTAATTGTCGAGCTCGAAGCCTGCGGGAATGCCGCCTCGTGCGCCGGCAATACTGGATTCGCTCTGTGCGAGAGCTGTCTGCGGCACGACGAGCAGTCCAATGCCGACAGCCAGGGCGGCGCGGATGGCCTTGCGGATGGTG
>Ga0134126_10001689_pt1 | contig 28136 bp, 18 predicted proteins | sample KB31752_FD_96881 | JGI IMG/M metagenome (GOLD analysis project Ga0134126, IMG submission 96881) | Terrestrial soil microbial communities with excess Nitrogen fertilizer from Kellogg Biological Station, Michigan, USA - KB3-175-2 | ecosystem: Environmental > Terrestrial > Soil > Unclassified ... | reverse complement strand
CAATCTGAAAAATATCCATTTTTAATGGAACGCACTCCCTATTCTGTTGCGCCTTACGGAGAAAATAACTACGCAGAAAGGTTAGGCCCAAACACAGCGCTGATGCATGAAAAATATATTTTCGTTTACCAGGATGTGCGTGGCCGCTATATGAGCGAAGGGCATAATCTTGAAGTGACTCCTTACATTCCTGATAAAAAAGATAAAACACAGGTTGACGAAAGCAGTGATACCTATGACACGGTCGACTGGCTTCTGAAAAATATTAAAAATAATAACGGGCGTATGGGTCTTTATGGAATCTCTTATCCCGGTTTTTATGCAACAGCAAGTTTACCCGGCGCACATCCTGCAATAAAGGCTGTAAGCCCCCAGGCGCCCGTAACTGACGAATTTATCGGGGATGATGCGAATCATAATGGTGCATTTTTTTTACTTGATAATTTTATGTTCATGAATTATTTTGGCAAAGAAAGAAACGGGCCGACAGAAGACTATGGTTCTTCAATGTTTGATGCAGATAACAATGATGTGTACCAGTTTTTTTTAAATATGGGACCGGTCAAAAATACCCAATCGGCCCGGTATTTTAACCACCGCAGCTATATCTGGAATGAATACCTCGCGCATGACACTTACGATAATTACTGGCAAAAACGAAACATCCGGCAATACCTGAAAAATATAAAAATTCCTACACTTGTTGTTGGCGGCTGGTTTGATGCAGAGGATCTTTTTGGTTCATTGCATACTTACCAGGCAATAGAAAAACAAAGTCCGGTAAATAAGAACTACCTCGTAATGGGGCCATGGACGCACGGTGCATGGGCTGGCAATGGATGGGATAAATTTGGCAGTTATGATTTCGGAAGCAATACCAGTAAATATTTCCAGGACAGTTTGCAAACAACGTTTTTCAATTATTTTTTGAAGGACAAAGGAACATGGAATGCTTCCAAAGCAACTGTTTTTGAAACAGGCGCCAATGAATGGCGGCATTTTAATCAATGGCCGCCGTCAAATATTTCTGAAGTGAGTTATTATTTTGATGCTAATAAAAAATTATCCGGCAAGAAAAATAATGCTGAAATTAGTTTTGATGAATACATTAGTGATCCTGCAAATCCGGTGCCTTATACGTCAAAAGTACAAGGCAATAGAAACGATGAATACATGGTGGAAGACCAGCGCTTTGCCGCGTTGAGAAATGACGTCCTGGTTTATGAATCACCGGTTTTAAATAAAGACATTACGATCGCCGGCCCTATTCTTGCGGATCTTTTTGTGAGTATTTCAACCACCGATGCAGACTTTGTTGTAAAATTGATTGATGTAGTTCCGGCGCAGGAAATTTATAGCGTACAGGGAGTAGATTACAGCGCCGGCAGTGATTTTGAGCGGTTGGTTCGTGCAGAAGTAATGCGTGGTAAATTCAGAAATAATTATGTTGATCCGGAGCCCTTTGTCCCCGGAAAAATAAGCGAGGTAAAAATAAATCTGAATGATGTTTGCCACACATTTAAAAAAGGACACCGGATAATGGTGCAGGTGCAAAGCAGTTGGTTTCCATTAGTAGATATGAATCCTCAAAAATTTATGCGCATTCCCGATGCCAATGAAAATGATTTTCAAAAATCAACCATTCATATTTATCACGATAAAGATCACGAATCCAAAATTGTACTTCCCGTGTTAAATTAAAATTGTATTTTAGTCGCTCTTCTTTCGGATTGTTAGATTTCATTTTAAAATAAAAAATAACGTATGAAAAATCTTTTTGTAATTACACTTATGCTCACGAGCACCCTAACTTTCGCCCAAGACAAAGTTGTCATAATACCAAAACCGGTATCGCTGGAGATGCACGCCGGCAATTTTAATTTAAATGCTAAAACGACTATCATCGCCAACAAAACAGTTCAACATGATGCGGAAATGCTGAATGTATACCTCAAAAAATTATATGGATTTACGCTGCCAATAAAAAATATCTCTTCCGGCAAAAATGTAAAAAATGTAATTATTCTTGGTTTACTGAAACCTGAAAAAAGAAAAAAGGACGAATATAATTTGGAGGTAAAAGCCAATGAAATCAACATCGGTGGAGTAAGTAATGAAGCCATATTTTATGGAATTCAAACCCTGCTTCAACTTTTGCCAGCCGATAAACCTACTGACGGAAACATTAGTTTTGAAATACCTCAGTTAGCTATCAATGATTATCCGCGCTTTCAATATCGTGGAATGCACCTCGATGTAGGCCGTCATTTTTTTGATGTTGATTTTGTAAAAAAATATATCGATCTTCTCGCTTATCAAAAATACAATACGTTTCACTGGCACCTGACAGAAGACCAGGGCTGGCGAATAGAAATAAAAAAATATCCGCGCCTTACTTCTGTGGGTGGATATAGGAATGGCACTATCATCGGCCATTATCCCGGCACAGGAAATGACGACACCCGCGAAGGTGGTTTTTATACACAGGAGCAAATAAAAGATGTTGTAAAATATGCGAAGGACCGTTACATAACGATCATTCCTGAAATCGAAATGCCGGGGCACGCTTCTGCAGCTATTGCGGCATATCCCGAGTTGAGTTGTTTCCCTGATGAACCTACTGCAATATCAGACAAAACTGCGTGGAGCGGAAGCCGTGATGGCAAACAGGTTCAGCAAACGTGGGGTGTTTTCCCGGATGTATTTTGCCCGTCTGATTATACTTTCACTTTTATTGAAAATGTACTCGATGAAGTGATAAAATTATTTCCTTCAAAATACATTCACATTGGTGGGGATGAATGCCCGAAAGATTATTGGAAACGATCTGCATTTTGCCAGAAACTAATTAAAGATAAAAATTTAAAAGACGAAAATGGTTTGCAGAGTTATTTCATTCACAGGATAGAAAAATATCTGAACAGTAAAGGAAGAAGCATTATAGGTTGGGATGAAATATTAGAAGGCGGCCTGGCGCCGAACGCAACGGTAATGAGCTGGCGTGGTGAAGAAGGTGGCATTGAAGCTGCGAAACAACATCATGATGTAATTATGACTCCGGGAACTTATTGCTATTTTGATCACTCGCAAACAAAAAATGATGACAGTCTTACTATTGGTGGTTTTCTTCCATTAGATAAGGTTTATAATTATGAACCGGTACCAAAAGAACTCGAAGCTTCTGAAGCACATTACGTTTTGGGCGCCCAGGGAAATGTATGGACCGAATATATGCAATATCCGACCAAAATAGAATATATGGTCTTTCCGAGGATAAGCGCATTAAGCGAAGTGGTTTGGTCACCTAAAGGCAGCAAGGACTGGACGGAATTCTCCTCTGAACTACCGGAGATGTATAAACGATATGAATTGTGGGGCGTTAATTATTTCAAAAACTAATCCTGTTTCAAACAGTTAAAATATTCTTCTCAGTAGAGCCCTTTTGTCTCATTCGGACAGGCAATAAATATTGCAGATTTTTAATTTGCTCCGCCGTGGCCGGTGTCCGCACCGGCTACTTTTTCCAATCATAAGAAATTTATAAAATCGTTTTTATACAGTCTTCCAGTAAAGCCCGTCCGTCCCATTCGGACAGGCAATAAATATTGCAGATTTTTAATTTGCAATATTATTACTGCCTGAGCAAAAGAGAGGCCGATCATTATCTTACCTGATAAGCGTGACATTTCCTTTCTTAGTAATGGTTCTGTTTAGATAATCTGTCCCTTGCGCGACCCATACAAATACCGCAGAACTTTGTGCATTCCCCTTGAAAGTGCCGTCCCAACCTTGATTTAATTGATTGGTAGAATACATTAATTGCCCCAGCCGGTTATAAACTCTAAAATAGGTGAGGGACTTCATTCCGATAGGTATCGGTTTGAATATATCGTTTAGTCCATCACCATTGGGCGTAAATGCGTTTGGTACATAAAGATCTGGCTTGACTTTAAAAACTTTGACATTAATCGTATCAAAGGCAGTGCATCCTGAGATATTTTGCACTTTTAATATGTATTGTTGGCTATCAGCTAACATGGCTACGGGGTTTGCTATGTTTGGATCGCTAAGCCCGTTAGATGGAGACCATTCATAAAAGTCCCCTCCTGTGCCGTTTAATTGAAGAGGCTGATTTACCACAATAGAAGTATCTCTCGGTCCCGCATTTGCTATAACTTTTTCCACCTTAACAATTACGGTATCAAAAACAGTTTTCGGGCAACCTAAAATATCACCTACCTGTACCACATATCTTATTGATTCCTGAGGAGAAGAAACAGGATCTGAAATATTAGGATTGTTTAAAAAGTTAGGCGGCGACCAGGAATAAATGCTTCCACCAGTAGCATGTAATTGATAGCTTTTAGGAAAACATATCGTCGTGTCGTTTCCGGCATTCGCCACCGGGTAAGGCACTACTTTTACACTAACGTCGTCTGCTGAATTACATTTTCCAATACTGGCAATGACATGATAAACGGTATTGGCAGTAGGAACCACGAGAGCATACTTTGCAGTATCGTTAATGATGGTAGCCGATGGCGTCCATAAGTAATGAAGACCGTCACTGACAGGCCTCATCGTAAGTGTATCAGTTAAACAAATTGTAGTATCCGCTCCGGCATTTAAAGTTACTTTGTTTACCACGTTTACTTTTACAGAATCTGTTGCCTCACAGCCGCGGCTTTCCACTAATGTAGCATAATAGGTAGTCGTCACACCAGGGCTTACCAATGGCGTAAAACTGTGCTGGTTGTTGATATTTAAATTGGGTGTCCAGGATACCGTGCCTGTTCCGACAGCAGTAAGTTTCACGGTATCAATATTGCAGATTAAGGTATCGTTATTAACCGAAAAATCAGGCTTCGTTTTTATCAGCACCGTATCAACTATAGTTTTTTCACAACCTTTGCTATTGAAAACTGTGAGCTGCACGGGATAAGAGCCTTCATTGGCATAGGTGTAAGTTGGATTTTTAATATTTGAAGTATCAGCTGCGCTGGTAGGATCTTCGAAATTCCATAGCCATTTACTTACGACACCATAAGTGCTCTTTGTTTGATCGGTAAAAAGAACGGGGGAATTGATACACTTTCCATCAGTACTGAATTTTGGATAAAACCCTGGGTATACTTTTACAATTTGTGTAGTTGAATCCCTGCATTCCTGGCCCGGGTTTACCACCAGTTTATACACAAACGTGCCGGTATCTGAATACACATGGTTCGGGCTTTGCTGAGAAGAAGTATCTGAAACGCCCGAAGCCGGATCGCCGAACGTCCATAAGAAAGTCTTGTTTAACGGGGAAGTATTATCATTTGAAAACGCCACGTTAAAGCTATCACATATAACCGGCCGTGGATTCAAAAGTGCACCGGCAAAATTACAATCAGACACATTGATGATAAAGTCTTTCCTGTGTTCGTTGATTAGTACACCTTTTCTGTAAGAAAGGACTTTTACTCCCAAAACATATTTCCCAACTCCAGGCGCAATTCCACTTATATATCCCGTTTTCGAATTAATAGTTGCCAGGGGACCAAGCGGAGCGCCTGCGGTGAAACCGTTATCGTAAACAACAGAATTATAAGGCGGAGGTGCGGGGTTGGCATTGTTCGCATTTCTAAAAGCACCTCCATCATAAGCACTGGCGAAAGAATAAACCAAAGAATCATTGTCAGCATCCTGGGCATTAAACTGAAGGTTAAAAGGTTTGCCGCCGCAAATCACATCAATGCTGGTGGAAAACTGCGGGGAATTATCTTTATAAATTGCAGGTGGAATGCTGCAACTAAATGTAGAACCTGTTTCCGTGCCATTTACATTCAGGACGTTATTAATATTGTCTACACGACAGCAGGTTTGAAAGGTAGCGGTATAACCTTTATCATTATCCGGCAAATCAACGGTCAGCAAAAAAATTCCAACATGGTAATCCAGGCTGGGTGCATTATTAATACAGGGTGGAAAAGGGTTTACAGTTACCGATGTTTCACTATTTTTTGGCAAAATATAATAGGGATAAGGCCCCGGATATTCCGTGCTGTCGTCATTATCAAATATTCCTATATACACTTCGGAGGGCATCGGAGCGGTTCCGGGCGGAGCGTTTTGATCGCGGAATATCTTAAGCGTAATCAGGTATTTACTTGTATTAGCCGTGGCGCCTACTCCTAAATATTGATAAATCATTTCACCACCGATGATATGATGTGCCTGGCAGTTAAATACCAGTAAAAAAACAAATATGGTAAAAAATGACTTTTTCATAAAAAGAAGATTGCAAATTACTTTTTATCGGGGACAATTCTTAACACAAAAAGCGAGTTTACAGAAATGTTACGTAGATTAATTGAAGGAATTTTTTATATGTTTTCGAGAAAGCCCTTTAGATAAGTTGAAGACAATTTTTCTTCTTCCCACATGCCCATGTGGCCTGAGTTTTGCAAAATACGTATTGTGGATATAGCCGGAAGGTGGCATTGCTCAAGTGAAATATTTAAGGGTACCGCGTTGTCATATTTACCTATCATAAAAAGCACTGGTTTTGAAAATGATTTTAAAACGGCCGTTCTGTCCGGTCTCAAAATCATAGCCTCATAATATTGAACCAAAGTTTGAGGTAAAATATCTTCTCCAATATTCAATAACTCAGTTATTAATTGCGGCCGGTTTTCTTTTGTATTTTCCGAAAATAAATTGGGAATGGACATTTTTAGAAAAGCCTTCGAACCATTTTTTTCTATAAACTGAATCCCTTTTCTCCTGGTGGCTTTTTTAGCTTCGTCATCTGCAAAAGCGGAGGAATGAAACAGCCCGAAAGAATTTAATAATTCAGGATATTTTTGAGCAAACGCGAGCGTAATATAGCCGCCCATACTATGCCCGACAAGACTAAATTGTAAATTATTTTTGTTGCTGTCTTTAAAGATAGCCTTATCTGCAATTGCTTTTACTACTTCCGCATAATCTTCCATCGTACATTCTCCTTCCAGCATTTCCGATTGTCCGCTTCCCGGAAGATCCGGTATTATTAAATAATAATTTTCGCTCAATGATTTTATTTGGTGGTTCCATAAATTCCCGTTTTCGCCAAAACCATGCAATAACATCACAGGTGGCCCCGCACCTTCCTCGCGGAAAAAAATTTTTTTATTCTGAAATAAAATATAGGCCATCATTTATTTTTTCTAAAAATATAAATCAAACTTCTGAAAATTAAAATAGCAATAACCGGTATTAATGCAGGATTTAAATGTTGCGGAACAACGCTCCATAATGCAATAAGAATAATATTAAAGATAGCATACACAAGAAAATATTTCCTGGCCCAGCCCTTTTTTGAATGTATATAAAATGCAGCAACCACATTTGTTGGCCATGCCCATAACAAATTATAATTATTGCGGCACATGATGTGGTCTGTACCGAACCACATAAAAATCAATAAAATTCCTAACAGACCCGTAATAAAAAATAATACCCCATCTAATGAAGCAAGAAATTTTTGTATGAATGAATTTTTTGAAAAGCTTAAAAAAGCGATTATCACAAACAGGCAAACGAATAAAAAAAACGGGTGTTCTAAATTGTTTTTTTCATTTTTAGAATGGTCTATTTTAAATAATGAATGCTTCTCCCCTACCAGCGGTCTTTTATCAAGGGTAGTGCTGTCAAGAGTCTTCATCAGGTAGTCCGGCAGAAACATCACCTGGTAAGGTGTCACGGCGACATCCATTTTGCTGCCTAATAAAATATCAATTCCCAGTTTGCTCCACTGTTTATCATTGTTATTCAGGTATTCGTATATAAGATCTCTGAAAGTCACCTTCTTTTGAATGACACGGCCAAATTGCACCGTAGAATCGGTTGCCTTTTCAATAAGATCGCGAAGCCTGGTGGTACAATTGTCAAAGGTAAAATCATACTTATAACCACGGTTGTTCTCCATCATGTTTTCCTGAAGTAGCATTTGGATTTTATGCTTTTGATCACATGTCAAATTTAAAACCTGCTCGGTAACGCCCCTGTTATCCTGTTGATATTCTGATATAAAGTCATCAAACCTGTCTGCTGATAGATAGAATGGTAGTTTTCCTCTTATAAATTTCAGGTAGAAATTAGGCTCATCAAAATTAAATGTGCCATAATTATACACAATATCGCTGTTACTAACAGTATCTATTACACGAAAAGCACTGTGTCCGAATGTTGAGTACAGCAGGTCACCGGGAGTAGCTGTTAAAAGACTGATTCTTAAATGACAGGAATCATTCTGTGCGGATAATCTTGCCGGCAAAAAAAATAATGAAACAAAAAACAGAAAATTGATTGTAATTATCCGTGTTACAATGTTAGATTTGAGAGATAACAAGTGATTTAAAAATTTATCAGTTTAAGATTTGAAATTGTATTCTGTCCAAAAGAATAATTGCAGGTAAAATTATTTAATAAAATCGGGATTTGTTGAAAAGCCTGTCAGGTTCTGCCTGATGCCAACCCTACTGCATTTTAGCCGAAATGAAAAATGCCGTTATTTGTTGGTTTGCTGTTATTAAAATCTATCAGATTTTAAATCTTCTTGTCGCATGGAGACAGCGTCTCTTGCATGTATTATTAATCTGATAGTAAACACCCAATTACCAGATTTTTTTTAACTTCATATTTTAATCAAGCAATCGCGCAAAATGATTCTCCAAATGTTGTCGCATGGCATTTCTAAATAAATCGGGAGTACCACTTTCTAAAATACTCACCAGCTCTTTATGGGAAACAAATTTTCTAAATGGTATTGGCTTCCCCAGCAGCCCACTATGATGTACATAATCAAAAACCGGTAGCAACATCTTTTGAAACTTTTTCAAAGTTCCATTACCCGTTATTTCATATAATTTTCCATGAAAAGCAATCTCATGGCTGATGTTGAACAGATGATGATCGGTTATTTCCGGCTCTTTACTTACAATTTTTTTTAAGGTACTTATATCTTCTTTTTTTACACGTTGAAAAAGAAAATCCGCCATACCTATTTCCAACACCAGTCTTATTTCAAAAATTTCTTTTAAAGTATCCTGGTCTAAAATGTGTGGATTCATGCTTTTGCTCATTATAGCAAAAAGATCAGGACTGGTAATTACGGCTCCTCTTTTCTTTTTGGATTCAATTAAGCCCATCATCCGTAACCTGAGCAAAGCCTCTCTAATAACGGTTCTGCTGACTCCAAGTGTTTCAGCAAGTTCTAATTCCTTTGGAATGCCGTCCCCAACTTTTAACTTTTTTTGTTGTAACAATTCGACCAGATTTTGTTCTACCTTGTCCACTAGAGATGAGGTATCGATTGCTTTTAGATTCTTTTTAAAAACGGCATTGTCCATGCTTTAAAAGATTATTTTTTGTAAATATATTATTCCATAATTAAACCAATTCTTTTAAAGAAAAAATAAAATTTATTTGGCCACGTAAAATTAACATTATATTTTAGATATGTTATACATAATATGCTAAAATTTTAAAATTATCGAAATGAAATTTTCTTTTCCTGAAATTGGGATTTTAATCTGCTGTTTTTGCTTTCAAGATTTGGACAAAGTTGTTTCATAAAAAACGAATAAACTTCCTATCTGAATTCTTTGTTTCAATCTACGCTATGTATCAATGATAAAGTCCCGTTAAGTCGTTGCAAACCGGTTCTTTCTCAGATTCTACTTTAATAAAATCGACAACAGATTTGAAAAATATTCTAGCAGAATTGGGAAGAAATATGAACATCAATTAAAAAGGATCGAAAAAAAATTGTCGGCCATTGAATTGGAAGAATAACTAGTTATAGTAAACATTTAAATATCAAAGTTGCAATAAACATGAAAATAAAACATCTACAAGGTCTCATCGCTGCACCTTTTACTCCGATGTATAAAGATGGAGCACTCAATCTCTCATTAATCCCGGAATACTACCAGTTTTTAAAAAAGAATAAAGTTACCGGCGCTTTTATCAGCGGCTCTACCGGCGAAGGCGTTTCAATGAGCCTTGAAGAAAAAAAACTGGTCGCCAAAGCATGGGCTGATGCAACGAATCATGATAAGGATTTTAAGGTAATGACTTTACTTGGAGGTACCTGTCTTGCCGATTGTATTGAACTTGCGAAGTATGCACAACAGGTAGGCTTATACGCAGTTTCATTTACTGCACCGTTTTATTTTAAACCGGCTGATACCGCTGCCTTGGCTGATTGCTGCAAGATAATAGCTGATACGGTTCCCGATATGCCATTTTATTATTACCATATCCCGGTGTTAACGGGTGTTGGTTTTTCTATGATTGACCTATTGAAAAATGTGGACGGGAAAGTTCCCAACTTCGCGGGTATTAAATATACTCACGAAGATTTTATGGATTTCCTTTCCTGTTTACATTTTCAAAATGGGAAATATGATATGCTTTGGGGAAGAGATGAAAATATGCTTTCTGCACTGGCAGTAGGAGCTAAAGGAGCTGTCGGAAGTACTTTCAATTATTCAGCGCCATTGTATTATAACCTGATAGATGCTTTTAATAAAAATGATTTTAAAAAAGCGCAGGCATTGCAGCAACAATCTATCGACATGATTACTTTGCTGGGAAAATATGGGGGCATTGCTACCGGCAAGGCATACATGAAATTAGTGGGATTGGATTGCGGTGGTTTCCGCTTGCCTGTTAAAAATATGAGTAGCGGGCAATTTAAATTGTTTAAAAAAGATGTAGAACAAATCAATTTTAACAGCTTTTGTTCGAAACTGTAGGAGCAACCCTTGCTATCAAATTGCATCGCACGCGCAATTTGATAGCAAGGTTGCCAACCTTCTATAATCAGTTTTTAGATTTCAAAATTGAATTTGCAAGGTTGGCAACCTTCATCAAAAAAATAAAAATGATAAAAACATTTTTCATTATAACAATGCTCCTTTCGATGACATCAACAGCACAGGTAAAAAAGGAAAGTGGAATCTTATTGAAATGGAAGTTAGCCGCAGAGTTGCCTCCAACAGGAAGCCGGTCAAAATCTTTGGGTTTCGCCGGAGCAATCAATGGTGTTAGCAATAATGTTTTGATAGTTGCAGGCGGCGCTAATTTCCCTAATGGATTGCCCTGGGAAGGCGGTAAGAAATATTATTCTAATGAAATTTTTGTTTTGGAAAAAGAAGGAAAAGATTTCGTTTGGAATAAAACAGTAAAAAGCACTTTACGGGAAGCAATCGCTTATTGTGGCAGCACTTCTACAGAAAAAGGAATCGTATATGCCGGAGGCGAAAATGAAAATGGAATTTCTGATAAAGCATTTATTATAAAATGGAATGCCGCAAAAAATGAAATTGAAACAAGGCCGTTGCCTAACCTGCCTGTTGCCTTATCCAACATAGCCCTTACTCACACCGGGGATATCGTGTACGCCGCTGGTGGTGATGAAGAGAGGCAATCTTCCAAAAGTTTTTTCTCTTTAGATTTAAACAAAAAAAATCACCCATGGGAATCACTTCCCGATTTGCCAATCGCGCTTGCGAACGCAACGTTAATTTCACAAGCCGGAAGAGCTGGAGAAAATATTTTTTTGATTGGGGGAAGAACAAAAACTGCATCAGGTATCAGCGACTTGCACAATACCACATTTGCTTATGACCCGGCAAAGAAAGCATGGAAAAAATGTGCTGATATTTCTGACGGGAAAAATACCTCCAATCTTTCTGCAGCCGCCGGAGTTGCCATTGATAAAAATTATATTTTAATGGTAGGGGGCGATAATGGAAAGACTTTCCATAAAATAGAAACCTATATTTCTCAAATAGCGAAATCAAATTCACCGGAAGAAAAAGAGAAATTAACCAAAGAAAAAAATGGGTTGAGCATTCATCACAATGGATTTTATAAAGGCCTTTTATTGTACGATACGAAGCGCAACAAATGGACAAATATCGGCGATTATCCTTTTCCCGCGCAGGTTACAACAAATGCTGTAAAATGGGGAAATGAAATCGTAATTTCAAATGGTGAAATAAAACCGGGAGTGCGGACAGCTGGTGTGGTGATAGGCTCTGTAAAATAAAACCATTTAAGGAGAATAAGTGAACTAGATTCATATTAATATAAAGGAGCTTAGACCAATGATTATTTTAGATAGACTGTGAAATCAACCGATCGTATTGCTTTGAAAGAGGCCAGTTCCGTAGGAACGAACGATTTTGTAATCCCGCATAAGGCGGCAGACTTTAGTCCGTTGCATAAATAGAATAAATGCTGCAGAACAACAAAAATTATAAATGGATAGTTGTAGGTTTACTCTGGGTAGTTGCTTTGCTCAACTACATGGACAGGCAGATGCTGGCCACGATGCGTCCGGCAATGGAAATAGATATTCATGAGCTGCAATCGGCCACCAACTTCGGTTACCTGATGGGCATCTTCCTGTGGATATATGGTTTTATGAGCCCCGTATCGGGAATTATCGCAGACAAAGTGAATAGAAAATGGCTCATCGTTGGAAGTTTATTTGTTTGGTCCGGTGTAACTTTTGGAATGGGGTTAGCCTCTACGTATCACCAGATATATTGGCTGAGAGCCGTGATGGGTATCAGTGAAGCCTTATACATTCCAGCCGGATTATCATTAATTGCAGATTATCACGATGATAGAACGCGTTCGCTTGCCATCGGCATTCACATGACCGGATTGTATTTCGGGCAGGCGCTCGGTGGTTTTGGCGCTACCGTGGCAGCGGCTTATACCTGGCATTTTACATTTCATTCTTTTGGATTAATCGGCATTGTTTATTCGTTGATTCTAATTATTTTTTTAAGAGAGAAAAAAGAGCGCGGGAATATCAATGTAGAGGATAAAATGTTTGTTCCCGAAAAGTCATCTATACTCAAAGGATTGGCTTTGTTATTTTCGAATATCTCTTTTTGGATCATCCTGTTTTACTTCGCTATTCCCAGCCTGCCCGGATGGGCAACGAAGAATTGGCTGCCCACGCTCTTTGCTCAAAACCTTGATATTCCTATGTCGCAGGCCGGCCCGCTCTCAACTATCACCATCGCCGCTTCTTCATTTATAGGTGTCATCTTTGGTGGAATTTTATCGGACAAATGGGTACAAAAAAATATTCGCGGAAGAATTTATACCAGCGCAATTGGGCTGGCACTAACCATTCCATCTTTGTTATTGCTTGGTTTCGGTCATTCGTTATTTAATGTAATCTGCGCTGCGCTTTGCTTTGGTGTAGGCTATGGAATGTTTGATGCGAATAATATGCCGATACTTTGCCAGTTTGTTCCACAAAAATTAAGGGCCACGGCGTATGGAATTATGAACATGGTTGGCGTGTTTGCCGGAGCTTACATCACAGATCTCTTAGGAAAGTCGTCTGATGCAGGTAATCTTGGAAAAAGCTTTGGGATGCTGGCGGGAATAGTTTTGGTCGCGCTGATCATCCAGGTAAGTTTTCTGCGGCCACAGGTGAACAATTATGTGGACTAAAAGATAAATCGGTACTATTTGTTTATTTACTTGAAAATAATACGATAATATACTTTAAGTATATACCTTTGATAAAAATTAATAAATGAAAAATTTATCTCTAAAAATGGACGAAAGTGTTTTCCTTGAAACAGAAAGGATCACAGCTAAGATTAGCAAAAACAGAAATCGTTATATTAATGAGGCCGTAGAGTTTTATAATCTTCTTCAGAAAAGAAAAATCATTTCCCGCCAGCTGCAAAAAGAATCAAAAATCGTTCGTGAAGAGTCTATGAAAGTGCTTGCAGAATTCGAAAAATTATATGATGAAAGCTAAGCAATATGAAATATGGATTGCTGATCTAAATCCGCGTTTCGGAACAGAAGCGGGCAAAACCAGGCCCGTCGCTATTGTTCAAACCGACCTGCTTAATAAATTTCATCCATCCACAATCATTTGTCCGATAACTACAAATGTGAAGCCGGAGGCTGAAATCTTAAGGATCCATTTGAGCAAAGGATCTGCTAAACTGAAAGAAGATTGCGATATTATGATTGATCAGATCCGTTCCATTGATAACAAACGTCTTTTAATAAAGATAGGCGAGCTTGATCAGAAGCAAATAGATTTGATTAAGGAAAACCTGGCAATCATTCTTGATCTTTAAACGAACAATTAGATAGCAAAGAAGTGAAACAACAATTTTTATTTTTTATTTTTTTATCTTTTTCTTCCGTTGTTTTTTCCCAAAACAATAAAATTAAAGTGGCTTGCATAGGCAATTCAGTTACCTACGGCTATCGATTGAAAAATCCATCAACTGAATCTTATCCCGCACAATTACAAATAATGCTGGGCGATAAATATGAGGTAAATAACTACGGCCATAGCGGTGCTACACTCTTACGCAAAGGGCACAATCCTTATTACAAAACAAAAGAGTTTTCTGAAGCCATACAGTTAATTCCTGATATTGCCATTATTCATTTGGGTTTGAATGATACCGATCCGCGCAATTGGAATAATTACAGCAATGATTTCCGCGGTGACTATTCATGGCTGATAGATACTTTGCGAAAAGCAAATCCGAATGTAAAAGTGTATATCTGTTTGATGACCCCGATATTTAATGACCATCCGCGATTTCGTTCAGGTACGCGGGATTGGTACTGGCAAATCCAAAACTTAATCCCTGATATTGCCAAAGTAAATCATACGGGATTGATTGATTTGCATACACCATTTTATTTTCATCCCAATCTATTTCCCGATGCCTTGCATCCCAATAAAGAAGGTGCAGTTATTTTGGCAAAAACAGTTTATGATGCCATAACAGGCGACTACAGTGGGTTACAAATGCCTAATGTTTTTGCAAATGATATGGTTTTGCAACGGAATAAGCCCATTCCGGTTTTTGGAACAGCCAACGCAAATCAAGAAATAATTGTTTCGTTCAGTAAACAAACCTTGCCTACCGGCAGGCAGGTAAAAAAAACGAAATCTGATTCAGGTGGAAAATGGGAAGTAATATTTGATGGGTTGCCTGCCGGCGGACCATATACATTGACTGTACAATCAAAAGATAAAACGATTGAGTTTAAAAATATTTTAATGGGTGATGTATGGCTATGCGCAGGACAATCTAATATGATATTCAGGTTGGATCAATCTTATGAAGGAAAGAAAGCCATTGAAAATTCAGCCAATAAAAATATCCGCTTGTTTCCATTGAAGGCAATTCGGGAGACTGATAATGTTGCATGGGATTCTTCCACATTAAGAAAAGTTAATGAACTGAAATATTTTACCAGAAACTGGCAACAATGCAATCCTGGCTCTGTATCTACTTTTTCGGCTGTCGGATATTTCTTTGGCAAAAAAATTCAGCAGGAAGAAAATGTTCCAATCGGTTTAATTGAAGTGGCCGTTGGTGGCGCGCCAATTGTTTCTTTCATGGACAGGCATACCATGGAGTTTGATCATTACCTCGTAAATGAATTATACGATTGGAGAAAATCTGATTTTATCATGCCGTGGGTTCGTGAAAGAGCAACAAAAAATTTAGAAAACTCAAATGACCCTCGTCAGCGGCATCCTTACGAACCTTGTTATAACTACGAAGCGGGAATTTCTCATTTTATCAACACACCAGTCAAAGGATTCATTTGGTACCAGGGAGAAAGTGATGCACACAATATGGACTTGTATGCATATAATTTTAAAGCACTAATTTCAAGCTGGAGAAGTTTATGGCATGAAGGATTGCCATTTTACTTTGTTCAGCTTTCGGGACTTGACAGGCCGTCGTGGCCTTATTTCAGGGATATGCAGAGAAAAATATCGCACGAAATATTTAATGTAGGCATGGCTGTATCAAGCGATTGGGGCGATTCACTAAATGTGCATCCTACTCACAAACAACCGGTGGGAGAACGTTTGGCATTGTTGGCTTTGAAAAATACATATCATAAAAATATGATTGCCCAGGGCCCGGAGGTGACAAAAGTGGTACAAAACGGCAAAGAAATAATCATTGATTTCATGAATGGGAAAAAATTACAAACAAGGAATAATGAAAAGCTCATTGGTTTTGAAGTGATAAATGAAAAAGGAGAAATCATTTCGCCGACGGCGGAAATAAAAAATAATGAAGTGGTTTTACATTTAAACAACAATGAAAAAATAATTAAAGTCTTGTATGCATATCAGCCTTTCACGAGGGCCAATTTAGAGAATGAAGCTGGTTTGCCTGCAAGCACTTTTTCCATAGAGTTAAAATAAAATAAATGAGAAGTTTTGAATGAAATAATTTTGGATAAATAAAAAATCAGACATGAAGAAAAGCTATTTATTTTTTTTAATTCTTATGGGTTTTGCGCAGATTTCAAATGCTCAAGAAAAAATCACATGGCATGAACCAAGATTTGTGGAAGGCGTTTGCATTACCGATTCACAAAATATCTTCAACAGGCTTCCGACTTATTTGAAAGAAAAAGTGCGAAAACCAGTTTGGGAATTATCACAAAATACTGCAGGAGAATTCATTCATTTTAAAACGGCCGCAACAGCAATTAGAGTTCGATACACTTTAGCAAGCAACAGTTTTTCTATGCCACACATGCCTTCAACAGGTGAAAGCGGCCTGGACCTTTTTGCAATAGATGTTAACGGCAACTGGAATTGGGCTCCGGGAAGCTATCATTTTGGAGATACCTGTTCCTATATTTTTAGAAATTTATTCCTCGCAAAAAACGGTACATCTGTTGCTGACTTTTATTTGTATTTGCCTTTATATAATTCAGTGACATGGCTATCAATCGGCGTTGATGAAAAGGATTCTTTTGCATTTGCATCAAAACGTAATGACGAACCTATTGTTGCTTATGGCACTTCGATTTTACAGGGTGGTGTTGTTTCAAGGCCCGGACTTGCATGGACAAATATTTTGCAAAGAAATCTCGACAGAACCGTTATCAATCTTGGCTTTTCTGGAAATGGAAGATTTGAAGAACCCATTTTTGACCTCATGTCAAAAGTGAATGCAAAACTTTATATTCTCGATTGCATGCCGAATCTGACCAGGGGCTTTTCTGAAGAAGAAATAAAAAATCGTGTCATTTATGGTGTCAATAAATTGCGCGAAAAAAATAAAGAAGTTCCGATTTTATTTACCGAGCACGCGGTTGGTTATGCGCCATTTTATATGGACACAGCAAGATTGAATGAATACCATAAAAGCAGCCTGGTGATTCAAAATATTTTTAATGATTTGAAATCTTCCGGGGTAAAAAATATTTATCTATTGACGGATAAGGAAATTGGCTTCGATATTAATTCTACGACAGAAGGACTTCATCCCAATGATATTGGAATGATGAAATATGCAATTGCCTATGAGAAAAAAATCAGGGAAATTTTAAATGAACCTGTCGGAAATATTGCTACGGAAATTCCTATCGAACAATATCGTGATGGATATGACTGGATAAAACGCCATGAAGATGTGATCCAAAATATTGAAAAAACAAATCCTGTGACTCTATTAATTGGAAATTCTATTATCAATTATTGGGGCGGAAATCCGAAGGCATCATTAGCACGCGGTGCGGATGAGTGGAGTAAATATATGGCGCCGATAAAAGTGCAGAATGCGGGCTTTGGCTGGGATAGGATCGAAAATGTATTGTGGAGAGTATATCATGGAGAATTGGATCATTTTACCGGTAAAAATATTGTGTTGATGATCGGCACTAATAATTTGGGAATCAATCCTGACAACGAAATTATAGAGGGATTGCAATTTTTGATCAATGCGATAAAGACAAGACGTCCGGAAGCGAAAATAATAATGGTGGGTATTCTACCTCGGAAAAAAATGGAAGAACAGGTTAAAGATATCAATGCAAAAATCAAAACGATGTCATTAAAAAATCATGTGGAATTTGTTGACTTTGGAAAAGATTTTTTAAAGGGTAATCAAATCAATTCAGAATTATTTGTGGGAGACGGATTACACCCAAATGCTGACGGATACGATGTTTTGGGGAAAGACTTGATGAGGTTATTAAAAAAATAAACAAATATTTCCCTAATTAAACTTTTGGAAAGTTTTTAGTCCGATTATTTGTATTGAAGCATGAAAATATCTTTCCAAAAGTCCTTCGGGTCATCAAGTATTTAATTAAATTTTAAACAATGGCTTATTCAAGAAAAGAGATTGAAGCGCTTCATGATTTTTATAAAAATCAATTACTAAACGATACCATTCCGTTTTGGTTTCCGAAAAGTATTGATGAAGAATACGGAGGTTATTTATTAATGCGCGACCGAGATGGCAGTTTATTGGATGATGATAAGGCAGTTTGGATCCAGGGGCGGGCTACATGGCTTTTAGCAACCTTGTATAATACGGTTGAAAAAAAACAAGAGTGGTTGGATGGTGCTAAAAAAGGAGTTGAATTTTTATTAAACCATTGTTTTGATAGCGATGGACAAATGTTTTTCCATGTAACCCGTGAAGGAAAGCCAATCCGAAAAAGAAGATACTTTTTCTCTGAAACATTTGCTGTGATTGCCTTTGCTGCTTATGCAAAAGCAAGTGGAGATGAAGATATGGCCAACAAAGCAAGGGGTCTTTTTGGGAAATGTATTGCTTACGCAACAGGTGAATTAAAATTACCTCCTAAATTTTCGGATACACGGCCTTCGAAAGGGATAGGAGTTCCGATGATCATGATGAATACGGCGCAACAATTACGCGAAACTATAGGCGACCCACGTTGTGATGAATGGATTGAAAAATGGATCAAAGAAATTGAAACCTATTTTGTAAAGGATGATATTAAATGTGTAATGGAGCAGGTAACTCCTGATGGAAGTATTATTGACCACATTGATGGGAGAACTTTAAATCCGGGGCATGCAATAGAAGGCACATGGTTTATTTTGCATGAAGCGAAATACAGAAATAACGACAAACATTTAATTAAACTAGGTTGTAAAATATTGGATTACATGTGGGAGCGCGGATGGGATAAAGAGCATGGAGGTATTTTATATTTCAGGGATGTTTATAACAAACCAGCTCAGGAATATTGGCAGGATATGAAATTCTGGTGGCCACAAAATGAAGCTATTATTGCAACGCTTTTAGCATACACGATAACCGGAAATGAAAAGTATAAAGAATGGCATCAGCAGATTCACGATTATGCTTACACGCATTTCCATGATGAAGAATTTGGGGAATGGTTCGGATACCTGCATCGCGATGGAACCGTCGCGCAGCCTGCAAAAGGAAATTTATTCAAAGGGCCGTTTCATTTGCCACGGCAGGAATGGTATTGCTGGAAGTTGCTGGAAGAGGTGGCCTCGAATTACACGCCTGCCTGACTGCGTCAAGCAGGCAGGGGTTAACTCGGATTTTTTGCCACGAATCCCACGAATTTTCACGAATTTTTTAAACCAGTAAACGAAGTAGCCAATAAACAAATTAATTCCATTAACCATGAAAAAAAACTTAATCATCTTTTCACTCTTACTATTTTGTTCGGCAAAAATATTTGCGCAATCAAAAGCAATTCCTGTATTCGTTTCGGGCAATGATGGGTACAAATCATTCCGCATACCCGCAATCGTAAAAGCAAAGAATGGCGACCTGCTTGCTTTCTGTGAAGGGAGGGTAAATGGTGGCAGCGATTTTGGTAATATTAAAATCGTCTTAAAAAGAAGTCAGGATATCGGAAAAACATGGAGCGAGCTACAAATTGTTGCCAGCAATGATAGCTTGCAAGCCGGCAATCCTGCGCCGGTAGTTGATTTGACCGATCCGCGATTTCCACAGGGAAGAATCTTTTTATTTTATAATACCGGTAATGGCCATGAAATGGAAATGCGGAAAGGCAAAGGACACAGAGATGTTTGGTATAAAACAAGCATTGATAATGGAAAAACATGGAGCAAACCGACAGACATTACTTTGCAGGTAAACAGGATCAATCAACCTGATGTAAATCCTGCATGGAATTTTAAAGAAGATTGGCGTACATATGCTAACACACCTGGCCATGCGTTGCAATTCATTGCCGGAAAATATAAAGGAAGAATTTATGTCGCTGCCAATCACTCTTCCGGCGATCCTAAGCCAGAGTTGAGAGATTACCAGGCGCATGGATATTATACAGATGATCACGGAGCTACTTTTCATTTGAGCGAAACAGTTCCGTTTGAAGGTTCTAATGAAAGCACTGCGGCTCAACTAACCAACAATTCATTAATGATGAACAGCCGGAACCAGACAGGGAAATACCGCGTCGTTTCTTTGAGTAAAAATGGCGGTGAAACCTGGGATACTACGTACGTTGACTATAATTTACCTGATCCGATTTGCGAGGGAAGTTTATTAAATATCGGAACAAGGAGAGACAAATCCGTTTTAGCTTTTTGCAACAATGATGATAAAAACAGCAGGGACAGCCTTACGCTCCGCATCAGTTTTGATGAAGGAAAAACCTGGAAAAAGAAGTTTTTGATTGAGCCAAAAAATACCGGCTATTCCGACATCGTGAAATTATCAAAGAATACAATTGGCTTGCTGTATGAAGCGGATGATTATAAAGAAATCAGGTTCACAGTTGTGAAGTGGGAATAAATTGCAAAAGCATTTATCCTACCAACCTGCCTTTGTCTGTAGACAGGTTTCACAAATTAGCACGAATTGAGAAATAGATTCTTCTTTATATTGCGGATATCGTAAACCAAACTACCGGTCAGCAGGCCAATAAATATCAGGATTTTCTATTTTTTTTGATTCATTTATTTAACAGGGCTAAACAAGCTTATACCGTAACTATAATCTTTCTTACTTCCATATGGGTGTCCTCAGATGTTGAATACTTAGCGGGTACTTTCAAAGGAAAAGACTGGCAAAACCCTGTGAAATGGGAGTTTACTTTCCTGCCGGTAACAAATCCGTAAATAGCGACAACAGATAAACTTTTTTGTCAAATAATTGAGAGCAGATTACCTGCTATAATTGGGCGCTTCTTTCGTGATTTCCACATCATGGGCATGGCTTTCTCTCATTCCTGCATTGGTAATTTTTATAAAAGTTGCCTGTTGCAGTGCGGGTATATCTTTTGCGCCGCAATATCCCATTCCTGCCCGCAGGCCTCCTGTAAACTGGTGCACTACTTCATGCAAATTTCCTTTATAGGCTATCCTGCCTTCGATGCCTTCCGGTACAAATTTTTTGGAGCCGTTGTCACCATTCTGAAAATACCTGTCGCTGCTTCCCTGCGCCATCGCGCCTAATGAGCCCATGCCGCGGTATTGCTTGAATTTTCTTCCTTCGTAAATAATTGTTTCTCCGGGGCTTTCTTCAGTGCCAGCAAATACACCACCCATCATCACGCAATCGGCACCTGAAGCAAGCGCTTTCACCATATCTCCTGTGTAACGTATGCCTCCGTCAGCAATGATTCCCACATTTTTATTTTTCAAAGCAGCGGAAACTTCCAGTAATGCAGTGATTTGTGGCACACCGGCGCCGGCTACAATCCTTGTCGTACAGATAGAGCCCGGACCTATCCCCACTTTTATAGCATCCGCCCCTGCATCTGCCAGCGCTTTTGCGCCGCTGCCAGTCGCGATATTTCCCGCTATAACCTGCAGGTTTTTGTATTCTTTTTTTATTTTCTTCAATGCATCTATCACTCCTTTAGTATGCCCATGAGCGCTGTCAAGACAAACCACATCCACACCTACTTGCTGTAGCGCATCTACCCTGTCGCCAATATCGGGAGTGATACCAACACCTGCGCCCACCAGTAATCTTCCAAAGGAATCTTTGGTAGCAAACGGATGATTGTGCACCTGCAAAATATCCCGATAAGTAATAAGCCCTTTTAAAATTCCATTTTTATTTACTACCGGCAATTTTTCAATCTTATATTTTCTTAAAATGGTCTGTGCCTTCTTTAAATCGGTTCCTTCAGGCGCGGTTATCAGATTTTCATGAGTCATCAGCTCGCTCACTTTTCGCTTCATATTATCTTCAAATCTCAAATCGCGATTGGTTAAAATCCCCACCAATTTTCCTTCCTTATCAATGATAGGTATTCCACCGATCCTGTTTTCTTTCATCAATTTCAAAGCGTCGGCTATAGTTGCATCTAACATTAACGTAATCGGATCAATAATAAGCCCACTCTCGCTTCGCTTCACTTTACGTACCTGGGCTGCCTGCTGTTCAATGCTCATGTTTTTATGTAAAACTCCCAAGCCGCCTTCCCGGGCCAACGCGATTGCCAGATTGGCTTCAGTAACTGTATCCATGGCCGCACTTAGCATTGGGATATTCAGCGTTATGCTTTTTGTGAGTTGTGTTTGTGTATTTACGTCTCGGGGAAGTACTTCGCTGTAAGCAGGAATCAGAAGTACATCATCAAAGGTCAATCCTTCACCAAAAATTTTTTTTGAAGAAGCAGAAGTGTTATTTATTGTAGCCATGCGCAAAGATAGGAAAAGAGGAAATTGTGTAAATAGAAATCTTTACTATTTATTCTTTCGCTGGTAGAAACAAGCCCCATAATTCATTTAATTTTATTGCATGATTTCAAATATTCGCGTGTCCATGTCGCATTCGGGCGGAGGGGATAACGTCCGCCGCATCACGCTAACAGGTGTTCGCCCAACCGGGAATATTTTGAAATTGTCTTTTTTGTTTTACAAAAATTTAATAATACCTTTTGCCGGATTTGCTTCAGGTATTTTAACTAATTTTTTGATAACAAATAACTCAAGTAGAGAACATGGATTATTTTCAGGAGCACGCAAAAGCAGATTTACCATAAACTAAATTATAACCCGTTCAAAAATAAAAATCCAATAATGCCAACATCAGTTAAAAATGAGCCCGGAGTTCTTTCAGGACACATCGGGAATGTTTCTGAAGATAAAAATAAATTGCAAAATATCATCGGCGCCGGCGCAAGGCTTTCCTCGCTTGATTTCTATAGGGGTTTAGTGATGGTCCTCTTAATGCTGGAAGCTTCGGGCTTATATGATTATGCACGAAAACTGTCAAAACCCGATTCATTTATACATGCTTTAGGAATGGAATTTGAGCATGCAGAATGGCACGGATTGCATCTTTGGGATTTGATTCAACCCGCTTTCATGTTCATTGCCGGAACGGCTATGGCTTTTTCATTAACCAAACAAACCGCTAAAGGAAGTTCGTGGGGTCAGCAAGCCATGCACGCGTTGAGACGAAGCTGGTGGCTGTTTTTTTGGGGCGTGCTGGATTATGCCGTAAGAGGAAATCATCTCTCCTTTGAACTTTGGGATGTATTGACCCAATTGTCTTTTACGATGCTGATAGCGTTTCTTATCTTTCGCTGGAAAGTCGGCTACCAGATCCTTTTTAGCATTGGCTTATTACTTCTGACAGAATTTTTATATCGCTTTACAAATATTCCAGGGTTTAATCAACCATTTACCGACCAACATAATTTTGGAAATTATATCGATGTTATCTTAATGAACAAAATTAACCCGGGCGGATGGGTGGCCATCAATTGTATCCCGACAGCAGCACATACTATCTGGGGCGCCGTTGCAGGCAAATGGCTGCTTTCGAACGGAGATGTAAAAAGCAAACTCAAGCCAATTATTATTTTTGGGTTACTTGCTCTAATCGCAGGCTATGCGTTAGATTTTTCAGGTACTACCCCCATAATCAAACGAATAGCTACCTCTTCGTTTACACTTGTTAGTGGCGGCTGGTGCTTGCTTGCCTTAGCATTGCTTTATTTTTGGATCGATGTTTTGAATCACAAAAAATACCTTGCTTTTTTCACCATTGTTGGTATGAATTCTATTTTCATTTATCTCTTTTTCGAAATCGTGGTGCATCGGTGGCTCTATGATTACAACAATACCATTGTAAACGGTGTCCTGTCGCCAACAGGCTTATCGGAGATACCAATTGCTATCATATCAGCGCTAACTCTTTTTGGATTGCAATGGTATCTGTGTTATTGGTTATACAAGAAAAAAATATTTTTTAAGGTGTAAAAGTGAGCTGCAGCTTATAGAATAATTATACTTGCGAAAAAACAGAAATCATTCATGTTTATTCGTTTATCATGATTAAATTCTTTCTTCTCTAGAAGAAGTTAAGCCAATAGATATAGTGAATGAACAAATATTGGTGAATTCAAATGAATCACACAGAGCAAAATTCTCATCAATTCATCTTATAAATTTTCCCAGGCAACGAAGAAACAATTCCCTGCATTTCCAGCATGAGCAGGGCTTTGGCAACTTCGCTGCTGCTGAGTTTACTTTTAAAATACAATTCATCAATCTGCATTTGTTCCTGTATTTGCAAAATATCAACGATAATTTTTTCCTCTGATGTGAATTCTATAAATAACTCTCTTTGTTTTTTAGGTGAGATCTTTTTACTTTTTTTCCAGCCCATTATTTCCAGCAAATCATTGGCACATGTAATCAACGCAGCTTTGTTGTTTTTGATCAGATAATTACATCCTTCGCTTTTTGAATCGTCGACACGACCTGGAAAAGCAAATACATCTTTGTTGTATCCATTTGCCAATTCAGCGGTAATTAAAGAACCTCCCTTTATTCCCGATTCTATTACAATGGTCGCATCCGTCATTCCCGCAACAATCCTGTTCCTCCCGGGGAAATTTTGCTTATCGGGGATAGTGTTGCTTTTAAATTCGGTGAGCAATCCACCATGGGAAATCATTTGTCTTGCCATTGTAGCATTTTGAGATGGATATACCCTGTCTAATCCGTGCGCTAAAACTCCGATGGTAGGTATTTTATTTTTTAATGAAACTTTATGTGCAATACTGTCGATGCCAAAGGCAAGCCCACTCACTATAAATACATCTTCATTCACCAATTCTTCAATTAATTTTTCGCAGATTTTCTTTCCATAATCGTCGTGAGTCCTCGTGCCTACAATCGCGATCATTTTTGCGGCATTCAAATCAGCGTTCCCCTTGTAATATAGCAATGGAGGGCTATCATAACAATTTAATAATCTTTGAGGATACGCTTTGTCTGTAATAAAAAGAGGGATTATTTTATACTTTTGGATAAAGTCAATTTCTTCTTCAGCCCGGCTGAAATCTTTAAAATTTCTAATAGACGCAGCACGGACTGATCCAATTCCTTCAATTTCATCAAGCACTTTTTTGGACGCGCTGAAAATAGCTTCCGCGCTACCAAAATGGCTTACGAGTGCCTTTGCATTAACATCTCCAATGTTGGGAATAAGCGTTAGCGCTATTTGATAAAGCAGTTCTTTTTGCATGATAAAATTTACCCTTGTAAAATAAATAAAATTCTTTTATTGTCACGGATTACTCGAATCGTCAAGAATTATTTTTTCATTCTTAAAAAACGAAATACAGTAAACGAAGAAATAATGAAGATTTTTATTTGCCACAGATTAACACACCTACCTGAATGCATCACGGAGAAATATATTTTTTTGCCACTGATGACGCAGATTTCCACGAATTCCTATTATAGCCCATCCTTCCCCTTTCCAATTCTTTGTTAAGCACAGATCAATAGTTTTTAATTACTGACCACGCTCAGTTCTGTCCTGCGATTGAGTGCCCGTCCCTGATCGGTATCATTTGTTGCAATTGGATGAGTTTCGCCTAAACCTTTATAGGACAACCTGTCTTTGTTGATACCTTTTGCTACTAAATAGTTTACAACAGAAACAGCGCGGCCTTCAGAAAGCGTTAAATTATCGGCAGGCTTTCCCACATTGTCTGTATATCCGCTGATTAAGACTTTCATATTTGGATTTTCATTCATCAGTTTTACTACGTTATCAAGTTCAGTGATCGAAGCCGGCTTTAAATCAGTCTTCTTAGTATCGAAAAAAACATTTTTTAAAATCACCTTTGCGTTGGCTTCAATCGGCTCTAAAGGAATGTCTGCTGTAAAAACCGAATCGGGAGCGCTTCCACTCAGATTATAATTTGCAGAATAAAATAAGTATCCTTTTCGATGAACATTAAACGCATAATCTTTCCCTATTGGAAGAGTAATTAAATAGTTTCCAACTTCATCGGTTTGCAACTTGCTTACGATTTGTCTTGTATCCACGTCCGTTAATATGACCGTTGATGGTAAACCTGCTTTGGTTTTATCATCATACACTTTTCCTTTTACCCATAAGGTTCTCAAAGGACGAAGGTCACTACGCAAATCGAAAGTGTAAATATCCAGGCCGCCTTTGGAATCCTTTTTATCGCTGGCATAGTAAGCGGTTTTTCCATCTGCAGTTACGATCATAGAACCCTCATCGTCTATTGTGTTGATAGGATAGCCAAGGTTTTCGGGAATACTCCATTTACCATTCGCCAATTTTCTTGTTACAAAAAGATCGGACTTATTACTATATCCCGGTAAACCATTAGAATTGAAATATAATGTTTGATTATCCGCATGAATAAACGGCGTGCCTTCATCGCCCGAAGTGTTGATGTCGGGACCAAGATTTTCAGCTTTTCCCCAATTTCCTTTTTCATCTCTATGGCACACCCAGATGTCTTCCCCACCAAATCCTCCCAGCCTGCTGCTGCTGAAATAAAGATCCTTTTTGTCGGGTGAAAGCGATGGAGAAGAATCCCAGAATTCTGAATTTACATTTCTTCCGAGGTTTTGCGGCTCACTCCATCCGTTTTTAGTCAGATAAGAAATGTAAAGATCGCAACTTCCAAAACCTTCGGGGAAATTGCATCCTGTAAAAATGAGCCATTCACCATCCTGCGAAATATTTTGTGCTCCTACATTAAATTCAGATGAATTAATTTTTCCAACAAGGGGAAATGCCTTACTCCATGTTCCATTTTCAAGGTCACTTTCATAAAAGGTTTCTTTGCTATTGCTCCGCCTGGTGAAAATAAATTTTTTGCCATCAATAGTCAAAGACGGGAAATATTCCTGGTCAACTGTATTTATACTGTCGCCAAGATTTTTCGGAGCAAAAACATAACCATTGTCGGGATGAGATTTTGCATAATCAATCGCAAATTGATAGGTATTTTTTCTGAACTCGCCCGCTTTAATACTTCTCTCATTAATGTTGGGCGTTAATAAAAAAAAATTTACAGCTTTTAATGCATCAGAAAACCGACCGCAACCTGCGAGAGATATTGAGTAGGGAAGAAAATAATCTCTTGTATAAAGTGAATCAAGAGAAAATGCTTTTTCAAAAAGCGACACGGACGATGAGTAGTCTTTCATTTGAGCATTTATCCCTGCCAGCGATAGATAAGCATCCACAAACTTCGGATCTATACTTATCGCTTTATTGATCATCTTGATAGAAGAAGCATAATCACCATTTTGTGCTTTATTTATTGCCAGATTATATATGGTATTTGCATTATGATCTACCTTTCCCGGATCGTACCATTGAGATTTTGATTGTAAAAAACCAGCCAGCAGAAGAAAAAGAAGAAGCGCTTTTTGCATTAAATTAATTTGTTTAAAAGTAAACGAATTTCCTTTGCAATTATTTAATTTGTTGTTAATCGTGGGGACAGGTCGTAACCTGTCCCTGACTATCTAAGAAGGTCATAGACCGTCCCTGATTATTTAGAAAAGCCCGCGACCTATTTAGGACAGGTCGCGACCTATTTCGGACAAGTCGCGACCTATTTGGACAAGTCGCGACCTATTTGGACAGGTTGCGACCTATTTGGACAGGTCGCGACCTGTCCCTACGGAACATTTATATATTTATGTATTTGCAATGATAATTGCCATTGGGGATTTTCTTTGATATAATCAACGATTCCAGGTGTTATAATATCTGATTTACTCCATTCCGGTTGCAAATACAGTTTACATTGAGGGGACACTTGCGCTGCATATTTTTCAGCCCAGGCGAAATCTGATTTATTAAAGACGATTATTTTTAATTCGTTTGCCTTTGGAAGTATTTCAGGTAAGGGAGGTTTGAATTTTTTGGGCGAAAGGCATATCCAGTCCCAGCTACCGGTCAATGGCGATGAGCCTGAAGTTTCGATATTCGTAGCAAATTCTTCTTTATGTAACGTCGAAGTTAATTCCTCAAGAT
>Ga0134126_10001686_pt1 | contig 28160 bp, 22 predicted proteins | sample KB31752_FD_96881 | JGI IMG/M metagenome (GOLD analysis project Ga0134126, IMG submission 96881) | Terrestrial soil microbial communities with excess Nitrogen fertilizer from Kellogg Biological Station, Michigan, USA - KB3-175-2 | ecosystem: Environmental > Terrestrial > Soil > Unclassified ... | reverse complement strand
CGGTAGTTCAAGTCTACCCAGGCCCACCATTCCCCTGTTTTCGCGCGTTCGAAGATTATGTCGAAGGGCTTTCTGTAGGTGGGATAAACACTTACCGCGTCCACCGCGCAGCTCGATAGCACCGACGTGCCGCAGCCTTCGACGATAGCGCTTATAAGCTATGTGGAAAACCGGCGGAGAAGGAAAAACGAAGACGTGTTATGCTTCAGCCGCGCAGCGTTCGCCAGCCAGGATTTTCGCGGTTGCATGCCGGTGAGGAGGGTGTGCTACAACTCGATGCATGGACAACCTAACGCGTGCCCAGCGAAGTGCGGCCATGGCGCGCGTTCGGAGTCGAGATACGAAGCCAGAACTAGTCGTTCGGCGGCTGGTTCATGCTCTGGGTTACCGATATCGGTTGTATCGTGCAGGCTTGCCGGGGAAACCCGACTTAGTATTGCCCCGGCAAAAGAAGGCAATCTTCGTGCACGGGTGTTTCTGGCACGGACATGATTGTGGCGCGGGAACAAATCGTCCAAGATCGAACCTTGCGTATTGGCGGACGAAGCTATTGAAAAACCGGCGGCGCGACGCCACGAATTGCAGGGCGCTAAAGAGACTCGGATGGAGGGTACTCGTTCTGTGGGAGTGCCAACTCGGGAATCCTGAGCGTTTGCGTTCCCGTATTGAGCGCTTCTTAGAGGTCTGACTGATGGCCAATGAGCGTCTAGGTTTCTACGAATTTTTCGCTGGGGGCGGAATGGCCCGGCTGGGCCTTGGCCAACGATGGCAATGCGTGTTCGCGAATGACTCTTGCGCAAAGAAGGCGCGGGCATATAGGTCCAATTTCGGCGAAGCCCGCGAGCTTGTCGTTCGTGACATAAGCAAAGTCCAGACTCATGAGTTGCCGGGAGAACCGTCGCTTGTCTGGGCTTCGTTTCCGTGTCAAGACCTCTCCCTTGCGGGAAACGGCGTCGGTCTCAAAGGCGAAAGAAGCGGCACCTTTTGGGCGTTTTGGCGGCTGATGCGAGGGATTGCCCGGGAGGGACGGCCCTCACCGTTGATCGTTCTGGAGAACGTGGTCGGTGCGATAACGTCGAACAGGGGTAGAGACTTCCGCGCTATTTTGGCGGCTCTTACAAACGAGGGCTATCGGGTAGGGGCGCTTGTTATCAACGCGGTTCATTTTGTTCCGCAGTCCCGACCCCGACTGTTCATTCTTGCGGTTAACGGTACCATAGATATTCCCGACGGTCTGAAAACCGACTCTCCCTCCGAACTGTGGCACACCGGCACATTGAAAGCCGCTCAAACGGATCTTCCACGGGGGCAACGAGAATCGTGGGTATGGTGGCATCTTCCTGCGCCTTCCATGCGACGTGGAGAACTCGCAGAACTAATCGAAGCGGAGCCCACGGGCGTTCAATGGCATACAAGCGAGGAAACCAAACGCTTGCTACGGATGATGTCGCGGGCGAATCTCCGAAAAGTCGAACTGGCGGGCCGAGTTGGGAGGCCTGTGATCGGCACTGTGTATCGCCGCACGCGGCCTAACGCAGCTGGCAGGAAGGTCCAGCGAGCCGAAGTCCGGTTCGATCAAATCAGCGGTTGCCTTCGAACACCGGTTGGCGGTTCTAGTCGCCAAACCGTCATAGTCGTGAACGGGGAAAGCGTAAGGACCCGGCTTCTATCGCCACGCGAGGCCGCCCGGCTTATGGGCGTGACAGATAATTATCCTTTGCCACCCGCCTATAACGACGCCTACCACGTGTTCGGCGATGGCGTAGCGGTGCCTGTTGTCAGCTGGCTAGAGAAGCACTTACTATGGCCGCTGGCCGTTGCCTCACGAACCTTCGAACGGGTTGCGTGAATCTATGCCGCCTAAGAGGAACCAATCTAAAATCGGTGTGCCTACGGACCTCGACTTCGAGAAGGCGCTGATGTTTTTCCACGCATACATGTACGGTCCGCTCCAGGGTAAATTGCGGCTGTACAGCGCCCGGTCGGTACGACCCCCCGGCGCTGCAATGTCTTCTGACTGGGAGGTCTTCGCCTCTATTCTCGTCCGGGATGTCGGAAAAAAACTCGCGGCTGGTATCGACTTATCACAGAACGAAGTGAAGTCCGCGTTCAATGGCGGCAGCTACGAATACCAGTATCACAGGAATACCGGAAAGGAAAAACTGGCAAGAGACTCGGAGGTAGGCCATCTGTTCTTCGACCACCGCGATAATCTACGCCGGCTTGACCTACGCTATGCCCACGGGAGCTCGATGAAGGAGTTCTTCACAAAGTGGCTTCGCGAATATCCCGACCCCTACCCACAAAGGTATCGCAAGAATATCCCATTCCAGTGGGTTAAGAAGAACGGGATACTACTCATGACGCTGGTGGATGGTGAGGTCGCATTTCCGGAAACAGCCGCAGGATCGACTAAGAATTCCGGGATAGTGCCAAGCGAATCCTGAAGCCGTGCCCTTCGGGGAGCGAAGAATCAGGGGCCACAAAGGGTTCTAAGATCGTCAACTAAGGCCCACCAGCCTTCGCGCAGCGAAGGCTGCCGCGCCGTAGCCCGCAGAGCGAAGGCGGGCCCCCCAGGCAAGCGGCGCCTCCGAACCATTCACGCCGGAGGGTTCGATGACCTCCGTATATATCCTCCAAAACGCGCAGCAAGGAAGACGCTTTTACGTGGGAATCACCCGCGACCTGCGCGCGCGCCTGCAAAAACACAATGCAGGCGAAGTGCCGCACACGTCGAAGCACATCCCTTGGACGATCAAGACCTGCGTCGCGTTCACCGGCGTGCCTCGGGCCCGTGCATTCGAAACATATTTGAAATCAGTATCCGGCAGGGCCCTCTCCAAAAGGCATTTTCGAAGCAAGGTCAGAAGGGCGTGCATGACAGGCTTTCGGCTGCGAACGTAATCGCGCGCAGCCGAAAGGGAGCGGAGTTTGCCGCGAAAAAACCTATGTGGTGGTTGCACCGGCAGGAATGAACATATGCTCGCACCGGTTGCATCGGAAGCCGTCCCGCTTGATGTCCTCCGAGAGGTCCGCAAAATTTGATCGGGTGCGGCCTTTAAGGTACGTCCGCACCTTGAAGCCGGCGAACAGTATGGCCCCGAACGCCACGATTCCCACGAACATGTTCAGTAGTGCGAAAAAGGCCCCGACCATTACCGCGACGCACACCGTCAGCAGCGGGACTCCGTAGTTTGAAAAAGTCGCCGTCCCCAATTGCGCCCCTTTTTCCATCACGCCGCCCTGTTTCATCAGCAGACTCATCTTCGTGGTATCTTCCGTGCCGCACTTTGGACAAGCGAGATTCATAGCTTCCTCTCCTCTGTCAGCCAATCTTTGGTCGCTTATTCCCCCGGGGTGGCGCCTCTTATACACCAAGGTCCCATCTTGACCAAATTATTTCTTGTAGCCTTCGCGCAGCGAAGGCCACCGCATACGAATCGGAAACTCGTTCTTGATGGGCGTGCAGATCCGGCTGTGACAGGTCCTCCGGCAGAACCAGGTACACGCCGGAGGTGCCATCGAAAGCGGCCGTCATCGAGGCAGCGTCTTCGGCATTACCGACGAAAGCTTCCGCGCCCAACTTTGCCAGTGGCACGAGCCTTGTCGCATCTCGTCCAATCGCGCGAACCCTTTCGTCTTTTGCCAGCAACGTTTCCACAACTCGCCGCCCGGTACGCCCGGTTGCGCCTGTCACGACGGTCATCGGGCTCCTGGCGCTGCATCAAGCAATTGAACTGTTCCGGTCTTCGCTCGCTGCGGCAGTATAAGCCCTGAATCTTATTCTTGAGAATGCCATGCGGTCCGCTTCAAATTCCCCCCGACTGCGCTACGATATCGGCCCATGGCCCCGCCGCGAGATCACGCCATCGCCACATCCTTCGGCCTGGCGATCACAGCCCTGACGCTCGCATGGCTTCTTGTCGGCTACTTTCGCTCGCGCCGCCGGCGTCCGTTCCCCGCGCATGGCTGGCTCGGCCTCGTCGCGCTGGTAATCGCCGAAGTCCTCATGTTCCGCGGCATCGCGCCCGTCTCCACCTTTTTCACGCCCATCGCCTGGAGCGCCTGGATTCTAGTCGCGGACGCAGCCGTGCTCGCGCTCACCAACCGCTCCCGCCTCAACGACGCGCCAATTGTGCTCGTCCGCATGGTGGCCCTCTCGATTCCACTCTGGCTGATTTTCGAGGCTTACAATCTCCGCCTGCGCAATTGGACCTACGTCGGCGTGCCCGCGGGCTGGCTCGGAATTTTCGGTTATGTCTGGTCCTTCGCCACGATCACACCCGCCATTTTCGAAACCTCCGACCTCGTACAAGCGATTCTGCCGCCGTTGCCCGGCAAGCCGTGGAAAATCCCGCGCGGCGCCGAAAATGCCGTGATCGTCTGCGGCGCGCTCTGCCTCATCGTTCCGCTCGTGCTCCCGCGCGATATCGCGTCCTATTTATTCGTTCTCGTATGGCTCGGCTTCCTCTTTCTTCTCGATCCGATCAATCGCCGCCTCGGTCTCCCATCGTTTCTGGGCGATCTTTCGGAGGGCTTCCGGCAGCGCGCCTGCGGATTTTTCCTGGCGGGCTGGATTTGCGGTTGGCTGTGGGAATTTTGGAACTATTGGGCGGGCGCGAAGTGGCTCTATATTTTCCCGATTCTGCGGCATCACAAAGTTTTCGAGATGCCCATCCCCGGCTATTTCGGTTTTCTGCCGTTCGCCCTCGAATGCTTTACGATGTACGTCACCGCCGCTTGGCTGATCGGCTGGCTGAAGCGCGTCAGATGATTTTCGCGCCGCCGCCGGAAAGGCACAGATGACCGCACGCCGCGTTGCCATAATCACCGGCGCCGCGCAGGGCATTGGCCGCACCACGGCCATCACCCTCGCCGGCCTCGGCTACAATCTCGCGCTCGCCGATCTGCAGCCCTGCACCGGCACAGCGCGCGCCGCATCGAAGCTAGGCGCGCAGGCCGCGGAATTCACCGGCGATGTCACCGACGACGCCTTTGTCGCCCGCTTCGCCGCCGAAGCCCAGTCGCGCCTCGGCCCGCCGGACGTGCTCGTCAATAACGCCGGCATCAGTTTCATCGCCCCAGTCGAATCCATTTCCGCCGCCGACTTTCGCCGCGTCCTCGACGTGAACCTCGTCGCTCCCTTTCTGCTGGCGAAAGCCTTTGGCGCGAAAATGCTCGAGCGCCGTGCGGGCAGCATCGTCAATGTCGCCTCGATTGCCGGAATCGCCGCCGTCTCCGACCGCTCCGCCTACAACGCCTCGAAGCACGGCCTCATCGGCCTCACGCGCACACTCGCCGCCGAATGGGGCGGCAGGGGCGTTCGCGTCAACGCCGTCTGCCCCGGATGGGTGAAGACCGAAATGGACGCGGCCGATCAAGGTTCCGGCAGCTACTCCGATCAGGACATCGTCGAGCGCGTCCCGATGGCCCGCTTCGCATCGCCCGAGGATATCGCCCGCGCAATCGCTTTTCTCGCCGATCCGGCGCAGAGCGCCTTCGTCAATGGCCATGCCCTTGTCGTGGACGGCGGCTGGACCGCCGACGCGTCCTGGAATTCGCTGCGCCTGCGCCATCGCTGATTGCTCGCCCGCCCGGCACGTTACCTTTCCGCGCCACGCCCTCGCGCCCCGCTTGATGCCAAGTTAGTATAGGCGCACCTGACGTGCCCGATCTGCTGATCACCGGCTGCGCGCAGCTTCTCACCCTGAGTGGTTCCGTCCCGCGCCGTGGCGCCGCGTTGCACGAGCTTGGCCTGATCCGCGATGGCGCCCTGCTGATCCGCAACGACCGAATCGCCGCCGTCGGAACCCGCCGCAGAATTGAGAGCCTTCGCGCCGCGCGTCGCGCCCAGAAAATGGACCTGCGTGGCCGCGTCGTCCTGCCGGGATTCGTGGATTCGCACACGCATCTTGTCTTCCCCGCCAGCCGCGCCGCGGAATACGAGCAGCGCATCGCCGGCGCCACCTACGAGGAAATCGCCCGCCGCGGCGGCGGCATTCGCTCCACCGTCCGCCAGTTGCGCCGCGCCTCACCGAAAATTCTCAAGGAACGCGCCCTCGCGGACCTGCGCGAATTCGCCGCCCACGGCACCACCACCATCGAGGCGAAGACGGGCTACGGCCTCGATTGGAAAAGCGAGTTAAAAGTTCTCCACCTGCTCCGCGAGCTTCATCAGGAGCAGCCGCTCGATATCGCCGCCACGTTCCTCGGCGCCCACGTCATCCCGCCGGAGTTCCGCAATCGCCCGGCCAGCTACATCGCCCTGCTCACCCAGCGCTGGACGCCCGCCATCGCCATGTCCGGCCTCGCCGAATTTTGCGACGTCTTCTGCGACCGCGGCGCCTTCACGCTCGCTCAATCGCGCGCGATTCTCCAGGCCGGCCGCGCCTGCGGCCTCGTCCCGCGCATTCACGCCGACCAGATCGTCCGCACCGGCGCCGCGCGCCTCGCCATTGAAATCCACGCCGCCAGCGCCGACCACCTCGAGCAAATCGCCGCCGGCGATATCCGCGCGCTCGGCCTGTCCAACGTGGTCTGCACGCTGCTTCCCGGCTGCTCGTTTCACCTCGGTCTCGCGTCGTACGCCCCGGCGCGCCGCCTGATCGCGGCCGGCGCCATCGTCGCGCTCGCCACGGACTTCAATCCCGGCACCAGTCCCACCCTTAGCATGACGATGATTCTCTCTCTCGCCTGCACGCAAATGCGCATGTCGCCCGCCGAAGCCATCGCCGCCGCCACCATCAATCCCGCCTATTCCCTCCGCCAGCACGAACGCACCGGCTCGCTCGAGGTTGGCAAGTATGCGGACCTCGCCGCCTTTGACGTGGCCGACTACCGCGAAATTCCGTATTATTTTGGTGTGAACCTCTGCAGCCTGACGATGAAGCGCGGCGCCGTGGTTTATTCGAAGAACCTCTAGCGGGCCGCGATCATGCCCCTGGCCGTCATTCTGAGGAGCGCAGCGACGAAGAATCTCTCTTCGGTTTTTGCAGCCGCAAGCCGCCACCCATGAAACGCCTCATCGAATGCGTTCCGAACTTCTCCGAGGGCCGCAACACGTCCGTCGTGGACGCCATCGTCGCCGCCATGCACTCGGTCGAAGGCGTCTTCCTTCTCGACCGTGAGGCCGACGCGGACCACAATCGCAGCGTCGTCACGCTCGCCGGTGAACCCGAAGCCGTCGCCGAAGCCGCCCTGCGCGGCGTGGGCAAGGCCGCGGAATTAATTGACCTCACCCGCCATTCCGGCGCTCATCCCCGCATGGGCTCCACCGACGTTGTCCCCTTCATCCCCATCGAAAATGTGTCCATCGAGGAATGCGTCGCCCTCGCCCATAAGGTCGGCGAGGAAATCTGGCGCCGCTTCGGCGTCCCCGTCTATTTCTACGAAGCCGCCGCGCGCCGCCCCGACCGCGTCAATCTCGAAAATATCCGCAAGGGGCAATTCGAAGGCTTGCTCCAGGAAGTCCCGCGCAATCCCGCTCGCGCGCCTGATATCGCCGATGCCGCCCAGCCGCGCCTGCATCCCACCGCCGGCGCCACCGCCGTCGGCGCGCGCAAATTCCTCATCGCGTACAACGTCAACCTGAATACGCCCGACGTCGAAATCGCCAAAAAAATCGCCAAGCACATTCGCTTCTCGAATGGCGGCCTGCGCTACGTCAAGGCCATGGGCGTTCCGCTGCGCGAACGCAATCTCGCGCAAGTCTCCATCAACCTTACCGATTTCGAGCAGACCGCCGTCCACCGCGTCTTCGAATTGGTGCGCCGCGAAGCCGAACGTTATGGAGCCTCCGTCGTCGGCAGCGAAATCGTCGGCCTCATCCCGCGCCGCGCCATCGAGCTCACCGCCGATTTCTACCTCCGCCTCGAAAACTTTTCCCCCGCGCAAGTGTTAGAGAACCGATTGGAAGCATCGCTCGCAGGCGCGGCGTCAGGTGCTCCCGGCAGGCTCGCGGCGCTCGTGCAGCCGTTCCTCAGCGCGGTTGCGCAGCCCACCGCGGCCCCCGGCGGCGGTTCGGTCGCCGCGCTTGCCGTGGCCCTCGGCGCGAGCCTCGGCGAAATGGTTGCCGCCATTTCGCGCACAAAAAAATCGCAGGCCGCCCATGCCGAGCGCCTTTCGCAAATGGCCGCGGATTTTGCCGCCGCATCGCGCGAACTTGCCCAGGCAACCGATCGCGACGCCGCCGCCTTCGAATCCGTCATGGCCGCTCACAAGCTGCCCCGCGCCGCGTCTGAGGAAGAAGCGAAGCGCGCGGCTGCGATTCAGGAAGCCCTGCGCGAAGCGGCGCGCGTTCCTCTCGATGTCGCCCGTCGCGGCGCCGGCCTGTTCGCTCGCCTCGCTGCGCTCGAAGCAATCGCCAGCCCGGCGATGCGCTCCGATGTTTCCGTTGGCCGCTTGCTGGCCGCCGCCGGCGTTCGCGGCGCGATTGAAAATGTGCGCATCAATCTCGAATCGCTCGGCGATCCCGCCTTCGCCCGAGAGATCATCGCCGAATGCGAGCGTTTGGCTTCGGCCGTCGGCGAGGCGCCGCAAAGCCTCGGCCGCTAGAAGCCCAGAGTACCCGGCATGCGAAGGAGTATTATGAAATTCATGAAACGTCATTTCACCGCCGCGCTCGTGGCCGCCGCCGGAATTTGGCTCGCCATCTCTGCGGTTCATCCGCGACCCGCCTCCGCAGGCAGTCTCAGCACCACCGTCATCGGCATGTTTCCCTCCGGCATCGGCGAATTCGCCTATGCGGACCTGAAATCCGCCCGCCAATATTCCTGGTTTCCCCAATTGCGCGACCAGCTCCTCCCCGGCCGCTTTCGCGACTTTGAAAAATTCCTCGCCTCCGCCGGCGTGGACCCCGACACACAAATTGACGAGCTCGCCTGGGCCGGCCTCACCCAAGCCACTGGCGTCAGCGACCAGGTCGTCGGCGTCGCCCTCGGCCGCTTCGATCCCAACGCCACCGAGGAGCATTTCAAGCAGCAGAAGCTGCCCGTCATTCAGGACCACAGCTACAACCTCTACGCCTTCGGCAGCGGCTCCGGCGCGGGCGACATCTATTTCATGTTCATTGACTCGAACACCGCCGCCTTCGGCCAGCGCGCCGCCCTTGATAAATTGCTCGACGTTCGCACCGGCGCCGCCGATAGCCTCCTCGCCAACGACGCCATGTATTCCCTCGTCAAAGACGCCAACGGCAGCGGCCTCATCTGGGCCGCGCTCAATCAGGACTACACCCATCTCGCCGTCCAGCAGCTCCTTCCGCAGGCGAATCAGTTCCCGCAGGCCGCTGAGATCGTCAAGCGCCTCAAAGCGATGACCATTGGCGTGGACGCCTCGAATGGCGTGGACGCCCACTTCCAGGCGATTTGCAGCTCCAGCCAGGACGCCAACGTTCTCGCCGCCGCGCTCCAGGCCGGCGTCATGTATCGCCGCTACCAGGAAACCCAATCCAACCCGGCCCTCGCCGACGCCCTCAATGGCGTCCACATCACCCCCAGCGGCGACCGCCTCACCGTAGACGCACCCGTCACCCAGGATCAGCTCATCACCCTAATCCACAGCCACGCCCTCTCCGCCCCCATGTGAGTCGCAACCCCATGTTTTCATTCCGAGCGCCTGTAACTTTTTGATTCACGGTCACCCCCGCCCGCCGTCATTCCTGAGGGCATCCGACGAGGATGCCCGAAGAATCTCAGCCATAAATACTTCGCGCAAGCGTAGCCAAGTCTACTAACCTGTCATGCTAGTATGAGTTTCATGCCGATGCGGAAGTGGCGGAATTGGCAGACGCGCAGGACTTAGGATCCTGTGGCCGTGAGGCCGTGGGGGTTCAACTCCCTCCTTCCGCACCAACGTCCTTTATTGGTGTTTTCAGCAACCATCCCTTGCTTGACGCGGACCAGATGACTGCACCCGACCTTGTCATGCCATGCCATGCATTTCCGTCGACACATCCGCGGAGCTCGCAATCGAATTGCAATCTCTGCCGCGCCGCCCAAGACATCATTTCACCTCATTGCCAACTCGCCCCAAAGCAAATGGAACGCAAAGAATGCGTCCGTAATATGAAGCCTTTTTTCTTTCTCCTCAAAATCAATTACCGGAGTGGAGCTCTGGCCGGACGCAGCAATAGTCGCCATGTGTTTCAGGACCCGCGCGACTTCTTGAAGCTGTGGGATCCGTGAGGCTGAGATCCCTCGTCAACCCAAACTGATCTCTGCTGGGGAAAGACCCTTCCCGCGAGCACTGTTTTCCCAGGCTTTGTTTGGCCAGTGATGGTAACAAGCTTGCACAGGTTGTGCTTAGCTTCAGACAGCCTATGCTCAAGATTTCATGCGGTGCGTGGGTTGTAGGTACGTTCCGGATAACCACCGGGGACAAAAGCGTCCTGAACCGGCCTCAGGTTTCGGCTTCGATGAGCTTGCCGGTTTTGACTACGCGCTCGATGGTTTCGAAAAGCTCGCTCGTCCGTATCGGCTTCGAAATATAAGCGTCCATCCCGGCCGCAAGGCACCGCTCCTGGTCGCCCTTCAGCGCGTGAGCCGTCATGGCAATAATGGGAACGTGCGCCCCAGACGCCTGCTCCTGCTGTCGAATCGCCTCCGTCGCCTGAAATCCGTCCATCCGCGGCATTTGAATGTCCATCAGTATGAAATCGAACGACTCCGTCTGAAACGCGGCCAGCGCGGCCTTCCCGTCCTCCGCCAGCGTCACGGCGTACCCGCGCTTTTCCAGCAGCCGCGCCGCCAGCTTCTGATTGATCACGTTGTCTTCCGCGATCAGCACGCGCAGCCGATTGCGCAGCTCGCGCACCGTGTGCCGCGTCACCACCGGGGGCTGTGTGCGGACGGCTGCCGCCTGCAGCACCAGGCAAATCGCATCCAGCAGTTCGCCCTGCCGGATCGGCTTCACCAGATACGCGGAAATTCCCAGCTCCCGGCACCGCGCCGCATCCCCAATCTGTCCCGCGGACGTAAGCATCATGATCGTCGCCCCGGCCAGTTCCGGATCGCGCTGAATATGCTCCGCAAGCCCGAAGCCGTCCATTTCCGGCATCTGCCCGTCCAGCACCACCAGCGGAAAGGGGTGCCCCGTGTTTTTCGCGATTTCCATCGCTTGCAGCGCCGTACTGCCTCCATCCACTGCGATCGGCTTCATCCCCCACCGCAACATCATGCCGCGCAGCACGCGCCGATTCGTGAAGTTATCGTCCACGATCAGCACCGGCAGGTTGTGCAGTTGGCTCGGTTCCAGCGTCGAGCGATTCTGCCCGCTCTTCTGCGTTTGAATGCGCGCCGTAAAGTGGAACGCGCTCCCCTTGCCCGCCTCGCTCGTCACCCAGATGCGCCCGCCCATCCGGTCCACCAGCCGCCTGCAGATCGCCAGCCCCAGCCCCGTGCCGCCGAAGCGCCTCGCCATCGAGCCGTCCGCTTGCGAAAAGGGCTCGAAGATTTTTTCCTGTTTGCCCGCCGCGATTCCCACCCCCGTATCGCTCACGGTGAAGCGCACGCACACCGAAGTTTCGTCCTCCGATTCCTGCTCCACGCTCACCAGCACCTCGCCGCGCTCGGTGAACTTGATAGCGTTGCCCACCAAATTGACGATCACCTGCCGCAGCCGGCTCGGATCGCCCATCAGCCCTTCCGGCACGTCCGGCTGCACTTCGTACACAAGTTCAAGCCCCTTCTGGTGTGCCCGGAAGCTCAGCGCGCGCATCGTCTCGCCCAGGCTCTCGCGCAAATCGAACGGAATGGACTCGAATTCCAGCTTGCCCGCTTCGATCTTCGAAAAATCCAGAATGTCGTTGATGATCGAAAGCAGCGATTCCGCGGAAAGCCTCACCAGGCTCAGGTTGTCCCGCTGTTCGGCGGTCAGTTCGCTGTCGAGGACGAGTTCGGTCATGCCCAGAATCCCGTTCATCGGCGTGCGAATCTCGTGGCTCATCGTCGCCAGGAACGTGCTCTTCGCCAGGCTCGCCGCCTCGGCGGCTTCCTTCGCCTTCGCCAGCTCCTGTTCACGGTGCCGCTCCGCCAGGTCGCGAACAAAAGCCGCGGAAAATCGCTCCCCGCCGTTGCGCGCCGTCGAGACCGTCACGGCCACCGCCACCCGCCTCTCGTCGCGATGCAGCGCCAGCATCTCCAGCGTGCCATCCCGAGGCGGCGCGGACCTTGCCTGCGGCGCCGCTTCTCGTTCCCCTGTTGTGCTAATCCGCGCGGGTGCAAAGAGCTCGGTAAAGGGCTTGCCCCTAGCCTCGGCAGCCGCCCAGCCAAGCATCTGCTCCGCTTTGCAATTCCAGTGGGTGATTACGCCTGCGGTATCGAATTCGATCAGCGGGTCCGGAGCCGCCCCCGCAATCGCGCGGATTCGCTCCCCGGCCGCTTCGAGCCCCTCGTGGGCCCTGCGGTTTTCGTCTTCCCCTTCGCGCATTCCGTATCTCCTGGGATCGGTGGCAGCACGCCTCCATTCCCCGGAACGATGCTGCGCCGCCTGGCGCAAAATCCTCGCCGAGACAAAAGAGTACGGGCTGACGTACGGAAGGGGAATTTCAATGTAGCACACGCCACCGCCGCCCGCGAAAATTCCCCCACCCGCGTCGCGTGGGAGTAACGCCCGCCCCTAATCTCTCCCGATATGGACATTCGCCCCACACCGAACTAGAATCCCGTCTATCGCACCTCATTTCTAGCCAGCCCTCGCGGCTGCCCTATAGGAGATCCCCATGGCTATTGATATGGACCGGCTACATGAATTTCTCGGCAAAGCCATCACCGATTTCGGCGCAACCTTCCACGCTGCCTTGGTGGGAGTTGGCGATAAGCTCGGCTTATACAAGGGCCTCGCTTCCGGCGGCCCCCAGACGCCCGCAGAACTCGCCAAGCGCACCAATACGGCCGAGCGCTACGTCCGCGAATGGCTCTGCAGCCAGGCCGCCGGCGGCTACGTCACCTACGACGCCGCCTCCGGCAAGTTTTCCCTCAGCGAGGAGCAGGCTTTCGCCCTCGCCAATGAAGATAGCCCGGCATTTTTGCCCGGCGCCTTCCAGCTTGCCCTCGCCGCCGCCAAGTCCGAGGAGCAAATTGCCGAGCGCTTTCGCACCGGCCAGGGCATGGGCTGGCACGAGCATCACCCGAACCTGTTCACCGGCACCGAGCGCTTCTTCCGCCCCGGCTACGCCGCCAACCTCGTCAGCTCCTGGATTCCATCCCTCGAAGGCGTCGAAAAGAAGCTCCAGGCCGGCGCGCGCGTGGCAGACGTTGGCTGCGGCCTCGGCGCCTCCACGGTGGTGATGGCGAAGTCCTACCCCAAATCCGAATTCGTCGGCTTCGATTACCACGATAAATCCATCGAACTCGCGCGCCAGCGTGCCAAGGAAGCCGGCGTTAGCGACCGCATTCGCTTCGAGATCGCCAAGGCCAAGGACTATCCCGGCAAGGATTATGACTTCGTGACCTTCTTCGATTGCCTCCACGATATGGGCGATCCCGCCGGAGCCTCCGCCCACGTCTGCAGCACCTTGAAAAAGGACGGCACCTGGATGATTGTCGAGCCCATTGCCGGCGATAAACTCGAGGAGAATCTTCATCCCATCGGCCGCGCCTTTTACGCCGCCTCCACGCTGCTTTGCACCCCTGCCTCGCTTTCGCAGGAGGTCGGTTTGGCCCTCGGCGCTCAGGCGGGCGAAAAGCGCCTCCGCGACGTGGTCACCAAGGGCGGTTTCACCCACTTCCGCCGCGCCACCCAAACCCCATTCAACATGATCTTCGAAGCCCGGCCATAAGCCGCAAGCGGAAGGGAAGCGCGGGAATGCGTGGTGGGTCAGTTTGAATTTTCTTGGTCTAAAATTCAAACTGACCGTCCTGCCCCCCGGTTGTGCCTTGACAAGTAGTTAATTCCGTGGTAACCTGCGGCTGCATGTATATCGCAATTCATCGCCAGCCCAGCAAGCGGAGAGGGGGCGCCCCGCTTTACCCCGCCCCCTCCCCCCGCCCATTTCTAATCTACGGTACGGGGATTAGAAGTGGCCTTAACTCCTTTGCCTGCAACGCAAATCCCGTTCTAATCTACGGTAACCACGCCTCCGGGCGTCATGCCCCGCCCAAAATAATCAGCCAAACTTCGTTGACGCCCCGCCCTCGAATCCCTATACTGGCTCTTCACATGCGGTCGCAGGCGGCCGCCTTTTCCTGCCCTCCTCCTTTCTTTGGCTTCCGAACAGGCGAAAGGCAGAACGGATTCAGTCCTGCCGCCGCGCGCAACCTCTCTCCGAATCGAGACATTGAAATCCATGGCCGAAACGCAAGCTAGCTGCAAGCGCGAAGTCGAACTCGAAATCCCGGCGGAAAACGTCCAAAAGGCCGCCGACAAAGTGGCCCGCGATTTCGCCAAGGTGGCCCGCGTCCCAGGATTTCGCCCCGGCAAGGCGCCCGTCACTCTTATCCGCCGCCGTTTCGCCGAGGATATTCAGGGCGAAGTGGTTCAGTCCCTCGTCCCCGAATATCTGGAAAAGGCGCTCGACGAGAAAAAGCTCGTTCCCGTCACCCGCCCTGCCGTCGAAAAAATTGACTTCAAGGAAGGCGAGCCGCTGAAATTCCGCGCCGTCTTCGAGGTGCTCCCCGAATTCGAGCTGGGCGACTACAAGAGCGTCGATGTGCAGGTGGACCCGGTCGAGACCGGCGACACCCAAATAGATAAAACGATCGAGGAAATGCGCGAACGCGCGGCCACCTTTGTTCCCGTCGAAGGCCGCGCCGCGAAAGACGGCGACTTTGTTCTCATCAAGCTGGCGGGCACGCCCGTCGGCGGCGGCGATCCCGTGCAGGCGGACAACATCCTCTGCCATATCGGCGCGGAGGAGACCCTCGAAAGCTTCACGGAGAATCTTCGCGGCGCCTCGCCCGGCGAAACCAAGCGCTTCCGCTCCGAATATCCCGCAAGCTATCCCGATCCCAAGCTCGCCGGAAAAACCTACGATTATTCCATCGAGGTGCAGGGCATCAAGGAAAAGAAGATGCCCGAGCTGAACGACGAGTTCGCGAAAGACGCCGCGGGCGAAAACGGCGGCATCTCCACCCTCGCCGAACTGCGCGACAAAATCCGCGAGAATATGGAAGCCGCCAGGGACCAGCGCCAGGCGGCGCAGGCCCGCGAAAAAATCCTGGACCTGCTCGTCCAGCGCCACGAATTTCCGGTGCCCGAAGCCCTGGTCGAGGAGCAGATGGATACCCGGCTCGAGCGCGTGGTTCGCTCGCTCGCCGCGCAAGGGGTGGACCCGCGCGCGGTGAATGTGGATTGGGTCTCGCTTCGGCGGCAGCAGCATGATCGAGCCGTCAGCGACGTGAAAGCCGAACTCCTGCTGGATCGCATCGCCACCGCAGAAAATATTGACGCGGCCGACGAGGACGTCGAAAAGGAAATCGCCACCCTCGCCGAACGCAGTGGACAATCCACAACAGCCATTCGCGCTCGCTTGACAAAGGAGGGAGCGCTCGTTAGGATGAAATCGAAATTGCGCAGCGATAAAACGTTAGACTGGCTCTACCGCACGGCTCGTATCGAGACGACGGCCAAAAGTGAAAAGTAGCTCCCGGTCCAAGTTCCTCAGCGCGCTAAGATATTCCCTATGAAACTAAACGACGACGCAAGCCCCCGTGCCACAACGCTTGTTCCCATGGTGGTCGAGCAGACCAACCGCGGCGAACGTGCCTACGACATATATTCCCGGCTGCTCAAGGACCACATCATTTTTATCGGCACGCCGATTGACGATCACGTCGCCAATCTCGTCACCGCGCAGCTTCTGTTCCTCGAATCCGAGGACCCGGAAAAGGATATCTCGGTCTATATCAATTCGCCGGGCGGCTCGATTTCCGCTGGCATGGCGATCTATGACACGATGCAGTTTGTCCGCCCCGACGTGGTCACCTATTGCATCGGCCAGTCCGCCTCGATTGCGGCCGTGCTGCTCGCCGCGGGCTCGCCCAAGAAGCGCTACGCGCTGCCTAATTCGCGCGTGCTGATTCACCAGCCCTGGATGTCCGGTCTTTCCGGCCAGGCAACCGATATTGATATTCACGCGAAGGAAATCATCCGGACGCGCGCGGCGCTCAATAAGCTGCTTGCGCAGCACACCGGGCAGCCGGTAGACAAAATCGAACGCGACGTGGAACGCGACTTCATCATGACCGCCGAGCAGGCGAAAGCCTATGGCCTGGTGGATGAAATCATCACCAAGCATCGCTAAGTTACGCGTTCCAAAGGGTTAGTAGCAAGCAAGATGAACTTGTGCGGCCCGCGCGAGTTCCGTCCTACAATGGGTGAAGGGGCAGGCAACCCGTTCTTTCCCGGGGAGAGGGGCACATTCAGTGAAGCGGTTCACTCCAGAAGAGCCTTTGCGATGCTCTTTCTGTCATAAGACGCAGGATCAGGTCGAGAAGCTCATCAGCTCTCCCTCCGAATATCCACGCTCGTATATTTGCAACGAGTGCGTTGGAGTATGCCAGCAGATTCTCGACGACGAAAAGCGCGAGCAGGCCACGCCGGCGAATCGGCGGCTGCCGCGGCCGCCGGAGATCAAAACCTTTCTCGATAGCTACGTCATCGGGCAGGAGAAGACCAAGAAGAAGCTCGCGGTCGCGGTCTACAATCATTACAAGCGCATCTTCCTGAACAAGCAGCCCGGCGACGTCGAGCTCACGAAATCGAATATCCTGCTGATCGGGCCCACCGGTACCGGCAAGACGCTGCTCGCGCAGACGCTCTCGCGCATGCTTGAGGTGCCCTTCGCCATCGTGGACGCCACCACGCTCACCGAAGCCGGCTACGTCGGCGAGGACGTGGAAAATATCATCCTCAAGCTCTTGCAGGCGGCCGATGGAGACGTCCAAAAGGCCCAGCAAGGAATCATATACATAGACGAAATTGATAAAATTTCCAAGAAGGACGAAAACCCTTCCATCACCCGCGATGTTTCCGGCGAAGGCGTGCAGCAGGCCCTCTTGAAAATCCTCGAGGGCACTGTGGCCAACGTGCCGCCTCAGGGCGGGCGCAAGCACCCGCACCAGGAGTTCACGCCGGTGGATACCACGAACATCCTGTTCATCTGCGGCGGGGCATTCGTCGGACTCGAGAAGATTATCGAGCGCCGGGTGGGGCAGAAGTCCCTTGGCTTCCACGCGGATGCGCAGCCGACCACGGCCACGCGCCGCAATATCGAAGTCCTTGAACAGGCTCAGCCCACCGACCTGATTCGCTACGGTTTGATTCCGGAATTTGTCGGCCGCCTGCCGGTCGTCGGTGTGCTCAGCGATCTGGATAAGCCCGCGCTGGTGCGCATCCTCACCGAACCCAAGAACGCGCTCGTGCGCCAGTATCAGCGGCTTTTTGAATTTGAGAACGTGCGCCTGCGCTTTACCGACGATGCGCTCGAGACGGTCGCGGATCTTGCCTTGCAGCGCAAGGTAGGCGCGCGCGGCCTGCGCATGATCCTCGAGGATTTGATGCTTGAGATGATGTATCACCTGCCGGCTCAAAGAAAGTTGCGCGACTTTGTCGTGACCGCGGATATGGTCAAGGGCCGCGAAATCAATTGGAGCCTGCTCGAAAAGGCCGGCTGATCGGCCGGCTTCGGGAGTTTTGATGTTCAGCAAGGAAAAATTCGAATTGAAGCGCGTGCCGATGATGCCGGTGCGGGAAATGGTGATTTTCCCGGAGATGATGCATCCCTTCATCGTCGGACGCGAGGCTTCGGTTCGCGCCCTCGAAGAGGCGCTGGCGGGCGACAAGAAAATTTTCCTCGTCACCCAGCACGACGCGTCGGTGGACGACCCTAAGCCCGAGGAAATCTATCAGGTCGGCACCCTCGCCAATATCGTCCAGAGCGTGAAGCTGCCGGACGGCAACATCAAGGTGCTGGTCGAGGGCACCGAGCGCGCCAAAATCGTTCAGGTGACGAATGAAGATGGCTTCTTTCGCGCCACGGTGCGGCTCTCCCCGGTCAAGAGCGAGCCTGGCCCACAGCTCGAACAGGCGCAGTCCCGCGTCACCAATCTTTTCGAGCAGTATGTGAAGCTTTCGCAAAGCCTGAATTACGACACGATGATCGCCGCCGTGCGGGTGGAAGATCCCGGCAAGCTGGCGGACGCGATCGCCGCCAATCTGCAAATTCCCGTCGAGGAAAAGCAGGAGCTGCTCGAAATTTTCGAGCCGCTCGAGCGCCTGAACCGCATCGCGGACGTCCTGGAAGTCGAAATCGAAAAATTGAACGTGGATCGCTCGATCAATACCCGCGTGAAGCGCCAGATGGAGCGCGCGCAAAAAGAGTATTACCTCAACGAAAAGATGAAGGCCATCCAGAAGGAGCTTGGCCGCGGTGAGGCGAGCGAGATCGAACAACTCAAGAAGAAGATCGAAACCTCCGGCATGCCTGAAGGCCCGCAGGAAAAGGCGCTGCAGGAGCTGAAGCGGCTGGAAATGATGCCGCCGATGTCCGCCGAATCCACCGTCTCGCGCAATTACCTGGATTGGCTGCTCGCGGTGCCGTGGAAGAAGCGCTCGAAGGAAATCCGCGATATTCAGCGCGCGGAGCAGATTCTTTCCGAGGACCACTTCGGGCTGGATAAAATCAAAGAGCGCATTCTGGAATATCTCGCTGTGCGGCAATTGGTGAAAAATCCCAAGGGTTCGATTCTCTGCCTGGTGGGGCCTCCGGGAGTCGGCAAGACGTCGCTCGCAATGTCCATCGGCCGCGCCACGGGGCGCAAATTCGTCCGCGTGTCGCTCGGCGGCGTGCGCGACGAAGCCGAAATCCGCGGCCACCGCCGCACCTATATTGGCGCGCTGCCGGGGCAGATCATTCAGATGATGCGCAAGGCAGGCACGGTGAACCCAGTGTTCGTGTTGGACGAAGTGGATAAAATGTCCATGGATTTTCGCGGCGATCCTTCCGCGGCGCTGATGGAAGTGCTCGATCCGGAACTGAATCACGCCTTCACGGACCACTACCTCGACGTCGAATACGATCTCTCGAAGGTGATGTTCATCTGCACCGCCAACGTGCTGCACACGATTCCGCAGCCGCTCCAGGACCGCATGGAAGTGCTGCGCATCCCCGGATATACCGAGCAGGAAAAGCATCAGATCGCCCAGCGTTATCTGGTCCACAAGCAGATCGAAGGCACCGGCCTGGCGAAGGAAAACCTGAAATTCACCGATGAAGGCGTGACGCACATCATCCGCCATTACACGCACGAGGCCGGCGTACGCAACCTCGACCGTGAGATCGCCAACGTGTGCCGCAAGATCGCCCGCAAGGTGGTTGCCGATGGCAAGAGCGTCGCCGCGGAAATCACGGCGGCGAACGTCAGCGAATATCTCGGCATCATCAAATACCGCGACCTTTGGGCGGAAAAAAAGAACGAAATGGGGCTGGCCGTTGGACTCGCGTGGACCGAAGTGGGCGGGCAGGTGCTCTCCACCGAAGCCACGCTGATGCAGGGCAAGGGCCGGCTCACCCTCACCGGGAAGCTCGGCGACGTGATGCAGGAATCGGCGCAGGCCGGAATGAGTTACGTCCGGTCGCGCAGCCATCTTTTCGGCCTGCCCAAGGATTTTTATCGCCACATTGATATTCACGTGCACGTCCCCGAAGGCGCGATACCCAAGGACGGCCCATCCGCCGGGATCACGATCTGCACCTCGATCGTCAGCGCGCTCACGCGCATCCCCATTCGCTGCGACGTAGCCATGACGGGTGAAATCACCCTGCGCGGCAAGGTGCTTCCCATTGGCGGCGTGAAGGAAAAGCTGCTGGCCGCCCACCGGCTCGGCATTCGTACCGTGATTCTGCCCAAGGACAACGAAAAGGACCTTGCGGATATTCCGCCGGAAATTCAGGCGCAGATGTCCATCCACTTCGTCGAATCCATGGACGAAGTCCTGCAGCTCGCGCTCGAACATCCCTTGCCGGTCGTGGGGCGCCCGCCGGTTGCCGAAGTGGAGCCGAAGTTCGAGGATGTCGCGCAGGACAATGAATTAACCAACTGAACCCTTCGGCCGTTTCGCGCCCGGCGAAAGCATGGCGCGGCTCGCGTCCGGAGAACTCGGAAATTTCTGTCATCTGCCCAAACTTGTAGTCGGACAACTCGGCTGGTTCGAACCCGCGCCCGCCACTAGTCCATCCACAATATGATCGCGCCTGATTTCCAGGCTTGAGAAGGAAAGAACTCGATGAGCGTCAGTCTTGCGGAACTGAAAGATAAGAACATCACCGATTTGGCGAAAATCGCCAAGGAACTCAATATCCCCGGCGCCTCCGGAATGCGCAAGCAGGAGCTGATCTTTCAGATCCTCCGCGCGCAGACCGAGAAGAACGGCTTGATTTTCTCCGAGGGCGTGCTCGAATGCCTGCCGGACGGATTCGGCTTTCTTCGCGCGCCGGAATACAACTACCTGCCGGGCCCGGACGATATTTACGTCTCGCCCTCGCAGATCCGGAAGTTCGATCTGCGCACCGGCGACACGGTTTCCGGGCAGGTGCGCCCTCCGAAAGACGGCGAGCGCTATTTCGCGCTCATTAAAGTCGAAGCCGTCAACTTCGAGGACCCGGAAGTCGCGCGCAACAAAATCTTCTTCGACAATTTGACGCCGCTCTATCCGCAGGAGCGCATCCGCCTGGAAACCACCAAGGAGAACCTGACCGGCCGCGTGCTCGACATGCTCTGCCCGGTCGGCAAGGGCCAGCGCGGATTGATCGTCGCCCCGCCGCGCACCGGCAAGACGATGATGCTGCAATCCATCGCCAATTCCATCACCACCAATCAACCGGAAGTCGCGCTGATCGTGCTGCTGATTGACGAGCGCCCCGAGGAAGTCACGGACATGCAGCGCACGGTGAAGGGCGAGGTTATCAGCTCGACCTTCGACGAGCCGCCGCAGCGCCATATTCAGGTAGCGGAAATGGTGCTCGAGAAGGCCAAGCGCCTGGTGGAGCATAAGCGCGACGTGGTAATTCTGCTCGATTCGCTTACGCGCTTGGGCCGCGCCTATAACGCAGTGACGCCGCCCTCCGGCAAAGTCCTCTCCGGCGGTATTGACGCGAACGCGCTGCAGCGGCCGCGCCGCTTCTTCGCCGCCGCCCGCAACGTGGAAGAGGGCGGCTCGTTGACTATCATGGCCACCGCACTGATTGATACCGGCAGTCGCATGGACGACGTGATCTTCGAAGAGTTCAAGGGCACCGGCAACATGGAAATCAATCTCGATCGCCGGCTCGTGGATAAGCGCGTTTTCCCGACGATTGACATTAACCGCTCCGGCACGCGCAAGGACGAGCTCCTGCTGCCCGCCGACGAGTTGAATCGCATTTGGGTGCTGCGCAAGGTGCTGAGCCCGCTTTCGACTGTCGAAGCGATGGAGTTGCTGCTCGGCCGGCTTTCGAAGACGAAGACGAACGCCGAATTTCTCGCTTCGATGTCCAGCCCGGCGTAAGCGCCGTCGGAGGCGAGATCTTATTCGCCGCGCGGGACTCCGCTGCACGCGCCTTGCGCCAGCATCACCACGAGCCGCGCCACTTCTTCGGTCTCCATTGCGGTGCTATCCACAATCACGGCGTCCGCCGCGCGGACCAGCGGCGACGAAGCGCGCTCCCGGTCACGCCGATCGCGCTCGTGAATTTCATCGAGCGTCCGGCGCAAATCAATCGCATCACCCTTTTCCCTGTGCTCGCGCCAGCGACGCTCGGCCCGAGTTGCAGCCGAAGCCGTAAGAAAAATCTTCAGCCCGGCATCGGGGAACACCACGCTGCCGATGTCGCGCCCTTCCATTACCACTCCGCCGCGTTCCCCGGCGCGCCGCTGCTCGGCCACCAGCACGCGCCGCACTCCGGCGTTGATGGCGACCTTTGACGCCGCCTGCGCCACCTGGGGCGTGCGAATAGCCGCCGTCACGTCCTCGCCGTCCAGGAATACGCGCTGTGCGCCGTCTTCCGCGCGCAAATCAATGCGCGTCTCTCCGGCCAGCGCCGCGAGTGGGCCATCGGCCTCGAGCGAAATGCCCCGGCGCAGCGCCTTCAGCGCCACGGCGCGGTACATCGCGCCAGTGTCTATGTATATATAGCCCAGCAGGTCCGCCACGCGCCGCGCGAGCGTGCTCTTTCCCGAGCCCACCGGGCCATCAATCGCGATGATTAGCGCAGCCATGATTTAAGGCGCCGTGATTGGGAGGAGGCGTAATGTCGCATGAACTCGATCAGCGCGCTCAAATGCGTTTGAAGGCGCGCTCGATTTCGCGCACCGAATAGCGCAGCACCACGGGCCTGCCATGCGGACAGCTCATCGGGTACTCCGCCTGTGCAAGCCGCGCGAGCAGCCATTCCATTTTCGCCGCGTCGAGCGGCGTATTCACCTTGATCGCCGCGTGGCATGCCGTGGAAGCCGCGATCTGGCTCTGCAGCGAATCCATCGAGATGGCTTGGCGCTCCCGCGCTGCGCCATCGAGAATTTCGAAGAGCAGCTTTTCGGCGTCGCTGCTGGCGATGCCCGCGGGAGCGGCCTGTATGGCCACGCTTCGGCCGCCCATCTGCTCCGCCTCGAAGCCATTCGCGCGCAATTCTTCGCCGATCTGCTCGAATGTGGCGAGCTGCCGGGGGCTCAACTCGACGACGAGCGGAGCCAGCATGCGCTGGCCGCCCAAGCCGCCCTCGCGACGCGCGCGCAAGTGCTGCTCGAAGAGCACGCGCTCGTGCGCCACGTGCTGGTCAATAATCCAAAGTCCTTCGCCATTAACCGCCACGATGAAGCTCGCGTTCACTTGCCCGAGGGGCTTCAGGTCCGCGATGTGCTCAGCGCTCGGCAGGGCGCCAGGCAAATCGGTTGTCCCAACGTTCGCAGTCGCCGCGCCGGATTGAGGGGGCAAGGGAAAACTCATCGCGGCGGCCGCTTCAAATCCCAGCCGCCGCGGGATGGGCCGCTCGGGCGCGCCGGAAAGTTCGAATGCGCCTGCGCCGCCGAGAAACGCATCGGGGATTTCGGCGCGCGGCGGGCCGAGGAATTCGCTCGCCCCGGCGGCAGCAGCGGCAGAGGAAGCGATCGCCTGCAGCGGCGAGCCTCCGTTTGCACCGGCGGAACCGCTCGCAGGGGCCGCGGTGGCCCGGGCGGCAGGGAAGCCAGGAATGGGCCGGGCGACGGAAAGCGCCTGGCGCAGCGCGTCGCGCGTGAAATCGTGGATAAATTGCGGATGCCGGAATCGGACTTCGATTTTCGCGGGGTGGACGTTGACGTCCACCTCCTGGGACGGCAGATCGAGAAACAGCAGCACCACCGGAAACACGCCGGGGGGAATGATATTGCGATAGGCTTCGCTGATGGCGTGCAGCAGCAGCCGGTCGCGCACCAGGCGCCGATTCACAAAAATGTAGATGCCGTTCCGGTTTGCGCGCTGCGCCTCGGGCCGGGAGGTGAATCCGGTGGCCCGCAAGGTTGCCGCCCTTTCGCCAGCTTCCATCTCCGGTTCGGTGATGGCGGAGCGCAAAGGGCCTTCGACCGCCGGAATTTCTACAAGTTCATCGAGCGCTTGCCTGCCGAATACCTGATAGACGCGATCCGCGAGGCGCTCGACGGGCGCGCAATTCAAAATTTCCTGCGACGGGGTCTTCAGGATGAAATGGCATTCGGGATGGGCGAGGGCGTAGTGCGTCACAAGGGAGGCGATATGCCCGAGTTCGGTGGTTTCAGACTTTAGAAAATTCCTGCGCGCCGGCACGCAGTAGAAGACGTCGGACACGCTGATGCTCGTGCCTCGCGGCGCGCCCACCGGCCGCACGCCCATCATTTTGCCGCCCGCGAATTCGATCCTCGTGCCCTGCTCGTCGCCTTCGGCGCGGGTTTCGAGCGTGAGGCGCGAGACGGCGGCAATCGAGGGAAGGGCCTCGCCGCGAAAGCCGAGGGTTGCAATGGAGAGCAGATCGTCGGCGGTGCGCAGCTTGGATGTGGCGTGCCGCTCGAAGGCCAGCAGGGCATCGTCGTGATTCATTCCGCAGCCATCGTCCACCACGCGGATCAGCCGCTTGCCCCCGGATTCGGCCTCGATCAAGATCGAGCGCGCCCCGGCATCGAGCGCATTTTCGAGCAATTCCTTCACGGCTGATGCCGGACGCTCGACGACTTCGCCCGCGGCGATTTTATTGGCGACGTTTTCCGGGAGTATGCGTATGCGCGACATATATGGCGTCCGCGAAGCGTCCGCGGAGCGGGCGTTCGAGGATACCAAACGGTATCGGCCTTTATCGCGGAATGCAAGGAGGAAGGGGGGCGGCCGGCTCTCGAAGGCTTCGGGGTGATTGGCGGGGGCGGGTGGGGGGAAGGGGTGGTTACCGTAGATTAGAACGGAATTTGTGTTGCAGCGAAAGGGGATAAGGCCATTTCTAATCCCCGTACCGTAGATTAGAAATGGGCGGGCTGCGCGAGGCGGGGCGTCCGGCTGCTTGCGGGGGCTTGGGCGGGTTGCGATAAACATGCAGCCGCAGGTTATCATAAGATAACGTACTTGTCAAGCATGAATGGAGACGAGAAAAATACAAAATTTGGGAGGGGAAGGAGGGCTAGGCGGGTTCCACGGTGACTTCGGCGCCGCGGGCGGCGCCGAGGACTCGCGCGGCGCTGCCCTTATTGACGGCGATTTCGAGAAAGCCGCTCGATCCGATTACGCCGACCGGCTCGCCCGAGCCGCCCTGCGCGAAGGTGGGCACGACCCTGCCGACCTGCCCTGAACCTACGCGAATCGTGAGCTTTCCGTCGGCCGCGGCAAGCGCGGGCACGTCCGCGATCGTGAGATTCGTGATCAAGTTGCCGAAACGATCCACGCGCAGCACCACGCCCTTCATTGCATTTCCGGCGCTCTTCGGCTTGGGAAGGGCAAATCGCGTGAAATCCGTGATGGGGTCGCCGAAGCTGGCGGTCTGCCAGGACTTGGAAAGCCAGGCGGCGCAGGGGGCGAAAATATCGCGGCCATGAAAGGTGTTGCTGACGGGGTTGCGAAAATAGTGCTCCGCGGTGATGTGCCACACATGGAGCGCGTCCGTCTGATCATAGACGGACGAGAGCACGCCGTTATCAGGGGCGATGAAATAGTGCTGGTCGCTTGCCACCAGGAGGGGCCGCCGGGGCGTCCCGACGCCCGGGTCCACCACGACGACGTGGATCGTCTTCGGGGGGAAGTATTTATACGCCTGGCCGATGGTTAGCGCGCCATCGAGAATATCGTGGGCGAGGACGGTGTGCGTGATATCCACGATTGTTACTTCCGGGTTGATGCTCAGGATGACGCCCTTTAAAGCGCCGACCAGGTGGTCGCCGGTGCCGTAGTCCGTGGTGAGCGTCATGATGGGCCGCGTCAACGTATGCTCCTGAGGCTTCCCGGGCAAAATACACGGGAAGCGATTCTTCGACGCTAACGGACGCTTACGCGAGTGTCAAGGCAACCGATGGCGGCGTGTAACCATCTTGTTCACGTTCTCGCAGATGGGAACAGCATTCCTTCGCGGGACGGCTCCCTTCGTGCCTCAGGGCGAGCAGGATGCCCATCCTCGCCGGATGGGCAGTTTCTTCGTGAGAAGGCTGCGGGGGTCTGCTATATTGCCGGGCGTCTCTAAGGGGCGGGGGCATGATATCTCTTCGATTTCGCTGGTTTTGCATTTCCTTGGGTTTTCTCTCTCTTCCAGTTTCGGTTCGTCCTGTCGCGGCTCGAACTTCCGCGGCGGCCATGTCGCGGCAATCCGCTGGGACGCAGGGCGCGGCTTCCTTTGAGTTGCGTGTGCAAAGCGCGAATTTCAAGGGGCAGAGCGCCGCGGTGGTGGATCCCTCGACGCATAAACCCGTCCGCGTGAAGCAGGGCGAGAAAGTGGGAACCTGGACGCTGATGGCGGTGGTGCAAAATGCACAGGGAAATCTGGCCGTCTTCGAAAATCTGAAAGATGAGAAGGGCAGCATCGTCTACGCCGGGGCGCATGGGGTGGTCCTGACGCTTCCCAAAAGCCTTGAGCCGACCAGCGTTCCCGCGGGGACGCAGTTCTGCGGGCACTCGCTCGATGAACTGGAACACGCGAAGACGGACCTGGCGGCGCAGCCGTTCCTTGCGGCGAAAACCGATCCGACTCTCGATCAGGTGGCCGCCTGCATGCCTCCGTTGCGGGTGCCGAGCTTTGTGGGGACGACGCATTCGGTGGATAAGCCGACGTGGGACTATGCCGGGTTCAGCGACGAGATTTACGTGGACGTGGGCAAGCTCTTCACGGAAATCCAGGACGCGCGCAACCGCCATGATGTTGGCGAGGGACTGGTGGGCGGATGGCTTCCCGTGAATCGGTTTGTGTTTCCGGCGGGCGACCAACGCTATTGGGAAGAAGTGATTTTCGCGGATGAAGCGCCCGGGCATTTCTGGACGCAGCCGACGTGGTTCCGCGTGCTGCTGGTGGACCATGGCGAGCTGAAAGAAGCGCACTACTATTATCACCACCTGCCTTTTCCGCCGCGCGGCGAACCATCCGCTTCGCTCTTCTACGCCGCGCTGCAGCAGGTTCATTCCGTGTGGCAGCGCGACATGAATCCTTCGATGAAAATTGACGTTCCGGATCCGCGGATTCTGGATTTCTGCCTGCACGCCATGATTCTGGAGCGCATCACGCGCGCAGGGGCGCATCCGCACTATGGCTATCCGCCGCTCGGAGGAATCAATGTGTTTGGCGGCTACGGCTACGCGAACGTGGACACGTTTCAGGATACGTTCAACACCAGTGTGGCCGTGTTTCTGGATTGGGGGATGTTCGACGTCGCGCGGAGCTATATAGACGATTATTTTACGCACAGCGTGCGCGACGACGGGTCGATTGATACGCGCGGTCCTGAAATCGGCCAGTACGGAAAGATGCTGACCGAACTGGCGCAGTATTACGACTACACGCACGACGCGCAACTGCTGCGCAAGCATCAGAAAAAAATCGAAGCGATCGTGAATCTCTTCTACACGCTGCGCAAGGAATCCAAGCAGCGGCCCTCGACGGATATCTCCTACGGCATCATCCGCGGCTGGGCGGAGCACGATAGCAGCCTCAAAGTTCATCCTTATCGCTTCATGCAGCCGCATTTTTCGAATAATGCGGAGGCGGCGCGCGGGTTTCACGACCTGGGCGGGGCGTGGATCGAAATGGGCCGGGCGATTTCCGACGCGCACTTGCAGTCGGAAGGGCGGGCCATGCTCGCGGAATCCGACGCGATGAAAAAAGACATGGAAACCGCGATCGCGAAATCCATTGATCGCACGAAGAACCCGCCGTACATGCCGGCGGTGGCGGGCGACACGCCGACGTATGGCAAGCAACGCGTCTACGAAGAGATGCTGGAATCGGGCGAGCTGACCGAGGATCAGGACAAGATCATTGACGATTATGCGGACGCGAACGGAGGTTCATTTCTGGGACTGCCGCGCTTCGGCGATCATCTGGGCGGGTTTCTGGATTTCGGCCCCGCCTACGCGCTGATCCAGCACGACTGGATTCGGCGCTTCGTGCTCTTTTATGACGCAGCGATGTCTCACATTTATTCGCCGGGCACCTGGACGGCGGTGGAAAGCGCTCGGATGGGCGGCACGCTCGGCGGACCCTACTGCACGCCCTCCGAGGTGCTGATTCCGACGTTCACGAAATGGATGCTGGTGTTCGAGGATCCGGACCGGCCGATCGTGTGGCTGGCGCGCGCGACGCCCGATTCGTGGCTGGCGCAAGGCAAGCGAATTTCCGTCTCCGGGGCGCCGACGCGCTTCGGGAGGGTGGGCTACGAGCTGCACTCAGACATTGACCACGGCAAGATTTCCGCGGTGCTCCATTTGCCGCAGGGCTACCGAGCGATCACGAAGCTGCGGCTGCGCGTGCCGGGGGAGCGAAAGATTAGCGGGGTGACGGTCAACGGCGCCAAGTGGACCGATTTTTCGGCGGAGGATCAATCCGTTACGATTCCGGCGCGTTCCGGCGAGGTGCGGGTGGAAGTTTCGTACTGAGGGGTTCACGGCGGTTGTTACATGCGGCGGGCGCAGCATGCCTTCGCAACATCCTCCCTTTCGCCGTCAGGGCAGGCAGGGAGGTGCCGCGCTCCCGCGGGTTCGGGGCGCGGGTGGCG
>Ga0134126_10001685_pt1 | contig 28168 bp, 16 predicted proteins | sample KB31752_FD_96881 | JGI IMG/M metagenome (GOLD analysis project Ga0134126, IMG submission 96881) | Terrestrial soil microbial communities with excess Nitrogen fertilizer from Kellogg Biological Station, Michigan, USA - KB3-175-2 | ecosystem: Environmental > Terrestrial > Soil > Unclassified ... | reverse complement strand
CAACCCCGGTCGACTTTGCTTACATGATCCACTCCGAAGTCGGAAACACCTGCACCGGCGCGCGCGTCAATGGCCGCATCGTCCCGCTGCGCAATCAAATACAGAATGGTGACGTTGTTGAAATCCTGACCTCGGCCAACTCCCATCCCTCGCGCGACTGGCTCAACTTCATCGTCACTTCTCGGGCGCGTAATCGAGTGCGCCACTGGGTGGCCGAGCAGCAACGCGCGGAGTCGATCGACATCGGCCGCAAGCTCTTTGAGAAAGAGGCGGCGAGGTTCCAGTTGTCGGCCAAGAAACTCTTTTCAGACAACGATGGCGACATGAAGCGCGTAGCCGTCGAGTACGGCTATGGTCGCGTTGAAGATCTGTTGGCGGGTATTGGATACGGAAAGCTGATTCCGCGTAACGTGATCGCGAAGTATTTGGGTGCCGAGCAATTTGAGCACCTCGATAAGCAGAAAGAGTCACGGCTGAGAAGTGGTGTCCGCGCCGTCAAGCGACTTATTCGTCTGGGAGACGATTCAATTGTAGTACGTGGTGTCGACGATCTGATGGTCATCCGCGCCCGCTGTTGCAACCCGCTTCATGGCGAAGAGATCGTTGGTTACGTCACGCGTGGCAAAGGTGTGGCCGTTCATGAAAAGCGTTGTAAGAACGTCGCCTCGCTGATGATTAATCGAGAGCGCATAGTTGACGTGGAGTGGGCTGGCCGGCCGGAGAAGACTGCCTATGCCGTCAAACTGCTTGCCGTTACGGAAAACCGCACCGGCATGATCGCCGGAATCACGGGCGCGATCTCCGATTTGAAGACAGGCATTCGCGACGCGCGTGCCTCGGTGGCTTCTGATGATAAAGGCCATGTCGAGGTAACCGTAGAAGTCTTCGACGTCAAGCATTTGGACAAAGTTATCAACTCCATCAAGGGTGTACCCGGTGTTCTTGATGTTGAGCGAATGCAGGGTGCGGTCTAACGGCCGTTTCCGGCAGTGAGTCGGTTTGCGGTCATCCCAAACAGAGGCAGCTATTGCCACGGATACGTTGTGCAGAACCGGGAGCGGTAGCGACCGGATGCCGGCGCTCAACGTTTTTGCGCTAATGGCTTTTCTTCAGACGAAAAACTGGGTGAAGCGTCGCTGGCGATAAATAATCATTCCTAAGTTGAGCGTACGATCCGGTCGCTACCGCTCCCGGTTCTGCAATGCGCGCCTGCGTTTACGGCACCACAATCACAAGGGGAACTTAACCGGTGTTCCTATCCGTCCACTTTGGCCTTAACTGAGCGTTTCTGATAGAATCCCGCCTTTGTTTAGCACAACCAAAAAAGAGGCAATCGTAACTGTGAAGGAGATCATCCAAACGGAACATGCTCCGAATGCAATTGGACCGTATTCCCAGGCTGTGAAAGCGAATGGTCTGATTTTCGCCTCGGGTCAGATACCGATCGATCCCCAGACCGGTCAATTTGTGGCGGGTGGTATTGCCGAGCAGACTGAGCAGGTGCTGAAAAATCTCAGCGCAGTGCTTGAGGCGGCGGGAAGCGGCCTAAACCGCATCGTAAAGACCACGGTTTTTTTGGCTGATATGCAGGAGTTCGCGGCGATGAATGAGGTTTACGGCAGATTTTTCGAGGACCTGCCACCGGCGCGGGCCACAGTCGAGGCAGCCCGGCTCCCCAGGGATGCACGGGTAGAGATCGAGGCGATTGCCCTGGTTTCCTGAGGGACAGGCAATAAGAAACCGGCGCTTAGGTCAACTGACCCGGCACCGGTTGTTTACGAGATAGAAAAGATTTACGCGGCTTTAGCTATTTTTCCGGCTTTGATACAACTCGTACAAACTTTCGTTCGTTTAGCGCCGCCCTGCGGGAGTTGCACACGAATGGATTGCAGGTTCGGGTTAAATCGCCGCGGCGTTCGATTGTTTGCGTGAGACACGTTGTTTCCGAATTGGGGACCTTTACCGCAGATTTCGCAACGTTTAGCCATAATTTTTATGATACCTCCAAAGCTTCTAACTGCCCCGGGCTCAATAGGACTGAGTAAGAGGCAATAATTGAAACGCAATTTATAACAAACGGTTTTCCAGATCGTCAAGCTGGCACGACTGGGCCAAACTAAAGCAATCTTCTAAAGGAGTAAGAATCCAAAGTGCATAGAACGGTAAAACAAACTATTACAGCCGCTTTTTTGGCGGCGACTCTCCTCTCACTTGGTGCCTGTAGCAACAACGGCGGTGGCGACAACAAGGACAACACGGTCGCCGCTACTGTTAACGGGAAAAACATCCTGCTGAAAGAGGTTGAGCAAGGCGTGAGCACCCAATCCGGAGGTAAACAGGCGCAACTCTCACAACTTGAGATGGCCCAGGCGCGTTTGCAGGTGCTGGGCAGTCTGATCCAACAAGAAGTACTGTTTCAGCGCGCCGAGCGGGAGAAAATGTTACCCACAGAGGATGAGATCACCGCTTTGATCAATCAGCAAAAGCAGCAGTCGGGCATGACTGACGATGACCTTCAGAAGAACCTCGTCTCTCAGAATCTGACCATGGAATCTTACCGCGAGCTCACGCGAAAGAATATCGCGATTCAGAAGCTCCAGGAGAAGTACAACTCCAAGATCACGGTCAGCGATAAAGAGGTTGAAGACTTCTACAACGGCAATCGCGAACGGTTTGTCAGTGCGCGTGGGGTTGCCCTCGCGATGATCATGGCCGATCCCGCTGATAATTCCAGCCAGGGCATTACGCGTAACGATGCGAAAAGCGATGCTGAAGCCAAGTTGAAAATCGACAATATCAATCAACAGTTAAAGGGCAACGCAGACTTCGCTACGGTTGCGAGAGCGCAAAGCGAGGATCCCACCAGTGTGCCGCGTGGCGGTGACATCGGCTTTGCTACCGAGGACGATTTGAAACAAAACGGATTTCCCGTTGAGTTGATCAGCAAATTCTTTAGTATGCAGGCTGGTGACAAAACGGAGCCGGTCCGATTCGTTAACGGCAAATGGTATATCTTCAAACTTGAAGAGAAGCGTTTGCAGACTGAGAATCTTACGCTTGAAAGTCCTGGGGTTCGGCAGCAGATTACTCAGGCACTGACCAAACAGCGTTCCGATATCTTGAACGGGGCGCTGCTTGAGGTCTCCATGAACGAGTCAAAGATCGTCAACAACATGGCAGCCACCATGCTCAATAATCCAAGCAATCTCGGGCTAAGGCCGGCTTCGGGTGGAACCGTCGCATCTCCGCCAGCCAGCACTGCGACCACAACGCCGCAGTCAGCCGCACCAGCCACCGCTTCTCCGGCAGCCGCCAGTCCGAAGTCGAGCGCCTCGGTGAAGCCCTAACGTTTTGTTAACAGGTTTGCGCGGGTGCAGGAGGCTTATCGGCTCCGCACCCGCTTTTTTTGAAGGCGGCGCCTTTTCCCGTTTTGACTACTAGATAGAAGCTGCAAAAGTTCGCAGAACTTAAAGATGTTGTTTCGTCTCTCAGAAGTGCATAAGTCTTACGGCACGCAGGATGTCTTGCGCGGAGTTTCACTGCAAATAAATCCTGGCGAACATGTTGGGCTGGTGGGCCGAAACGGGTCTGGCAAGACAACAATTTTTCGACTCATCAATAATGAAGAGCCACCAGATCGCGGCGAAGTCATACGTGCACGCGGGATGCGTCTCGGTCTGTTAGCCCAACACATTCACTTTGAACCCGGCTCGACGGTCCACGAGTCTGCGCTGGCGGCCTTTGGACATCTCCAACAGATCGAACATGAGATGCACGAACTCGAGCATCGCATGGGTGAAGCTCCCGACGATCTCGAAAAAGTTCTCGAGCGCTACAGCGATTTGCAACATCAGTTTGAGCGCGAAGGCGGATTTGAATACACCGCCAAAGCGGAATCAATCCTGCAGGGCCTCGGCTTTGATCGCAGTGCCTGGTCCCTCGAAACTGAAAAACTCTCAGGTGGTCAGCAAAACCGTCTTGGCCTGGTTCGCCTGCTGCTTGCTGAGCCTGACGTTCTGTTGCTGGACGAACCAACAAACCATCTCGACGTCACGGGGGTGGAATGGCTCGAAGAATTTTTACAAAGTTATCCCGCGGGGTTCGTCATAATCTCGCATGATCGATATTTTCTGGATCGCGCCTGCAAACGCATTATCGAACTGGAGAATGGACGCGCCTCCAGCTACACCGGAAACTATTCCGACTACCTGGTTGAGCGCGAAGAACGTCGTGAAGCGCAGCAGCGCGCCTACGATAATCAGCAACAGCTGATTGCCAAGACTGAAGAATTCATCCGCCGCAACCTTGCCGGACAGAAAACCAAACAGGCAAAGTCGCGTCGCACCATGCTGGCTAAGCTGGAGCGCGTTGATGCCGTGCGCGCAGATCAGTCGTCTGGCGATTTTCGTCTGCGTTCAATCGAGCGAGCGGGAAATCATGTGTTGACCGTTGACCAGACGACGATTGGCTATCCTGACAAGGTGCTCGCGCGTGATATTTCGTTTGTGCTGCGTCGAGCTGAATGCCTTGGCATTATTGGGCCCAACGGATCCGGCAAGACTACCTTTCTTAAGACGATACTGAAGCAGATTCCGCCGTTGGCGGGCGAAATCCGTTGGGGCACAAAGGTTGAAGTCGGTTACTACGCGCAGCAACTTGACGATCTCGATGATCGAAATGAAATCATCATGGAGTTGCGCAGAGTTGCGTCTCCGGGAGCCACTGCGGGTGAGCTGCGTTCATTTCTGGCCAAGTTTCTTTTCCGGGGCGACGATGTTTACAAACATGTTCGCGATCTGTCCGGAGGCGAGAAGGGAAGGCTGGCGCTGGCGAAGTTGATCTATTCGCGCGTGAATGTGTTAGTACTCGATGAGCCGACGAACCATCTGGACATCCCTTCGCGTGAGGCCCTTGAGGAAGCGCTTGACGCGTACCAGGGAACCATACTCACCATTAGCCACGATCGTTATTTCCTCGACCGCATTGCCACACAGATCCTGGCGCTCGATGGTGAAGGACTTGCCGAACACTATGACGGCGACTACACCGAGTATCACGATTGGAAGGCCTCCGGAAGATCGGTGAACAAGGCCCCAGTTTTTGAAGAGACGGCTTTCCCGAGTGACCTTAACGGCGGCACTGAAGCTTCAGCAACAAAGCAACCGGAAGCCGCGCCGGCTGGCCGATCGAAACAGAGTGGAAAGGGAAAAGCTACGGCGGGGAAGCAGACTCCGGCTATCAAGATCATTAAGAAAAACAAGCCTGTCAATCCGGTATTGCTCGAAGCGGAGATCGCTGAAGCTGAAAAGAAGCTAAATGAAATCTCGGCGATGATGTCGTTGCCCGAGGTGGCGCGTGATGCTACGGAACTAGTGAAGCTGGATGAGGAGTACAGGCAAACTGAGGCGCGCCTAACAGTTCTTTATAGCCAGTGGGAAGCGGCCGCCGCGAAAGGTTGAGCAGTGGCTGGATACCGCGAAGCGGTTACGTAACTCAGCCCAGGGTTGCCGCGCTTCGCGGCTACCCTGGGTCAGAGACAGTTGGAGACAACCAACCCTAACGGGGTTGCGGACTGAGTCATGTAACCGCTTCGCGGTATCAGACTACCAAACTCATCCAAGCGACCATTCGCTTTTGGCTTGTCGCTTGACACGTGATCGGTGCTTTGTTACTTTTCGGGCACGCTTTCGAAAACACTCTTTTGAAGCGATTGAAACGACCATAGGCGCGTAGCTCAGTTGGCAGAGCGCTGCCTCGACACGGCAGAGGTCTGGGGTTCAAGTCCCCACGCGCCTACCACACTTCATTGGTCTCACCTTTCCGGTAAGGACTCGCGTGTTCCTCTCGAGCACCTCAGTCTTCATTCAAAGCCAGATCATCTGGCGCGGGAGATTATCCCATGCGATGGTGGAAAAAACTTTTGGCTATTGCCGAAACTGAGGACGATGCCCGGAGTGGCAGGGAGGCCCAAAGTAAAGGCATCTTCCATCCTGGTTTGGCTCTGCGACGTCTGATGTACGTCGCAGTGATCGGCTCATTGTTGATTCTTACGTACGCTTTTCGCTATGGGCGCGAAGGCTTTTTCGAGATCTTCAGTGTAGGACTTATGGCCGCAGGCGCTGCGCTGTTGGCTGGCGGCTTGCTGGGTTTTCTCTTTGGGATTCCACATACACGAGACGAAGGGACCGCACTGCGGCGAAACGAATCCGACGAGCAGCGCGAAAGCTCACGTGATTCCTCGACCACTTATCGCCCGAATACTAGCTTGGAGCAAATCGCGGATTGGTTAACAAAGATTCTGGTGGGAGTTGGGCTGGTCCAGATCGGAGTCATCCCTGGAAAGCTGGTGGGCCTTGCAAATTATGTCGCGAAGGGTTTGGGTACTGGTGGAGGCTCCGAGACATTTGCTTTAGCAATATTGATTTACTTTTCTGTTTGCGGCTTTGTATTTGGGTTTCTGTGGGCCCGCATATACTTGCCGCGTTGGTTTCGGGATGCCGACGAAATACAAATCCTGGAAGATAAAGTTACTCAACTGGAAAAGCGGCAGGCGGCCGACGCAAGAGCGCTTGCTTATATGGACAAGCAACTCAACCGAGGACCTGATGATCCGCCACCAAACCTTGCGGCGGTTGCGGAGGCCATAAGGTCAGCCTCGAAGCCCGTAAAAATCCAGATTTTCAGACAAGCGGAGAAGACTTCGGCTAATACCAAAGCTGATGACTATGATTTGAAGATTGAGGGCGTTATTTCTATTCTGAATGGCCTAATAAAGAGCGACCCGAAGGAGCGTTATCATCGAAACTATTCGGAACTCGCTCATGCTTTGCGCCGCAAAAAGCCGCAGGATTGGGAACAGGCTGAAAATGCACTTACAAAAGCAATCGAGATCCGTGACAAGCGAGGGGTTGGGGGCTGGAGGTCTTACGAATTTCAACGCGCTCGCTGTCGCATTGCGAGGGATGAAAATTTCAAAAACAATAGGCGTTCGAACTCCGAAGTCGCTGAGTCAATATTGAGTGATCTACGATCTGCCGCCAAGGATACCGAAAAATGGGAGCGATGGTCTGATCCTACAGGCACTGAGTCTGGAGCCGTTATCAAACGGTGGCGTGACCTGAACGACATTAAGGAAGATGCGCTGAGAGGTTGAGTAATACAAAGAGAATCTCGTCATCGACACGGAAGAGATCCGGGGTCAAGTCCCACGCGCCTACCATTCTTCATAACCTAAAGACATCGCATCCGCTCTGCCAGGCCACTAAGGATTTTCCTTACCGAACCTGTGAGGTCATAGTTAGGCACACAGTTTCTCTCCTTCAGTTCCTGGCTTGCTGAGTGTTGCGCTTTACTCCTGAGGTCTTTGAGACTATGATGCGACCGCTCAAGACGCTCGCCTTTGGAACCTAAGCCTTGGCACAAAGGTTCCTTTTCTTCGGGATCGCCCTTTCTCGGAGCTACTCTAACAATTGCCATCTTTAGCCGCCCCAACATCAGCACAGCTGTGTAAAGGGCGGTCTAAATGAAACAGCACCGAGCGATTTTCGTCGCTTTCATAATCTCTCTAGCATTCTTAGTCATAGCGACCGTCATTTCTCCCAAGTGGCTCACACAACACGCATCCGCAGCCAGTCCGGCCGCTGCTCTCACAACCGTGCCTGTGCAGCGTTCAATCGTCGGAGGTCAAACTAAGTCTTTCGTCGAAGCGATCGCGCAATCGCAATCTGTTCCTATTCTCACTCGACAGAATGCGCCGGACATTCCTGAGTGCCGCGAGATTGTGAATCAGGAGATTCTCGACCTCGTCAACGCGGCAGCAGAAGATCCGGCCGAGGTATTCGAGAGAAACCGGCGCGCTCATCCGCACATGATCATGATGCCGCCGCCACTGGAATGCGCCAGTAAATTATGGGTGGCTGTCCGGCAAGGAAATCGCGCGCCGGTATCTGCGATTAACCCCGAGTTACTTTCTCTACGGCGGAATCCGGTAGCAGCGTTCTTTAATCTCGACGCGCTCAATGCCTCCGTGGGTACGAATATCGATCCCGCAAACGGCGTGGAGGGCTATCAGGGAGAGAACAGTATCTCCATCGACCCCAACAATCCGCTCCACTTAATCGCGTTCTCCAATACGTTCTTCAAAGATTCCACTCCAGCATGTCAGTCGCCGACGGGCGGTACAGCGAACACCTTCGGCACAATGGCGTTGTTTGGCTCGACTGACGGCGGCGCGACCTGGACATACAACTGCGCGCCGTGGCCGGCGACGTTAACCGGAGGAGTGGCCGGCGCGACCTTCTGGTTCGGTAGCGATCCGGCGCTGGCCTGGGACAACCAGGGGCGGGCCTACGCCTGTTACATGCTGATATCGCAAAGTGCCTCAGCGAGCGGGGCGGCCATTGTCGTAGCTCGCTCGTCGAACAACGGTGCAAGCTGGCAGAGTCTGGGCACCGTCGTGAACGGCATCGCCTCAACTACGCAGGGCAACGACAAAGAGATGATGGCCATCGACAACACGTCCGGCCAGGCCTTTTCACATCCCGGGCGCATCTACGTGATCTGGGACGCAGCGAACGCCGAAAAGATAGCGTTTTCAGACGACGGCGCCGCCTGGACCACTGTCAACTTTCCCTCCAATACCGGCGCTATCGGCGGCAATGTCGTCGTCGGAGTTGACGGCACCGTCTACGTCATCTGGAGCCGCTACAACGTCGAAACCATAGTCTTTTCCAAGTCGATAGATGGCGGCGCAACCTGGACCGCGCCGGCAGTAATCGCCACGCTCGCTTTGCAATCCTTCGGTACCAACAACAGGCCACCTGCTCAGGACAAGCGCGGCATCAACGGGTTCGGAGCGATCGATGTGGATCGGAATCCCGCATCTGCTTCCTTCGGTAGCCTGTATGTCGCGTTTCCCGACTTCCCAACCGGAACGACCACGGGAGCAGATCTCAACGCCTACGTTATCAGGTCCACGAACAGCGGAACCTCATGGTCGTCGCGGGTGAAAGTGAATGACGACAATTTCGGCGCGACCCAGATATTCCCATGGCTGGCGGTAGATCAGTCCGATGGTTCTGTGCACGTTTCGTGGTACGACACGCGACTCGATCCCATCAGCCGCCAGACGCAAATGGTCAGCTCGCGTTCAGTTGACGGCGGCATATCGTTCGAGCCGAACCTGCTCGTTACTGACGGCGGATCGGCGTGGAGAAATAACGTCAATTACACCGACGAAAACAGCGCTGACAATACAACGTTCAATAGCAACCAGTATGGTGACTATTCCGGCATCGCCGCGTTCAACCGTCAGGTCCATCCGTTGTGGACTGACTCGCGCATGTTTTTCCCGGTTGCCGATACGCAGTCGCCGACGCGAAGGGAAGACAATGCGACTTCAGTGCTCACTTACTGTTCGGCTCCAGCAGCAATCACTACTCCCATCGTCAATCCGTCGACGGCGCCAACTGTTGCAGTTTCCTGGAGTGCGCCTGCCGGATGGGGCACCAACGCAACGAACGGAACATATTCCGTTTTTCGTGATACGAGTTCTGTTTTTCCGTCCGGTTCGCCTTTAGTGTCCGACCTAACCTCGACCAGCTACGTCGACACCACCGGCGCCAGCGGCACCACTTATTACTATTTCATTCGCGCGAAGAATAACTGCCCCGGCACCGCGCTGACAGCGATGAGCACCGATTCGCCTGCGTCCGCCGCAGTAGTTTTTGGGTCGACCGGGACGGCAACGGGCACGCTGCAGGGAACGGTGATGGCCGGCAGCACTGCAGTAAGCGGTGTTATCGTGAGCGCCGGAACACTTTCGGCGACGACTAACGTCAGCGGGTTCTATCAATTTTCGGCGATTAGCGCGGCGACGTATACGGTATCGGCCAGTCCCAGCGGATACAACTCCGTATCGGTAAGCGGAGTTGTGGTCACGGACGGAGGCACGACGGTACAGAATCTTTCACTCACGCCAATTACATCCGGATCCTGCTTCACCGATACAACCTTCAATGACTTCTCTTCCGGCGGGGGGTCAAACGTCGACATCGCCGGCAGTCCCGGCAACGTGAAACTCAGAAACCTCGGCATTCAGGCGAGCGATCAGGTGAGCTCGCCCGCCGCTCTATCGACTACTAACAACCTGAGCGCGACCACCTGGACCGGGCAAACGTTCCGCGCCGGGATCACCGGAAATCTGACCAGGATGGATGTTGGCCTCGGGCTCGCATCCGGATCGTCAGGCACAATCACTGCCGAGATTCGCAACCTCAACGGAATTAATCCTGGCACCACAGTCCTCGCGACCACCACCATCGGCCCGGTGACGAACGTCGGCACAGCGGCGTTGTATACGACGACTTTTGTAACCCCGGCGGCGGTGGTCAGTGGAACCAGCTACTCCGTAGTGCTAAGGACTAGTGTCGGCAGTACGGTCTTTGGCGTTCGCGGCAGTACCGCGGGTGGTAGCACACTGGCCAATGGCCAGGTTTTCACCTCGATCAACAGCGGGGGCACTTGGACTCCGGTCGCAGCAGATCTTTACTTTACGAGTTATGTGACACCGCCGCTCACCTACACGACATCGGGCAATCTAGTTTCCGCCGCAAAGGACTCCAATCCGGTGGCTGGCTTGGTCCCGCGTTGGTTAACGCTATCCTGGAATGCGACCACTCCGCCAAACACTGCCGTTCAATTCCGGGCGGCAGCGAGCAACAACCTCAATGGCCCGTTTGTCTTCATTGGCCCGGATGGCACGGCCGCTACTTTCTTTACGACCAGTGGCGCGTCGCTCGCTCAGTTCAATGGTTTCCGCTATCTGAAGTACGAAGCTTTGCTGAGTACCGCTGACAATATCGTTTCGCCGACCTTGACTGATGTCACAGTCTGTTTTGACAACGACACACCGTTGATCGCAGCTGCAGCTCCGCTCTCAACACAACAAGGTGCGACTATTAATGCACAGATAGCAACCGTTAGCGATCCGGGTCAGGCGGCGAATACGTTGATTGTGACCGCGACACCTTTGGCTGGAACCGGCGTCACCATCGATAGCATCAGCGTTGATGTAGCCGGCAATGTCACGGCAAACGTGGCAGCGATTTGTGCGGCGACCAATTCGACTTTTACGCTCACTGTAACAAACTCAGCCGGCGCGACCGCGACAACTACGTTGACTCTCAACGTAACCGCGATTGACACGCCGACGATAACGCCCGGCGGCCCAATGACATTCTGCCAGGGCGGCGATGTTACCTTGAACTCGAGCGGTACCAGCGGCAATCAGTGGTATCTGAACGGAAACCCGATCGGCGGTGCAACGAATCAAGCGTACATCGCGACCGCTTCGGGCGACTACACTGTCACAGACATGGTTAATGGCTGTACCAGCACCTCTTCATCCGCTGTGGCTGTGTTCGTAAATCCGCTTCCGGCAACGCCAACAATCACACCCGGTGGTCCAACCACCTTTTGCGAGGGTGGCAGCGTCACACTAACTTCGAGTAATGCAACCGGCAATCAGTGGTATCTAAACGGCAACCCAATTGGAGGCGCGTCAGACCAGACCTATCCCGCCAACGCGTCCGGTAACTACACAGTCGTGGTGACAGACGGCAACAACTGCCTGAGCGCTCCGTCAGCAGCTACGTCAGTGACTGTGAATCCGATTCCCGCGACGCCGACGATTACACCCGGCGGCTCGGCAACTTTCTGCGAGGGCGGCAGCGTCACGCTTACATCGAGCAGCACCAGTGGCAATCAGTGGTTCCTGAACGGAAATCCGATCGGTGGCGCGACGAATCAGCAGTACCTCGCTAACGCTGCCGGTGACTACACCGTCACGTTGACGACCAGCGGCTGCACTAGCACCCCTTCCACGGCCACTACAGTTGCCCGGAACGTCGCGCCGTCGCTGTCCTATGCAACTCCACAGTCAGTCACCTTCGATGGCTTGTTGAACGTCAATCCTACGGCAGCGAGCGCTGCCACCTACGTCGTGCAAAGCGTCGTGCCTGCGTTGACTACTGCACCCGCAGTCGACGAGTTTGGCGTAGTTTCGATCACCAATGCACAACCTACGGGTTCACACGTCATCACGATTCGAGCCACCGATACGTGCGGTGTAACGACAGACTCGAACTTCACCCTCGACGTCACGCTCACGACTACTTATTCCGACCCCGTGGGGAACTGCGGTGGAAACACGCCGTGCTATACCACGATCCAGGCAGCGATTGACGCTCTCACCGGCCCTGGCACAGTGAATGTTAGCGCGGGGATCTACGATGAGAGTGTAAACATAAGCGCCAGCGCCACCGTGAACATCAACGGCGACACGACTATTAACAGTTTGACGATGTCCGGGGGAACACTGAATGGCAGCAACGGAGGCAGCTTCACGCTGTCTCTGGCCGCCGGAGGCTGGAACCATAATGGCGGCACGTTCAATCCGGGCACAGGTACAGTGAGTTTCATCGCCACTGGGCAAACTATTGGCGGCACGAACTCCACGACTTTCAACAACCTGACGATCGGTGTCGGCGGCACGACGGTGAATGGTGCCTCTTTGAGTGACGGCCTCAACCCTGGGCCAGGCGGCCCGTTCGCGATCATCATGGACCAGACAGTGACGGGCGTGCTTACGCTCAACGGTGACCTGATTGTTACCAGCCCAGCCAGGTTGATCATGTTGGCCAGCGCTAGTTCGGCAGGAACTGGCGACGTAATCGGTAATCTTGAACGACTGGGATTTGTGATGGGTGCGTGTCCCACCGCGCCGTGCTCCAATACGCTCAGCGTCGGCAACCCAAACAACCAGATCACAATTACCAGCGGCACCGCGCCTACCAGTATTCTGGTTACTCTGGCGAAGTCCGCGCCGGCAACTTACGCGGCGGCAGTTCAACGGAATTACAACATCGCCGAAACCGGAGGCAGCGGTTTCACCACCACGTTGCGCTTGCACTATCTGGATTCAGAGTTGAATGGCAACACGCCTGAATCAAACTTGAATCTGCGAAGGTTCAACGGGTCGACCTGGCCGGCGGTCGCCCGCTCGGCGCCGGTCGAAACAACCGACAATTGGGTGGAGAGCAATGTGGTCACGGGCTTTTCACAATGGACTTTTGCCTCGCTCGCACCGACTGCTTCCAGCGGCAGCATAAGTGGACAGATCCTTAGCGACCGTGGAGTTCCGGTAGCGGGCACAGTGATGCGATTGAATGGAACTCAGAACCGCACGACGATCACGGATGCGAATGGGAATTACAGTTTCGAGAACGTCGAGACTGGCGGATTCTATTCCGTAACGCCGTCGTTGATAAATTATGGCTTCAGCCCGGAAATGCGTTCTTTCTCCCAACTCGGAATCAACACGAACGCGCAGTTCACGGCTATACCAGATGCAGTTGTCGCAGGCAACGCGATAGATACGCCGGAGTATTTCGTGCGACAGCATTATCTGGATTTCCTGGGACGCGAGCCCGACGAAAGCGGGTTTAACTTCTGGAGTGATCAGATATTGTCCTGCGGTCCGGACGCCGCTTGCGTCGAGCGCCGGACTATAAATGTCTCCGCCGCTTACTTCCTTTCGATAGAGTTTCAACAAACCGGAGGACTGGTTGATGGCCTCTACCGGGTGAGTTACGGGTGCGCGCCAACCTATGCGCAATTCATGCCTGACACAATTACGGTGGCGCGCGGTGTAGTTGTAGGACGCGCCGATTGGGTGCAAATACTGGAAGCCAACAAGCGAGCATTCGTCGCAGCCTGGATACTGCGTGCTGACTTTCAATCAGTCTATGGGCGGCTTTCAAATGAAGGCTATGTCAATAGCCTGATCAGCCATACCGGAATCATGTTCGACCAAAGCGAGCACGACGCGCTCGTCAGTGGCCTGAACAACGGTACCTCTACGCGTGCTGAGGTACTGAAGCAAATAGCCGAGAACGATAGGTACATGACTGCGAAGCGAAATGCCTCGTTCGTGATGATGGAATACTTCGGCTACCTGCGACGAGACCCGGATGAAACTGGCTACGCCTTCTGGCTCAACAAGCTTAACGAGTTTGACGGCAACTTTGAACGGGCCGAGATGGTGAAGGCGTTTCTTACCTCAGGAGAATATAGACAGCGCTTCCGCTTTTAGACGGAACTCATGCAGTTAGAGGTCAAACTTTAGTTTTTGCTTTCGATTGGCATCGAAAAGCGCAGCCTAAGGCTGAACTCTGAGCGGCTCGCCTCAATTTTTATCAGTAGCCTTTAGAGACTGCCGTTACAAGCAGCCGCAAACCCTGGTAGTGGGGGATTGCCAGCCAACGAGTAAAGACAAAATCAGAACTGGGAGCGCAGCGACCAGCCAAAGACTCAACGTTGATAGTCTTCATTTGAAACGGCACTTTTCCTTGGATGTTTGGGCTCTTGAGTGTAGGGCTGGTCGCTGCGCTTCCAGTTCTGATTTCGTATTAGCGGTTCGCTCTACGCTTCGACAAAGTTCGAGAACCGGAGCAAATTTTTCAAACTGACCCACTACCCAAACCTTACGAGTCTCCCGTAGTTCCATCAATTTGTGCCATACTTGTTGAAAGCGAAACTCCAAACGAGGTGCGAGAATGAAGACTCATAAAAACTTCCGAATTAGTGCGCTGGCCATAGCCTCGATGGTTCTAATGGGCATTGTGAGTCTAGCCATTAGCTCAACTGCGAAACAGCCGCTCTCATCAGCCGCGGAAACGAGCAATAACCGCGAGGTCACTTTAATAGCTACTAAATCCGTAGAGTCGAACCCAGAGGTTCTCTTCGACGACTTTACCTACACCAATCAGAAGGAGCTAAAGAAGCACGGCTGGATTGTTCGCACCGAAGCTGGCTGGCCTGGTGTTCCCGGTGCAATTTGGTCCGAAAGCAGCGTGTCATTTTTGAAAGACTCGAGCGAGCCTCGCAACCGCATCTTGCGGATGACATCGTCTACTGACGGCCCGAATGCGAAGACCACTCATGCTCAGATATGTCATGAGCGAAAATATCTGGAAGGGACTTACGCGGCACGGGTTCGGTTCACGGATAGTCCGGTTTCGGGGCCGGCCGGCGATCAGATTGTCCAGAGTTTTTACACCATTAGCCCGCTGAAGGCTCCGATGGATCTCGACTACAGCGAGCTGGATTATGAATATCTTCCGAATGGTGGCTGGGGTATCGCTGGACCAACCCTTTATTCAACCACCTGGGAGACTTTCAGCCCGGAGCCGAATTGGAAGAAAGACAATGTCTATGAAAGCCGCGCTGGCAGCGAGGCTGGATGGCATACACTTATTACTCAAGTGGCCGGCGGCAAGGTTAGATACTTCGTCGATGGCAAACTGTTTGCCGAGCATGGTGGCAATTATTACCCGGAGGACACCATGTCGATAAATTTTAATCTTTGGTTTATCAAGGATGGAATGGTCAACCTTGCCGGAGCGCGGCAGTACGAGGAAGATATCGACTGGGTATTCCATGAAGCCAAATCTGCGCTGACACCGGAAGAGGTTGAAGCGCGAGTTAAAATCCTTCGCAGAGATTCCGTCAAGTTTCGAGATACAGTACCTGCGAAAGTTCCTGCGCTAACGAGTCCGTGTAATTTCTGAATGCGATCGTGGAGTTCAAAAACCCACGGTCAACATATCCCAAAATGCTTACAGGCATCATGACTCCGACTCGTTTCTGCCGTTAATCTTTACAACCATTCTGCAACCCCACCATGATGCGAGCACGTGCCTTGTCGATGTTGACTGAAACTGTAACTGCCATCTCGGCAGCGTGCCGTAGCTCCGACTGGTATGTTGTCACTGAATACCGGCGATTGAACGCGCTGGCCATCGACATTGATATAGGTCTTGCCGGAAGCAGGCTGTGAGGTAATGCGCGGTCGTTGGGCCTTGTTTGTTTCCGGCAACAACTCCGTTGCGCTCGGGTCACCGTATAGAAGATCAATAGTGTTGCCATGAATCCAGGCTTCCGGGCCTATCCTGCCATCCCGCACTTGATACCACGGCCCAACTGCGTTAGAGCTGATCAGCGTCAGTAGATCACCCTTCTCAACTATCTTAACAACGCCGCCGGACACGGAAGGTTTATCGCGTAGGTTAGCCCTGGGTGCTTTGACCAGCGCTGCGAGAGCAACCGATCTGTCAGTCTGAATCGAAGTAAGCGGACCCTTACTCGCTTGAACGCTTTGACCAGTCGACAAGTAGCCGTTCGGCACTGCTGAACACGCCAACGTCGATGCTACAAACAGGACCAGGACATATTTGTGCGCTAGTGTTCGTTTCATAGGGTGGGCCTCCGAACGGTTGAGGGCTGAGAACCTTGTGAGTACGGCAGCCTTATATACACCCATCAACGGGAATGATGCAAGATTTCTTGTGGAAGAAGATATGAGAGTATCTGTGGGAGACAAGAGCAGTAGTTGACCGCTCGGGGCGGTTTCAGATTAGGATAGTCTCTCTTACTGGGCTCAATCTCGCACAAGGAGAAAAAAATGGAACGTAAGGTAGCATCCGATTACCCGCAAGAATTGTTGGACCTGTTTCACGAATATCAGCACGGCGACATCAGCCGTCGCACCTTTCTCGACGGCGCTGCCAAGTTTGCGGTTGGCGGTTTGACCGTCGCAGCAATTTTCGAAAGTCTGAAACCCAACTATGCCTGGGCGCAGCAGGTGCCCGCCGATGACAAACGCATCAAAGTGGGCTACGAAGTCGTGCAATCCCCGGCTGGAAACGGCTCGATCAAGGGATATCTCGCTCGACCGTCACAAGGTAAGAAGTTTCCTGCGGTGCTCGTCATTCACGAGAACCGCGGACTCAATCCCTACATCGAAGACGTAGCGCGTCGCCTCGCGCTCGCCAAGTTCATCGCCTTCGCTCCTGACGGTTTGACTTCGGTCGGCGGCTATCCGGGAAACGACGAAAAAGGCGCCGCCGCCTTCCGCACGGTGGATGGAAAGAAGATGACTGAAGATTTCGTCGCGGCGGCGAAGTGGCTCAAAGCGCGTCCCGATTCCAGTGGCAAACTAGGCGCGGTCGGGTTTTGTTTTGGCGGCGGGATAGTGAATCAGTTGGCCGTGCGTCTGGGCGCCGATCTTAATGCTGGAGTTCCGTTCTATGGCCGCCAGCCGGGCGCGGACGATGTTCCCAAAATTTCTGCGCCACTGTTGCTGCATTACGCGGGCAATGATCAAGGCGTCAACGCGGGCATCGCGGCCTATGAAGCAGCACTCAAGGCCAACAACAAAGTGTATAAGCTGTATACGTACGAGGGCACGCAACACGGATTTCACAACGACACGACGCCGCGTTATGACGAAGCCGCGGCCAAACTAGCATGGACGCGCACGCTGGAATGGTTCAACAAATATCTGCGGTAAGAACTGATTAGGCTGGCTTTCAATTGTAGGTTTGAAAGCGTTGAAGGCGCGAAATGAATTTGATAGCTAGACTTCATTGCACGCCCTCAGCGCATCTAGTTTCAGTATCTTGAGTTGCTGCAACGCAGCCACGTGCTGTTAGATCTCTCGCCTTTGGCGTCCTAAAACAATCGTTCGCGGAGTGTTGAGTCAGGTATGTCATTTCCCATGCGACGGTTCCTTGTATGCATCCTGCTGGCCTCCTTCTCTTCGCCGCTCTCGACTTCTCCCTCGCAGCAATCGCCGCGGCGTCCCGCAAGTCGACATCTTGTTGCAGTCGACAGCTCACGTTCCTTACCTCGTAGTACGCCGGAGCGCCAGGGGATTTCATCCGCCACTATTTTGGATTTCGTCGACACCGCCGATCGTCAGATCGACACAATGAACAGTTTCATGCTCATCCGGCATGGGTCTGTCGTCGCGGAAGCCTGGTGGGCGCCATACGACGCGGCAACCCCGCACATCCTCTATTCGCTCAGTAAGAGTTTTACTTCCACTGCGGTTGGGCTGGCTGTAGCTGAAGGAAAAATGAGTCTCGATGACGAAGTACTCAAGTTTTTTCCTGACGACGTTCCCGCTGAGCCCTCGCCCAACTTAAAGGCGATGCGCGTTCGCGACCTCTTACGGATGGCCACGGGCAATCAGACTGAAGCTCCAGTTCTTACCGAAAACAGTCCCTGGACCAGAACGTTCCTGGCCCACCCGGTGCCTTTCAAACCGGGCACTCATTTCCTCTACAACTCGCCGGCGACATATATGCTATCTGCGATCGTGCAGAAGGTTACGGGGATGACCGTGTTGGACTACCTCAAGCCGCGATTGTTTGAACCACTCGGGATCGACAATCCGAGTTGGGTCCTCAGTCCGCAGGGAATTTCCGCAGGCGCTTATGGCTTATCGCTGCGCACAGAAGACATCGCACGTTTCGGACAACTATATCTGCAAAAGGGAAAGTGGAAGGGTAGGCAACTAGTCCCGGCGGAGTGGATCGAAGAGGCGACTGCAAGGCAAACCTCGAATGGCTCTTCGCCAAAGAGTGATTGGGACCAGGGATACGGTTATCAATTCTGGCGTTCGCGGCACAACACTTATAGGGGTGATGGAGCTTTCGGTCAGTATTGCATGATCATTCCTGAGTTTGATGCGGTGGTGGTAATCACCAGCGGTGTTCGCGACATGCAAAGCGTAATGAATCTCGTCTGGGACAAGCTTCTCCCGGGAATGAAGCCTAACCGCCTTCCCGAGAACGCCGTGGCCCGACAAAGACTCGGAGCCAAACTCGCCGGCCTGTTGGTCAAACTCCCATCGGGTCAGCCTACTATGCCCATCGCTTCGAAGGTTTCGGGGAAGTGGTTTGAGTTTTCCGAAAACGATCGCGGCATCCGGGCGGTTTCGTTTGACTTCAATTCACCATCGCCGGCCTTGATCGTTCGCACCGCTAGTGGAGAGGTGCGCACACCTTTGGGAATTGGATCGTGGCGCAAAACTCCAAACGGTTTCGCCAACGGACTGGATAAGTCCCTGTCTGTGCCGGCGCAGCCACTGGTGGCAGCCAGTGGTGCCTGGTCGACGAATGATGTCTTCAACGTAAAGCTGGTCCTTTACCAAACGCCTTATTATTCAGCGTTGACCTTCAGGTTTGACGGCGACCGTGTCCTCCTTGACTCGGAACACAACGTTTCTTTTGGTCCCAGAACCTTGCCTCAGTTGGTTGGACAAAGTAAGACCAGCATAAGCGAACATCATCCGCCTGAATTTAGTAAACACGCGAGCGGTAGCGAGCGGATGCCAAGCTCAACGGTTCCCACGGGCGAAAGAGTTAACGTCGAAGAATCGAATCTGGGCTTGGTTCATCTGCACAAATGAGACGGACTCTAGCATCCGCTCGCTACCGCTCGCGGTTCTGCAACTATCCGGCTTTGAAGAGCAACACTCCTTCGCCGCCGCTGAATATGCCTGCCACACATCCCGTCATCAGCGTCGCCAAGGTCGCAGCCAGCAAGGCTCGTAAGCCGAGACTGGCGAGGTCGTCGCGACGCGAGGGCGCAAGCGCCGCAGTGCCACCGACAAAAATTGCCATCGCTGCCACGTGTGCGAATCCACAAAGCGCGTAACTGAGGATCACCACGGTCCTGGGATCGGTTATCTGTCCGCTGGAGATTAGCTGTGCCAGATGGTTGTAGGAGAAGACTTCAGTAAGGATGACGCGTTCGCCCAGCAGGCGAGCAGCTATTGGTACATCGCTCGTTTGCAATCCGAGTAGAAAGGCGAAGGGATAGAAACACCAGCTCAGGATTCTGACAAACGAAAGCGGTTCGCTCATTCCCAACCACGAACTGCCGGCGCCGAGTATTTTGTCCACCAACGCTACGATTCCCAGAATCGCGATCAGTAGTGCCGAGACTCCGGCAGCCAGTTTCAGTCCGTCCATCGCTCCTTCGATAATTGCGCTTATCAGATTTTTTGAACGGGTCGACTCGTCTTCTAACGGAACGGCTGCGATTGTCTCGGGAGTTTCGCTTTCGGGAATGAGCAGTTTGGAAACGACCACGCAAGCAGGAATCGCCAGCACAGAAGCGGAGATGAGGTGGCCGGCGATCTCCGGAAACACGCCGGTTAGAAACGCCACATAGACTCCGAGCGTGCTTGATGCCACTGTCGCCATTCCGGTAGTCAACACCAGCAACAACTCCGAGCGCGTCATTTTTTCGAGATACGGTCGGACCACGAGGGCTGATTCGATTCCCACAAAGATGTTCGCGGCACTAGAAAGTGATTCTGCGCCGCTGATCTTCATCGTGCGGTGGAAGAGCCGTGCAAAGAGCCGCACGAATATCTGCAGCACTCGCAGGTGATAGAGCATAGCAGTGAAGGCCGCAAAGAAAATTACTACCGGAAGAACCTGGAAGACGAGGATGAAGCCGATGGATCCCGACTCGCCGGGACTGGCTGCAAGCGGTCCAAACAAGAACACCGAACCGCTCTTTGACGCATTTAGTAAAACCAGCACTGCGTCGTTCAACCAGAGTAAGACTCGATGCGAACCAGGCAAGCGAAAAATGATCAGACCGATGAGAAGTTGCAAACCGACTGCCCACGCGATCGTTTTCCAGGCAATCTTTCGCCGATTACTGGAAAGCAGCCAGGCGATGCCCGCGAAGATCACGAAGCCAAGGAATGACACCGCGTGGTGAATCATCTCGTTCCCATCCTCTTGTCAGTTTGTGTTGCGAGGGTCGTAAGATACGAGATGAATGAAGGGCGAGGCAAATCCAATTGGATCAAATAGTGGTACTGGGTGCATTTAGACGTTGAACTTCGAGTCAACTTGCATAGCCATTTTGTGTGCAGGTTTTTTTCTCTGATTTTCTCGAAAACGGTGAGAGACTAAAGGGATGGCAAAAAATAGGGGAGCGGAGCGGAAAACATAATGAAGGACAAGCTTGAGGATGATCTTAACGCTTTGTTCAGGCTGCCGCTGGCTGACTTCACCGGCGCGCGCAACGCCCTCGCCTTCCAACTCAAGCAGAGCGGGCGTCGCGAAGAGTCGGATCGTGTGAAGGCCCTGGCCAAACCTTCAATCACGGCGTGGGCCGTGAACCAACTTTACTGGCAGCATCGCGAGGCGTTCGACCGATTGATTGCGACAGGTCAGCGCTTTCGCAAGGCCCAAACCTCCGGTCGCATTCCGAAGGTCGCGGACATGCGCGAAGCGCTCGACGCGCGACGCGAAGCGCTTTCGACTCTTTCAGATCTGGCAACTGCGTTGCTTAGAGATGCTGGTAGCAGCCCGACTCCGGAAACGATCCACCGTATCAGCACTACTCTCGAGGGTCTGTCTGCGTACGCATCGTTTCCCGATGATCAACGTCCCGGGCGTCTGAGTCGCGATGTGGATCCGCCGGGTTTCGAGTCATTCGCTTCATTGATCCCGGGCGCCGGCATAACTAAGACGACAAAGGAAACGGTGCGAGCCACATCCCCACAGAAGTCGACTGGGGCTCCAAGCGTGCGACAAAAAGCGGCGCCGGCCAACGAGACCAGCCAGTTTGAACAAAAGCGCCAGGCAAAAATTGCTGCTGCGAAAGTTTCAGTGCAGCAAGCCAAAAGTTCATTGATCGATGCACGAGCCAAGGCTCAGAGTTTGGAGGCAGCGCAGAAAAAAGCCAACGCCGATATGAAGAAAACTGAGACCGATAGGCGCTTAGCCGAAGAGCGCTTTGAAAAGGCACGAGTTGCGTCGGAAGAGGCGATCCGTCGCGCGAGAAGCATCGCAGCCGAGGCAGAAGGGGCAGCGAAGGAGGTGGAGGAAGCCAGGCGCGCCGTCGAGTGGGCAGAGGAAAACCTGGAGAACCTTTAACTTTTTGGCTCAACTACCGCACGCCCAACAAAAGATCCACAGTCAGTTGGTCGAGACGCTCGTAGGGAAGTTTCCTGTTTGTCAATTCGGCTCGATCGAGTGTCATCGACTTAAGCTGAGCCGCTTTCGCCCGGCTGTAACCCTTCAGCAGCCCGTTTGAATCAGGAGTTGCCGAGCGGATCTCAGCCAGAATCGCTTGAATCTCGTTGTCTTCATTGAACTGTCGCGCTTTCTCTTTGAGTATCAGGTAATTTCGCATACAGCCGGCCGCGAACTCCCAAACGCCCTCCTGGTCCTCGCTGCGATAAGAATGGGCGTCAAAGTGTCTTGGGCCCTGGTAAGATTCTTCAAGCAGTTTCACGAGAAAGAAAAGATTCTTGATCGATTCCGATCCGAAGCGAAGGTCCTGATCAAAACGAGGTCCTTTTTGATCGTTGAGATCGATGTGAAACAACTTACCCGCCTCGATTGCCTGTGCCACCACGTGATAGAAGTTTAGACCGGACATTTGTTCGTGTCCGACTTCAGGATTGACACCCACCATCTCGGAGTGATCGAGCGTCGCAATGAAGCCCAGCATTGCACCGGTAGTCGGCAAGTAAATGTCGCCGCGTGGTTCATTGGGTTTGGCTTCGAGCGCGAACTTGTAGTCATAACCCTGGTCAATTGAATAGGCGCACAAAAAGTTGAGCGCTTCACGATTCCACTTCAAGGCCTCACGCGGATCCTTTGCGGCGTCGACTTCTGCTCCTTCGCGGCCGCCCCAGAAAACGAAGATTTTTGCGCCGAGCTCCGCTCCCAGGTCCATCGATTTCATCGTCTTTTGCAAGGCATAGAGCCGGACACGCGAATCACTCGAAGTGAATGCACCGTCTTTGAAGACCGGATCGTAGAAGAGATTTGTGGTGGCCATCGGCACCGTCATGTTGTGATCGGCAAGCGCCTGTTTGAATTCGCCCACAATGCGATCGCGTTCGGCAGGAGTTGCATCGATCGGCACCAAATCATTGTCGTGAAGATTGATGCCGTAAGCGCCGAGCCGGCTCAGCTCCTTAACCATCGTGACCGGACTCAGACTTGGTCGGGTGGCATCGCCAAAAGGATCCCGGCCGCGATTGCCGACAGTCCAAAGTCCAAAAGTGAATTTGTGTTCTGGTTTAGGCTGGTAGTTGGTGCGTGGCATGTTCGTCCTCTTGATTCTCCCTAAGTTGCTGTCCCATGAAGTCAGTACACCGCGCGGTAGCGGGTGGGCTCCCCTCGCTAACTACCATGACCTGAGAGACTGCGAACCGAGCCACCTGCTACCGCGTGGTGGTCCTGACCTCATGGGACGGCGCCATCAATCCGATCTCCGTCTCAGAGCTTTCAGGGCATTCATTTTGCGATCACTTCAAGCTTTGCTGTCTGATACTTTACGGAACTGGTGCCAACCATGATATCGAACCAACCGGGCTCAACCACGGTTTCCATGTTCAAATCAAGAAACGAAAGTTTGTCGGGTGTGATAGTGAACTCAACGGTCTTACTCTCGCCGGGCGCGAGCGAAACACGCCTGAAATCTTTCAGTTCCATCACGGGTCGCGTTACCGAGCTTACCAGATCACGAATGTAGAGTTGGACCATCTCATCTCCGGCGCGCTTACCTGTGTTGCTGACGGTAACGGTTAGCTTAGTCTGATCCTGGGATTTGATTTGCGCCGGGCTCAGTTTCAGGTTCGCATATTCGAAGGTGGTGTAGCTCAGACCGTAGCCAAACGGAAACAAGGGTTCTTTGCTGGTGAATAGGTAACCGCGTCGAGCGGTAGGCTTGCGGTTGTAATAAGCAGGCAATTGCCCAACTGAGCGCGGAAAAGTTACTGCCAACTTGCCTGCCGGGTTGAAATCTCCAAACAGAACGTCGGCGACTCCGACGCCGGTTTCCTGGCCGAGATAGAAGCCCTCGAGGATGGCCGGCACCTTTTCCGCGATGTAATTAATCGAGAGCGGTCCGCTATTGATCAGCATGACAATCGTCGGCTTACCGGTTTCGAGAATGGCCTTTACAAGGTCGTTCTGTCGGCCAATCAAATCCAAACTGTCGCGGTCCCCCAGATGGTTTTCCGCCCAGGCCTCCTTGTTCGTATCCTCGTTACCGCCCAACACCAACAAAGCGACGTCCGCGGATCGTGCGACCTCCACCGCTTGAGCGATCAACTTTTCGTCGTCCAGGGGATTGCTGAGATGTGCAGAATCGGCGAACCAGTCGCCGCCCTCCTGAGTAATCTTGCACCCCTCCGCGTAAGTTACTTTGATCTGTTTGCCGGCTTTTTCGGTAATTCCCTGCAGCACGCTAACTCCTCGACCGGGATCGTCGCTGTATCCACCGAGATGTACCCGGGCGGCGTTTGGTCCGATGACGGCAAGGGAACGCAACCTGGAGCGATCCAGCGGCAGCAAATTGTTTTCATTCTTTAGCAGGACGATCGATCGCCGCGCGGCCTCGGCTGCCAATTCACGATGCTCGAGAGAGTTCGTGACCCTCGCGGCTCGATCAGGATCAACGTAAGGATTCTCGAATAGCCCGAGCAGGAACTTCGCCCGAAGGTTGCGCGCGACAGCTTTGTCGACTGAGACTTCTGAAACTTTTCCTTCCCGAACCAACTTAAGCAGCAATGGGAAACAATCCGGATCTGGCAGCTCTATGTCCACTCCTGCTTCAAGCGCGAGCCTTGCAGCTTCCTCTTTGCCGTTAGCCACGTGGTGCAAGTCTTGTAGCTGAGGAATTCCGTAATAGTCAGAGACAACGTGGCCTTTGAAACCCCATTCCTGCCTCAGAATTTTTTCCAACAACCACGAGTTGGCGTGCGATGGCACTCCGTCAATCTCGTTATAAGAAGCCATCACGCTCATGATGCCGGCTTCTTTCACTGCCGCTTTGAAGCTGGGCAGAAAGAATTCGCGTAGCACTCGCTCGGAATAGTTTGCGGGAGCGATGTTCGTGCCGCCTTCCGGTTGACCGTGAGCGGCAAAGTGCTTCGCGGTGGCGATGACATGATCGCCATCGACAGTTGGTCCGTGTCCTTGCAACGCCTGGACGATTGCTACAGCCATGCGAGAAACGAGATAAGGGTCTTCTCCATAAGTTTCCTCTGTGCGCCCCCAGCGAGGCTCGCGAGCTACATCCAGATTCGGCCCCAGCACCTGTTGGCTGCCGCGAACTCTGGTTTCAAGCGCCCCGGCAGTAAATACTTTTGCGATGAACTCAGGATCCCAGGTGCTGGCGAGTGCGATTGGTTGCGGAAAACTGGTACTTCCTTTGGCCATGTGACCGTGCAGAATTTCGTCATGAAAGATTGCGGGAATCCCGAGACGTGTATTTTCAATCAGCCACTTCTGTACCGCGTTTGCAAAGACGGCTCCATCGCGCGGGCCTTTTTGTTCACGCTGTCGCGCGATTTGGCCGATCCCGTTTTTCATTACCTGCGCGGCTTTCTCCGGTGAGAAATCTCCGCGGTCGGTTGCGAAGTTGGTCAGAGCACTCTTCTGCGGCCGGTTTACCCAAAGACATGTCAACTGCGCGATCTTTTCTTCCAGCGTCAGGCGCGAGAGAAGATCGGCCACGCGCTGATCGACGGAAAGGCGCGGGTTCTTGTAATCGGGAATTTGTTGTTGCGAACGAGCATTGTCTGATGGGTTGGACGCACTCACCACCATCAACAGGGCCAGGGTAAAGAAAAAGCGGAATTTGGCAGGGAGTCTAAGCATCGTTTGTGCTTTCTTTTTCATTTGTTCACGAAGAGATCCAACAATTGCATCGAACCGTCTCAAACTTGTGCAAGAAAATTCAAGTTGGAGTCGGGGGCAGAGCGTTGTTTGTCGCTTCGCCCAAGAGGGGCGAGATGTTTATAGCCTGGTGGTTTTTTCTTTACTCCAAAGCTCCGTAGGAGCGCAATCGCTTTTTGCATGCGCCGGGAAGCAGCTATAAACATCTCGCTCCTCTGGAGCGAAAACGAACTCAACTGTTGCCCGTCAAGTCGAATCCACCAACGAACAAGCGTTACCCCATTATCGATTTGAGTGCTGGGTATATTTTCTTGAAGCGTTCATATTGGTCTGCCAGGATTCTTACCGACTCCGCATTGGGTTCGACGTGATCAGTAATTCGCACGACCGTCTCGCAGGCCGCGTCTACAGAGGACCACGTACCCACGGCAACTCCGGCCAGGAGGGCTGCCCCAAAAGCCGCGCCTTCCTCCGCAGCAATCATGTCAACACGGTGCCCGTAAACGTCCGCCTGAATTTGTCGCCATAGACTTGATCGCGCGCCACCACCACCAAGTCTGATTTCGTCGACTTGCACTTCTATCTCATTAAAAATTTCAAAGGTGTCACGCATGCTGAAGGCCACTCCTTCCAGTATCGCGCGCACCATGTGGGTGCGCGTGTGACTCGCCGTCAATCCGACGAGCGCTGCTCTGGCGAATGGATCCAGATGAGGAGTGCGTTCACCCATCAGGTACGGTGTCCAAATCAACCCATCGCTGCCAGAAGGAACCAATGAAGCTTCTTTGGTCAGTCGATCGTAAGCATCGTAACCATCCCCTCCAATAGCACCAAACTGATCTCGAAACCAGCGCAATGACAGCCCGGCTCCCTGGGTTACGCCCATAACGTGCCAGCGACCCGGAATCGCATGGCAGAAAGTGTGGACACGACCCTTTGGATCCAACGTCGGCTTATCCGTTGCCGCAAACACAACACCGGACGTACCGATCGTCGAACTGGCGGTACCCGGGCGAACGATTCCCATTCCCACAGCGCCGGCCGCTTGATCGCCACCCCCCGCAATGATTGATGTGCCTGCTTGTAATCCCGTGGCTTCAGCGCCGGCTTTTGAAATTGATCCGGTTACTTCCGGAGATTCATAGACGCGTGGCAACAGACGTTCGTCGATCTCAGTGGCCGAGAGCATCTCACTCGACCATTTACGGGCCTTCACATCCAACAACAGCGTACCGGAGGCGTCGGCGACGTCAGTGGCGCGGTCGCCGCTCAGTTTCAGGCGCACATAATCTTTCGGCAAAAGAACTGTCCGCACCTTCTGCCATAATTCCGGCTCCCACTCGCGCACCCAAAGAATCTTGGGCAAGGTAAAACCCGTCAATGCCGGATTACATGTCAACTCAATGAGCCGGTCAGCGCCAATCATTTCCGTCAGAGAGTTGCACTGAGAATCCGTCCGTTGATCGCACCAGATGATCGCGGGACGCAAGACTTCGTCACTTTGATCAAGGAGAACTAAACCATGCATTTGCCCTGACAAGCCGACAGCCGTGATTTCGTCTGCGGACAATTTCGCTAAGACTTCCCGCACGGCGGCAATGGTCGCTCGCCACCAATCTTCCGGATCCTGTTCAGCCCATCCCGTACGCGTGGAAACGAAAGGAACATGCTCAGCTGTTGCCGAGGCCACGACGTTGCCGTCTGGATCAATCACAACGGCGCGGGTGCCTCCGGTGCCGACATCGATGCCCAACGTTTTCATTTATTGTTTTCGATTCGAGGAGAGCTTATTAGCACATATCGTCGGTGTCGATAAAGCAAATTTTGGGGAGTGGGTCAGTTTGAAAGGTTTGCTTCGGTTCTCGAACTTTCCCGAAGCGTAGACGAATCGCTAAGACGAAATCAGAACTGGGGAGCGCAGCGACCAGCCCTACACTCAAGCGTCCCAGACATCTAAAGAAGAGGGCGGTTTAAAATGAAGACTATCAACGTTGAATCTTTGGCTGGTCGCTACGCTCCCAGTTCTGATTTTGTCTCTAATCGTTCGCTGGCGATCCAAACTGACCCACTACTAATTTTGGGATTGGCAGCTGGGGTTCAAATCCCGACGCGCCGACCAGGTATGAATAAATAGTGTGCTAGCTAAGCTGTAGCGTCGGAAGGAGAGCATGCTATTCTGGATGCATAACGAAGGAAAGCGTCAGTTGATTTCTCCGCAGCAGAGTTCTAAGTCACTTGCGTGGTTGAACAGCGCATTGAGCATTGGCGGAAGAAAGTATTGCGTTGAAGGATCCGCTTTTGAGTCAGCGTGATGTTCAGACCTGCGGCATTTTCTCAGCTTCCGCAAAGAGACCGAAAAAATGATTGTAGGTTCGAGATTTCTGTCGCTTTTAGTCTTACCTCTTCTGTTCCAATCGCCGCAAGAGAGACTCCAAAAACACTACGATGCCGCTGAAGCGCAAGCCCGCGCGGGCAATTTCGCTGGGGCTGAGATCGAATATTCTGCCATTCTGGCCGAGGGATACCGCGCCGTTGGAAGGATCTACTCGGCGCAGCAGAAGCATAAACAGGCAATTGCGGCGGTCGAAGCTGCCGCT